>Ga0137359_10004492_pt1 | contig 11456 bp, 8 predicted proteins | sample Mad1_40_16metaG_FD_108281 | JGI IMG/M metagenome (GOLD analysis project Ga0137359, IMG submission 108281) | Vadose zone soil microbial communities from Angelo Coast Range Reserve, California, USA - Mad1_40_16 metaG | ecosystem: Environmental > Terrestrial > Soil > Vadose zone | place: USA... | reverse complement strand
GTCGGGCCCGGCCAGTCGTTGATCAAAGCTTCGACCACGGGCAAGTCAAACTCTTCACGCCTAAGCGTCAGTGCGCCTGCTCCCATTCCGGTAGCGTCGGTATCGGTGTCGCCATTGACCGCGAGCTTGCAAGTGGGATCGTCTGCACAGCTGTCTGCTGTTACACTCGATGCCAACAACAACGTGCTTACTGGCCGCGTAATCGGCTGGGGTTCAAGCAACACCGGAATCGCGACGGTCTCGGTCTCGGGACTTGTCACTGCTGTCGCCGCGGGAAGTGTATCCGTCACAGCCTCAAGCGAAGGACAAACCGCTTCGGCAGCAATCACCGCCAGTGCACCAGCTTCAGTTCCGGTAGCGTCAGTGTCGGTAACGCCTGCAACGTCGAGCCTCCAGGTCGGAGGAACGGCGCAGCTTTCTGCCGTCACTCGTGACGCGAACAACAATGTGCTAACTGGGCGCGTAATCAACTGGAGTTCAAGCAACACTGGAATCAGCACGGTTTCGGCATCAGGTCTCGTCACGGCCGTCGCCGCCGGTAGCGCGACGATCACGGCATTGAGCGAGACGAAAACTGGAACCTCGGCGATCACGGTCAGTGCGCCAGCTCCGGTTCCAGTCGCAACGGTATCAGTTTCACCAGCATCATCGAGCCTGCTTGTCGGGGCTACGGTTCAACTCTCGGCGACCACGCGTGATGCCAACAACAACGTTCTCACCGGGCGAGTAGTTACCTGGAGTTCGAGCAACACCGGAATCAGCACGGTTTCGGCGTCAGGTCTCGTCACGGCCGTCGCCGCAGGTAGCGCGACGATCACGGCGTTGAGCGAAACGAAAACTGGAACCTCGGCGATCACGGTCAGTGCGCCAGCTCCGGTTCCGGTCGCAACGGTATCGGTATCGCCTGCAACCGTGACCCTCCAAGTCGGAGGTACCGTTCAACTCTCAGCGACCACGCTTGACGCGAACAACAACGTCCTCACTGGTCGTGTAATCGCTTGGAGTTCAGGCAGCCCCGGGATCGGTACTGTCTCGGTGTCGGGCCTCTTCACGGCGCTCGCCGCCGGACCTGTTACGGTTACGGCCATTAGCGAAACGAAGGTTGGGACCGCGGCAGTCACGGTGACTGTAGCAGTGCCCCCGCCAACTGGGTTGTGGCGCGGGAACGAGCCGACAGGAATGACTACCATCTCGGACCGTCCGTTCAGCGCTATCAATGAATTGGGTTGGGGCGACGGCGGAGGTAGCGGAGAGTTTGAATTCACCACCGACACATCTGCCCCCCAGTCGCCGCCGGGTGTTTTACATGCGTGGTGGCCGACCGGCTACGCAGCTGGTGGCGGACCCGTAGGTATGACCAAAACATTTAGTCCCTATAGGACAATCTACATCGCGTATTGGGCAAAGCTCTCGGCCAACTTCTACGGGCAGGGCGTTGCCGACAAAGAATTCTACATGTACACCTCGACGCTCGTCTCGACCCCTTATTTCGCTACTGTGGGGCCAGGGACCAATCCCTTAATGCCGCAAGTTCGAGATCAGGGCTCGATCCATTGGACGCCGAACTATCCCGATGGAAACCACGTCCCGAACCTGGTCCCAAATGCAACCATCCCTCGGGGTCAGTGGTACCTGGTGGAGGCTGTTTTTGTGGGTAACACCGCAGGTAGGGAAGACGGCTCCGTGGACTGGTTCATAAATGGAGTTCACGTCGGGAATTATTCCGTGCAGTGGGAGGCGGGCAATGTCACCTGGGTCCGTGCCCACCTTACGACCATTTGGGGTGGCCTAGGCGGTACCGTTCCGGCGACAATGGACATGTGGTGGGATCACGTCTACCTGAGCGGAAAAAACTAGAGGAGAGGTTTCCTGCCTAGAGATGGAACTGTGTGGCGCCTAGCCAGGAATGAGTGTCGACACTGGGAAGGAACGCTCGGTTCACCCAACGGGCACACCACCCCTGCCTAGACGAAGACGGGGCGCCGTAGAATAACGCTTGTTGCCGGAGGACACTGTACACACGGTCGCGATCCACCAAGTCGCGGAGCGCAGCCTGACTTTTGCGTCATAGCAAGGGCGGTTTCGTCGCCAGCGCCCAAACCTGAATGGGGTACTGGTGCTGATCCCGTAGTGAATGCCGAAAAAGACGGCGGTACTTTCGAAAGTGAGTCAGCTCGGCCCGAACGCAACTGAGGTTCCCCCACGACCCCGTTCTAATCTGATCTATGGGGAACCCACATTCCGCGAGGAGGTGGCGAATCCCTGTCTCGGTCCATCGCGAACAGTCTGTGGGATGCGCATGGACTCGCACGAGAAAGGGTGTCATCACTAGAAAGTGGCCACCCGGCCGGACCATTTCGTAGACGTTCTTGCCGGCGCGATACGGCCAGAGCAGATGTTCAAAAACCTGATCAGCGACGACTAGGTCGAACTGTTCGGGTAGCGGCGCGCCGCATAGGTCGTATTCCGGAAAATCAACCGACTTGAAGCTCTTGAACTTAAACAGAGCCCCCCAGCGCACGCCCGATATTTCCAGCGTATCCAATTCTTCGGGCCGGAGCTGCGCGACCAGCGCCCTGGTTTCCTCATACATGATCTTGCGCTGCCAGCCGAACCCGTCGGCGCCCGTCAGGCTGTCGACTGCACCTAAGACCCGGTCGTAACCCGGGACCGCCCGGATCGTGTGCAGGGTTAGCTCGAGAATCCGCTTAGCTGTTCGCTTGATCGGATTGCGGGGGATGCCATCGTAGGGAGTCGCGATTTCCATAGCTTTTCCCCAGTCCTCAAGAGTTTCGTCCCGTCAGGTTACCCTGATGAGTGCAAACAAGGTAGAAAAACTCTGGATGGAAAGCCAGCGCTCACACGATGTAGAGATGCGCCTACGCGGTCGACGCACGAGAGACCATCTGAGCGGTTGGATTCAGTGCGGACGACGATGCTGGTTTGGAAAGAGCGGTCGGGCGAGGCTTGGCTACGGCGCCGGTCCCGCGGATTCCTGGCGTGCGAGCGCCCGGTCGAGACACGACCGCAAGTGCGCTTCCGGCGCGACCTCACGCTGGTAGTAATTGTATGCGGCTGATCGCATAGTCCGCTGCAGATCGGGGCTGGCGAGAATGGATTCGCAGGCTGCGACGCACTCATCCGGTGATGAGAAAGCGAGAAACTCTACGCCTTCGGTGAGCCGCACTGGAAGCTGGTTTCTCGGCGGCTCCGCGACCACGCACATCGAGCCCGCGAAATACTCGCCGAGCTTCCAGGCAGTCGAGTAATGCAATCCCCGGCTGTAGACGCCGATCAGTAAGCCCCTTTGCCAGCGCGCGAAGGCCGCTGGGGATACTGCCCGCTTCGTGACGAGATCGGGGTAACGCCGCAGCGCCAGCGGTGTCGGAAGAAGGCCGCCGCAGAATCGCTCACCCAGTCCTTGTTTCAGCACGCGTACTAGACGCACTCGCTGGTCATTGATCGCGTCGGGATCGTCCCCGCGAGCTTCGTGGTCCTCCCAAATTCGTGTTTGAAAGAGGACTGCAGCAGTCTTCGGCGTGTCGGGGGCAGCGATGTAATCTGACTCACGTCGGTAGCGCCAATAGTCGTACAGCTTGCGCATTAGTGACGTCACCGTGCCGGGACCGCCCGTGCGCCCGGCGACCTTTGACGCAATGTGGCGAAGAACCTGCGCCGAAACCGCCCTCGCGGAAGGGCCGTTCGCGCAGACGAAATTCATTCCAAAAGGCAGAACCTTTTCGCAGAGCGCAGGAGACAACTTGGCGACGTCCGCAAGATGGTGACTTCGCTTGAAGTACACGGCGACGTTCTCGAGCACGCGTTGATCGAAGAAATCACTGCGATCTCGTAGATCGATTGCCAGCGGAAAAGGAGTACCGTCGGGCCCGCGCGCGTCGAGAGAGACACACGTGCTACCGGAGCCGAGTTTGCGCCACGTGTCGAGCGTCGGCGATCTCAGCTCGAGCTCGACAACTCCGCGCGCAGCCAGGCCAAAGAGCCCGGCATGCACGTAGGACGTGTGATAGAGATCCTGGTCGGTGTCTAGATAGAGTGTGAGTTGCATGACAGCGCCGCCGAGCAACGAGTTCCAGTGAGCGGTGGGTACAGGTCGCCAACAGCGTTAGTCGCGTTGACTTGACATAGATTCTAAGGCCAGCGTTTCCCCTCCGCTCGGCAGTCGCGCAATAACGGACCAACCGCTCCCGCGACTGCGCTGTTGCATGCACGCGACACAAGCTACCGTGACGTAGTAGACGCTCGCTACAAAATGGTTGAACATTGGCCCATAAGTCTAGTCGCAACAATGCGTTGTCTCAACGCCACCTTCCAATTGAACCGGCCAAGAATGCGGCGCCTCATTTGCACTTGCGTTGTAATTCCACAGTGCGGCAACCACGCAGCATGCCGCTGGAGACCAGTGCAGACCGCCGAAACCATTATTCGAAACATGCCGCAACCCGCCCGAGGGCTCACCTGCCGAATCGGCCGAAGATGAAGCTCGTTCACGTGGTGGGTGCGCGGCCGAACTTTCCGAAGCTTGCCCCTGTGCATCGAGCGGGCCGCGAGGCCGGCGTGACGCAGGTAGTGATTCACACCGGCCAGCACTACGATGACGCGCTGTCTAACGGATTCTTCCGCGATTTGGGGATTCCGCCGCCGGACCTCAATCTCGCCGTCGGATCAGATACGCATGCCGCGCAAACCGCCAAAATAATGGCGCGCATCGAGCCAGTGCTCGTAGAGGCCCGCCCGGATTGGGTGGTCGTCTATGGAGATGTCAACTCGACGATGGCGGCAGCAGTTGTAGCCTCGAAGCTCGGTATTCACCTCGCTCACGTCGAGGCAGGACTGCGTAGCTTCGATCGCACCATGCCCGAAGAGATCAACCGCATCGTCACCGATCGCCTGGCCGACTTGCTGCTGACACCCTCACGGGATGCCGACGCTCAGCTGCGGGCCGAGGGGGAGCCTGACGACGAGATCGAGTTTGTGGGAAACGTGATGATCGACAGTTTGTTCTATGCGCTGCCGGCCGCTCGTGCGACGGGGTTTCGCGAAAAGATGGGCCTGAACGGATCGGCCGTTGTGGTCACGCTACATCGACCGTCGAACGTCGATGACCCGGAGCGGATACGCGAGCTCGCAAGCGTTCTCAACGAGATCGCGCTAGAGCGGGAGGTTGTGTTCCCGGCGCACCCGCGAACGCGACGACACCTTGAAGAAGCGGGACTCAGAATGGACCGCGTGCGAATGCTCGAGCCCGTCGGCTATCTCGAAATGCTCGATCTAGTCGAACATGCATTCGCCGTCGTCACCGATTCCGGTGGTCTTCAGGAGGAAACAACGGCGCTCGGAGTTCCCTGCCTCACCGTTCGTTCAAACACTGAACGGCCGATTACAATCACCGAAGGGACGAATCGGCTCGTCCCGCATCCGGCAGATATTGTGACGGAGCTGAGGCGAGTGTGCCGTCCCGCGATAACACCGCAGCCCGAGGGTTGGGACGGACACTCTGCTGAGCGTGTGATCGCTGCCTTCGCGAGCCGCACACGATAGTGACGGACTTCTGCCTGCAATCCCGAGACTTCGTGCGCTTTCGGTCATGCAAGAGGATCACGCATGAGGATTATTCCGACACCGCTGATGGCGATGCTTGGTCTTTCTTTGCTTGGTGCGATCGCCGGATTGTGGCGCATCGCCCAACTTGGCGATCGTCAAGTTAGTCGGGAGGACGGTATCCTGTGTGTTCATGGCGGTGTTAAGTGACCGAATACTTAAGGTCCCTCCTTTTAGCGGCGGTCCGTCGGTCGTGGCGGCTTCAGAAGAGTCTGTCGCTCATCATGCCGCTCGAAAACACTGCCATAAAGGTTCCAGTTCTGCTCGGCTTAGGCCTGCACAATCTCACGTTCAGCGAGCGTGAGAGGCGCTTTACGGGCTTGCTCAGAAGGCTGCTCGCTCTGCAGCCCGGCGCGGTCATCGATGTCGGTGCGAACATCGGACGATTCCTCATCTATCTGCTACAGGCGGACAGAGCGCGGCCCTACATAGGTTTCGATGTACATATCGCCTGCGCCAACTATCTCGAGGAAATGATCCGAACGAACGACTTGCGCCAGCATAGCGTCTTTGCATTCGGCCTCTCCGATCACGCAGGGATCGTCATGCTCAGAACAAATGATCATCAGGATGTCTCAGCCACCACGACGCGAGAGTTTTACACGCCCTCGCGCCTCACTCTCGAAAAGCCCGTCCGGGTAGACGTCGGCGATGATGTCTTGGCCGGCGTCACCGAGATCGCGCTAATAAAGATCGATGTGGAGGGTGGTGAGCTCGAAGTAATTCGGGGAATGTCCGACACACTTCGCAGGGCACGGCCAAGTCTTATCATTGAGGTGGCGCCGTACCAACACATGCTCTCCTCCAACGATGAGCCGGACTTTGTCGAGCGGACAGCGGTAGGGGAATTTCGCCGCCGACGTATTGCCGAGTTGGAGGCAATGCTTCGCTCTTGCGATTACGAGTTTTTTTGGATCGGAGATGGAGACATACTGGATCACAGGGAAACACTCGATCCGGGGCAGTCAACGGATATCCAGGAAATGGACTATCTCTGCTTGCCCATAGAGCGGGTTCCTGATGTGATGGCGCATGTCAAGAATAACCGGCAGGGCTGATTAATGCTGAATTCGCCCTTTGAACTCGTTCGTCGCGCGCGTGCCTACGCTCAACTGCCGCGAGCACTAAAAGCGGTTCGGAAGCGCGATCGACGAGGCGGCCTGCGCGGTGACCCGGGGATAGAGCGCGCTGTGACTGAGGGACTGTCATGGTTAGGACGCGCGCAGGATGCTTCAACCACTCACGATGGCGGTGTGGCTCGACACTATAGCCTCCGAACTGGCTGGAGCGAATCATACCCCGAGACGACTGGATACATCATTCCCACAATGTTGGCGCACGCCCGGTTGCGGAACGATGATGCCTTACGGGGGCGAGCCCGAGGGATGCTCGACTGGTTGGTGAGTATCCAGCTCCCTTCCGGCGGCTTCCAGGGCGGAACGATCGACGAATCCCCGGTCGTTGCTGTCACATTCAATACCGGCCAGATCCTTCTGGGACTCGCCGCCGGCGTGTCAGAATTCGGTCATGACTATCGTGGAGCGATGCTCGCAGCAGCCGATTGGTTAGTGGAGACGCAGGAGGCGGATGGCTGCTGGCGCCGTTATCCGACTCCGTTCGCGCGTGACGGAGAGAAGGCGTACGAGAAGCACGTCTCCTGGGGACTGATCGAGGCGGACCGTATCGAGCCGGGACGCGGATACGCCGATGCCGCCCTTCGAAACGTCCGGTGGGCACTCACAAACCAACGCCCCAACGGGTGGTTCGATCGTTGTTGCCTCGACGATCCAACTCAGCCACTGACTCATACGATCGGATACGCCCTGCGCGGGCTTCTCGAGGTACAGCATTTCTTCGACAATCCTTTGCTCCTTGAGGCAGCGCGGCGGACTGCTGACGGCATTTTGACCGCCATTCGACACGACGGGTTTCTGCCAGGCAGGCTCAACTCGGATTGGCGCGGCGGAGTTTCCTGGAGTTGTCTGACCGGTAATGTCCAGATCGCGCATTCGCTGCTGATCCTGTACGACAAGACCGGGTACAAGCCGTACCGCGACGCAGCTTACAAGCTCAATTGCGCCGTGCGGTGTACGTTTCGGATTGACGATCCGGAGGAAACGAGGGGTGCCGTGAAGGGCTCATTCCCGATTGACGGTAATTACGGGAGTTTTGAGTATCTAAGCTGGGCGACGAAGTTCGCAATCGATTCCTACACACTCGAGCAAGAAATTCGCGCGACGGAGACAGAAGTACCGTCGGCGTGAACGGAGCAACATTGGACTCGCCGTGCCCGCTCAGGTGAGATCGTAAAAGAGTTTGCCTGCCCGAGCCATCTGTTCGGTACACGTGATTGCATCCATCGCCGCAACACACATGACGATACTGTTCCCCAGTCGTTCCCGTCTAATCAAGTGTTGCTTGTCCATCTCCTGCATAAGAGTGAGAGGGCGCCGTCGACGAACCGCCTCGGGGGAGAATCCACGCGTCTGAATCATCGTCGTCTTGCCGGTCGAATCAATCGAAGGGACCTCGAATGATTCGCTGCCATAGAGTGGAAAAGGAAGCATCCTCTCGACGAGATGCTCCAGGTAGTGAAACATTGTTAACGTCGTAAAGGGTACATTGAAAAACAGCACCTTTCCCCCGAGTTGCGAGAATTTCTCGAACGGCGACCCTGGCCCGCACGGATACAAGCATTTGTCGTGATCCGCAATGATCCAATCCGCTTTTGGTCCAGTGGCGAGAACGGGGTGCGTAGGGTGATAGCTTCTCACGACGCCCTCGCGCCGTCGGAACGACTCCGAGACTATACCCATGTGCGATGGCGTCTTTCTCACATCGAAGGTCTGCTTTTTTTGTAGGTACTCGTACGTCGACGACGAGTAAGGAAGAGAAACCATCAGCAGGTTGCCGTTCGGACCGACGCACTTCAGAAAAACGTCGCTCAACTCTTTCGGCGATCCGTGAAAGCCGGACATGGCGCTAAAGGAGCTGTGTAGCATCACGGTGTCACCACTCTTCACGCCAAGAGCGCGCAGCAAAGACTCCAACTCGCTCGATTCGTACGAAAGAAACTGCTTGATAAACAGTCGCTTCGTCGCCAAATGGAGCGCCTTCAGCTTAGTCTTATGTGAGCTGTTAAATCTCGAGAGCCAGATCTTCAACATGCAGCGCGTTCCCCTCCTGGGATCATCCTCGTGCATAAACGCTTCCGTCCCAGCGAACGCGCTTGACGGGCCGGAGATTCTTGGCGGCTGGTGGAACATAAGAAATGCAACGAGCAAACGGCTAGGCGTCTTGCCATTAGCGGGATCATGCTTATAAGAGGAGGTACAGCGAGTGATGGTTGCGGGCTATGCATACTTTACCGGAAAAGCGCGTTTCCCACTTCTTATCCGGGCCTCGGCAATCCGGCGCTCCGACACTAGCTCGCTGACGCGATGACCCTACTCGCAGGCGTCTATGCTCGCCATGCGGAGGACACGGTTCCCGACCCGCTATGCGATGCCATTAGGCGTGCGCTCTCTCGTCACCCGAACGAACAGACCGAACATTTTCGCGACAAGCGTTGCTTCCTGTTAAAAGCTGATATCAACGTCTTCGGTGAGGAGGCAATTCGCATCGATCCAGGCTCTGTGTCATTCATGGTTGGGGAACCGCTACTGGACCACGGCCACCGCGCCCGACGTTCGCGCAGAGAGGATCTCGGTGAATTGCACAGCGCCTTATGTCGCGACGATCTGAACCCGCTAACAAGAGCGCGCGGTGTATTCGGCCTCGCTCACTATCGACCCGCTTCGGGCACACTCGTCCTCGTAACGGATAAGCTGGGGATCCGCCCGCTATTCTATTGGCTCGGCGAGCGCTATGTCATTTTCGCTACTGCACTCAGAATTCTCGAGGAGATTTGCGAGATTCCGAAGGTCATGGATGTCCGGGCAGTCACGGAGGAAAACTCTCTCGGCTACGCTCTCCACGACCGTACGCCTTTCGCCTCCGTCGCTCTCCTCAAATCCGCGGAACTCCTACGTGTGGAGGGAGAGTCATCATCCAGACGACAGTACTGGAGGTGGGACGACATCGAAAGTTCTAATCGCCCCATCAACGAGCTTGTCCGCGATGCTCACGCTCGCTTCGTTGATGCTGTCGCGCTCCGAAGCGGCGAAGACTCGACTACTCTCGCCTTTCTGAGTGGGGGGCTCGATTCGCGTGCAGTCGTAACGGCACTCCGCGACCGCGGGTTGCATGTTCATACCTTCAACTTCTCGCCGATTGGTTCACAGGATCAGGTTTTCGGGGCGGCGTTCGCACAGCGAATCGGCACGAGCCACACTGAGCGTCCTATTCCGCCTTCGCAAGGCATGCAAAGCATATCGGCGATGATGGGTGAAGCCTGGAATGCGTCGCCGGGGCGGATCAGCCGACCTGCCGAGCGGCCTGGACTCATCTGGTCAGGCGATGGAGGTAGCGTGACCTTGGGTCATGTCTATCTGGATCGGGCCATGGTCGAAGCGGCACGCGCCGGAAATGCGCAAACCGCGATGGAACGGTGGGGGAGTGACGTTCCGCGCCGGTTGCTGAGCCCCGAATTGCTTGCGTCTCTCTCGAAAAGCGGTCCCCGCAATGGCTTGCGGGAGGAACTTGATGCACTCCATTGCGACGACGCGGGACGGGGTCTGTACCTGGTGCTGATGCATAACGATCAGCACCGGCACCTGAGCGGTCACTTCGAGGATATAGATGTGAACCGCCTCGAATATCAATTGCCGTTCTTCGACAGCGCTTTCGTCGAGTCTGTTCTCAGAGTTCCCCTCGACTTCTGCCTGGGGCATCGCCTTTACATGCAATGGCTGCATCACTTCCCCGACGTTGCGCTGTCCGTGCCGTGGCAGGCTTACCCGGGCCATGAGCCATGTCCGCTCCCGATCCCGACTGGAGTCACCTACCAGTGGGGAGGGGAGGTGTCGCGGAGACGCCGAGCCGAGCAGCGGCGCGAGCTTTTGGAACAAGCCGCTCGGATAATTCGTGCATCGAACTTTCCAAGGCCCGTCCTGCGACGCCAGTTCCTGCGCTTCGCAACCATGCTCTACCGCTTTCGGCTGCGTGAAGTTGGGTACGTCATCCGCGCAGCACATCGTTACTACGCGTATTGGTCGAAATGCAACGGAAGGTACGTATTTCCGGATCATTGACGCGCGGGACCATTAGGCGGCTCGGTGCCGCCAAATAGCAAGAAAGCTCGCAACGCGATGTCGATGAAAGAGCATGAGACAGGCCGAGTATGTGATCGCTCCCGCGAGTACCTCAAGTCCAAGCCGCACGGGCGAGGAAATGTTCGGTACCGACAGGCGCACAAGCGTTACCGCGGCAGCCATTAGCAAGCATCCAGAAACCGCAGGCCAGAGGGCGCGAATGTAATCCTTGATCGGCAATTCGAGTCTCCGAAAGGCGCGCCGGTTCAATGGGATGTAGACAGCAAGCGGGTGGGCAATTGCCCACGCGATGGCGATCCCAACGGTTCCCCACCGACTGCCGATGTAGAACGCAGTCGGAAGGACGAATGCGCCAAGGCCGGTCAAATACATCAGAAACCTTGTGTCTCCGGAGACGGAAAGCACTTGGGAGGCCGTTGGTGTGATCGTTCGGATCGTCGAGTACGCGGCGAGAACCTGAAGCGGCGCGATCATGGAGAGCCAGCGCTGGCCGAACACGACTGGAACCAAGTCCTGCGCCACCAGGGCGAGGCCAAACGTCAGCGGAAACGCGAATACCGCCAATCCCTCGGTTACCGTAAGGAAGTAGCGCCGAAGTGCCGGGATGTCGTGTTGAACAGCAGC
>Ga0137359_10004490_pt1 | contig 11459 bp, 8 predicted proteins | sample Mad1_40_16metaG_FD_108281 | JGI IMG/M metagenome (GOLD analysis project Ga0137359, IMG submission 108281) | Vadose zone soil microbial communities from Angelo Coast Range Reserve, California, USA - Mad1_40_16 metaG | ecosystem: Environmental > Terrestrial > Soil > Vadose zone | place: USA... | reverse complement strand
CTTCGGGAAGCGATTGCCATTGCGGACGGGCCAGGCTTTGCAATACACTTGCAACTCCTCTGAACGTTCCCGCACCAGACTACTACTCAGATAGGCCCGATCGATATGCAGTTCGCTCAACGTGGCCTGCTGAGCGCGTAGATCCGCAGCGATAGTCTCGGTGACGGTGGCTTCAGCCACATTGGCAGGCGTGATCCCTACAGCCCGTATCAGGCCGGTATCCAGGTCACGTAAGACATGTCGTTTGTAGCCATCTACGCGCACACTGCGACTCTTGCGCCCATGACGCATCTGCGCATCCTCAATGCTGATACGCCGATCTTTGGCGACCCCTTTGCGCAACACGGCTAGGCCCGCCTCGCTGATCTCTACATCCTGCTGCTGCACTTGGTGAGCAGCAGCCAGACTGCGCTGCACTGCTGGCTCCTGACTGCCCTCAGGCTTGGTCTCTAGCCAGCGTTCCACGGTGGTGAGCACGGCTAAGACGACTCCTAAGGCTTCTGCTCGTTCACCTGGATCATCCCAATCGCGGTCGAGGGCTGCCTTCAGACTTGAGCCACCGAGCAAGCTCGCATCGGCTTGCGTGGCTATCTCGGTCAGCCCCCGCCCCTGCTGACGCGCGATCACGCTCAAGGCCTTGCGCAGAGCGTGTCCCAGAAGATTGTAGGTATCTTCTACTCGTGCGGCTCCCCACAGGGGACTACTATCCAGTGCCGCTCGCAAGGGACCAGCACCAAAGGCTCCTGTTTCCCTTGCCACTTCAATGGTCCGTTCAATCAGGCGCCGATCCATCTGTGACTCGATCAACCGATTGCGAAAGCCGATCAGCGTTCCTTTGCTAAACGGCGGCTCCTCGGCGTCTAGACAATCTAACACCAGTTGCCAGCGCCGATCCATCGTCGTGGCTTCGATCACTTCATCGTCAGAGACTCCTGTATACGCCTGTAGGATGGTCGCTAGCGCAAGTAGCGCTGGTGGAATGGGTGGCTGACCTCGCTTACTGGCTCGATACAGACCGGACAATTCCCCTTGAAAGGCTGCATTGAATACTTCATGGCGGTGCTCACGTAAGAAGACAAAGAGTTTTGCTCGCTTGACCCGTTTCATGATCGTTTGCTCAGTCTGTGAGAGTTCAATAGGGGGTTGCCAGAGGAGAGGGTGCATGGTTCGTTTCCTTTCTGCTCGGTTTTCTCCTGAGCTAACCACGCTTTTTCCTCTCCGTCAACCCTATTCGCTATTACTTGACCGATGTCCTAGTACTACTTTGTTAGTTTCTGTGGTATAATGGAGGCATGAATAAGACCCGAGTGCCCAAAGCCTCACCCGATGCGCTGCCGGAACTGGCAGCTTTTTTAGAACCGTTTGCTCCGCTGTTTCGGAGGCACACCAGCCGGGACAGCATGGAGCGCTACCTCACGGGGCTGCTGACGGACTTGCCCCACAAGACGTGCGACACGATCGCCGACGTGATCGCCGGAACCTCTGTTGAGCGCTTGCAACACCTGCTGACCGATGCGGCCTGGGACCCACTCGCATTGGACGAAGCGCGCGTCAAGCGCCTGCTCGCACTGCATCCGGTGAGCGATGGCGTGCTGATCTTTGACGATACCGGCCTGCCGAAGAAGGGGCACGCCTCGGTCGGCGTGGCCCCGCAGTACACCGGGACGCTGGGCAAAATTGGCAACGCGCAGGTGGTGGTGAGTGCCGAATTCCTCGCCGACGATCCGGCCAGCGCCACACCGTTTCACTTCCCCGTCAGCGCCCAACTGTTTTTGCCCGAGTCCTGGGCTCAAAATGCTGAGCTGCGTAAGCAGGCGCAGGTGCCCGAGGAGATCGCAGAGCAAACGAAGCCAGAGATTGCCCTCTCGTTGCTGGATCGAGCCCGGCAATGGGAGGTACCCATCCAGGCGGTGGTGGTCGATGCCGGCTACGGAGACAATCCCAACTTTGTGCGGGGACTCGATGAGTGCCAGGTGCCGTATATGTGTGCAGTGGAGAGCACCTTTGGCTGTCGCTTGCCCGCAGAGGTTGAGGCGACTGCCACCCAGAGACCCGACTACGGCGGGCGTGGTCAGCCGCGCAAGCCTCGCCCGGCTCCTTTGTACACCGTCAAAGAGCTCATCGCGGCGCAGCCTCCCTCCAGCTGGCAAACCATTGCGTGGCGGGAGGGAACCAAGGGCACGATGCAGGTGCAGGCCGTGGCTCTGCGTGTGCATTGGGCCACGGGTTCCGCTTTGCACAGTACCAGCCACAGCCGCGTCCACACCGGACCCGAAGGCTGGCTGCTGGCCGAACGCCCGCTGCCAGAAGATGCGGCGGATGATCCGCAACCTCCTGCCGTTGAGCCGCAGGAGAAGCAAGAAGAGAAAATCAAGTATTGGTTCAGCGTGTTGCCGCCTGAGACCTCCTTGCAGCGCCTTGTTCTGCTGGCCCACGCTCGCTGGGTCATCGAGCAGTTTTACGAAGATGCCAAACAGGAATGCGGCTTGGATCACTACCAGGGACGCAGCTGGGAGGGACTCCATCGACACCTGGCCCTGGTCATGCTGGCCTACAGTTTCCTCATGCTCTATCGCTTAACGATGCCTCTACCTGCTGGAGAGGCTTTTCCCCCCCTCTGTGACGCGAAACTCGCTGCCTGGCGTGCATCGACAGGTACTCCTCTGGCTGTTCCAGGATCTCGTCCTCTGGCTTTTCCAGACCGATCAGATCTCATCTTTCCGTCCTCGCAGAAACTAACAAAGTAGTACTAGATCATCGCGGAGGTGGAGTAATCGGAACGCTTTGCGCTGGGGCAAGCTGCGATAGACCCATCGCAGCTTGCCCCAGCGGCCGAAGCGCTTGCATTAGCAATTTTTTGTTTCGTGTCACAACACTCTGATGTAAAGATCTAATCCTCGAGGCAGGGCTCTACGCGTTAGCGAATGCAGTTGCGGGGAGCATCACCCAGTATACGTTGTGGAGGGCAAATAAATTACCTCATCGTGCCTTGGGTGCCATTGAACTGGTGCTCATCATAATTGCTTTCGCTTTACAAGGGGTGCGACCTGTGATCGAAATACTCAACAATATAGGAGTGCTACAGATCATCTTGAAGCACTACAACAACGGTTAGAGATCGTCAGGAAGCGCTCATCTGTGCCGAGGATAGCAATATCCTTGGAGCAAACTATGAGCGCATGGATGGAGCGCGTCGGCAGCGAAAATTACCGCTATATTCAGGAAGTCTTTTCAGAAGATAACCCTACCGAGCAAGCTCACTTGAGGAATTGTAAGGTTCTTGTCCGTAAAGGTCTTCTACAGTCAGAAGACGATGATCGTGTGACACTGGGACCTTTTACCTGGGACGCAGCTAAGCGTTATTGCACTACATTCTAAGATTGATAAGTTCGCGAAACATCCCCCATTGCTCAGAATTCGCAAGGATATTCTTGCTAGTGTTGGGGCACACTCCCCACAGAACACGTGATTATAGCCCTCAATACAGCGACTTTTGGGGTAAAGTGAAAAAGTAGTAATCCCAAACCTACCCTCAACATGGGTCGTACTGAGCATAATACTTTCAGCAGAACAGATCGTTAATAAGTAGTAGAGGTATTTCCTCTTTTCCTACAAAGTAGGAAACTGGAATCGATTTTGATATGTTTTCTTGTTTCTTTTTGTAGTCTGGTGAGAGCTAGATAGAGAATGGCGTTGCAGCTGTTTGTTGCATGGAGTACAATTGAAGAGGATTTTAGAATGATAGTTCCAGGATAGCTAAGCGACTTGTGATCACGAAAAGAGGAACAAGGATGAAACCACAAGACTGGACGTTACTAGCAATTAGTGCAGCAAAAGGCAGAGGCTTATCACCTATACAGCTGCAAAAATCCCTCTTCCTGCTTGAACGCCGATTATCGAAAGAAGAGTTAGGAGAGCAATTCTATGAGTTCGTGCCATACAATTATGGCCCTTTCGACGTCAAAATCTATCAAGATGCTGAAGCATTGGAAGAACTAGGGTTCATTACTATTACGCAATCAGCAGGGTATCGGTGGAAGAGCTATCAGGCAACTCCAAGTGGGCTTGAAGTCACAACGAAATTGCGGGCTGAGGCATCACAACATGCAATTAAGTACCTTGATGAAGTTGTGACCTGGATTCTTGGATTGAGTTTCCGAGATCTTGTTCGTGCAATCTATGAAGCATATCCCCAATTTCGGGCTAATAGTGTTTTTCAGGAATAGAACATGACACTTATTATCGGCATCAAATGTAGTGATGGCATTGTAATGGGGGCGGATGGCGCCGCAACCTTTGCTACGTTGGGGCAGCCAACTATTCGTCAGGAAACAAAAAAATTAGACATTTTAGAAAATCGTATCATTGTTGGCGTCTCAGGTCCTATAGGGCTTGGTCAACGCATTAAAGCAGAAATTGAGGCTTTATGGACTGATAGTAGAACTCCTCTTGGAGATCAACGGCCTGCTGATGCTATGAAGATAATACGTGAGGCACTTTGGAATAAGCATATCGGCCCTGAAATGCAAGTTGCTCATATAGCCTTAGGCGCGGTGGGACAGAGTGCCATTCAGAGTGCCATTGCAGGTACCGTGACTTGTATGCCTCTAAAAGGATTACCTTGCTTGTTCCAGTTTGATCAGCAAGGTGCCCCGGAAGAAGCTACTGATTCCCTCCCATTTGTCTCCATTGGTAGTGGTCAGCCCATTGCCGATCCATTTCTTGCCTTCTTACGACGGCTATTTTGGCCAAATTCTCTGCCTACACTCAACGATGGAATTTTTACAACAGCTTGGACGCTGTATCATGCCATAAAAACGCATCCAGGTGGAGTTTCAGATCCGATGCAAATCGTCATTTTAGAAAAAGCTCAAAATTACTCTGCCAGGAATCCGACTAATCAGATGTGGAAAGCAAGAGAACTTCAGGAAACAGAGTTATACGAACATATGGAATCCATTAAAGCACATGAAAAGGAGCTTATAGATTTTCACAAGATTGAGCCGGATACTGAGAAGGAAAAAATTCCTATTCCCGAACCTTCCTAAAATTCTTGGGTGTTTGCCAAACAAAAACCAATCAATGAACCCCAGAAGAACCTGTTTTACTGTCAAAATGACCGTCCTACGCCGCTTTAGTATACTGGCGAACCCGCGAAATTAGGCTTAAAGTGAGCGTCATTTTTGAATTCGCCAACAATGGGCCATGCGCTTAAGCGCACCACCGCGCATGAAATAAGCTCAACGTTTGCTTATTTCAGGGGAATATCTTCTGATCACCTTTTACTGTGGTCATGCACAGTGGTGCACCTGCAGTGCATGACGTTTCTTAATGTAGTTCTACCCGTACCACTGAGCTAAGTCAGTTTCATCCAAGTTACTATCACTCATTTTTAACGTCATATTAAATATTGAGTTTCACATAGATAATTATGATTATAAAGTAGTTCGAGGGATGCTAATATATAATTGCATCTTTAACTCAACAAGTTGCTAGGGAGGAAATAAGGTTATGAAGCGCAAAGTCGATGATGCCACTTCAAAGGCATTGAAAGAGGTGATGTGTGGCTGACGCAAAATCGGTGATAACTCAAGTTATGCAAGGAAACTATCCCCCTAACTGGCGTGTTTATTATGGTCATCGAGGCTGTTTATTTTTTTGGTCGCAAAGACAATCTTCTATCCTAGTTATTCTTCCTAAAGGTGTTGTACAATGCGATGCCAACGATTTAGAGAAAATTTACTGGCTATATTTCCCTGATATCGACAGAATTGAACTCGCGCAAGAGACAAATATTGAAAGTTTCGACGGGGATATAAGTACTGAAACAGATTATTGGCTAGATATTTATTATAGGGATGGTAGTTACCTTAAATGGTGGATTAATAGCTGTTTCGGAGATACAGCATCAATAGGCAAATCTATCATTGCAGCCTACCGCTATTATTGGCAATATAATAGATTCTAATCTTTGAGGATAGATAATTCGTCAACGCTTTTGCTATTAACAGCAAAATATTATATTTCACATTCTTTATTGATATCTTGATATAAGGATTATGATAAGTAAAACGGCCTAAATATCGGCCACGAAAGCTGCATTCCTTGACCATAAGTACCTTCTATAATAATGATACAGGCTAATCGCCCAATGCCTTAATAAGTGCCTCCCTTGCATCTGCGTAGAACAAAATACTAATCTTCGTCGCCATCTCATCTGACAGTTCATTGAGTTGTCTTCGAGCAGAGATCGGGATGAGGAGGGTAGTTGCGCCTTTCTCAATAGCCAGTTCAGCAACGTTTACTGCATTATATACTGGGTCCAGACCCCCGCCAAGATTTAATCCTCCGACAGCAATCAATCCACCCTTTAGGCTCTTACCAAGCAGTGAACTGCAAAATGCTAGTAGAGCAGGTAGGCCCAGATGCGCTCCACTCTTTGCTGTATCGAATGCACGTAGTTGGACGATAAACTCATGCTGACGAGGATCACGATCACCTACAAGCTCTCTTGCCCGGGTAAATAGGTTTTGTTCACCATACTTGATGCTCTCTCTAAACGGCCCAGGCACTGGCACATTGATGATTTTCACTCCAGAACCTGGCCCTTCATTCACATCGATACGATAGAGCCCTGCGTTTTCATCTGGTCCACCTGGACTTATCGCCCATACCTGTCCTGGCGGGAGTGGATCGGTTCCAATTGAATTGTCACTCTGTAACTCTGGAGTAACAATGAAGACTTCGATCCCATCATTGCCAATTTGATAGCTAAAGTGAGTGTTTCTAAACTCGGCACTGCCGATGCGCTTCTGTTGTTCCTTTACTCGTCTTCGGCATTCCATGGCTAAACGAACTGCCCATTCAAGATCTTCCTCACAGATGAACTGATCTCGATTCGGATACAATAATTTCAAAAGGCCATTAACTGTTCTATACACTGCAGTTGTATCGCGACCACTCAGTGCACCTCCATAATTGACCCGGCCTTGAATAGCTGTGAGACGACTGTCGCTTCGTAACTGCGTCCAGACTTCGGAAAGAAAATCGCTGACCAGGCCAAAGTGATCAGTAAAAAGTGAGGCCTCTAGCTTTGGCACATCCCACCCTGGTAGATAAGCATGGAGTCGATCCATAAATGCTGTATCGTTACGCATTTCTGGCGGCATCGGTCCAAGCAGGTGACCAATGCGTTGTTGGTGTTCTACGTCAACTTCAAAGTTTCCAACCATAACGATACTGCCACTGGCTCGAATGCTTTCTCGCCCTCTGCTGAACTCACCAGACTCCATGTAGCCTTTCATGATATTGACCCCATCCTTCTGGTCGAAGGATATGCCGGATACCTCGTCGAAGCAGACAACATCGTACTGACATACCAGGCCTCGCTGACCGGTACTGTTGTTGACGAACATGCGGGCAACGGTGGCTTTACCTCCAGAGACAAGATGAGAGTAAGGGGAAACTTGTTGAAAAAGATGAGACTTACCTGTACCACGAGGACCAAGCTCAACCATATTGTAGTTGCGCTCGACGAATGGAATCATCCTCAATAGAAGGATATCTTGAGCTCGCGTAGACAAACGGCTTGGCTCAAAGCCTACACTCCGTAAAAGAAATTGCTTCCATTCATAAGTAGTAAAGTATTCGCGGCCCCGAGCGAGATCATCAAGTACACCACGTTTAGATAATTGAATAGGACGTAGCGAGGTTAATCCGAATGGTCGTCCGGCCTTTTCCTGTGCAATAGCTGCATCGTATTCGAGCTGAATCTCAGCATAGAAGCCCCCTGTTAGCATACGCTCATTTGAGGCAACCATCTCAGGGTCAATACGCACATCATTGAGCCGCAAGCTTGGCAGGCTCGCAAGGTAAGAGTCCGTAGCGGTATCAAGCCGTGCTGTCACCAGGTCAATTAGTTTGATCGATCCGTGCTCTCTTGTACGAGACTTAAAAAGTTCTTCCTCACCTGGGCGTACTGTACGCTCGCGCATCTGTCGTTCGACTACTTCAAGGCCTTCTGCGATTTCTTCCTCATCTGTGCTAGCGCAGTACCTTCCAAGGAGAAACTCACCAACATAGGTTGGCACTGGATACTGACCTTTAAAACGTTGGGCCAGATCCTTACGCACAAGATAGCCATCGAATGCTTTAACTGCCAGTCTATCTAATTCATCAAGTTCCACCACTTCAGCCTCCTATTGTTGTCGGGACTTGTTTCATGGGTGTTCCATCGCCGTCGAGAATAACGATCAGTGCTGCTTCTCCCATTCGATCATCATCCTCCACAAGGATCGAGACAGTACTATCTGGATTGGGAGGCTTGGGTTTCGTGAGCGATGTATGTGGGTCGCCAGCCTTGGTTCGAATATCCACTTTCATGCGGGAAGTCGTTCCAGTCACAGTCATTGTACAACGTAGACCTCTCCAGTTCACGTTCTCAATAGAGATAGGTTGAGATCGAGCATCATTTTGTTGAGATACCGTGATTACCGGTACAATGCATTCTTGCGGACTCAGACCTCCATGTTCATATTCTTTTCCGGCCTCGTAACAAGAGATATTGGGTGCCAAAGCAATAAACACTTCATTGTCCCAGTACCAGGGCATGATCTGTTGATCTGTGTTCGATCCTTCCTTCAGACGAGCACAGCGCCCTTTGCGGAGAAGCGTGAGATGTTCGGGCAAATCGGCCTTCGGAAGATCCCCCGGGAGAAGTAACCAGCCATGATCTGTGATAACCAGCACCTCTTTCCACCCCCAATTGATCAAGGTTTCAATGCGGCTTGCCAGATCACGAATCTCCCCTGTAAGATGATGGGCCAGTTTCCAACCATATTGATGACCATAGCTATCGATGGTACCCATCTCAGTCCAGGCTTTCCCTGAAGGATCGCCCAATTCTTCTGCTTTCAACACCTGGTAGCCAGTCTGTGCAAGCAATTTACGTAGCACATCCGCGCTTACTTTAGATCCACTAGCGGAGACTACTGGTTCCAGACCCTGACTCCCTTTTCCTGTCAGCATTCGAGCTACAGGAGATATAGCAGGTTTCGCTGTTGGAGTAACACTTGGTAAAGGCACAAGGTGAGATTCCACTTTACTTGCTAGCTTGTGAGCCTCAAGTGCCTCTGTAAGACGTTGACCGATATCATAACGTAGACCATCACAAAAAAGTATGCAGGTACCATTAGCTGGTTCAGGGAGGGGCTCTACATGATAGATCTGCGCTGGGTGATCTGCATACACTACCTTTTGCATTGCAGTTGCCGCATGTTCAAGCCAGGGACGATAGGGGGCCATAATGACAGCTTTCACAGCAGCTACATCCTCAGCTTGCTCAACTGCTGCCAGTGCATCGATCACAGCAGCATCAGCCCTCCATCCCCACTCAGCGTAAGACTTGTTGACTTCTGCTAGTGTTGTCCCACCAAGTGGACGTTCTGTCTCCTTTGCTAGCGCTGTAAGGTAACGCAGAGCCATTGCTAGTGGAGACTGACCTAGCATAGCCCACACCCAGGTACGCCGTGGCGCATGCTCCTGTTCTAAATCATTAATGGCAGCGCGTACTTCATGAGGTGGCAGATCCCGAAGCCTTGTAAGTCTTTCTCGCAGATTATTTTCAGCAGTCGCATTATCCTGTGGCCACGATTCTGAAAGAGCAAAAAGTGGCAGTTGTTGAGGACGCGCTCGACGAAGGAGTTCCGGTAGATGGGGATAAGCGTGGGGAGCCTCTTTGAATCGATTCCAAACATTGCTCCAAAAATCTTGATGTTGCCCAAAAAAGGCCATAGCAGTCATAACTCCGTCCTTTTCGGGATGGAAGCCATATTTCCTTTGACACAAACCACAGAAAGATGCCCATTCAGCTGCGCTACATCGTTTTGGATATCCCTCCGAATCATTTAACCAGAGCAGAAGGCTGCGAACTTCGTCTGGATTCAGAAGTGCATCGAAGAACGGCGCACGTAGCGGAGCCTCCTTCTTCAGGCGAGCAATCGGCTCATCGGCCAGTTTGAGCAGTGCTCGCTGTAGTGCCTCTTTTGTAGCACTATCTGTACCGACTTCAATCCCCAGACCACCATCAGCAGACTGTATAAACGCCGCGATTGTCCAATCACGTCCGTTCTTATGCGTCCAAAGTACCCCTCGGTATTGAAGCTCGGCAAGCGGCTGGAGCAGCTTTGGTGTGTCTTCAATGGCTCGTAACCCCTGCTTACTTATGCCCGGCAAATAAATAACTGGTGTAACGTCTGCTAGAAGCTGAGGTTCTGGAAGAGTATGAGCGATGACACAACGCAACCAATATGCTGGTCCTGTCAACTCCGCAGGTTTGTATGGCCCTAATGTCAGTAGTGGAAGGCGTTCTCGCAACAAGGGCAACAGAGGCTCCCATTGCCGGTCTTTGTCTGTCCAAAGTACGACGGCAGGAGGCACCTGGTCATTTTTATTATACCTGCCTGCGCGTTTAATTGCCTCTACCAATGCATCGAGGAAAGTAACCTGATCACTCATAAGTCTTCCTTGATAAGGGCTATTCTCTTCAATTGCCTCATTGAATAATTACCTGCCTTGCTTCACGTTTCTCAGCAAGAGTATAGTGAAGATCGTTGAGGCGCTCGCCGCCATCGGGATTCGTCCCGCGATCTTTGTTCCAATTGATAGTAAACCGACTACGTAGTATCCCAGCGGTGACGAATGGTCGAATGTTCATCCGCACCCCATCATTGAGGTCAGGATTCCAGCCTATAGGCTGTTCGTGTAGCGGTTTCCAACGAACATAGATATCATAGAGAGGTTCTCCATCGCGGATCGCTTCCAGCTTCTTTCGCAAGTTGATGGCGGCAACAAGTCGTGCTTCAGCACCGGGAATACCTGTGTCTCGTTCTGCCTTCTGAGTCATAATCCATGAGCCAAGATAGGTATAGATTAAGCGGTCAAGGCAAGCTGCATCAAGCTGGTGATAGTTGACGAGCGCAGAAAAGCCATCCTTGAGTCCATCCCATATATGCCAGATAAAGGGACGGTTATGAAATAGGCTACAATGCTGTGCAAAGAAGCCATTACTCAGCCATATGTCAAGACTCTTGCCTCCAAAACCTACATCTGCCAGTAAACGATCCTGCTGTGCAGGTGACCAATTCTCACCGTAAGCAGTAGCGAGCAATGCCCTCAATCGTTCAACTGCTCGCTCTTCTCCAGCTATGGAAGGAAGGCAAACAATGCCACCTTTGACAGTGTAGATATCGAGGTTGTCAGATTTTTGTTGCGGCCAACGGTAACTGAGAAGGCGTGCTACAGCAACCTGTAATGGTTCTGTAGAGTCTACTGGATAACCGTTAAAGAGCCACTGGGTAGGATCATTCGAGTACGGTTCTGGAAGAGGACCTGCAATATCTGCTACTTTCTGCCAATATTCTAGATTAAATGGCACTTTCACTAGTGATGCATTAGTAACT
>Ga0137359_10004488_pt1 | contig 11460 bp, 10 predicted proteins | sample Mad1_40_16metaG_FD_108281 | JGI IMG/M metagenome (GOLD analysis project Ga0137359, IMG submission 108281) | Vadose zone soil microbial communities from Angelo Coast Range Reserve, California, USA - Mad1_40_16 metaG | ecosystem: Environmental > Terrestrial > Soil > Vadose zone | place: USA... | reverse complement strand
CTTTGCTCCACGCTTCCTTCAGACCCCACCTCACGGTGACGCCCTTGCGCTTCGCTACCCTTCACCTCCATCAGGTTGGGACGGGACTTTCACCCGTTAGCTGCCGAACATGCACGGCGTACAACCAAAAGCCCGGAGAGGTTGTCTCTCCGGGCTTTTGCGCTTGCTGACGAGGCGGCCTTACCCCAAGCTTATTGACCGAACTTAATAACGCCAAATGTGCCGTCACCGTAATTGTTGTTGCCCGCGGTGAAAAACAATTGATTAGGGTTTCCGTTCGCGCCAGCCGGACCGCCTTGCCCGAACTGAATGGCCCATATGTCGTCAATTTCAATCGCCTTCCCGCTCTCGTCCCGCAACGGGCCAAGGAACGCCCCGCTCTTCGGATCAAACGCGTTAATCCGTCCATGCGGCGTATTGTTCGTAATCAGCAACGCGTTGCTCATCGGACCAAAATCGCTGGGCGCCAGTGCCACGCCCCACGGCGAATGTAGCGGTCCGCTCAGCGCGAAGTGCGTCTTCAGGACACCCGCCGGCGTGAACGAATCCACAAAACCGCCTTGCGACTTGTCAAGAGCCGTATAGGTGACCCAGATCGTCTCGACGCCATCCGCGTCCGTGATCGTTTGGATGCCATAAGGTGCGAATTTTTTCGGAATTTTCGCGTCAACAAAAGCCTCCGGATTCGATTCCACAAGTTTGAAATTGGAGTCGAACACATCGATCCTGCGATTCTGTCCATCGTCCGCGGCATATAAGAACAGTTGCCCGTTGTTGGTGGCAATCGCCAATCCTGTGTACGTGGCGCCGGCCGACGATCTATCGGCGGCCAGTGTTGCTGTACTTGCGCCCGTCGCGCTGATGCCGCCTACCGCGGGATTCCATCCGCTGATCGTGCCATCCAGCGTCGCAAAAATGAAAATCGACGCCGCTGACACTTGCTTTCCGCTAATTGGATTGACGCCCGTAACCGTAAACGCGGTGCTTCCTGGTGGTGTGTTCGAGGCAACTATTCCAGTCGGCGTACCCGGACCGCCCGCTACAGACGGAACGCTCACGACAAGTCCCGCCACAGTCGCTGTGACCGTCCCGCCCGTGTTGCTGATCGAATAGAGTGTGGACAACCCTGTGCCGTTGTCGCTGACCCAGAATGGGCTCGTCGGTGTGGACACCAGGCCCCAGCCATTGATCAGGTGCGAGTCTTGAATTGTGCCTCCCGCGCCGGAGTTGGTCACTAGATCCGTTCGCGTATACTGCGCCGAAGCCAGACCAGGTATCAGAGTTGCCAGTGCCAGCACTGGCAGGGCTTTCCATTCAAATTTCATTTTTTCCTTTTTCCTTCCATCGTTTAATGTCAGCTGTCTGACGGTGGCCTTGCGGATTGCAGCGAGGCGGCACGGGACTCTGCAAGGAGCCAGCTCATTCTCTCTTCCGGCAAACTACCCACCTCAATCAGCCTAGAAGCCGCGCGCGAGCGAAGTGTCATCGCTAGGTCTCCTTCCTGTAAAATTCCCGCAGCCTTTGGATCGCGCAACGGTGCAAGTAGAACACGTCGCCCTGCGAAAAACTCCGGGCGTACCCTTGCGACGGGTGGCCCACACGATAACTGCTAAGATCAGCGTAGGTGTCGTACACGTCGGTTTTGCGTCTGGCGGCTTTTGACTTTCGGGGGTGGCCCCTTTAAAAATTCAGGGGTTTCTTCACAGCTTCAAGGCTGCAAAGGGGTCGGCCATTCTTCTCTTGGGCGCGACCAATACGGGTCAATGAATTTGCGCCAGCACACCGATCTTCATGAACGCGCTCTTCGAGAGCAGTAGCACCAACTCCCCTGTCGCGAACGACTTTATTACTCAGAAGGCATACCGCCTGAGTATCTTTGGCGGCAACATATATCTTCAATGCTAGACTCGCGTTCTCGACTAATGCTGGGGGAATTTTTGTGGAGCGCACGCCGCAAGTGGGTTCTTTGTCCTTTGTCGTTGCTGGAGTGATCGTAGTGCTCCTCTACGCGGCAAATCTGTTTTACTGTCAACACTCCGTTCTGCAGCTTCTGGACGGGGGGGCCAGCAACTCGGACATGCACGCCAATCTGATGTGGGCGAAAGGCATTCGCGAGCAAGGCTGGTTGAACCCCCAGCCGTATCATCCCTGGACAAATTGGATGCAGCCCATCGCGCCCTATCCGCAGTGGGTCGAATGGTGGGGTGGCGAGCAGACCTTTCAACAATCTCCTCTTTACGCTTATCTGTTGAGTCTCTTCGTGCACAAATATTTTTCGATGCGCATCCTGCAAGCGTCAATAAGCATCGGAACCTGTACTTTCATCGGACTTTTCACCGCACGAATCGCCGGCCTCACCGCTGGTTGGATCGCTTTTTGGCTGGCGGCTCTCTATGCGCCGTTTTACCTTTATTCGTGGCCCTTTTTGCGCGATGGGCTTGGCTGGTTCCTGACAGCGGCGCTCTTGTGGGCACTTTCCGAGTTGGCCCGGCAGGAGTGGTCTGCCCGCCGCGCCGCGGCTCTGGCTTGGCTGGCCGGCGCGCTGCTTGGCCTGGGCTTTCTGGCGAAAGAAACCTACTTGTTGCTGATTCCATTGGTGTGGGTGACGCTTGCTTGCTTTGCGTGGAAGCGGCGGCAGTGGGACATTGTCGCGCGGGTCGCCCTCGGAACGGTCTTGGCCGTTTCTCCTCTGCTGATTCGTAATTCGCTGGTTAAAGCGCCGCTATTCTCCAGCTCAAACCGTTTTGCGGAAATGTTTATTCTTGGCAATGCGGGCGACTCAAGTCCGTATCTCTTGGTATTTCCGCGCGAAATAGGTCCGATTCTCTACGAAACTCATGGGCGGACGCTGCCACTGTTCCGCGCAACCGTAGCTTCCCACCCGGATGGCGTCCGGGGTTGGATGCGGCTGCAACTTTTGAAATTGCGCTCCTTGTTCGATCCCTATGAATCGCCTGACAACCTCAGCTTCTACTTTGTGGAGCACTTTTCCCCGGTCGTGCGCTTCGGTTTGCGCTATTGGATGATTCTGCCGCCTGCGCTGGCCGGTCTCTTCTTGGGCCTCCGGCGCCGCGAGCAAGGCCATCTGTGGATCTGGATTTTTCTGCCCGTATTTCTGGCAAGCCTGCTTTTAGGAATTCCGATTTCGCGCTACAGGCAGTCGTTGATGCTGATGCTCATTCCTTGCGCCGCATACTTTTTGGTGTTTCTGTATGGTTTGATGTGGCGAAGCGAACTTCGCATGGCTTCGATTTATTGTGTCGTCTTGTTGGCGGGTTGGTGGTCTGTGTTAGGCCCACTTTCCCAGCAACCGCGCGAGCGATACGAAAGACCCAACGAGTATGTGATCTCCGCAGAGCTCTATCACCGACTGGGAGACGAACCAAAGGCGCAGGCGATGCTGGACGTGGTTCGTCAAAAATTCCCCGGTCTTCTACCTTAGCGCTCAATGTTCGGCATCACGTCGCGCAGCACGGAAATGCTCGGCAATTCATTCTCGCTACCGATGTCCAGCGTCTGGTTTTTGCTCGATCTATGCGGAAATAGGTCCAACCACATGAGCTGCAGCCCTGGGCTACTGTCTGATGTCCAATCACGTGCATTTGGCGGTCGTTCCAGGTCGACTCGCTGGCCCAGGCTTTGAAGCAGACGCACGGAAGGTACGCCACATCTTGGAATGCTACGCATCGATCCACTGGTCACGTTTGGCAGCGGCGATTTTACTCGTGCCCGCTGGACAACCACCATTTGTGGATCCCATTGCGGTACGTGGAACTCAATCCGGTGCGGGCAGGACTGGTAGTGCCGGCGCAACCTTGGCCGTGGTCTAGCGCAATTGCACACAGTGGCTGCGAAGAGTTAGATACTTTTCTGGCGATGGAGCAGCGGAGGAAGCGATGGTCAAAAGAGACTTCGAAGGAGTACCTTGTGGCCGGCAACACGGAAGCGGAGATGGCAGCGATTCGCCAACGCACGCACACCGGTCGCCCGCTGGGCGGAGATGAGTTCGTCCACTCGCTGGAGCAAGCGACACGTCGCAGTCTCGCGCCGCAGAAAGGCGGGCGTTCAGGCAATTCGTTGCCGCTTCAGACACAAACCCGACTGGTATTTGAAAAGTGATGAGACTACGGGAACGTCCCGTCTCCATTCTTTCCAAAACCATCAATTATTGACATTGGCGAAGAAGAAAGGAGATTACCGATGCGCTTCTTAATAATTGTTCTTGTCACGATGCTCTCGACTGTCCACGCGCATGCGCAGGCTCAAAACGATCAAGCACGCCATAGTAGGTACATGGAGAATGCGCAGGTCCGGCATCTCGCTGACTCAATAACTGTCAGTGCGAATGACGCGAGACCTCTGGCACAAGCGGTGACAGCCCTGAGTGAAGAATTTGGTTGGGCCATTGATTTTGAAGACCCGCCTTATTACAGCAAATACGATCTCGTGGATGACACTGTACCGCAATGGCGAGCCGCCCACCCAAACACAAAAGGCGTAACCGTCATTGCGGGCGATACATTTCAGACTCAATTCCTTAAAACTCCCGACACGGGCACCTCGCAAGCGGAGGCGGAACGCGTTCTTGATAGCGTGGTGTCAGACTACAACGCAAGCGCGAATCCTGGCAGATTCACCGTTCGTAACGAAGGTGACGGAAGATTCGCAATTGTCGGCACATACGTCAAAGATGAAAACGCGCAAGACCAAACTATAAGCTCGATCCTCGATACACCGATCTCTATTCAGGCAGAAACACGCGATGCAAATTCAACAATAGAGATTATCTTGAATGCGCTCACCGTTAAGAGCCAAACAAAGGTAGCTCCCTTCATGATGCCGCAAAATGCTCTGGCCCAGTCACACGTGACGGTTGGTGGACAAAATATTCCCGCGAGAGTTCTTTTACTGCAAACTCTATCAGCGGCGAAGATGAAACTATACTGGCGTTTGTATTACGACCATGACGTTAAGATGTACGGTTTCAGTCTGCTACCTTTGGTGAGGACGAACTACGACGCATCCGGGAATCGGACGACCGTCTTAGTTCCCTAAAGTTCGTATTGACCGGCTCCCTCCGGAAGGCAGGGGCCATCAGACGGGACGTTTTCTGATACTTTGTCTGGGATGGCGCGCATCGCTATAGTTAATGTGCCCCACCATGTGACGCAGCGCGGCAACGCTCGTCAGTTCATTCTCGCCTGCGACGAAGAGCGTGTCGTTTATCTGAACCTGTTACGTACGTACAAACGCTATAAGAGCAGCCTATCCTCACAGAATCGACCATGCTCCTGGACCTGATTGGCGGGATGTCGAACTTTGCTTCGGAGCCCTTGGTGGCGGCGGCACGCGCCTGATGCTGTGGCACAACATCGATCGCCGCTTCATCTTGTGGGGCGCCGCGGGCTGGCACATCTGCTTCGACGTCCTTGAGCGGCTCCTCGCAGGTGAGCCGATTGGACGCATCGTCGGCGCCGAGGCCATGAAGTTCGGCGGCTGGCAGCGATTGAACGCGGAGTACGCCAAGCAGTTCAGTATCGAAGCGCCCAACTGACCGCCTAATGCGGCTTAAAAGTCGTGAATCGAGGTGGATCTCGTGAACCAAAGCACAAAACGCTTGATTCTTCGCACGATTCACCTCATCTTTAGCATTCCCATACTCGGTTATATTTATAGTCCGTTTGACAAAATTCCAAACTACGCTCCCGCTACTCGGTTTGTCTTCGTTCCTGTACTTGTCCTTTCGGGATTGTGGATGTGGAAAGGCCATGTCCTTCGACAACTTATCTCGAAAGGATCGGCCTAACGGTTACCCAATAAACTACTCGCATGAAAACTGGCAAGAATTCGAGGTATAGAGAGCCAATGAATGCATCGGAACGTATTGACCAGCTGATCGCAAAACTCACAGACTGGCGTGGCAAAACGCTCGCCAGCATCCGCAAGAGCATCCTTGAGGCCGACCGGGAAATAATCGAGGAATGGAAGTGGATGGGAAGCCCAGTGTGGTCTCACGACGGAATAATCGCGGTCGGCAACGCCCACAAAGATAAGGTGAAGCTTACCTTTTCCCACGGGGTGAGCCTCCCAGATCCTGACAAGCTCTTCAACGCGGGCCTCGGAGGCAACGCGTGGCGAGCGATCGATCTATTCGAGGGCGATAAGATTAATGAGCGTGCTCTAAAAAATCTCGTCCGTGCCGCCGTTGATTACAATCAGATCAAATTGAAGAGGAAAGCGCCTGCGGGTACTCGAGCGAAAGTACATAAAAGTAAAAAGTGATGAACTACAGCTTTTTCTGACTAATTCTCTTTGCGGGACTGCCTGACAACGGTGCTTGACGCTGCTGGAAACGGGGGGCCTACGGCTCGTACCAGAACTGCAAGCTTACTTGCACATGCGCCGGAACGGCCTTTCCATTTTTCTTCGCAGGCTGATAGATATACCGCTTAATGTCCTCGATCGCTGTTTCCCGCAGTTTCGGCGGCCCGGAAAGCACTGTCACGGACTTGACATGTCCGGCCGCGTCCACCAGCGCATCCAGATTCACGTTCCCGGTCACGTAGTTCTTGAGCGCCTCCGCTGGAGCCACTGGTTTCACCCCGCGCACCAGCTTCGGGCCAATGTAGCCATCCCCGTCCGGGATAGTGCCAACTCCACCAGCGTCTGAGGCCGCCGTCGTACTCGAAACCGCTCCCGCACTGCTCCCGGATGTTGCCGGCTGGTTGCCCAACCCCTTGTTGGTCAACTCGGAAGCCGGCTGGCCCTTGCGCCGCTTAGCTTCGGAGGGCACTGCAACTCGCGCACTAAACGCGTTATCCGAAGACGATTTCACCGGACCAGGAATAGCTGAATTCAATGGCAAGCCCAGCACACCAGTCTTGTTGTCAGCCGCGGCAGTGGACGCGGAATTCACAACTGGATTTTTCACGATGTTTTCGGACGGCGCCGAAGACGCCTTGACGTTGTCATTATCTGAAGGTCTCGCCGTAGCGGGCCCGACTCCCGTTTTTTGCCCGATTGGAACCGACGTTGAACCGGACACAGGAAAGATCGCCTGACTTGGCGCAGCCTTCGCTGAACTGGTCTTCTTTGTGAGTGCGTTGAACGCACCAAACCAGTATGCGCCGGCCGCCGCCAACACCACCACCAGCGCCGCGATCAACGATCTCCTCACGCCTGGTTTTTGCAAAATCCGATTCGCCGATTTTTGTGGGTAAGCGACCAGCCGCTGCGGCAAGTTCGATTCTTCCTGCTTCGCTTCCATCGCAAAGAGTTCTTCCAGGCGCTTTTCTTCCTCTTTTCGTACAAGCTCTGCGCTGATCTGCGCTGCGGATTTAACTTCGGGTTTCCCTGCCGTTTCAGTGACCGGGTTTTGTCCGGTCTGCAGCGATTTCAGCTGCGTTTGCAGTCCGGCGACTTCGCTCTTCAGGCGTTCCACTTCTTGCACGCTGGGAGGCACAGCGGGCTTTACCGCGCCGCTTCCGGAATCCTCGTCGGCAGAAAGCTTCTCTGCACCGGCGTCAGCATCAGAGACGCTTGCCGCCTTCCCGGCCTTCGGGAATTCGATCCCCCAAAAGCCCGGGCACGCTTCGGTGAATTCCAGGTCAACGTAACAATTGGTGGGACGGAAACTGCGCTTTCGCAGGACTTGCGTGACCACTTCTTTGCCAGTGGCTTTGTTGGTCAGGAACAGCAACTGCCCGTCGGCAACCGCCGCGGAAAGCCGAATCACCGCGCCCTGCTCGAACACCAGCACGGTCTGCGTCTCTTCAGTGAAAAGCTCGCGCTTCGCCGCCGTATCGCCGGGACGCGCCCCCGTCGCTATAACGGTCGTTTCAAGGGCTACTGGCCCCTGCGCAGCCCCTTCTTCCGGACGCAGTGCGCCTACCGCAAGAAGCCCAGATCGTAAGTTCACCGACGATGCCAAATCGTGTTCCCCGTCAAGAGGAGAAGATATGCCGAGAGAAATACAGGCCCCGCGTCCCTAAATGGACGAACGATGCCCACAGCGGCGGGGCAGCACTCGCGTTACCATGGTCACAATTCGATGGGTCGATGGCTATAGTACATGCGTACTGCCAGTAAACATCCTTCGAACCGGTGGCAAAACCGCGTTCACTTGTCTCAACGCAAAGTTGGACGCGAAGGTCTGTATAATTGATAATGCTGCCACGATGCGGGAGTGGCGGAACTGGCAGACGCGCAAGACTTAGGATCTTGTGGCCTAAAAACCGTGGAGGTTCAAATCCTCTCTCCCGCACCAATGCCAGCTGTTTCTGCTTTTTCAAAACTCCATTTTTCACCCTTGAATTGCACGGGGAAATATAGGATTACATTCGTTGCCGCGTGCAAGAACGCAAAGGAGCGCCCATGGAGCGCAGCGTTGAATCACTGCTGAAACTTTATCGTCCGGAAAATCCATTGGAGAAGGCGTCTACAATTCCGTCGCCGTGGTATTTCGATGCGCGGATTGCGCGCATCGAGAATGAACAAGTGTTCGCGCACACCTGGCAGGTGGCTGGAAGAGTCGACCAGGTTCGCGAGAAGGGACAATTTTTCACAGCGCAACTTGGTGACGAACCAATCGTAGTAGCGCGGGGAGAAGATGGCGTGTTGCGCGCATTTTACAATGTGTGCCGGCATCACGCGGCTGCAGTGGTGACAGAATCGCAAGGTTGCGCCAAACAATTTCGTTGCCCGTATCACGGATGGACGTACGGAAATGATGGCGCGCTGAAAGGGGTGGTGGAATTCGAAGGGGTGTGCGATTTCGAACGCGCGAAAAATGGATTGGTACCGGTGGCGGTGGACACCTGGGAAAATTTTGTTTTTGTGAATCTGGATGGAGCCGCGGGACCGCTGAAGGATTTCCTGGCGAATGTTCCGGAGCTGGTTGCACCGTTGCGGCTGACGGAGAAACAGAAATTTTTCGATCGCCGCGTTTACCCGCTGAACTGCAACTGGAAAGTGTACGTGGACAATTATCTGGATGGCGGTTATCACGTGCCGCACGCGCACAAAGGGCTAAGCAGCGTGATCGAGTACACCAGTTACACCATTGAGAATTTCGCTCGCGCCTGTTTGCAGTCGAGCCCGCTCAGCTCGGATGCAAAATCCGAAAAGGGTGTTGCGGCTACCCGGCAGGGTCGGGCGTTTTATTTGTGGATATATCCAAATTTCATGATCAACGCCTACGAAGGCGTGATGGACACGAATCTTGTTCTGCCGCTGGCGGTGGACAAGTGCGCTGTGGTGTTCGACTACTATTTCAGCGACGTCAGCAAGAAAACGCTGAAGCGCAATCAAGCGAGTATCAGAGTCAGTGAAAAAGTGCAGGACGAAGACATGGCCATTTGTGACGCCGTACAAAAAGGACTCGCGTCGCGCGCTTACTTGGCTGGGCGATTATCAGTGCGACGCGAGGCGGGCGAGCATCTCTTTCATCGTTTGTTGCACGCGGATTTAACGCGTGGAATGGCGCACGGAGAGAACGCAGCAGCAGACTGAACAGGTGAAGAGGCTAAACCCGAGCCAATTTGGCAAGATGGCCTTACCATGACGACGAAGCTATCGACAACGGGACAGATTGTGCTACCGAAGGGAATACGTCGGCGCATGGACCTGCGGCCAGGTGATCAGTTTGAAACGCGAATCGAGGGCGGACGAATTGTACTCGTCCAAAAAAAGAAGCGTGCCAAGATCGCGCGGCTGGTGAAGGATCCGCTCACTGGACTGCCGATGTTAAGCGCCGGCAAGAACGCTCCTATTCTCACGAGCGAACAAGTAGCCGAGATTCTCTCTGATTTTCCATGAAATATCTCCTGGACGTAAACGTCTGGTAGCTCTATGCGTGGAGACTCATGAATTCCATAGCTGGGTGTCCCAATGGATGGACAAGAACATTCATTCTGCTGACATGGAATTTCTAACCTGCTCGATCACGAATTGGGTTACCTCAGAGTGCTCGCGCACATACCGATGTATAGTTTTACGATTGAGCACGCCAAGCAGTTTCTTGCTGAACTGAAATCGAGCGCCCTCGTTCGCTGCGAGTTTCTGGACGACACCCATGGCGCTGCGGAATTGCCGGGATGGGTCAAAGGTCCAAAGCAAATTTCAGACGGGCATTTGTGGAACTCGCGAAAGTCTACGGCGCAAAACTGGCGACGCTCGACGAAAATATTCCAGGCGCGATGCTGATCCCCCACAGCAGGTAAGGAGGACGAATTGACCGCGTTTGGAGCGTCCCTTATACTTGGGATTCGATTGCAGGGTAACTTCTCGCCCGTCATACCTGATTTGCCCTGAACGGAATCAAGCGTCCCAAAGATGTCCCCGAGAAAAGCACGGCATGCCGTGCCCGTACGGAAAATTAGAAAAGAGGAAAGTGGCATGGCTGAAGCGAGTTGTCGGCGTGAGTTGGACCTGGAAATCCCCGCGGAAGAGGTAACCAAGGCGACGGAGCGCGTAGCGAAAGAGCTGGCGCGAGTGGCTCGTGTGCCGGGATTCCGTCCGGGGAAAGCACCCGTTTCGCTAATCAAGCGACGGTTTGCCGACGATATCAAGGGCGAAGTGCTGCAATCACTGGTACCGGAGCGTGTGGAAAAGGCTGTCGCGGAGCAGAAATTAAGCCCCGTGTCGCAGCCGCAAGTGGACAAATTGGATTTTAATGAAGGACAGCCGCTGAAGTTTCGCGCGGTGTTTGAGGTTCTGCCGGAGTTTGAGCTGGGCACATATAAAGGTCTTGAGATCGAAATGCCGCCGATGGATGTTACTGACGAGGACGTCAATAAAGCGCTGGAAGAGACGCGGGAACGCGCTGCCACGTTTGCTCCGGTGGAGGGACGTGCGGTTGAGAATGGCGACTTTACGCAATTGAAACTAGTGGGAACGCCGCAGGATGGCGGCGAACCAATCAACGCGGACAGCGTGTTGTGTCACGTTGGCGCCGAAGAGACCATGGAACCGTTCAACGAGAGTCTGCGCGGAGCAAACATCGGGGATCATAAGGAATTTGACGTGGAATATCCGGCGGATTATCCGGACGAAAAGCTGGCCGGAAAGAAATTTCATTACGCAGCGGACATAACCGGCATCAAAACAAAGAAGCTGCCCGAGCTTAACGATGAATTTGCCAAGGATGTGAGCGACGCGGCTACGCTGGAAGAGTTAAAAACCAAGATTCGCGAGAGCCTGGTGCACCAGCGGGATCACCGGCAAAAGGATTTGCAACGTGAACGGGTGATCACGGAATTGGTGAAGCTGCACGATTTCCCGGTACCGGAATCGCTGGTGGAATCGCAGATGGATGTGCGGCTGGAGCGCATGGTGCGATCGCTTGCGCAGCAGGGCGTGGATCCGCGAGCGGTAAATCTGGACTGGTCGGCGCTGCGCGGACGCCAGCAAGACCGCGCGAAGGACGATGTGAAAGCGGAATTGATTATTGATCGCATCGCT
>Ga0137359_10004484_pt1 | contig 11464 bp, 12 predicted proteins | sample Mad1_40_16metaG_FD_108281 | JGI IMG/M metagenome (GOLD analysis project Ga0137359, IMG submission 108281) | Vadose zone soil microbial communities from Angelo Coast Range Reserve, California, USA - Mad1_40_16 metaG | ecosystem: Environmental > Terrestrial > Soil > Vadose zone | place: USA... | reverse complement strand
GCTCTGGCGGTAGCACACCGAGATGAAGCGTGCATGGGGTGTGCTGTGACACCAACGAAGGGTTACTAAGCGTCAAAGGGGGGAGACGTGGGACATTCGCAGCGGGACTTGCTTGAAAAGGCTGGGGGCGGAGAACTTCTAGCAGGTTCTTCACTGGCTTGACAGGCCTTGAGAGGGGTGTGTGGTCTCCCTTGGTCGGGTTGGATGTCACACTGCTCTCAGAGCGTGGCTTCTTGTTTGGCGGCGAGACTGACCCCCGTTGATTATGCGAACTTGAAGAGCCAGCACGACAGGATGGTAGAGACAACGGCTTCCCCTTCCAAGTCTGCGTCGTAGAGCCACGACGTGTTAGCCAGCTATCCAAACTCGTGTTTCTTTTGCGTTTGTGATTTGTATGTGGATTCAATATGACCCTAGCCGCCGCTCCTACATCACCTCCCGTCTGGAGTAATGCCTCCAGGAGAGTCTGCTGTGAAGGTGCAATTTCATCGGGTAGAAGGCTGCGTAGCAAAGCAAGAAGCGTATCTGTGTCCTCTGGGCCATCTAAATTCATTGTAAGTGCGGGTGCATATGCAAACTAATTGGAGTCATCACAAAGTGCCATTGGTCGCCAGGCATAATGTTGTGTTGTGTTGTGTTGTCTGTCATATTCTGGCGCTCACTCTAGGCGCTCAAAATCACTCTAGGCACCTCGCCGCGTATGCGTAACCAAAAATAAGATATTACATATTGCTGTACACTGGATGCCAGAGACAGCCTCTGCTATCAATGGAGGACACAACGAATCAACGTCATCGCGCTCTCCGAGCCCCCCTACCGTATATCAAATTCGTCGAGCGCTCTGTGAGGGTGCCCATGACATGAATATCATCAGATCCTGGCTTCAAGTTCTTGGCCTTTGCGTTAGAAACTGGTGCTGGTGGCGGTACAGCTGGCGCAATTGGTAGAAGTAAAGGCACGGAAAATTTGGATGTGGGCGGCTTTGCAGGGTCTGCTTCGAGATAGGGAGGGGGTAGAGGATCTAAGTCTGATTGATCCAACATGCCAGTTGGTCGCACAGCGCTTGACAGGAGAGACCGCTCCGGGCTATCTGAAGAGGACGAGGACGATGCTGCGGGAAGACGCCGGAGGTCAGGCCCATCGTCTTGCGACTGCGACTCTGCAGCCTTCCGTTTCCAGAGCCGAATAACGGTATCACGATCTTTGGTCAATTGCCAATCATCGGTGTACTGCCAAACGCGCTTTCGGGGTGTGCTACCAGTGGGCAAGTCCTCTCGAGTACCTTGATCGATTAGAGAGTCAGCCGTCTTACGCATTGAAGCCAGATGTTCAGACGTGTATTTATGATACACTTGGGCGGATCTGACAGCTTTTGAAGCCTGATATATTCAAGTTTAGTAGTGTGAAAAGAAAAAAACAATAATGGTAAAGAGCGAACCTCTGTGGTCACTTTTGATGCATTTACCTCCATAGACTTTGACATAGCGGTGATGGCACGTTGTAGATACTGGGCTTCAGCTAAAACATCTGCCCCAAAGCCATCAGTGGCGTTGATCCTGGCCCTCTTTGCGCGCTCATGACGTTCGAATGCTGGCGGGTTGTCAGTGCGACAGTACTTAAGTCGTCTGAATAACGCCTACCATCTGCAGTTGTTGAGTTCAATGTGTGAATTTGTCGTGTTATTTCCGCGGAGTATGTTGATAGGGAAGTCGAGACAAGGCCCTGCATGCTCGACACACCTGTGAGGGTTGCATCGTGGACACTGCCGAGAGACTCCATAGTCCATAGATTATCAATAGCTGCTAGAGACGGTGGATAGCTTACATTACCTTCACCGCGCCGTCTCGAAGACGTTTGCAATGGTCACCCTTCTTTTCGATGAGGGTGCACAACTCTTGATTCCACTTCATGACATCATCGACTTTCCGCGAATAGTCGTCTGTGAACTCATTCAAAGTGGTTTCTGCGTGGGCGTTCTTCTCTTTTATCTCAACAACAGCCTCTTCCAAGTTCTTGTCTCTGTCGGCGACATATTCATTGAGGAGGTCTGAAACACGTTGAATGAGTTCATTCTTCATTCGCTCTGATTTGAGCTTCTCGTGTTGCAACAGGCGAGTCAGCTGGACATTTTGGTCCTTAAGGTGATGAATTTGTTCCTTCGCTTGGCTTTCTGCAGTCGATTTAGCTTCTGCAGTGCGCTGCCGTTCCGCGGCCATATAGTCTTGAGTTTCTTGAATAACACTCTGTGCCAGGACTGCTATCGAGTCGAGGGTTTTTTCGACCTAATGTTACATTGTCATACAACCAAGATCGCAGAACTCGACTCTGTACGAACCGCTTGGAAGCTGTTCATATACGATTTCTCGAAGTCGGCGCGCCAGGACAAACTGGACTGCTCGAGCTTGTATGACCAAGAAGAAAATGTTTTGCGGATGCTATCATTGGCTTCCTTCACGGAGGTTTGTGCATACTTCAAGGCTTCGCTGGCCACCTCGTCTTGTGCTTGAATTGATACCACTACATCTTGTACCCGCCGAATTTGGTCATTTATCCGTCCTGTGATGCCAGTGAGATTCTCAAGCTCCTTCGCTTGGTATTGCTCCTCGTCGGAGCGCAACTTCGCTAGACCCTGTGTAGTGTTTTTGATGAATACATCCAATTCTGCTGAGAATCTCTGCGTCTCAGAGGTTAGTGCCTTTCCTCGGCTCAGAACGGCTTCCACGTTCGCGCTGAGCACTGCGGATTTCCGCGCTGTGTAAAGTTAGAGGACTTCCCACAAATGGAGCTGCATGGGCCGCGCACATATTTTGCCAAACATCGCGCTCAAATCGCCCAGGCTTTCTTGAGCCGTCTGTTTCAACCCACGCGCGACCTCATCTAAGGTGGCTTCTGTAATTTGATAGGATTCTCGAACGATGACCTCCTCCTCCAAGGAGCGTTTTGTTGCTTGCAAGTCTTCGTTTGTAGTTGACAAAACGCGCATGGTTTCTGAGAGTTCTTCTTTCGCCACCTTGAGATCACTATCCCGCGTTGTAAGCAAGTTCATGCACTCCTGGTATTCATCTTGTACGTTCTTGAGCTGCCTTTCGATGGTCTCAACCTGGCGCTTAGTCTCTTCTAGGGACGTCCGAGCGAGTTCATGTTCCACATTCATCTGGTTCCATGTGTCTTCGGCAAAGAAAATGCCATTTTTTTCGCGTGCTGCGAGGAGATCCGCCTTTAGGCGTTCGATTTCTGCAATGTATTCCTTCAGTAAAGAGTTTCGCGTCATGCGTTGGTTGATTTCGGGACGATTTCGGATGGACTTTGCGCGAATAGCGTAGTCGAGTGTGGATAGTGTTTCTTCTATGTTCGATCGTGCAGGTGAGATGGTAGCAATAATGCAGGTCTTAGTCCGACCACCAAGAGAATCTTGCAGAATTCTTGTAAGCTTGGACTCCCTTGAAAGAATCAACATTTCGTGCCGATAGCACCGAGGATAAGGTACATACCGGTATGGAATGTGAGATGACTTTTCCACCAAGCCATTGATGACACGTCCCAATGTCAACAAACTCTGATTAATCATACCAGCCTCGCGCGCTCTCTTGTTCTCAGCACCCGATCGACCTATGTTTTCAGAGCCCGCAAGATCGACAAGATTTAACTTTCCGACTCGGAGTAGGTCATCACCCATTGTTGAGACTTCTTTGGTGTGCACAGTGATGGAAAAGATCGAGTGGGACCGACTAGAATGATCATTAAATTTGGTAGCAGCAATCTGTCGGCGGTCGCTACCCTTGACAAGGAGTGCCAAAGCGTCTGGCGCACTCTTGACAGGGATCTCCTCCAATCCCTGTATAAATATGCCCCGCCTACTGGAGTCATCGAATATCTTCAGCCCGCCAGAATTGGCTGCAGTGTCTCGGGGATTCCCAGAACCCATGCTCATCGGTTGGCTACTTCCGGGAGGGGTTGCAAGATCGGTTACGAGGAGGTCACGGAGCTCTTCGTTGTAGAGTTCGATGTAGGATACTTTGACGCTGAAGTCAACTCCAGACGCCTCAAGTTGGCCGAAGAGACGAAAAAGCACGCGAGGAGCCATCCCCGCAGAAGCCACGGGATTGCCTAAAGGAGTGGTACCCAGGTTTCCTTGCATGGTATATCTATACAGAAAGAGTTATGCCATTCCAAAGGCTGATAGGACCAAACTTACGTTTTCCCTGTCCCCGTTTGTCCATAAGCAAAGAGAGTGCAGTTATATCCCAACAAAACTTCCTCTAGCATGGGATGGACGACGTCCTGGTAGATCATGGACTGGTCGGCTTCTGGTCCAAACACGAGATCGAAAGGATATGTCCTCGTCGGAGGAAGTGTAACGACGCCTAGACTTGACACGGGAGGGGCTGTCTCTATCGACACGGATTGTCCTCGTGCTCCTTCGGTACTGACAATGATCGGAGAGTTCTCATGAACCTCTCTGTCTGAGCGGCGCCTACAGCGAATGACGACTTGAATATTCGCTTCACAATCATCTTGAGATTGAAGGGCCGTTTGTATCTTCACCACTGACTTAGACCGAGGGAGAGAACTGGAAGGAGACAGTAATGGCGGCTCGGGTTCATCTCGTGTCGAAGTGGTGGTAGTGACCGAACGCTGTGCCTTTGCGAGGACAGATCTGGGGCGAGATGATGGTTGCACGGGTTGGATTGTACCAGCAGTCTGTGAGCGACTGCGATTACCTGGGACGCGACGAGTGGCCATTATTCGAGAGTCAAGTTGAGAACGAACCATTCGCGAATTCGCGTACAATTGATACCATCAGTCACATGATCGTGTGTGTCCACAAGACTATCCACATCTCCATATTCGCCTCTCTGAACCTCAATGGGCAAGCGCAAAAAATCTTCGAGGAAACCTGCCCCAAAACGAAAGGCAGCGCCTCTAGGTTTGAACAGTCTCTTGCCTTTCACCATCCAAGTTAACATGGAATGTTTGCAGACACCACATTTACCTGCCTGTTTTGTCACCACGACCACTCAGTGACCGTCAAACTGGACAGGAAAGAGGGTGTTGCCCAGCTCGTGTGCAAAGTGTGTGGTCAAAGTTTCCAAAGCAAGGTCAACCGTACGTGATTCACAAGGACATTGGTCATTATCAGAACTTATCCCACTCCAATGGAAGACTTGACTGAGCCTATAGATATCTACTCTGAGTGGATAGATGCTGCAGATTATGCAGCAAAGGAAGAAGAACGGCGAGCACTGCGGCGCCCTGTGGCGTCGTCGAGCCGAGCGAGGCCTGCTGGCCCACCATCTATAGGGAGCGACGAAGAATAGCCTATACTATCCATCAGTGCACTGGGTTTTGGTGCTCTTTTACCCACTTTCTTGCTATTTCCAATGTAAAAATAGACCGCTTGTCCTGTCTGCCTAATAATAAAATCGAGTCAATATCCTTGGACTTATAATTTGTGATTGCGATTGCAACCACAAATCTCGACAATACAAGCGGCAACGCGTGCTCACCACCTTTCGCCTTAGACCCTCCCGTCCCCCTTCGCTCGTTCATTTACCCATTTTCATTTACCCATTTTCTCCCTCCGTTGCTCGCTCCTTAATAATGTCGTCAAATAACATCAAGGTCATCTGTCGGTGTGTACGCTTTTCGGTCCCTAGATCTGCTTATGATCTCCACCTCGACAACCATTCATTCTCAATAGATTTCGACCACCAAACACTCTAGAAATTAGAGAAGGCAGCGAAGTTATCGTTTCATTTGACGACAACCTACAGACTGTTCAGCTTCGTTCTGCGCAAGTCAGCTCAGGGCCAGAGAAGGATGGCTTCACTCTCGATAGAGTCTTTCCTATGGGAACGAAGCAGCACGAAGTATTCGACTACGGGGTGAAAGAGTTGAGTTGCCCTCTCATTCAGTCTGTCTTGGTTAGTTACAGTCCGGGTTTTCTAGCATTGTAAAAGGCATGTCACACAAGTCGTCTCTTCCGCAATATTCGCTTCCTTCCATGTTGCTAATCTTATCTGTCAGATGTCCTTGATGGTTATAATGGAACGGTATTCGCCTACGGGCAGACGGGCAGTGGAAAGACTTTTACGATGATGGTGTGTCTTTTTTCCCGTCATACTCGGAACATGTAGCTCAATGATCTCAAGGGTGCTGACATAGATTCAGAAGAGCTGAAAGGGATAATTCCCCGCATCACTGAACAGATATTCCAATCTATCGTAGAGTCGGATGCGCACTTAGAGTATTTCGTGAAGGTGTCTTACATGGAGATATACCTGGAACGTATTAGGGACTTGCTACAACGTGAGTGCAGCCCAATACCATCCTTTCTTCGCTAAATCGCTTTAACTTAGCACAAAATGATAATCTCCAAATACACGAGGAAAAGTCGAAAGGCGTATACGTGAAGAACCTGTCCGATTACTATGTCAGTAGTGCTCGCGAGGTTTATGAGATCATGAGGCAAGGTGGTGCTGCTCGAGTTGTCACGTCTACAAGTAAGTTGCCGTTTCTTAAACGCCAGCACGAATTCGGAGGAGCCGTCTCTCATAGATATGAACGCTGAAAGTTCACGGTCTCATTCCATCTTTCTTATCACGATCAGCCAGAGGAACACCGAAACTGGCGCCCAGAAGACGGGAAACTTGTACCTAGTTGATTTAGCTGGCTCTGAGAAGGTCGGAAAGACTGGTGCTTCCGGTCAGACGCTTGAAGAAGCAAAGAAGATCAACAAGTCTCTTTCTGCTCTTGGGATGGTGATAAATGCTCTGACAGAAAAGGTGTGTTCTTTTTCACGATGCTCGAGGTGTCTGCCGACCGTTGGGGTGTCTTTCAGGCGAAGCATATACCTTATCGGGATTCGAAGCTTACCCGCATATTACAAGAATCTCTTGGTGGTAACTCTCGCACTACACTGATTATCAACTGCTCTCCTGCCTCTTTTAACGAGGCAGAGACACTTTCCACACTTCGCTTCGGGATCCGGGCAAAGTCAATCAAGAATACTGCCCGTGTGAATGCAGAGCTCTCACCACTCGAGCTCAAGGGTCTCCTTCAGAAGGCACAGATTTCCAACGCGTCTTACCAGAAGCAGATTGCTGCCCTCGAAGCAGAACTCGCCATATGGCGCGCAGGGGGAACCGTCGATCCATCAGAGTACGCTCCAATTACTGGAGACAAGGTGGGCTCGACTACGGCCCCGAAGAAGACACCCACTTCACCAACACCATCAACAACTCGCAGCGCAACACCGGTCAATCCTACTTTGGAGGGCTTGAAGGAGGGCTTGAAGGATTTGGACAGCCGGCCACAGACTCCTACCGTGATAGGGCTGGACAAGGACGAGAGAGAAGAGTTTTTGAAACGCGAAAACGAGCTCAGTGATCAACTTGCTGAGCGCGAAGGAGCGCTTGTGGCTGCTGAAAAACTTGTCAAAGAGTTGAAGGAAGAACTAGCCTTTCTCAAAGAACAAGAGGCTGCTTCTTCAAAGGTGAGCCTCTCAGACAGAGTGTTATAGCACACGCTAACTAAGTGGACGATACTTCAGGAAAACAAGGCAATGTCCGTTCAACTCAACGAGCTTCGCCTTCAGGTCGAGAAGCTCGAATTCGACAACAAAGAGGGTGTCATCACCGTTGACATTCTCAAGGAGCAGAACGCGGACGGTAGAAATGAACTGGAAGAATTGAAACGAACTATTGCAGACCTCAAATCTTCACAGAGAGATTCTACTGCCGACGACAAGGAAAGGAAGAAACAAGAGAAGATGGCATTGATGATGGCGCAGTTTGACATAGCAAGTGCCATCCCGTATCTCATCGTGCTTACGTAACCCGATCCAACAGCAAGGAACATTTTCTGAAAAGGATGAACAACTACGTCAGATAATTGCTAAGCTGGATGCCATTGGGCCCGAGTCAAGCGTATCATCTCTTACCACCGAAGATGTCACACAAATCCGCCGACAACTTGCTGAGGATCAGTCCCTTGTCCGGGAAACGGTGGAGCGTCTTCGTCAGAAGCAAGAGGAGAGCGACCTTATCACACGACGAAAGGACGAACTGGAGAGCCGCCTTAGTACCCTGGAGGCAGAATATGAGGAGTTGCTAGGTGCTGTTTCTCGTCCTGCTCTAGAGCATATTGATTTACTGTTCCCCAGAGAAAATCATACACGAAGAAGAATCTAGTAATGCAGACATCGCACGGTCAACTGCCGAGCTTAAGGTGAGGTGGTTGTATACAGGATTTTTGTTTTCGTTGACGGGTGTCCTGGATGTACTTGCAGGTCAAATTGGAGGTTCAGTACGCCGCGAAGCGTGAGGCCCACCAAAGCGAGGTCGCAGATCTAAAGCAGCAACTCGAGCTGAAGAATAATGAGGTCCGGAGCTTGAATGCTTCTATTGACAGTCTCAAGAGTGTCAATGAGGAGCTGAAGGTCGGCTTCACTCTCATACACTAGGTCACTTGCTTCCCTTTTGACTCCTTTCCAGCGTGCCTTCGCTGTCACGTCCGCAGGCATTGAGGGTGGGAAGAACCTAGCGGAGAGTGCCCAAGACCTTGAGCGAACTCGAAAAGCCATCAACGTTCAACTTGCGGAATTTGATGGCGTCAAAAAATCGCTCATGCGTGATTTGCAGAATCGCTGCGAAAAAGTCGTCGAACTCGAAATACAATTAGATGAGATCAAGGAACAGTACAACAATGTGATTCGGAACAGTAACTCGAAGGCGCAACAGAAGAAGATGGCATTCTTGGAGCGGAATCTCGAGCAGCTGACGCTGGTTCAGAAGCAGGTATTGTCCTCATTTCCACGACTGAGTTCATGACTTGAACTGACATGCTTTTCTCAAGCTGGTCGATCAGAACTCGGCTCTGAAGAAGGAGGCCGGAATCGCGGAACGAAAGCTACTTGCGAGGAATGAGCGAATACAAAATCTCGAAGTCTTGCTTCAAGACGCGGACCGTCGACTAGCCCTGCAAAACCAGAAGTTTGAAGCACAGCTCCAAGCAGTCAAGGACCGACTGGATCAAGCTAGAGGTACTTAGTTCACTTCAGTCTCGCTACACGACTTACACTCATTCTTTTCAGCGCAAAAGGCTGCGACACACTCTCCCCTCAGTTTCGCAGGGAGAATCGCAAAACCCTTGCGTGGTGGTGGTGGTGGGGTTGTGCCTAATACGACAGCCCAGACTCTTGCTGGTTCGTCTGCCTCCGTAAACCCACTTTCTCGAGTTCAAAATGAGGACGGGTACGTTAACCTCTTTTCTTCGTGTGGTGGTTTCATACTTAGCGAAATTTTACATTTTTAGGGGAGGTAAGTTTTCTGCGTGTTGTATTTGTCTTTTCTTATTTATGGATTGTGTGAGCAGGCAAGCGCGCCTCATGGTTCTTCCAGTCACGGTAGTTGGATGTATTATTTGCACCCTCCCTATTTTACTGCTATACCCGAACGCTGGTTGTACGTTCTACCATCCTTCATACATTAAACTTACATCTACCAACTGGCATGCTCATCCCCAATCACGAATACTCTCTTTGGAGTGAGCCGCGGTCTTAATTTTCTTTTTTTCTTTTGGAATGCAGCCCTAAGCGGCTAGGCCGAGCCTAATTCACGGGTCCCTGGAATCGAAGGGCAGAGGACAGTAGTTAGGTTTAAAAAAAGCGGCGTTGTGTGATGATAGAGTTGGTGAATGTCACCCGCTGGAGACGGATTCCCACGTTGGTTTGGCTTTAGAGAAAGAAAAGAAAGGGCGATCTTAAGGACGATGAGAAGGCCGTGAGGAACACGTGGCTTAAGTTAAGACGTATAAAGTAGTATGATTTGTCCTGATGAGCGCGTCGTACGTCGTACGTTGACACCCGGACCTCTCGGGCAAAAAAAAATACGGCGGGTGGAGACAGCGCCGGTTCCTTGGTTCGGGCTCATCGCTTCTTTGAAGGTAAATTTACACCACAGCATGACTATTCAATCTTGTCAAGTTGAGGGCGCGAGGGGTCGCTTCCGTTATGGATCATATTACCCGGTGTCGTGCCGCTAAAGGTCCATCCTCACAGAACATGCAGCAGGCAGCACAACTCATCAACACCCCAGGTGTGGTACGTAGTATGTAATACTAAAGCCCGCTCCGCTCCGTACGTTTCAGGTCGCAACCCGTTTGTCAACCACAGGTCAGATAGTAGTCAAAGCTGCCGGGACCAAATAGTACTGGTCGCCGAACCGTCACCTTCATTCATCATTTTCTTCCGAAATTCAATTTCCTCTCTACGTTGAGCGCCGGAACCAATTCCCGTGCTCCGTTTCCCGCCCGTCGCGCCTTGAGGGCGTCTTTCCTCCTCCTCTGTCTCCTCCCCCCTCCGCTTGTCGCGTCTTGCCCTCCGCTGGTTGTAGCAAACGGTCTTGTTCTATACACGTGAGACGTGAGTAGCGATGTTTTTTTTCGGGTCGCTGTCCACCCAGTTGGCAGGCCTTCACTGCGTGTCGTCCAGTTCGCCGCGTGTGGTATAATCTACCAGCGGCAGCCCAACCAGGCTCAAATTTCACACCGCTAACTGTATTGTCTACAGCTCAACTTTCCTGGCTCTGGCTACTTGCAGGACTGACATTACTTTCGCTTTTCGCTGAGTGAGCACATTTCTTGTCACTGATGCACTCCGTTGAAACATCGCGTTGTTCCGTGACAAGAATTCCACGCAATTCATGTCCCAAAATACCAATGACGTCTCCAGAAAACCCTCAGGCTCTTCATCACTATCTGGCCCGCACTCACCAATGGGTTCACCGGGTAATGTATGTCAATTTGTACGATAACATCCCAAGAATCACTAGTCACACATCCATTTATTGGTTAGGCTCCATCACAGCGAAGGGTCACAACAGCCAACACGTTTGGGGTTGGCATAGGCACCCCCAGTACATTGGCAAACTCGAGCCTTAGTTCTGGTTGGCAGGTGTGTGCAACCGAAATCTTCTCTTTCGTCCATTCATCGGGTCTAGGTTTGGGGAGGCGCCACGTCCACTCCTCAGCGTAATGTCTCGGCAAGCTCAGCCCCAGCGCCTGGCGATCCGCTGTCGAGTCAGGGCGAGATGCCATTTCGCCCAAATATGACCGAAGGTTGGCGCCCCAGCAATGGAGCATGGGCAGACGATGATGCAGGCGACTTTTCTTTGGTGAGTCTCTGCAGGATCGAACTGCTTTAAAAAAAAAAACTCGCTTCGTGTGGTCCGGTGTTCACTAACCTCTCAATTAGGGCCGACCCAGGCAGGTCAGCGTCGCGCAAGGTGTCACTTTTTCCTCTCCACGTACCGTGAGTCCGAGAAATGGAAATGCGTTGAATTTTACATAATTACCGGCATATTTAGGACGATCAACCACTGGGAGGATCTAAGCCGGGTTTTTCTCCTCAACGTTTTGATGTTAATCTGAACAAGGAATCTTCTGCTACCCCACGTTATTCTTC
>Ga0137359_10004483_pt1 | contig 11465 bp, 18 predicted proteins | sample Mad1_40_16metaG_FD_108281 | JGI IMG/M metagenome (GOLD analysis project Ga0137359, IMG submission 108281) | Vadose zone soil microbial communities from Angelo Coast Range Reserve, California, USA - Mad1_40_16 metaG | ecosystem: Environmental > Terrestrial > Soil > Vadose zone | place: USA... | reverse complement strand
GTGTGGCAATCTCGTGCCAGCGCTCGCGCTGCCAACTCGCGTCCGCATCATATACGCGCGATGCGCCAGGCAGCATCGGCGTATGAAATGTACGAACTCGAGCGCTGGACACTGCGCAAAATAGCAGGGAGGCGTTATCTCGAGGTCCTGCCGTATGTCGAAGGTGCCTGAGGGTGTATCATTGTGGTTTGTAGGTCTCTTGTTTGTCCTCTACATGTTGTCTTTCTGCATGTTGTGCTTGCCTACTTATGCTACTTAATGTACCCGACCCCAGATCGAACTTACTATCACTTACGTTATTCCCACCACATTGCATATTACCTGATTCCCTAGACAAACACCGCCCGTGATGTACACGTACACATCAATTGTTTACTCTCCATTCGGAGCCAATAGTCCTACAATCCCAATACTGGGTTTCCCAAGTTGCGATTCTGGAGAGCATACGAGGCGCCAGGCAGTGCCAGAAACCATACATCCGATCGTTATTCTCGACACCTGCCGCCTAGCAGGACTGGAAGTCACGACGGCTATGATTCAAAAGTATCTTTAACCGACCTCTTGTGCCGACGCACAACTTCATTATATCTGACGCGCTACCATTGGTCCATGTGCCACCTGCTATGCGGTGCATCACGCGGAGGAGAAAGATATATTCCCCGAGTGGGTGCGAAGATCCCGCTTGTCTCCCGCAGAGGCTCGAAGACCCCAGCTGCTGGAGTATATGCGTTGACGATGTCTAACTGGTCGGGACTCTCAGAGCTTTCAGGATTTTGAGCGCCAGGAGAGACCCAGTGAATGTTAGTTGGGAATGGTCTCGGTAGCATTGATTGCGAAGGAGCTCTTGGAGTTCGCGGCAATGGATCAGAGACAGTCATGTATCGAGAGAGAACATGTGATGATTCTGCGTCGTGCCTCGGAGGGATTGGAAACTCGGACAACGAAAATGCGCCGATGGGAGTCTCCTGGCCCAACTGATCGTCCGAAATCAACATGGAGACGGCACCATAGCTCGTATTGCTATTCTCGCCCGATTTCTTCGTAAACACCACGGGAGAAAGCCGGGTGAGACCTGGGGAAGGAATAATCACAACCCTGTCTTTTGGGTGGGAGGGATCTGTTGCTAGCGTCGAAGAAGAAAAACCTTCAGTTACAGTATAAGGAGAGAAAGGCAAGGTGTAAAGAGAAACCACCTAAGTTGTTAGACATAAAATTGGGCGAAACATTGGGCGATGCTGAAAACTCTCCACGACCATCCTGAACTGGAAGCGACAGTGTATCAACACAACTAGTAGCACAGGAGCTTAGAACGGGAACGGTACTGCTCTCTTGAACTGTCGGATAGACCTCGTAGAGAGGTTTGTGAGAAGTTGCGGCGGAGTGATTGGCAAATACATGACCGCAGACAGGGCGAGGAGACGCGAATGGCCCTGGCGTAGAAAATGGAGGAGGGACGTCTACGTCTTCCTGAGAGTAGTTATCCATTGTGCGAGACAGGGTGGTAAATGCCCCCCATGGACATCGCGCTTCCTGCACCCGAGACATAGCGCAACTGGGTCCGGGGGTGGAAAAGGGGACGGTACGTGACATTGCGAGTGATTTTTTTCGAATCCCCACGGGCTCTTTGTAGGTAGCTTCAAAAGGATTTTTATGGGAATGAGGTGCATCCTGGCACAATTCCGAGTTGAGACTGGACGGTTCCGGTACAGTTACTGCAACCATCGCTCCGAAATGTCCATCACTCCCTGCGTGTCTCAAGGGATGGCTTTCGCAACAAGGGGCTTGGAAAGCAAAGACAGCAACCTCGTCCGAGACATCCGGGTTCTGGTCGACGAAGTCCCTCACAATATAACGATCAAGAGGCAAAAGGAGGCGCCGCACGGGATGACTAGGCGGCAGTGTGGCCAAGGTATCGTCGAGCCAATTTGGTAACGGCACGCTTGGGCACAACTCCGGGATATCCTACAGAGTCAAATATTCCTACGTTAATTGAACATAGTAAAAGCTCATAAAGCACCTGATCTCTGTTATTAGACAACGAACTGAGACCTGCACCAATTCGTGACATGGTATTGTGTGACATGACCTCGTCTGTTCCGAGTTCTCCAGAACTGAGCTCCGTGCCCTGAAATGCATCATGGTGGGTAGGAGTCGTAGATGGCTCGTGATTGGAGGTGGACGAAAAGCTGGAGTACGCGTGGTTATAACGGCGAGGAAAGGGCTTAAGGGCACGGGTCGTCAAGCTTGCTTCCCGCAGCATACGATCAAACTGTGAATTTAACCTAGAAATTCGACGTCGTTTGATCGATTCAGTGGCTGGTACCTGGCCGACGGCTACAAGTCGCGTTGTCAAAGTGTGGATAAGAGTGTGTGAGAATTACTAGCCCATGGTGAACGTCATGGATGATGGATGAGAGTTAAACTAACATATATGCTGCCACGTGATGTAACGTGAACACGGTTTATCGGCTGGTCCGAGGCCGGCAGCCAACTTTCGACTTACTTCCCGTTTCGTTTTAGTCAATATTGAAGACACATCAAACAGTCGCAAAATGTGGAACTCGGAAGTCCTGCTGTGCTTCCGATCAGTTCCCAGATTGGTTTCGTGCTTTATATAAAAGAAGGCAGCAGCGCCTTACCTACCGTCCTCTCGTTTTATAGATAAGGTATGAGTCTGGGAAAGGTTCCACTGCGCAGTCACTCTGAAGCGTTCACCACTCCCATTACTGAAGCACGGCATCGCGGAAGACATGTCTGGAAATTCATTCTCATTTGTCTTCTTATCTTGACGGCCATGGTCGCGCCTTACGGGACACGCCGATACTCCCCTCATCTGCTCCGGACGGGACCACAGATAACAGGTTATCATAGGAACCCTGCGTACCTTATCAAAGCCGAGCACGCTGCTGTCGCCAGTGAAAATGAGCTATGTTCAAACCTTGGGATCCAAATTCTAAAGGACGGGGGAAACGCCGTGGACTCCGCCGTGGCCACTACTTTCTGCATTGGCGTCGTGAATATGTTCTCGTAAGCATATGGTTGACGCGTCGTTTGCGCCGTGCTTACTGTATTGCTTACTGTATTTCATAGATCTGGAATTGGTGGTGGCGGATTCATGGCCGTCCGGTTGCCTCCATCCGCTCCAGGTGGCGTATCAGAGGTCTGGACCATTGACTTTCGAGAAACGGCATCAGCTCTTGCAAATTCAACCATGTATGTCGAGCGCCCAGTCCAAGCCAAATTTGGCGGTCTTTCCGTCGCTGTTCCCGGGGAAGTACGTGGTCTCGCAGAGGCGCACAAGCGGTGGGGAAAGCTGCCATGGAAGAGATTAGTACAGCCAAGCGTCGACATTGCCGCGGGGTGGGCCGTGGGCAAAGAACTCGATTTCAGAATACACGTGAGTACATAATACTAGTGCACAATCAGTTTCAGCTCATAGTAGTAGTTGCCAATTTTTCGCTCGTTGTTCCTCCACAACCTTGATTGGTCTCGCATATTTGCACCGAATGGTGTTCTACTTACGGAAGGCGACACAATTCAGCGTGTCAATCTTTCCAGGACACTCAGCCTTATCGCTGAGCGGGGTCCCAACGCATTTTATCAAGGCGAAATTGCTGACGCTATCATCGGCAAGATTCGTGACGAAGGTGGCATCGTTACCCATGAGGATTTGACTAATTACGAGGTTAAGGTCTCCAGAGCTCTTGAGGGAACCTACCGAGGTCGAAAGATCTATACTACCCATGCACCAACATCGGGACCAGTTCTTCTTCATATACTTAACTTGATGGAAAAATACGACCTACCCGCCGAAGGGCGAACAGACGTAAATGTCCATCGCCTCATTGAAGCCACGAAGTGTAAGCCCTCCCTCCTTGGCAAGCCGAGTGTGATCAATGATCTTTCCAACAACAGTCGGCTTTGCTGCACGGTTCGTCACTAGCCCATCAGTCTGAAACACGTTGGGAGCTCTCTTAGGACGCGATTATGCGATCCTGCATTTAATGATGACCCGGACAGAATCAGCACAATACCGCTCAAATCATATGGGACATGGATATCGAAGAATATGACTGACGTGCGCCGACACAGTTCACCATTTTGCAACCGTTTTTGACGCTAGGAACTAGGATCGCACTCACCCTGCTTCATATTATCAGCCCTTATTTGACGTTCCCGAGGATCATGGCACAGTTTGTGGAATTTATACCCTTCTTCATCTCTTAGTGACCTTCCCGCGTAGAGTCATACATCAATTGTAGACGCAAACGGGATGGCTGTGGCCATCACATCTACGGTGAACCTCGTTTTCGGGTCACAAGTTATGGATCCTGTAACTGGGATCTTGTTCAACGACGAGGTACGTCAGATTGACCATACTCCAGAATACAAGAATTTATTTATTTTCACTAGATGGACGATTTTTCCATACCAGGAGTTCCTAACGCATTCGGTCTTTTGCCTTCACCATGTTCGTGTCCCCATTGTATGCAGCTCGAAGATTGTGTTCATATGCTTAGATAACTACCCGGAGGCTCAGAAGCGGCCCCTATCGTCAACTGCACCAACGATCATAGAGAATCCCGATGGATCACTTTATCTGGCTCTCGGCGGGTCGGGTGGTTCGAAGATCTTCCCCGCCATAATCCAGGTCGTCCTAAACCTTGACTGGGGTCTTGACATTGGTTCCGCTATTGAATACGGTCGCCTACACCATCAGCTATACCCTGAGTGGGTCGAGGCAGACGATATATATCCTCGTGAACTTTTGTTTGGCCTTAAGAAAAGAGGACATTTGCTCCATGGTGTGTAACATGCACTGGCTGTGGATTGCTAGTTGGTGCAGTCTGACCTTCGTATTAGTCTTGGGCGTGAACCGTATCGCGGCTGTGGTGAATGCAGTAATGCTGAAGGACGGAACATTGTATGGTACGTGTATCGTTATCGTCTCGTTCTCTCGTTTCGACCCTATTCTGACTGCGATCAGCGGCAAGTGATTCGAGGAAGAACGGCATAGCTGCGGGATATTAGAATATCGTTGAAGTAGAACTCTTCACTCCATTTGGGGTTTGATTACTACGAAATACCCTGGCGCATGGCTCCTCGTCGGTTATACCTTAGGTGAGAATGTGGCTTGAGTTTCCGCCGATTTGGGCCAGAATTCGAGAGCTCGACTCACCGAATGAACACCAATCCTTCAAGTTGATGGCTTCTCATGCCAAAGGGTTTTCTGACTTGCAGAATGTTCTTGAATCCACGTGCCATAAGGATTTCTTGGCATCAGAGAAACGACAAGTACTCGAACATTGTCAGTCAAATGGCCTGCCAGAAAATGATGGTACAATCTTGTTACACAGACATCTTCTGTCTTTGTCGTGCCGAAAATGACTTCGAAACAGGTTTCCCGGGGAAAATCCCAGGGAAATTACACATTACTGACCCACTTGAGCCCTCTCTAGCAGCCTAGGACAAACCTAGAATAGGACCGGGGTTTTTTTTTGTTTGAAATCGTTCACAATTGCAGTTTCCTTCGCTGACCTTGTGGGGTCCACATCGATCTCCGACATTCTAGACAACCAAATGTTGATCACTACTATTTACCATCAACCCCCATTTTGGTGGTATATCATCTCCTAACTGCCGGCCAACACGTTGGGTCCAGGTGATCCGTGCTTTGGTTGCTGGTCGTCTGCTTGTGACCCGCTTTGTTCTCGTATGCGTTGGCAGTGGATAGGCTGACAGCTTCAATCTTAATCTCAAGACATGCGACAAGCGAGCCACGTAGAAATACCATCGGGGCTGCGTGACAGAGAAAATCGATCAGAACCGGATAGTAGATCAAATTCTGCATTCGTGTAAGTGATAGATAAGTTGGTGACTAACTTCATCCCAACCCAATTTGCGCTCCAGAAGTCATCCAGAAGTCATCCATCAGACGCCCGCATCACGCCGCATCAGCTAACTTAATCGCTGTAGGCCACGTAACAAACCGCTCGACTGGGTCAAGGCCATTGTGATGATTGGCGTTGTCCATTCATCGGTCAGCCTCACGACCAAACCCTTGTTTGGTGGACAATCGGAGCGGTACGTATACTATCTGAGCCTGAGCTTAATCACACAGGGTTTGTCAACGTGGCAGCTTATAAGACGAGTGTACGCCCACAGCCAAATTAGCTACCCCGGCACTTGTACAAAACAGCGCCCTAGCACCTCGATCGATTCGACCCTCATTCTCCTTCAATCGAGGTGCAGAAGTAATGGTCGCGGTCCGGCGTCTAATGCCAGACACATGTGAAGGTTGCTCCCGCAGTCATTATTAACCTATCTTCCTGTAATGTAACGCTATTGGATCGCGAGTCGGGCTGACAGCCGACTTATTTTCTTTTCTACCGACCACTTTTCGTCAATGCCGAGTGCCGTGGTCATCTCATCTCGTCGCATTTGTTTCGGGATAATTCTTCTCCAGTAAGGTGGGGCTTGCGAAGCTCGGGGAAAATTTAACGTGGACGTGCTGTTGCATACATATGCATACATGATGCTGTAGTGTACTAGAACATGATTATTCGTAATTGTAGAATGATTTCTGCGTGCCAGTGGCGTTGTCAAAGCTTTGTTCGGCATTTGACCGCTTTCAGCGCTTCAACCCCAACTCTTACGAATATTACCTCACTACGCTGCGCACTTCAACAATGCCTTGCGGGCTGACTGCTGACTTGTTATTCGCATATATTGGTATCACCGTCGCTGCAACCACCTCGGTCTACGCTGGATCCTTTGGGACACTTCCGGTCTGTCCTCACTTCTGGTGATATTGTTGTTCACAGGTCGAGCCTGTCTTGTTGGTGTAGAAGCCAAAACATTCCAAAGGAACGTCGAATGAAGATAAAGATGAAGACGATTCGGTTCCCCGTTTGACTTCTCAGGACGCATGGATATTTCCAGTGGTTCGCTCCTGTTTTTTTTTTTTTTTCATTACGTGCACATCAAAAGATTGTGGTTTATGACAGCTCGGGTCAATAATGCTTGCGAGCTTGTTTCTAGCTATCAAGTACTTTGGAAAGGAATGGATCAACTGGCTTCTGTCGCTTTACTTTGCACTCGCTGGTCTTTATACCGTACCACGCGTAACCTATCATTTACCCATGCATATTCCCTGTCCCTCACCAACACATTCTAGACTTTGATCAGCCTAGCACGACTGTCGTATGGCGCTGAACGCTGGGATGACGATACGGCACTAGATTTGAAGGTCACCAAAGAGGATCGCGGTGAGTGAAAATTCTCCTTCAATCTGGGCTGGGCTCACTACATGTTAGCCATTGTACATATCTCGTGCACCACGTCTTCTCTCGCTCTCATACCACTTGCCACGATCCCATCCATTCTATATATCTTTTCCAGTGGACAGACGAAATCCATACTCCTCACGAACATCCTCGCCTTGTCGTTTGCACACCAAGCAATGTCCTTGCTCAAGATCGATTCCTTCAGGACCGGGGGCATTCTCCTTGCGGGCCTTTTCTTGTACGATGTTTGGTGGGTATTTGGGACCAAAGTGGTAAGGCAATACCTCTCCATTTCTGGTGTAACCTCGTGGCAACTGATGTTGAAAATATAGATGGTTAGCGTCGCAACCAGCCTCGACCTTCCCATGAAAATACTTTGGCCAAAATCAATTAGGTTGTCCTTGGAACATGGGACCATGATGCTTGGCTTGGGTGACATCGTTGTTCCAGGAACATTCGTTTCGTTGGCGTTGCGCTATGACCATTTTCGTCACACGAAGGCCCAGGAAGACAAGCCGTTTGCGAAGCCCTATTTCGTCGCTTCGGTCGTCGCATATGTTATGGGGCTTGCCACAACGATGGTCGTCATGCACGTATTCCACGCAGCGCAACCTGCGCTGCTTTACCTCAGGTACGGTATCCACTGTCATGTGTCCGCGTCGAACTCCTACCCACAGAATGGAGATAGCCCGGCCTGTGTTCTGTCCTTTGTACTCACTGCCTGGCTCCGCGGGGAGCTTTCAGAAGCTTGGCAATGGAATGACGGGATCGCAGCTACTTCCCGAAATGGGAACGTAGATGACAAGGCAGCTAGCGACTCCGCGGATGGGGTGACCAAAACAGAGATCTCCGAACCCTCGGACACCGTCCGTTCTTAAGGGAGGCACAACGCTAATTTTGGATCCTTAGCTGCTCTTTGAACCATACGAGGGCTAATGAGATAGAGACGCAATGGTTCGATGTCATTTTACCCTGTAAATTGCAAGGGCATGCCCATGTACTCATGATCAGGGAAGGGAATGAGGTTTGCATCGTCATATTTCTAGAGTAAGCCGAACCGTTGTCAGTTGAATTACAATAATTGAAATTGTGGTGAAGAGGGGACACGGATCAGAAATCGTGCTCAAAATCATGCGACGGCCCAAGTTCTCGATCGTAAACATGTTTGTGGTGATCGGACAGATCTCGGGACAGATTGGCTAAATTCCTTCAGCATGAGGAAACCGGCATGAAGTTGCCAAAAGACACAAGGAGTCCGATGTATTGCCTACAGGGAGAACTGACTGGGAACACAATTGACCGGTGGTAGCAATTATTACAGTAAAGGCGAAGTGCGTTGTGGAACAAGTAGCCACTTCACGAGATGGCGTGAGTGAGGTGTCATGAGACCAAGTTTTCCGTGTTTCAGAAGTCGCTTGCCATGGAGACATGTCCATACAACTCTCAACGTAAAAGTCTCATGTCAGGCCACAACGTGCCTAACCCCGTGAGGGTTATGAAGATCTGAGTGTGTCCGTCCGCTGGATATGTGATTTTGATATAGATATCGTCATCATCAGATGTACTACGACATGCAGTATTGTGATTCCATACAAAGTGCTGCATCATGATAGGACTCACCCGTGGTCTACGGCGCGCCTATTGAAGTGAAAGGTGCGTGGTGGTGAAATACGCAAAAGTAGAGACCATGGACATTGGACATCTTCTAATCATCGAAAGCCCTAGAAGGACAACTATATGAAAAGCCATCCGCTCGATAGGGTGAGCATGTCAGCGTCAGCGCTCCGGCTCATAGCTGTCAGCACTGTCAGACTCGGGCATCACGAGCAACAGGCCACGCAAGCCGTTTATTTACTATTTCCGGAAATCGGGTGCCGTCGGCGGTCGGTGGCTTGCAAGAATGCTGAACGTTCAGGAACTATGGATGTCTTGGATGCCCTTCGAGAAGGGCGAAGGAAGGGCACGAGGTCAACGGGGCAGCGCGGCCGCGCAAGTGGAACACACGAACCAAAAGGGGAAGCCCGAAAGAAATTCCACGTTTCTCCTCATTTGACGATTGCGACAAATGTGACGGGTTGCGCAAGGGCAAAATGGGTAGCATTACTCCACAGGGCTGCTTACATTCGCGCAAGTATGGGGAGACCTCGCAACAGCCATGCCGTTCGGTGGCAATTGGGACAAATTCCCCATTCCGTCAGGGCAGACACTGTGACACCTCGCTGTGCGGGGTCATGTGTGCACTAGTCCTGAGAAGCAATGTACTGTAGTCACCGGCTGACGGCTGGGTGTTGATGGCTTCCTATACGAGGTGCGAAGAATGGACGGTGCCTTCGCGCCCGGTATTTGGTCAGATGATCAGGTTCCACAGACATAGAAGTACACGGTTCGCGTTAGCGTTATTAGAAATTGTCACCGAGAGCACGAGGCTGCTAGGTGTATTATGGGAGGCATCGTAGAATGTTGGATGAATTCCCCGTGGGAGGTGCAGAATGGCGTGGCAAACCACGACCCAGGTTGCTTTCAAATCATGAGTAACTTAGCCCTGAACGTTACGGTAGTGCATATTAAGATTCGATGCCAGAACGCCACAGGGTTGTGTGGCCAAAGATGCGGCGGCCGCGATGAAAGCACGATCAGGAAAACAAAAACCACTGGAAGGCCGGAATTACGGTAATGACGGCGACATGGATGGGTGTCGGCATTGACAACGAGTTAGTTTTGCTATCATACGTGGGGATACACAGCAGGGAGGGTACATCGACCACCATGCAACAGCCGGGAATGAGGAGGTTCTGCGGTGAGGAGATGTGACTGGATCCGGCCGGCAAAAGGGCGACCACACGGAATACGGTGATGGTGGCGACAGGAAAGGACGCTGAGAGTAGAAGGGCTCTTGCTAACGGGACAAATGCCGAGACCGGCAGTCTGGCCCGTTCATCGAAGGTGAAGCGGTAGTGGGCAGAAAGGAGTCATCCGAACCCGAACGAAGAAGCATGGCCCGTTTGGGGAGCGTCTTGCTGGAAGTACGAAATAGGGAAGATTACATGGAGTGGAGAGGTTGGCAAAGGGATACAGGAGATATTGTATTGTATATACAGGTGGAGTTTGGTGATCGAGTACTGAAAAAAAAAGAAAAGAAAAGGATAATTGATGATCCTCATCCCGAGGAACGGGAAAGCGAAAAGTGATCTTGTAACGGATCTAAGGAACAGGGACCCTCGGTGTTGACACATGTGAATAAATAATAATAAAAATAATACTATAAAATTTTTGGGAGGGAGAGAGGAGTTGCAGTCGCATCAAGCATCAAGCATCAACTAGTAGTCTAGCGTGGCAGCATCGGACGGTACAGAAGAGAAAAAAAGTGGGTATATGCGCCTGAATTGAAGGCCAGAGAACGGTCCGCCCATCGCCACCGCCCGATATTGGTCACTGGCTGCCGCTCGCTGCACCACACCCTTCCATCCTCTTCATCCGTCTCCGCATCCGTATTGCCCCTTTCCCGTCTTCTCATCTCCCTTGTCATAAATCCCTTCCTTTCTCCCGCGGAACGGGTCCGAACAGTCATAACCGTCGCCACCTATCTTTTTGCCTGTCTTTTCCGCCTCTGCACGTTCAGAGGCTTGTTTCCATTCCACATCTTCTCGCACTCTCGTACAATCCATCGCGAGTTGATAGCATTCTAATTCTCCATGGAGCTTGCACCCGCGCAGTCCAGCAGCGCCGTGGATGACCTCCCCAAGTCGGCTTGGTTTTCCACCCCGCGCCCAACCATCGTCACTGCACTCCCATCCCATCCGCCATCGAGTGTCTCAGCCGATCATAACCCTCACCTGGTCTCATCGCCTCAATCCCACTCCTCTCCATGGCCTCAATCTCCTGATCTGGCATCTCCGGACCTCACAACTCCGTATTCTGTGCGTATTCGAACCATTCGATATCCAGTTCATACTCACTTACGTTTTTCTCCAGACCAGTTTTCCTACTTTACCTCATGGTCATAGCTGGGCTGATATCTTTTCTTCTCCGTTAGACCCGGAGTTGTTTGCACATCTTGCCTCTACTGGTGTCCTCGCGTCCGTAGCAAGTTCCTCCGGCGGCGTACCATCGAGCGTTACATCCTCCGCGCGATCACAACCTCCATTCCCCTTACTGGACGTTTATAATTCTCGACAGGGT
>Ga0137359_10004482_pt1 | contig 11465 bp, 13 predicted proteins | sample Mad1_40_16metaG_FD_108281 | JGI IMG/M metagenome (GOLD analysis project Ga0137359, IMG submission 108281) | Vadose zone soil microbial communities from Angelo Coast Range Reserve, California, USA - Mad1_40_16 metaG | ecosystem: Environmental > Terrestrial > Soil > Vadose zone | place: USA... | reverse complement strand
GTTCGGGGTACGGGAGGGAGTGGTTCGCGGTTATCACTCCAGCAATTGTGTGGGGTGTTGTGACTAGACCTCAATGTCGACACATGCTCTGCTGGGCTTGGGAAAAGCGTACTACCGTGATGGCCGTCTCGTCCAACTATCTCTTCTCAATTGCCGCCTCTCGTCTCATCTTCTCTGACTTTGGCGCTGGGCTGAGCAATAATGTCGGAGGCACCAGTGGTGGTACATGTCTAAATCTCGTTGCGTCTGTGAGCTTCTGTGACCAAAGGAGCGGAAATGCTACGTACACAAGCAGCGAAGGTAACGTACTAGGCGACCTCTCTGCGTGTTCTTTCATCCCGCATGTATTTTCCGACGTGCTTGGTCACTCCACTGTTGTCATTGTGCCTGTACCATTCATCAGGCAGCCGATGTGGGGATATAATTTGCAGTGCGCGGCCTCTATTACCTCGAAACAGTCTTGTGTAACATAGCCATGGCCTTGCATTGAGGATTTCGGTTTACTGGTTAATGGTCGCAGGAGAGGTCTCTACTTGAATATGAAAATCAACCGACAAGTCATGGGAACCAGACAAAGCTAAAATAACCTAAGCACACTTCAAGTCGCCGTGATGGTGGAGTGATCTTGAGAGACAGGCGTTTATGTTGCTGTTGGGTCTCGCAACATCCTCTCCTCTGCATCTATCCAACATTCTACAAACATCTCATTGCATCCTGTGGTAGTCGAGAGGTGATGATAAAAGCCATATACATAGTCCGTCGGGATTGTATCGCGAGGTGGGTGGGTCATGAAACCGAGAGAACAGTGTGAAGTAGCGGAAAAGACACAAGAGACACGACACGGAGAGAACGATGAAGGGTATAAAAGTAAAAGAAACCATTCCGAACACAAGAAACCATACATGGAAAAATAATTCAAGTTGACGACAGACTTTCTTTCTCTTCCTCCCACGAATTCAGCTTGAGGAACCGTGCCAACACCTCCTCTGACCCCCTTTTGAATATTTCCACTCCGCGTGCAGGGTCCCACGCTCGTCCTCCCGCCGGGCGTATCGGACGAGGATCCGCCGGCGAAATTGGGGGGCCGGCACTCGATGGCGAAGACGCCGTATCGCTCGAGATAGCCCGGGCAAGGGACGAGGGAGTTATGAGTTGATCCATTCCCTCGCGTTGCATGCCCGATGGTCTCTGTAAAGGTTTGTAGAGGGTAGGTCGGGGCGTTGATTCCGCAAGATTCGTCGACGAGCCGTGGGGAGAAGTGTAGCGGGGGCTGCGAAGCCCAGTGGGAGAGCCCAACGGAGAAAGCTTTGGTAAGTCATCCATGAAGCCTACTTCAGGAACTTTGGACCTCGGAGCGATGAGAGGGGAGGGCGGCGAATCCTGCTGCTGCCTCGGCAATGTAGGTACAAGACCAGAATAACTACTCTGTCTCGAGTGCAGCGACCTCCTTTCCATACCTTTAATCGAGCGATCAGCGACCATTGCGTCGGTGAGAGTAGCAACCTGGACACTCTGGTCCCTGGTCTCTTTGGGAATCGTCTGCACACCTTGTGAGCGATACTCTTTCTTCTTGCCCCTTCCGCCGTGATGCGGCGCCGTCGCGGAGGATCCGGAACGCGAACGCGGCTTGCTCGGTGGCGCCATCCCGTTTTCGTCCCCTGTGTCCTCGTCGTCGCCGTCGATGCTACTTTCCTCAGATTCCTGCCAGTTTCTGAAGAGAGCACTCTCGTGCCTTCGTGACTCGCCAAAGTCAAATGCTGGGGCGAGGACCGGTACATTCTGCGGGGGGCGCACTAAGCGCGACGCATACTTTTGTATGCTAGGTACGCTATCCCACGCGTTAGCGTATGAGAAGGAAGGCGGGAAACCAGAGGGAGGCGAAGGAGATGTGTAAAGCTGCGTGGGAGAGAAACGTAACGGTGGACTAGGAGACAGGGAAGCAGTCTCTACGGCAGGAAGATGGAACTGGCCAGGGGGAGGTGAGTCGGTTGAAGGGAAAACACGGCCAGGAGTCAAGCGGGGCTTATCTTCCCAAGGGAATACTGGCTTTATCTTGCCCCTGTCTGGACTCGGAGTCTCTCCCTGCTTGCCTTCGCCAACAACATTCACGTAGTGCTTCTCTTGCACCAGGCGCTCGGGAATCCGCGAGGGAGGCGGGATCGGAAAAAGCGTTGAACTGACACCTTGTGGTGACGACGAATCACTTTGATAGTGAAGAGACTGGTCCCAAACATTAGGATAGTAAGTGGTGGCGGGAAAACTAGATACGGGCGCAGTGTTGGGAGGGGGCTCAACTGCAGGATTCCACGCCATTAAGGGCGGTGAGACAGGTCGGGTGGGTTCATGGGGACGCTGAGCTGTCTGGTGACTGCGCTCATGAGCGTACTGGGGATCGTAGCGAGATGAAATCCCTGAATCCGGCTGTGTATGGTGAAGGTCAGATCCCAAAACATGATCTTGTTCTCGCATATATGCCTGTTCGGGCTCCTGGACCTCAAGATCCGTCCGCAACAATCTTTGCGTTGATTGATACTCCATTTGCTGCAACGCCTCATACTGATGAGGTATCCCTGGAGCCTCCCTTTCATTACTTTCCATAAGTTGATTTGGTAAACGTGTGGAAACTGGCCGACTTTCCCGAGCAAGCTGTAGAAAAGCCTGACGTTGCGTATGAATATCTCCCAAGGACTCGTGCAGATTAGTTCTGTTGGGTAGGACACCTGAAACTTGCGTCAATGGAGCGTACGATTCTCCAGTCCCGTTATGTGATTGCACGGGACGCTGATGGGCAGTAAGTTGGGCTCGAACTTCCCGAGTTTGCTGACCCCCGGTGTAGTAGCTCCGAGCCTGATCAGGGGGAAGAAGGGATGTAGGACCTGGTTGGGTTTGCCAGTAAGCTACGTGCCGCGGCCCAGCTTGCCAGTTTGAACTCGAGACGGAAGCCATTGCAGCGCTTGACTCAGAACTAATGTCTGGTATAAGAGGTCCATATTGCCCAGAAATGGAGGGAGATTCAGGGAGGTCGTCACTAGAATAGAGTAAAGGAGGACGCGTTTTGGGAGTCGAAGATCCGGCATTGTCCTCGGAAGTGAACTGGTGTTCTCGAGCACTCTCACCGGGCGCCTGTTGGTCGTCCACATGAGCTTTCAATTCATGCGTCTTGTTTGACTTGGGTCTTGGTCGCATCAGGTCTAGACGCCCATCTAAGGGGAGACTCGTGTAATTCCCTTCACTACCTGTAACGGCAGGCGCCCTAGAAGCGCTAGATATACCGGAAAATCCCTCGATAGCAATCTGGCGCAGTTCTTCGAGACTCATGGCCTTGGCAGCGGGAAGTACAGACGCATCACGAGGCGACATGCCACCCTGATTCCATGCAGCTTCGTAGCGCGTTGATGCATATGCAGCCTGGGATATCACAGGCTGTGAACGATAGTGTTTGTCATACACTGCGTACCACCGATCGACCAGAGAACCATAGTCGTAAATCTGCAAAGGTTGTGAAGCAGCTCGCTGTGCAAAGGCCGAACTGGGAGCACGCCAAGGTATAGAGGACCATGGTTTGCTGGCACCGATAAAATGAATGGCGGAGATTTGTGAGCCAAAACGTTCATATGCTGGCGCGTAACTGCAAATTGGGTGAATAAGTGCGCGAGCAACACTGTAAGGAACACCTACGTGTACACGGCAGTAGGCGTTGTGTTGTAAGTAAAACTGAGCCTGTTCCAGTTGCTCCCCCGCCACTCGTTAAGAAGACCCTGGTCAGCACCGTCCCAGCTGCCCTTTGTTTTTGATAGTGTCATGAGCTCCTCAAACTTGTTCTCCCCAGGGGACAAGACCATGAAGCCAGAATTGAATATGTCAGGCCAGCCCACGTCTGGTACAGCCGAGAAATCATGAGGAAGTGTGAAAAGATGAGAGAGCGGACGAATTGGAAGGATATCGGCATCCAGAAAAATTATTTTGGAATATTGGGTGAGGCGAAAAACGTGAAGTTTCGTGAGGACAGTGGTAAGATCAGGACGACCTAGGAGAAAGAGAATTAGAAGGCGCGAACTTGTCGGATAAGGTAACTATGACGAAGTGAAGCACTGAAGCAGCCAACGCATGCGGGGAAGCGTGAAAGGACCCAGCGTGCGCGAATTGAGGAGATGTATGCGCGACACGGCTTGGGTTGGCAAGTCACGACGAACCCCACACCTTCCTATAGAGAAGAATCCCGCGAAAGGTGGGTACGCGGTGGTCGTGTTTCAGAGTATAACAGACATATAGGAAGAGGCAGTAGATAAGCTACGTGGAAAACATACCTAGAAGTTGCAAACCACGCTCGTTATCCTCCTCGATGACCTCAACACCGACGACGACATCGAAAGATTTTCTAAGGAGTTTGATACTGGCGACATCGACCGTCTCTGGAGTGACCAAGCAAACAGTTTGAAAGGCCACCTCAGGAGGAGTAGCGGGAGAAGGATGGATGTCACTGAGAGCCGCAACGAGAGTTAACGCGCCAGGAAGATAGGAATCTGAAGTCAAGAGGGTAACAAAGGCATAAGGAGAGGCCATGGACCAAATGTCCACGCAAAAGAAAAGAAAAGGCTGCGATTAAGAACGCAGTTAAGAGTATAAATGAATCAGAACATTTTCAACTGGCCCTGCTGGGTATAGAAGCCTTTCTCACGCTCGTCGGGCCCTGTTTTTCCGACCCGCCTCCGACCCACTCCCCATTGCGAGTTCTTTATGTTAGAGGTTCCAAGTTAACATCCGAATGTTCTGCAATAGCGCAATGTAATCAATTGTAGAACCGTCTACGCGTCACAATGCGACCACGTCAACTGATCCGAACTTTCTACGATGTACCCCAAAGGGTTCCTGCCAGCTTTAATCTTGACGGAAGTCCTCTTTTATCGTAATCGTACCCATCTTATTACGTTTATGCTTTCAGCTTTGATTGGGGTCTCGCGCGCCCGCCGACGATGTGATATATGTTGTGACGTCATGGAGCTGTTTGTGACGGCTTCTGCGGACCGGGTCTGACACGCCCCACTCTTCCGCCTTTCCGCCTGGAACGGAACGAACGCGAACGAGGTTGATGGGACAGTGAATCTCGGCTATGATGGCGAAATGCCTCAGAATTTACCCGCCTTTGCGATTCACCTTACCCCCGCCGACTCTGTTCAAGTTTCCCCAAACCCGCCATAGATCGTTTTGGGCCCTTGATCCAACAGGTTTTCATCGCACTCCCCCTTACTCCCGGTTATTTCTTAGAAGGCCAGCATTTTGGATTGTTCCCGTTGTGGGCTGCGTTTCTCTCTATCTCTATCCTAGACAGCAACCCGTTTTATCGGACGTTTTCGCATCCCCCACTTTGATCCCATGTCCTTCCCGCGAGTCCTCAGATTCATCTCAAGAATCGTTGATATTGTCTCCTTCAGAGCATGATCTCTCGCTCTCGGACAAAATATCTGCTTTCTTCCTCGATCGAATATGGGAGCCGATTCTCACTACCAGAAGATTTGTTCATTTATTCTTCCTTTTCATCCCCGTCATCCTCTCGTCACCTATGCTGTTGGTAGGATCTCCGGAAGGGAGGTTTCAGGGCGATAGGTGGGGTGCAGTTTGGTGGTACGACTATCTCGTGGCCCAAATGGACCGCGCGGGGCCCACGTTCATCAAGGTACAGGATTACACCATTCTTTGGGATTGAGTTCACACATCCCATTCACTGTAGCTAGCGCAGTGGGCTGCCGCACGAGTAGACCTCTTTCCCGCTTCGCTGTGCGAACGTATGGGGAAGTTACATTCTCAGGGACGACCGCATTCTCTTGCCTACACAAAGCAAGTCATAGAACGTGTTTTCCGGAAACCATTTGACGAAGTGTTCGAAATGTTTGACGAGACACCGATAGGAAGCGGGGCGATTGCCCAAGTATGTCGTCTTTAGCCATAATGGAGACAATCTCAAACACTCCTTTTGAGGTGTACAGAGCGACGTTGAAGCAAGATTTGCTCCCACCATCGTACTTTGACCCGAAGCGGTCTAGTAAAAAGGGACCAAGAGCCCTCGCTCCTGTCATTATCCCAGAGTCCAAGCCCTCTGTCCCTACTGCTGCTGTTGCAGTCAAAGTCCTTCACCCCCGTGTAACCAAACTTATAGAGCGCGATCTCACCATCATGTCTTTTTTCGCCCACCTCATCACACTCTTTCCTGGCATGCAATGGATTTCGCTTCCCGAAGAAGTTGAAGTGTTTGGGCGTATGATGTACGAACAACTTGACCTGAGGAAAGAAGCCGATAACTTGGTCACCTTCGAGCAGAACTTTATGACCAGACAAGCGCCAATCACTTTCCCAAGACCTTTACGCATTTGGTCTACTCGAGATATTTTAGTAGAGGAATATCAGACGGCCATCCCACTGGAACTATTTTTGAAGAACGGGGGAGGCCCTTACGACGATCAGCTGGCAGAACTCGGCTTGGACGCCTTTCTGGTAAGCGGTATTTTAATTTACCTCCACGACACTGTGCTCATCAAGTCAATCAGAACATGTTACTCCTGGACAATTTTGTCCACTCTGACCTCCACCCAGGAAATATCATGGTCAAATTTTCGCGGTCTACAACTTCGCTTGTTCTCAAAACACTCTGGACGTCCTTTTTCTCTGGTGACAACGACAACTTAGCTAATGATCCGACCAGCTTGGATTCAAGTGGCGTCGTGTCAGACCTTACATCTCTGTCATCCTCCCCTGTTGCTTGGAGGGAAAAGCTTCAGTCACTTCATCACGACGGATATCTTCCGGAGCTCGTCTTTATCGATGCTGGCCTCGTCACAACGCTAAATGCAAAGAACCGGCAAAACTTTCTTGATCTTTTTCGTGCTGTCGCCGAGTTCGACGGATATCGTACTGGTCAGCTCATGGTTGAACGTTGCCGTACTCCCCACCTAGCGATCGACGTGGAGACTTTCGCACTCAAGATGCAGCACATTGTACTCAACGTCAAGCGAAAGACATTTTCTCTTGGCCAGATCAAGATTTCTGATATCCTCAAAGACGTGCTGAGGGCCGTAAGGCAACACCACGTCAAGATGGAAGGGGATTTCATCAACACTGTCATTTCTATATTGCTCTTAGAAGGGATTGGAAGGCAACTTGACCCAAACCTGGACTTATTTAAAAGCGCGCTACCAATTTTACGACAACTAGGAAGGGAGATGACCACCCGAGAAAACGTGAATAGTCTACCCCAAGGACATTTCGCGTCCTTGCTCAAAGTATGAAGTTTTTGTCGTATGTTGCGTCCATTTACTAATAATTACCCAACCATAGGTATGGGTACTGTTAGAAGCTCGTGAGTTGGCCTCTGCTGCCTTCGTTAACGCGGATGATTTGATCCGCTACGATTTGTAAGTCGACCCTCATGGCACGAAAAATAGTCTGATTCGATTCTCAGGCTCAGTCCATCGATATGACGCGTTGAGTGAGATACTATCTTGGGTGCACTTGCCTTTAGAGGGGATGAGAGAGAGCAGACTGCGTTTGGCTGCCGAGTCGAGCGCTGATTTTGTGTGTGGCCTGAACAAAGGTTACATGTACGGACTCGTTTATGACGTCACCACATTGAGATCGATGGAACCTTGTCCTACTTTGGAGTTATCCAATCTCGTTTCTTTTGCCAATGACACGCTCAGCCAGTCTGCCGCATTTACTCGAGCAGTTGGAACGCATCGAGCCAGGCGCTCACTTTAGTGGGAGCCTCCCTCATGTGTTGTCTTCGTCGAGGAAGAGCTATTATGCAAAGTGTGGCTCTCCGAGAGAAGCAGACCAATACGTGGGAGAAGCAGAGTCGCTCAAGGCTATGGCATCCGCCGCTCCTGGTCTGGTCCCTTCGTTATTGGCACTGGGGTTGGTTGACGAAAATGGCAAAGAGACTGAGGGTAGCGAGGGGAGACCATTCTTCATATCAGAATACAAGGAAATCACACCTTTGACCGAACGCGCGGGAGCGATATTGGGAAGGAGGTTGGCCATGGAGATGCACACATACATGAGCGCAAAAGGATTCGGCTTCGATGTGCCAACCTTCTGCGGCGCCACCAGGCTTCGTAACGGCTGGTACGGAAGCTGGGAACAGTGCTTTGACACGCTCATCGGGGATCTGCTGTCAACGCTGGCTGGGAGGGGGGGTTACTCAGAATTATGCCTCAAGGGCCAAGACGTAAGGACGAAGCGAGTATCGAGTCCCCTGCTCTCTTTCCGTAGTAGCTTATGCCCATCAGGGTGATCTCTGCCCTTCTGGGTCCCCTCCAGGTCAAGCCCGTGCTGCTACATGGTGACTTATGGGTACTTCTTCTAATACATAAGTTTTGGCTCTTGGAGCTAATAACAACTCAGAGTGGAAATACTGGAACCGATGCGACCACAGGCGAGCCAGTTATCTTTGACCCATCGTCCTTATACGGCCACAACGAGGCTGAGTATGTATTTCAATTAATCGCAGTTGATGCACCTGAAATTTCGTAGCCTCGCTATAGGTCGCATGTTCGGAGGAATACCAACCTCCTTCTTAGAGACATACCACAAGCATATGCCGAAAACCGAACCTATCGAACAATACGATCTGCGGGGGGATCTATACGAGCTCTTCCACTACTTGAATCATACTGTTCTCTTCAGGGTAAGCGACCAGCGAAAGGCGTTGATCATATTAACTAACCAGCCCACACGACGCAGGGGGGATACGATAACAGTGCTCTGCGGAAGATGGAGAAATTATTGCGAGTTTTCTTGTAAGCGTGTTTACCTAGAAGGGAGAGAGATCTAGATAAATACAACCAAATATACGTCGCGTTTCGTCCAGTGCGACCACTTGGCTTGATTCTCCACATTCTCTCATCATACGGCCACATACAGTTTGGCCGCTCGTGCTTGATACACTTCAAGAAAAAATATTTTTTGTGATCATTCTTGGGTTGTCGTCGTAGGATGAGTGCGGGTACGCGTCGTGTTCAAATCCTTGAACTTGACGTACTTCTGCCTTTTTGTCGTAGCCGCTTCCCCTGCTGCAGAACCTGTGTCATATGAAGATCCCGCTTACGATGCTGGGCTTGACATTGATGAGGATGGCGAGGAGATAACACAAGAAGACTGCTGGACTGTCATCTCGAGCTTCTTTGAGGAGAAGGGGCTGGTCCGACAGCAGCTCGACTCCTTCGATGAATTTGTACAAAATAGCATGCAAGAGTTGGTCGAAGAAAATCCAGATCTCGTCTTGGATCAGGCAGACCAACACTCTGGTCATGACTCGGACGTGACGCGTCGCTATGAGCTGCATTTTGGGCAAATCTACCTCTCAAGACCTACAATCACAGAAATGGACGGCTCCGTGGTGCCAGTCTTCCCTCAGGAGGCGCGCCTGCGCAACCTGACATACTCCGCACCCATATACTTAGAGGTCTTCCGGAAGTTCTCTATCGGACGTGAGGATCCGGACGGCCAACCCGGAGACATGATGTGGGAGACCGAGTTGGAGGATAGACCACAAGCAGACAATCCCAAAGTGTGGATAGGGAAGGTGCGTGGTCTGTCGGGATGAACAAAGTTGCGTGCTGACGTGCCAGCAGCTGCCTATCATGCTACGGTCAACGTTTTGCATTTTGTCGGGCCTGGGAGAGAGAGAGCTTTACGATTTGAACGAATGTCCTTACGACTCGGGTGGTTACTTCGTTATAAATGGTTCCGAAAAGGTCCTCATCGCTCAAGAGCGCATGGCCACCAATCATGTATATGTGTTCGCCAAGGCACAGCCCTCCCCTATAAATTTCCTTGCGGAGATCCGTTCAGCTGTTGAGAAAGGTGGAAAGACTATTAGTCAGTTCCAGGTCAAAATGTTTCACCGAAACCAGGAAAAGACGGTGCGCGCTGGTTTAGAAACCAAGGGTTCGATTATTAACGCACCACTTACTACAGTCTGGGAACGTTATGAAAGCGACCATCCCATACATCAAAGTCGACATCCCTATATGGGTCGTCTTCCGTGCTCTTGGTGTCATGTCAGATCGCGATATTCTTGAACACATTTGTTACGACATGCAAGACATGCAGATGTTAGAAACGCTTAAGCCCTGTATAGATGATGGCTTTGTGATTCAAGATCGTGACGTACGTCGGAGATTAGTCTCGCTCCGCTCGTGGCTAATGCCTACCTTAGATTGCGCTAGACTTTATTGGCAATCGTGGCACGACAACCGGTCTTTCAAGGGAGCGTCGCATTCGATACGCACAAGAAATCTTACAAAAGGAGATGCTTCCACACGTTTCGATGTCTGAGGGTTCCGAGTCTAAGAAGGCCTACTTCTTTGGTTATATGATCCACAGGCTCCTTCTTGCCGCCATGGAAAGAAGGGAGTTGGACGACCGTGACCATTTCGGAAAAAAGCGGCTGGATCTTGCCGGTCCTCTCTTGGCCAATCTATTCAGGATGCTCTTCAGAAAACTGACACGCGATGTGTATCGCCATCTGCAGAAGGTGGGCCTCGGCATATCCTCCATCCGGAAGGAATGCCACTGATGACGACATTTCAGTGCGTAGAAACGCACAAGGAGTTCAACCTGAATCTGGCAATAAAGCATAACACCATCACCAATGGTCTCAAGTATTCTCTCGCTACCGGGAACTGGGGAGATCAGAAAAAGGCCATGTCTGCCAAGGCTGGAGTGTCGCAAGTGCTCAATAGGTATACCTACGCGTCCACATTGTCGCACCTGCGACGATGCAATACTCCTTTGGGCCGTGAAGGCAAGATTGCGAAGCCGCGCCAGCTCCACAACACACACTGGGGGATGGTCTGTCCCGCTGAAACGCCAGAAGGACAAGCCTGCGGTTTGGTGAAGAACTTGGCTTTGATGGCGACAATCTCTGTTGGCTCGATGTCAGGCCCCATCATTGATTTCCTCGAAGAGTGGGGTCTCGAATCTCTGGAAGAGAATGCCCATTCATCAACACTCACGACGAAGGTGTTCGTCAACGGTGTCTGGATGGGTGTCCACCGTGACCCGACCAATCTCATCGAGACTCTTAAAAAGCTTCGCCGCAAAGACGATGTTCACCCTGAGGTCTCCATTGTGCGCGACATCCGAGAAAGAGAGCTCCGGCTGTATACGGACCCTGGACGTGTTTGCCGACCCCTGTTTATCGTCGAGGACCAACAGTTAGTCTTGCAGAAAAAGCACGTGCGGTGGCTCAACCAGGGTACCACAGACGATGGCGAAGACTTCAAGTGGCAGCATCTGGCGAAATCTGGCGTTATCGAGATGCTGGACGCCGAGGAAGAAGAAACAGTGATGATTTGCATGACCCCAGAAGATCTGGAGACGGCGCGGCTTCAAGGGCGCGGAATGCCGTCTACAACGGACAACACGAATGGTGCTGATTTTGACCCTGCGGCTCGACTGAAGCCCACCCT
>Ga0137359_10004479_pt1 | contig 11470 bp, 20 predicted proteins | sample Mad1_40_16metaG_FD_108281 | JGI IMG/M metagenome (GOLD analysis project Ga0137359, IMG submission 108281) | Vadose zone soil microbial communities from Angelo Coast Range Reserve, California, USA - Mad1_40_16 metaG | ecosystem: Environmental > Terrestrial > Soil > Vadose zone | place: USA... | reverse complement strand
TCGTCATCGGGCGTCTGGTGAGCAGACTGAGATGAGGCACTCACGCGTCCGTCTGGAAGACACCGCTCGGGGTACGAGTCGTAGGTTGTCAAAGTCCCTTCTGGCAGCGAGAAACTGCGTATATCATAGCGTGTTTGGTCAGTGTCTTGTGTGATGTTCCACACGAAGGGGAAGGGGGGACTGACCGGTGCACTACCCAATGATTCGCATCGGAACGGTGCTTGGCCAGGACAACCAACAGTCTCGGCATGCCCTCCAGACCGAAGGGATGCCACAGCTCGCGCAGCATTCCGGAGGCATCGCCATGACGTCCGTTGAAGACGGCGTTGCTGATCGCATCTGCCATGTTCGGAGGCACGAATAAGCGGTCGACGCGACCGCCGGGTCCGTCTGTCATCTTGCTGCGCACATATCGCTTGTATGTCTGCGTTGACCAAATGCTGAGAGCGACTTCGTCAACCTGGTTCCCGCGCGTCGTGCTATTAAGTGCATTATCAAGCTCGGTGACAGGCCAAACGATAGCCCAATTAAGTAAGCGTTGGTGAATGCGCTGCCAAGGAAGTAGCTGCGGCGGCTCGCTGTTATAATCGCTTGGAGGTTGCTGCTGCCAAACCTGACCTGGAAGTACATCCCGAGCACCATTGTCAGAGGGTAGAGGTAGAAGAGGAGTGGACGAGGCCCTACGGTCACCGTAGCCACTGGGGTTGGTCTCTTGCGCGCCTGATTCAGTCACCGCAGCTTGTCCATCTGGGTCTTCGTCCTCATAATCTCCGTTATCTCTAGCCAGCTCCCAGGTCTTATGTGTGTGGCCGGATTGACTTCCTGGGCCCGCTCGGACACGAAGCTTATAGAGTTCCTCTTCGAGGAATTGCTGGCCCGGAGAGTCACGATTACCCGTGTATTCACTGAGGCCATGGTTGTGTGTATCGCCTTGAGTTGAAGTCTGGCCATAGCCGCGCCCATTTTCAGTTTCTTCGTCCTCATACTCCTCCTGCTCGGTAAGACCATGAGTTGAACCATCGTGGTGGTGCATGGAACCTGGCATGGTTTGCCCATGGGTTGATTCCGCAATATGGATGTCGGTAGCGGGCTGGAACATGGACTCGTCTCCAATCGTGCCAGTTGGGTGTGTCTGGATATTCACCGTTTGCGTCAAAGGTGTTTGGGTGTATATCTCCGAGGGCGCCTGCTCGCGCATGTAATATTGGCGTTCATCAATCGGCGACATTCCCTGTTGTTTGATGCTATCTATCCTTGGGCCAAGGCTATCCACTCTCTGTGTGAGTAGGATCACGCCCCGCTGGAGCTCTTTGGCCCATTCCGGGGGCTCCTGATAACGAGATGAGCGGACGGGCATGGTGGAGTGGGAAGAGAGGTGTGGCACAAACGTCAGGTAAGGAGGGTGGCTGGTAATCGGGCCGTAAATGCACGCTAGGATCATGGTCATGAAACGACTTGCGATACTGCTTAATAGTCTTTACGTAATGTTAGCCATCAGGCATGCAGCAGCGGCATGTCTACCCGTGGAAAAAAACGTGGGACACACCTCGTTATCGTACTTCATGCCAAGTTGCTTAACCCGGGACTTAACGGCCTTGCGTACGGCTTTCTTCACAACCTCATGCTGACTCGGGTCATCCAATTGGTGTAGTAGGATGCATAAATTCATATCGTGGTAATGAGCGAACTGATTAGGCTCAAGGACTGAAGTTGCAGCATATGAGGTACGAGGTGTCTTGGCTCCTTGGTTTAATACATCTTCCACCAGTCTTGTCTCTTCCTCATTAAGTTCATCGCCAGGTGAGAGGGGTCTAGGCGTAACGGTGCGAGAGTGCTTGGATGGAGAACCATTAGTCTGTACAGGCGCGTTCAAGTTGAGGCCGTGAATGACGGCATGAAGGAGGTCTTGTTCAGTTGGCCCATTACGGTATGGCGAGAACGGTCGCTGGGACCGGTTATTCCCGTTTCCATTCGAAAGGATTGATGGTCCGGCGGCACGTAAACGCACTTCGAAGATTGCGTAAGCTGTTGAAGAAAAAAGACGAGAGGAGTACAACGAACTGACCGTCTCCGTGCGATTGAGAATATGTCGGTTTGCCATTACCCTCGGCCTGGGAATCGCCGTCCGAGGGAGGAACAGGAGGGAGTGAGGGTTCCTTGCCTACAGATCTAACAGCGTGGCGTTGCGCCTTCATTTGTGAAGGGGAATCTGAGGGTGATAGTGATGGTGCACGCGAGTAGGTTCGCTGGTACTTGACAGCAGATGCACTGCCAATATTGCTGTGTGTGAGACTCGGAGGTAACGGGGGATACGCAGTCGACTGCTTTTCGGTCGCACGGCTCTTTTGAGATGCACGTGAGTGTGCAGAAGGAGTGGGTGACCCAAAGGAGCGAGGAGGGGAGCGTGCGTTGCCATTCATGCCGGACTGGCTGCCAAGTTTGGGCGACTTTATTACAGACCAAATGGCTATACATTAGCAAGAAGATTGGGGGATAAAAGGACGATTTACTGACCATGGCTGTTTCTTCAAAAGCAGTGGGGACTTCCTTTTGTGTGCGAGAAGCCATTGAAGGTGCCTTTTGGGACGCAGAAGCACGGGAGCCGGTGCGGGAAGTCCGGCCCCTTGGAGACAGAGGAGCCACGGGATTGGGATTAATGCCTGCGGCTTGAACAGACTACGTGATAAGATTAGCATTTATCGTAATACAATATATCGAGATGGAAAACTGCTCACCTCCCCGAAAGCGCTCTCTGGGGGCAGCGGGCCAAAGTTTCCCCATGACGATCCGTATGACTCATAGTGGGGCCCAGGTTCATCTTCCGGACCAGGCTCACGATGCTGAAATTGATCACATCAGGATGTGTGGACCATGTCGAGTAGAGAACACCCACGACACCACTGCGCTGTACTAGGGAGCCAACAGTTGATTGTGCTCCCTCTTGTAAATCAGAGGCAATATCATCTTGTGCATCACCATTCATGTTGGTTCCAAAATCATCTTCGAGCCCAGATTTGGCGGAAGACGCGCCCTCCGACTTCATCCTCTCGAGAAAGACGAGCACTTATCGGAGTCACTTCAGTACTGCGCTTGCGGTAATAGATCCGAGGCTGCGTACCTTTCTCCTCGGGTGCTACAATTCGCAAAAAAAGCGCAATTAAATACATGCTCGTTATAACGGATTTAACTGAGAAGTGTAAACGAACCTGGTGTACTAGACCGTAGAAGAAGAGAGCCCAATACATCTTGAGAAGGGGTAGACATGATAAGAGTGTGTTGGGGTATCAGAAAGAAGGATGGTTGGAAGTGTCCAAGCCCGATTGCTATAATTTCTATGCAACGAGGACGAGGATTTCCGAGTTGATGAACGATGAACTTAGAACTTAGCTTATTTCAACTTGCCCTGACTGGCTTTCCTTTTTCGGCAAAATGCCCGGAACCTTTTCCCACGTGTCGCAATTCTAGGTCTTCTTCAATTACGATGACAACAACAGTATGTAATAGCTTGGCCAGGTGCAAGTACCGTATGATAGTGCATGGTTCTCCGATTGGTCTCCTTTAATTTCTTCGTAGGACCTTCGTAGGACCCACAATATGATCATAATTCGGGTAGGGCCGTTATTCGTGACACATAATGCAAAATGTGTGACATGTGACAATCCGTGACAGTACGCGCGCGAACTCGACGCGACAAGGGCTGCCGGGCTCTCGAAATGTCTAAAGTCAAGGCAGCGATCAATTTGGCTCATTCTCCCGGCTACACAACACTCGCGTTCTCCAGAGACGGAGCGTGAGTCGTTTCTGCTCACTTGATTACTATCTGTCTGAGCCTTGTCTACCGTGTCCTAGATTCTGCTATACTGGTGGGGACGATTGTATTGTACGACTATGGAACACAGACGAAGGAGAGGATCAAGAACCGCCTACAGCAATAGAGGCAGGGGAGTCTATCATGTCCCTAGCTGCTAGCGTGCGTTGCCGTCCTCTGTCCTCCATTATATGCCGACCATACAGATAGAACACCGCGTGGTTCTCTGGAAGCAAGGATTCTGATGTACGACAATACAAGGCGGGGGACCCAGATATGGAAGCGGTGGTGACTAGCTCTGCCACAGCATGCATTCGTTGCATTGCTGTAGATCCTGCGGGAAAGCGGATTGCTGTTTCATCCGAGTGAGTTATATACCTGATTGTAGTCGATTCATTTTTTCATAGCCTTATCAGCGAGGCTACCATAAAAGTAATCGACATCGACGATACGGTCAACATTTCAATTCTGGAGGGCCACAACGATGTTGTGCGAAATGTGACATGGGAGTCATCCGGCACTATTCTTGTCTGTTGTCCTGCGTCTTAAATCCACGAATGCTGGCTGTTGACAGTCATCTACAGACCTCGTGTAGTGCAGATGGAAAAATCATTGCGTGGGACCTCACTCAGGACCCCAGGCAGCTCAAACTTATCGACGGCGTTATCCCTGCTATTAAGGACAAGGAGTACGTCGGCCATTGTAGCCTTGGTGCCCGAATTGTCTGACGTCGTTTGTAGCTCGCGGGACTTCGCTCACGATTGTTCTGCTGTTTGGCACCCATCTGGGCAGTATTTCGTCGTGGCCTCTCGCACTCATGGTGCGTGATATGTGATTGGGACCCTTGCTCGCTTGTTCATTGCTCTATCCTCACAGAGATTGTGACCATCGCTCGTGACTCATGGAGCAAAACGTCTACTTTCAGTGGTGGTTCCTCGTCCGGTACAATTTATGCGCTGGCACTATCTCCGAATGGCGTATACCTGGCGGCATCTACTAATAAAGATGTGCACATTTGGTCTACACAAACACGAAGGTTGCTTTTCACGTAGGTCATTATGCTTTTTTTTGGTGAGATCTTACGACTCGAGTCCTCAGATTCCCAAATGCAACCACCGAATTTGTAACTCAGATAGTGTTCTCGCCCACCAAAAACCTTCTCGCGTGGACCGATTTTGCTGGCTCCCTTTATCGTTGGTCTGACCCAATCCCATCCACTTCCCCGAGTCCGATAGCTTCCGCTCCCACCTCTGCGTTAACGCGTCCCGTGAGGCGCGGACCTACGCCTTCACTTTTCGATGACGACCAAGTCGCTTCCAAGTCACACCAAAAGAATGATGTGGCTATCGGCGGCGCGGATGACTTCGAAAACGAGGATTGGATACTAGATGATGTTGGGGATGGACTAGAAGATGATGCCGGCGCGGGTGCGGATAATGGGAGTGTTTTCGTGAAGGAGATGGGTAGGAGTATTTTCGCTGCGTCGCAATGTGTCCTGATTATGTCCACAGTAAGCGTAACGAAGGCGCAGCCGTCTTTTCAACCAGGATCGACCCCAATGGAGAACAGAAAGCGTTACCTAGGTCTGGAATCTCAACGAAATCGAATATTGATACCGAACTTACCTCCACAATAGCATATAACATGATTGGAGTCCTTGAAGTGACTGATCAGGACACACATCACATTGTCAACGTAGAATTCCATGACCGTTCTGCACGGAAAGCCTACCACTTCACTGATCACTTCAAATATGACCTCGCAGCTCTTGGTGAGCGCGGCCTTAATCGAGTGAACAAAACTAACTTTTTTCAGGGCCACGCGGTGTGGTCTATGCCTGCCAGCCAGAACTCGAGCATCCAGCACACGTCGTATATAAGCCCTACGGAAATTGGGCAACACAAGGCGACTGGACGTACGAGCTTGATGACAAGGTTCGTGTACTCGGTGTGGCCGCGGGGGGGCCTGCGCCATCTAAATCAATGCGTACGCTCTCCGATGGCGATATGCAAGGGAATGGCAATGTCGTAGTCGCGACAAGTGACAACGAACTAACTTTCTTAAGCGGTACGGGTATCGAACGATGCTCGGTCGCCCTGGATGGTGATTTTGTCAGTATGGTGGCGGGGCCTGAGTGGGTGTTTGTCGTTCAGCGGGACGGTGCAACAACAATGGATGGTAAAAAATCCCTTGAAAGGAGTACCAGTATGATGATGACATGAACCCCAGGCTCGCAGAACTTGATGGGCACACTCTATGACTTTGAAGACATGTGCGTATTGCAAAACCGCAAGCTTCCCATAAGAAAAGCCCACACCTTAAAGTGGATAGGCATCTCGGAAGAAGGCGTACGTGTTCAATTTCTTTTCTGGACTCATGAACTCAAGGTTGTATAGGCTCCCGCAGTGTACGACTCTGCTGGCGTCATGTATTTAATGCCACGATTCAGAATCCCACTTCGAGGAACGTGGGTACGCATTCTAGACACAGAAAAGCTCGAACGGAAGCAGGGGAAGGACGAGTCGTACTGGCCAGTCGGTCTGAGAGAGGACACCTTCATGTGCCTCATTCTGAAGGGACGGCAGGAACACCCTTCATTCCCCAGGCCTCTTATTCAGGAACTGCCGGTACGGCTACCTTTCCGTGGCAAAGATCCAAAAGATGCACCTCTCGAGGAACAGCGAGTGTTGTTTCATCTGCAAAGTACTGAACTTTCCTGACGAGTTTGACAGCTTTGCCCGCGAATCCATATATCTTCGAATCGCCCGTGATGCGCATGGTGATGACGATCCGCCTGATGAAATTCTATCACGTGAACTCGCGCTGGACAAGGAGCTCGTTCAGCTCATTCAGACCGCCTGCAAGAACGACAAGCTACCTCGTGCACTCGAGCTCACCTGCATGCTGCACCATATATCGTCATTCGATATGGCCGCGAAAGTCGCCGCGTTCTACCGCCTCATCGGCCTCCAGGAGAAGATGGAGGCACTCAAAGAAGACCGCATCGCCAGGGGCAAGCCACGACCGCGAGACTGGAGGCGTGATTACGACCCTGTGCTGCCACCACGTCTCCCACCAGCAGACGGACCGCGCAGCGGGTCGAGGCTGTTTCAGGACTTTGGGCCACCCGCGGCCGTACATCGCCCAGGACTGGCGCGGGCGACCCCGAGTTTGCCCCCACTTCCGAAAGACGATGTGTCTTCAGGGTGCGAGGACAATATGTCGACTGTAGCTGGGCCTAGTGAGAGTAAGCGGAAGCGAGCAGACGAAGCGAGTACCGCGCATGGAGACGGCGCGCTACCAGAGAATGCCAAACGGCGTGCGCTTGAAGACGACGACGGCATCGCGCTGCCGCAATCGAAGCCGAGTACGTGCCATTCGCTTCTATCTCTGTTGTCGTTGAACCTTTTCTTACAGGCGCAAATCCGTTTGCGAAAAAGCCCAGTGACGCAGCTGACGGGTCACGCAATCCGTTCGCACGAAACAATCCGAATAATAAGTCCCTACACAAGAGCGAGAGTTTCTTTGACAAGGCCGAAGCTGCAGAAACCGGCAAGTGGAAAGGTGTGTTGTGTGTCGCAGTACACCACTTTGGACTGCGATTGAACACGGTATGCGTGGTCACAGGAAACGCGGCAAATGGACGGGGACCCAAAAAGGATAACACGAAGCAGACAACATTGTTCGGTTTACCTGCAGTACCTGCACCAGAGAAGACGGCGAAACGTGCCCGTAACAAGGGTGGAGCGGGTCCATCAGAGGACGTCCGCCCAACCGAACCCGACACTTCAGAGTCGCAAGACGTCGAGATGGCGGAGTCCCATAATACTGAAGATTTAGCGCCAAAGACGGCCACAGTGGACTCACAAGAATCGCAAGCGACCGAAGTTGTGACACAAGTTGAGGTGAGATTCGTCCCTGCCCTACGTTTGAAGGTGATACAATGCAACACGCAGGAAGGAGACAGCCCCGATCCTATTGACTGGCCTCCAACGCCACCCTCAATGGGTCAAAACCTTCCAGACGAAACGTCTACCAGTCAAGACTGAGTCTATAGTACCCTCTGTAATGTTTCAAATTACCCCAACACACCCGCTGCACATTTATATTCAGATCTCAATTGAACAATTAGTCCCGTTCGTAAGCTACGAAAGAGTCGATGTCCAATTGCTGTGAGCGGGGCGGCCAACAGATTAGTAGGTGGCTTCGTAATATGGCAGGTAGGACGGCGTACCTCTGGGGCAAACGGCCATGCGTCGAACGCGCGGGCGATAAGGACCCAGTCAGAGACCGTCAATTGTCTCACCTGCATACGGATGTCGATGCGTTGCTCTGGGGGGAGTCTCTTGTCGTTGAGCTTATCAAGGAGCACTTCCGCGCCAGGAGCGAGTGAACTTATTGCTCGACGTAACGGTGTTGACTTGAGGACAAACAATCGTCGGAGGATATAGTCCCACTGGTCGAGCTTGCCTTTGCCTATAACCTGTAATCCCGGTAGTTGTATTCAGCGACAGCGACATAAAGCAGTTGTATTCGGCACAAACCTGCTCAACATGAGGCGTGACATTCACGGGGAGGAACGGGCTCCCGCGCCGTCGTGTCTCGGGCCTCAAAACGGAACGTCCAGTGCGAACATGGATTGTTGCAGGATGGAAGTGGTCGAAAAATGGAGAGAGATCTTCGGGTGGAAGAGATGTGGAGAAGCTGGAGGATGCTTCTGTAATCACGCTCAATTTGCATCGTTCGTTGCTCTTGGGAGGTGCGGAGATCCTCTGGAAATCCCGTCATGAACGGTGACGGAGAACAGTGACGAAGAAGATTACCCGCCAAACCCAGTCTGCGAGTATAAAACTCATGGGTACGCGGCCGTACTTGAACAGCCAAGATCTTTCGGGAATGCAGCGGAAGAGCTGAGCGACGAGTTGTTCACCCGGAATGGTTTGTGGTATGTGGGTTACGAAGTGCAATTCGGGATGTACTACCTGGGCGTTAAAGGCAATCTTGGTTCAAAGGGAACAAGAGACGCACAGTTTTCCCAAGGCGCAATGTCAACATCGAGATCACCATTTTCCAGTAAATAGGAATATGTGTCCCAGTTATAGCCATTTTGAGGTACGACTCTAACGCGATCATCCATTCGCGCAAGAGGCTAAAAGGTGGCATTTCAAAAACAATGAAGGCAACAAAGGTAGTGGAAACATACACGAAGATACTCCAGATACGGTTCGTGGTCCTCCAAGATTATTAACTTTTTTAGTTTGGACGGCGGGAGCGTCAGAAATGCCCGTGACAAGGCACCTGGACCTAGAATGACCGTAAAAGAACATTCTCCTGGACATAAGGGTTGACGCACCTGGGAATGCTTCAATGACGACTTTGGGGTTCCCCGTCGAGGTTTTCTTTGAGTCGATGAAGCTGTGTGCTAGCCGTATTGCGGACGCTGGATTGCGAATGGATATTCGGTCGCGCACAGAAAGCGACGTATGAGGAAAGTGGGAGAGCCAGTCATGGGCAGGAGGGAGAGGAGGGAGGTTTGAATAGTGAATCAATGACACTGCATCAACTTCAAAAGGGATTGGGTGTTGCTCAAGTGGTGGATAGTCGAATTCGTTTGAACTAAAGTTGCGCGAGTATTTGAGAGGAAAGCGACGGTAGTGTGCAAATATGTGGTCGACTCGTATCAGGGAGCGCATCTGTCCCTCTGACCCCGAGTGGGCCTTAAATGTCCGTGTTCGTTCAACTTGAACAACAACCAGAACAATTTCAACTCGCTACACTCATGGGCCCAGAAACATGCCAAGACTCATCCGTCCGCGATATCGAGGAGGTCGAACGACTTCTTTCACCAAGCGAGAATGACAAGAGTGCTGAGCTGAGCAGTAAGTGCCGGTCATCCTCACAGTATACGTCTACTCAACTTCCACATTCTACATTCAGTGCACCAGAGAAATACATTTCACCTCAGCGTCTCCTTCTTTCTTTTCGGTCTCATTAACAATGGTGCGCCCATTCGACCCTGTACATACACTTGTGACGATTCTCATAAATCTGTAGTATTATATGTCATCATCCTCTCCGCCGCTCTCGACCTCGTGCCTCCGTCTACCCCTAAAGGCATCATCGCATTTTGGAACATAGCTCCAAGTATGTTTGCTAAGTTCAGTTGGCCATACATCCTCAAAGGCCGGATACGCTACATGCGACGGCTCGTAGGCTGCTGTTTTCTTAGCGTCATGGGGATGATTGTAAGTCGCTTTCCATACCCAAGTGCATGTATTTCTCAACTCGTGCAGGTTGTCGCTACCTCGGAGGGGCTTGCCCTACGTCTGGTTGGCATCGGTTGTGCATCGCTCGCGTCAGGTGAACTTGCTTTGCATGGTCAGCGGCCCAGTCCTAATCGTTATTCAGGTCTCGGCGAGCTGACATTCATGCAGCTCTCGACAACATTTCATCCGCCCTCGGTTGCGGGACGCGGCGTTGGGTGAGCTGAAACTCACCCAACACATCCTAAGTTGACCATTCATTATTCCTAACCGGAATGACTAGTTACTTTGCATCGGGAACCGGTGCCGCAGGACTCGTTGGGGCTTTTCTCTGGTGGGAACTACGCGGACTGGGTGTACGAGTGGGTGTTGGGCTCTCTGCAGTACGTCGCCAATCTATCACACAGGTTTCGATGCTTAGCGAGGCTCAAATCGCAGGTTCTACCCTTCGTCATTCCATTGACCTACTTTTTACTCCTCCCGAGTCCCGACGTATTCTCTTCCCTTGCATTCTCCGACACTGAAGAGGCCGGACTATCGCCATCAGAGTACACGCAATTACCTGTGTCAGAGGAAGAGGCAGGAGAGGCAGTGGTAGAGACCGCACAATTGAGAGTCAAAACCCTAAGTATTAACGACAAGTGGCAATTGCTCAAGCCTATGTTATCCCGTTACATGGCCCCATTATGTATGTGTCCTCGAATTCTGCGAGACTGTTCAGAAGACTCATGACATGGGTGGGACGCCGTAGTTTTCGTATACCTGGTAAGCTCTCTCATTCTCGCACATGGTATCCCGCTCACTGTATTGCGGTATTTGTGAAGTTTGAATATACAATCAATCAAGGTGTCGCACCCACCCTAGTTTATCCTATTCCTACACCGGAGTCATCTCCAGTATTCGGCCGCATTGTCCATTCCCTCAGGGACTATTATCCACTCTGGCAGGTGCGACCTTATTTTATTTTATCGTCCGTGAGTTTGTAACAGACCCCGGATTAGCTTGTGTACCAAAGTACCGTGTTTCTCTCTCGCTCATCGCTTTCGCTTGGGCTACCTGCTCTTCCAACACGTGCAATTCCGATACCCTCAGTGATCCAAGGACTCCTTCTACTTATCCTTTCTTCTGAATCGGCGTTGGGATATTTTCCAGATGCCCTGGCCCCAGGTCTTGTCTTTTGCCTCATCAGTATCGAAGGGATCTGCGGAGGGCTTTCGTAGTAAGGATCGCAACTTTCTTTTTCAGTGGTTTTCAAGACTCATTCCGCCACCAGCGTGAATGCATATTATCGCGCAGGACAGGAACCCGCAAAGCCGCAGGAACGGGCTTTCAAGATGGGGGCAATCGGGTTGGCGGACTCATTGGGAATCCTCACTGCATCTCTAGTGGCTATGCCGAC
>Ga0137359_10004477_pt1 | contig 11472 bp, 36 predicted proteins | sample Mad1_40_16metaG_FD_108281 | JGI IMG/M metagenome (GOLD analysis project Ga0137359, IMG submission 108281) | Vadose zone soil microbial communities from Angelo Coast Range Reserve, California, USA - Mad1_40_16 metaG | ecosystem: Environmental > Terrestrial > Soil > Vadose zone | place: USA... | reverse complement strand
TGGGTTTCAGGTTTCATCACACATAGAGGATAGTACCATGAACAGTAAAAAGGTTGATCCGGCCGCGCGTCGCGCGCTCTTTTTCTCTCGTCAGGCTGCCGAGGCCCGCCGCGTTGCCGACGATCGGCGCATCCGGGCCGCTGCCGCCAAGTTCCGTATCGAGCGTTTCATCGACGAGGCCAACAAGCGTTGGATCGAGACCGAGATCGCGGCGATCAAGCCCACATTCAATAGGGGGGGGGGGGGCGGATGAACGAAATCAAACCAGACCGGGTGCTGTTCATCCCGGGCAGCGCTGGCTGGACCAAGGACCAGATCGCTCAGCATGTTAACGAATGGATCGGGTCACCGGGCGCACAACTTAAAGCCGGTGATATCACCGATACCGAGGCGCAATGCTTCGCAGATATCGTGCAAGGCCACTTGGAAGATTGCTCAGCAGGCTGCTATGATCACGAAGACGATATGGAGCAGGCCGAGAAGGAATTGCTACAGTCATGGGCCGATTCGTTAGTATCCAGGAGGGTGCAGTCATGAGCACCGCTTATCGCTTCGAGCCGACCGTATCTAATGAGGCGTTCCTGGCCGCAGCCGCCGCACTTGACTACCTGCCGATCCCCAACGAGCACACCACCCCCACCAGCTATCTGATCGGCAATCTGTCCAAGAGTACCGACCACGGGTTTGGCGCCCATGAACTGGCCTGCTGGGCCTACATCGCCGACGACGGCACGGTGTCATTTGAACGCTTCGGCTTAGGGTCTGGCGAACATTTGTACGAGATCGCCGAGAGCCTGGGCGTGGGGTGCTTAAGCGAGTACGACGAGGGATTCTTCGCGGACGAAGAGGAGGAAGATCAATCATGAATACCACCGTGCTAATAATCCTGTCCGACGGCACCCATCGCGTGACCAGCTGGCAGCGCCAAGTGGGGTGGGCCGACGTAGTCCGTTGCGTGAGCGAACATAAGTCGTCACTGGTCAATATGCACATGCTCACCATAGCCGTGGCAATGGGCGCGGACGTAGTCACCTATAAGGGTGGCTTTGTAGACGAGATGTTCCCATGCCGATGAAGTCCAAGGTATTCCATCCGCCTTGCATGGGCTGGACCAAGTGGCAGATCGCAGCCTACATCAACGATCGACAAGACGCGCCACGCAACAAACTGGTACCGTCTGCGATCAGCGACGTTCAGGCGCAGGTCTTCGTGGACATGCTGGCGGAGCACGCGAAGGAATGCGCTGCCGGCGTCTATCGATCGCGTGACGTGATTTATGATATGGAGCGTAAGCTGTTGCTCAATTGGCGCAAGGGGAACAGGAAATGACCGAGCAGGACGTAGAACTGATTGCTACCGCGCTGCGGCTATCTAAGCCTCGGCGATTCGGCGGCGGTGCCGAACCGTTCCAGCACGAGGTATGCTGTAAGAGCATCGCCAATGCAATGGCAACTGTTAATCCGGATTTCAACCGTATTCGATTTTTGGCTGACTGCGGGCTTTTTACTGATCCCTTATGGAGAGACTAATGCATTATCGCATCCAACTCCGTGATACCGACCGTGCGCTGGTCGCCGAGGACGTGATCCGTGGCAAAAAATTAGCCATGCAACGGGCCCGTGTCATGCTTAACCTGCATAAGGGCCCGTGCTTCGTCGAACTCCGCGTCGAGAATCAGTGGTGCCAGGCGAGTGCTACGGTCGCCTGGACCGAGGGAAAATCGACGTGAGGGACACCCCGTAGATCGGGAATACTTGCGTATAGGCGCGGGCTGTGTTATAATGTCTCGGGTAAGATCAATTTAACAGGTAACAGATAGAGGTATAGTAAAGATGGCAAAACAAACAATCACGGTCAATATGGAAGGCGCATTGTTCGAAGGCAAAGAGTGCACCATCGACAAGGTGGCACGCGGATGGATCGGAATCACCGACCATTCTGGGCGGTCAAAGACGGTGCGCGCAACCGCGATCAAGTTCAATGGTTCGGACCCCAAACGGATCATCTCAAACGGCACAGGTGACGGGGTAGTTGACCCCGAAGCCATTCAACAGGAGAGCACGATGATGGCAACTCAAGCAAAGCGATCAACTAAGGTTCGCACTTCACGTAAGGCGCGCGGTGCGCGCAAGGCCAAGGTTCCACATGCGGCCGGCACCCGCGCCATCGGTAAGGCGGTGTTCACCCGCTTCAACCAATATGTGGCGCACAAGACGGCGGCGGGTAACGTGGCCTACGACAATGGCGACGAAGTGGCGGCTAAGCTGCGTGGTATGACGATGGACGAAGTGTACGCGTACGCGGCCAAGAAGCTGGACGAGACCGAGCGTTCGATTAAGGATAAGTACAAGCACCTGAACGCCGGTATGATCAGGATGAACATCGGCAATAAGCTGCGCGCCTTCGACGGTAAGAAGGCCAAGGCAAAGGCCAAAGCCAAGGAGTAATGGCTGAATAGTTGACTGGGTGCGGCCGGGGACTTCAACCCGGCCAAAGCCGTCAGAAAGACCAGTAGCGCGTTTTGTGTACCATAGAAGGATAGCACCATGAATTACAAAGAACAACAGCGGTTTCAGGCCAGGAGCGCGGATATCTACTTGCAACGGGCCGCGTACGCGGTCGTAACGCCTCTGGGAGACCGTGTCATCGTGATACGGGGCGAACCCGGATACCGAACTTGCACGAATGCGATATGGGCTGACCTGCGTACGGGACAGACCGCGGCTGAGACTGCTGCCGCATTGTCGGCATCAATGTTCGGCTGGACTTGTCCGGGTGCCGATCCCGCAGGCTACGATGGCGACGGCCGCCCATACGGTAGGCATAACTTGAAACCAGAGTCGATGAAAGAGGAGAAGGGACGATGATGATATGTAAATTAGGTAGCCTGCCTTGCGGCATGGTACACTGGTGGCAGCACCTGTCATTCAGCCATGCGGCGGCGGTGCTGTTATGTTTGGCCTATGCTATGGTTGCAATGTCGGGTCTAGTGTACTTCTATAAGCATAGACATACTTGACAAATGGCACGGGCCATGGTACAATGGGGGCTTACAACATATAGGAATAGACCAATGCAGACATTTAAGATAGTAAGGTTATTTCTACGTGGCAGACGCCGCACGATCATCAAGGGTCTGACTTACGAGCAAGCGGTGGCCCACTGCGGTGATAAAGAAACGTCATCGAGTACCTGTCAACGGGCCGAAAATCGTCGGCGCACCCGGCGCTGCGGCAAATGGTTCGATTCATTTATAGAGGAATAGACGATGAGTACACAGAAGTTTTACGCATCTCCCACCGATAAGGTAACCTTTAGCAACGGTGCCGTGGGCCAGCGGCCACACGGCGGCCCATTCGATAGCCTCGGGCCCTATGCCCGTGTTACCAACTGTCCGATCGCAGGTACCAATTTGCGCCTGACGTGTTACGCGACAAGATACGCCGATACCTACTTCTCTGTGCCGGCTGCGACTCAGCATAAGGGTAAACACGTAACCGGGTTCTTCATGTGCGAGGACGGTGGTATTGAGTTCCATGTCATGGACAGGCACCGCGAGCGCGTCGGGATCGTACCGATGGCTCCTGGGCGCGTGGCCGATGGCGGCGATCTGGACTTCACCCCATGACGCACGCTTCGTACGGCATATCTTGGGAGGCCCCATGAACATGAAGCCAAGCCAGGTGGCCGTGTATACGAGCGCATACCGATTTGCCCATGGCCGGATGCCGAGTGGCACGGGCAACTGGGCATTTCACATCGGTGGTTCCATTGATCCCGTGTTCTATCCGTTCAGCCTGTACTCGATCGCCAAGAAACTGGCGCAGGCCGACGCGGTCAAGCAGGGTAAGATGTATGTGCAGGTTGCACCATGACGCGCGCTTCGCACGGCATAATCCGGAAGGCACCGTAATGGGGGCGCAGATGCCGAGGCCGATTAACTACGTGGCCTTGGAAATCCTCAACCAGCTGGGCGGTGGCCGTTTTCGCGCCATGACCGGCGCCAAGAACTTTACCAGCGGCAACCGTACCTTGAGCTTTGCGCTGCCGTCACATTTCGCGACCGATGGCATCAACCGTGTGCGAATCGAACTCATGGCTACTGACACCTATACGCTTACCTTCGGGAAGGCGCACGGCGTGAGCTTCAAGGAACTAGCCGTGAGAGCCGAGGTCTACAACGACAGGCTGCGTGAAGTATTCACCAGCGTCACCGGCCTGGACACATTAATATGACCGCCAGAAATATTAATTGCGGATGTACCCATAACTTTACGTGTAAGTATTGTCTGCAAAACGCTAAGCCATACCATTATACACTTAATGACAAATCACGTATCTATCAACTACTAGCATACTTGGCTCGACAGGACACTGATATCTTACACAATACAAGGAGTTATTATGACAACCATTAACGGAATCACGCGCTCGGTCGCGTTCTTTTTCGAGCACGCCGGCTACTCGTACCCGGTCGATGAGCAATCACGCGAGGGCCGTACCCTGTACCGGGTCATCGGGGCTGAAACCTTGGCTGAGGCCGAGCGTCAAGCCCGCGAGCAGGGCTACACCTTTGAGTGGCAACTTGATGACCTGGATTCGAGCGAGTGGGATAAGCGCAAGCCGGCTTATGAGCAATGGGCATGCCTAATGTATGATGCGGAACACAAAGTCGTACAGTCCTTGGGCGGTATCGACTTCGGCCGCGACTCGCCCGAGCCATGGGGCAAACCGTACAAGCGGGTGGTAGAGGCCGAACTCGCACTGGAGCACTTCGGGGAATCGGAGCCCGCGACATGACCAGGAGCGAGCCCGTTGGAATGTGTAAAATACAGTCGGTCGAGGAGCGGCGTGTGCATACCGGTGCGGTATACGCGCGTGTCTGGGTGATCGACGAAGCCGGCCAGCGCTTCTATTTTGACTGCGCGTGCTTCAACTTTGAACTGCGGGCACAGGGGATTACGCCATGAAGCCGTTCACCGTGGTCATAGGCGTACGCCCGGTCAAGCTATTCGGTAAGTATAAGCCATCTGGCCCAGTGTACGTCTACGGGACTGACAAGGACGAGGCGGTGGAGCGTGCCAGAAGGGTGCTTGAGATCGAACTATGGGATTGCGCAAAGGACGCGCACAGTATCAAAGAGGGTTGGCCCATAAGTGTTACACAAGATTCGTTACGCAAGCAAAGGAAGTAGGGTATGAGCGATAAGAACATGATCAGTAATCGACGCAAATACGATAAGTATGCCCCGGCAAATGCGCTACGTCGTGCGTTCGAAATATTTGATGAACTCGGGCAGGAGATCATCGATAAACACGATGATCTGCCGGAAAGCTTACAAGTGGGCGAGCGGGCGCAGATGCTGTTGGAGACCGCTGAAGCCCTGTCAAGTATTGATGCGGTAGAATTGCCACAGGAGATTACCAATGAGCCGGTATTTTCGGAACTGGTCGTGATACCGGCTTTGAAGTCGCGGGCATCGCGCGAGGATCGCTTCGCCTATGCGATAGCAATGTTACAGGATGTACGTGATGACCTCGATTTCCATGCACACGAGGGTATACCGCGCAGTGTAGCACTGGTGGAAGCGGCGGACGCCGTCATCAGGGTACTGGACCAAATCATCGCCGAGGCCGGGCAGATCGAATTCGGAGTGTATTAACAGCCAGTAGAGCACGGTGTGGAAGCCCTGGGAAGACTTTTCAGAGGGCCCGTGCCCGTGCTAGAATGACGAGTGATAGATGCATAGACTACGGGAGATTTACAAATGCCCCAAAAAACTTGCGAGTATGTGATTCGCATCAATGAAACGCAGCGTCGCTTGTTGCTAAATGCTTGTGCGTGCCATGCCGGTACGCTGGAGTATGCGTCACAGGCAGAAGAGGAGACCGCACTCCTCGCCACGTTGTTCGGCGAACTGGCTGATCATCCTATCAAGCCTAGCCCAAAACAAATTATCGATTGTAACTGCCCGAACGGCAGTTACAGTAAGAAACACCGCGATGACTGTCCGCTACAGACTTGGGAGCAATATAGCGCGGCAGTGGCCAAGATCGGCGTTACTGACTTCACTTCCGATGGTTACATGGACGCAGCCGAATTCGACGTGCCCGTGCCATCCGCACCGGCACGTACATGATAGCGCAACTATTAAGCATTCGGCCCTACACCGATGCCATGCGCTTAGACCCCAAGGCCAGATGGGAACGTGAATGGGATAGCCGAGCGGGCGGCGTCCGCTGCGTAAAGTTCCGATGGCAGGTTGACCACTGGCGCATTCTACATTTACAGTTATGGGGAGACGGTAGGCATCGCGTATCGATGGAGTGGCGCGGACGCCAGGCGACGCCGCCGACGGATTTTCAATCGGTCACGCAAATGCATTCGGCGATCGCATATGAAAAGACCCGTGTTCCGCCACCCGCAGTGGATGCCGATGCCGGCGTCCGCGAGGCATTGGCCAGGGCGCCACCGAGAACATACCCATGATTTCCTGGTCGCAGTGGAAGATTAATGAATTAACAAATGGGCTTCAAGCTATAAGGGATATTATCTGATGGCCGCTGCCAAACAACATATTGTGGAGCATATTCACGTTAATCAACTGGCCAAGATCAAGCGTGCCTTCCAACTCGCCGATGCCGCGCTTGCTAACCATGTGATACAGCCTGTGGGTCGCTGCCCGGACCCGCGCGTTTGTCAACATGCCGTGGCCGGCATCCGTGAGGCGTTGACCATAATCTCCGACGTCGAACACCCGCAGTGACATCTAAGTTAAGACTGGTGGATAACGGTACGTCCAAGGAACTATTGGATCGGTTCATGGCGCTGTATCCAGGCAATACCCGCTCGCACGGTAACTATAACCCGAGGACCGATAAGGGTTTCACTAATAAGGACCCATTGGAACGGGCCGAATTCGCAAAGCACCTGTACGGCTCGATGGGCGTAGGATTGGTGCCGATCCAGGACGATGATACCTGTACCTGGGGCGTGATCGATGTCGATGTCCACGGCCCCGATGCCTACAATACCACGCCTGAGCAGGTTGCCGCCGATATTACCAGATTAGACCTACCATTGATCCCGTGCCGTACCAAGCGAGGCGGCATCCACTGCTGCGCATTCTTAAGTAAGCAGCATCCGGCCGCGTACGTGCGTGGACTCCTCAAGAAATGGGCGATCCAGCTTGGGTTCCCGAAATCGGAGATCTTCCCCAAGCAAGATAAGATGATACCGGAGGCACTGGGCAGCTGGCTTAACCTACCATACTTGAATGCGGATGACACGACCCGCTACGCTCTAATCGGCGGCGAGAAAGCCTCACTGGAGTCCTTTATCAAGGCTGCCGAGACGCTCAAGGCTGACCAGTATGTGAGTGCTCCTAAAAACGGCAGTAATGGGGCCTCGCCGGCCTCGGCCAATGCAGCTACAGTCAAATTCAACTTCAAGCAGGCGCCACCGTGCGTGCGCAAGATCTTCGAGGAGCATGCGGGCGAGAACCAGCGTAACAATAGTCTATGGATGGCCGCGGTCTGGCTCAAGCGCCAACACCCGGATGATTGGAAGGACATGATGCTGAGGTTCAATGATCAGGCATTCGCGCGCCCGCTTGATGCGGGCGAGATCAAGAAGATCCAGGGCAGCGTGACCAAACGCGATTATGCGTACAAGTGTAAGGACGAACCGTGCCTGTCCTTATGCGAAAAGGACCTGTGTAAGAAGCTCAAGTTCGGTGTGCGCATGGGCACCGATTACACTAACCTGCCGGTAGTCGACAAGCTGGTGAAGATCGCGTCCGACCCGCCGAAGTGGATCGTTCACATCTATGAGGCCGAGATCCCGATGTCCACGCGCCAGCTGGCCACTGCCTATGAGTTTTGCCTACGGGTACTCGATAAGACCAATAAACTGTTGCCGATCGCCAAGGCCGACGAGTGGGCCATGTTTGTACAGGACCTGCTCGAAACCAAGCTTGAGACCATAGGAGTAGAGCAGGGCGTAGGCCACAATGATGCGTTCTCATCCGCATTCGCACAGTTTATCCGTGACGCACAGACCGATAAGCAGGAGCCTGATGAACTGCAGCGCCGCCGCTACATTCGAGACACTGGTGCCGCGGTCATTACGCTAGCGGGCATGCCGCGAGTGGTGTTCCGCGTATCGGTCCTTGAGCAGCGGCTGCGTACCCAGTTTAACATGAGGATTAGCGGTGAGGACGTATTCGCAAATTTGAAGCTATCCGGTGCCGAGTCCACTAAGGCCAGTTTTGCCGGCGCACGCATTGGCGTGTGGTCAGTGCCGTATGAGCCGGTGGTAGAAGACAACGTGACATCCGCGTTTAAACCTGAGTATTAAACCTGAGTATTAACAATGAAGAACGATAAATTAAACAAAGGCGCCGCTAATAAGGGCAATACACAACGTAGAGATTTTATCCCGTCCACCAGGGAAGAATTGAATGAATATGCACGCCGTGCTGCCGTGCGTGAAGAGCAGCGCAAACAACTTAAGTTACAGAACCTGAAATAGAGGGGATAGAGTATGCTATATGCGAGTTTAACCGGGCCGTTAATTGGTGTGTACATACCATTGCCGTATGACGACGAGGGCGAGAACCGTGCACTGCTCAATAAGTCTAAGTTGGCTAAGCTGTGGTGTAGCGTCTACACCGAGGACCAGGTGGACGGGATGATTGAGGAGCACGGTGGCGTCAAGCTTCCGGCGCGCTGGTCATTGAACCTATGAGATGTCCCAACTGCGGTGCCGAGTGCGAGCCGTTCGCGGAAGTGGACATAGGCGTAGGGGTCATGCAAGGTGGCCCGTGGGGCTGTCCGATGTGCCACTGGGTGCAGCCTGAGGACGAAACCGGGTTGCGCCGGGCCGATGATACCATTGATAAGGAGGATGAGCTATGATGTACACCGCAGCCCGCTGGTTTTCGGACGAGCGCGAGTTTCGACAACTATGTGGCGATGCGCAGTCGCAGGCCCCATACGAGAATGGCCAGAACTTTGCTGCACGGATGGTAATCGAGGCCAAGACCAATGGCCTGAAGACACGTTTATCTGATGGCCAGCTGGAATGGCTATGTAAATTAGCCGATTGGGATTTACCGCAGCCGGTGAAGACATGAACGGTGCACGTCTGTATGAACTATGGGTTGCAGCCCACGCTGAGTTTCAAGGCAGCGTTGACGAATGGTCACAATTGGATGACTATTATAGAGAAGTATGGTCATTTATGGCGCAATTGATCAATATGGAGTATGATGAATGAGCAGCCAACATGACCTGCAGCAGTCACCGCGCTGCCTGTGGGTCTCATACCGCATAGGATGCTATCGCGCGATTAATCATAGAGATCCGGTATGTCTGTTAATGCATCCCCGTTTTTTGGCGGCGATGAAGCTTGAGCCCGAGGCCGAGCAGCGTGTTTCCTATGACGATGACGATGATGGCAGGCAAAGGTATGAGGGAGTCCCGATCATGGCCACCGGTGTTGTCCACGCAGTGTTGTGTTCTGCCACGTGGGACCCGCCGTTGTGACCTGGAAAAATCGTAAGCTATCTGATGATCAGGTGCGTCAGTTGCGCGCTTGGTGGGTAGAACGCGAACGCGTATATGCGGCATATTTAAAGATCCCTAATCCACGTGAAATGGGTATAGCCATGGGCATCTCGCAGTCGAGCGTAGTCAAGGCCGGGATGGGCTACTGTTACAAGGAAGTAAAATGAGATTAAGCACCTTTCCGCTGGGCGCGGGGCATGAGATGCAAGACCTCGTGCAGGGCGCGTTCGAACCGCGCAAGGTGCGCCAATAATGAAATATTGTGCCCATAAGTTATTGGAGATTTGCACCGAGAAGGACCGCTGCTCATGGGTCCGGTGTCAGACCTGTAATGCAAAGGGGCCGAAGAAACATTCAGTGGTCCTGGCGCTGTGCGCCTGGATTATTTACATAAGCAACGATCACCCGAGGCGACGCAAATGATAGACGAAAAATCCCCGCAGGTTAAGCCCAAGCAAGTGTGGATTGACAAGTTCCATCCGAACAACGGCAGATTAAAACTTGCGCGCTTAAAAACGATGACGTCCAACGAACTACAGGCATGGATCACGCTCGGATTGAGGGAGATCAAGAGGTATGAGGAAAAGGATGAAACGTTTAACGTATGGCGCGGCGGCATGGAGCCCGCGTCGATGTTGGAGTGGTGCCAGAAGAGGGTAAAGCTGATTGAAGAGGTTAAGGAACAGGCCAGGAAGCAGGAATGAAAATAAGACTGTCAGACGGTACTGCCGTAATGGTGCGTATCCAACGTGGCCAGCGGCCCACTGCGCGGGACATAGAACAAATTGAACAGATTCGCGATGAATTGTTTCAACTGTGCCCAAAATGTCAACGGTACAGGTACCGTTGCAACTGTCAGCCGGGGCGGCAGATATGACCAAGAATCAACAGATAATAGAACTACGGGAGACGGTCCTGAAGCACCAGGTAATGTTAACGATCGCCGAGGATCTAATTGTAGGCTATATCGTGGACATGGAGGCCCAGGGCGCGAGCCTGCATCACGGACGCCATGTGGTAGAAATGATCAGGGCCATGGTGCCAACCATCAAGACCGTGGGGCGGCCACCGTGAGAAAACCACCGCTGCCGCGCGATAGCGATAAGCCAGGGACCGTAGGCTTTTATGATCATGACGGACGATGGAAGGCCGCTTACCCCGGTGACTTGATGTTCCCCATGATCATTATGTTGGCGACGCACTACTTGAATGAAGACCATATGTGGGAGGCATTCGGATGAGTGTCGTCGATTTAAAGGCCAGCCGCAGCATTGTTAGATACGATCCGGCTAAGAATCAATTTATATTGACCGTATCGCCGTTCGAGATCGGCGCCGTGATGCGGTTGCCGATGAAGCGCTACTTGAAAAAGGCCGGCCTATGGGTGGCCCCTGCTACGCGTCTGAACTGTACGCAGCTGCTCAAGATCGCGGACAAGTGGCAATGGGACAGCGGCACGCGTGAGATCGCAGAGGCCACGCAAGTGAGTGCTGGGGCGGACCGGGCCTGGCCTGCATGGTATAAATCTGCGGGGCCAAAGCCGTTTAAGCACCAATTAGAGGCCAGGCGATTAGCATACTCAAAAGACAACTACTTCCTGTCGATGGAGCAGGGCACGGCTAAGACCAAGGTAGCGATTGACGTGGTATGCGCGCACCAGCTGCATCACAAGATCACGCACGTGGTTATCGTATGCCCGTCATCGGTGTGCCGTACCTGGGAGGACGAGATCAGGACCCATTGCCCGTTGCCGTATGTGGTGTGCCGCGGCGATTCGGCCTTTACCGATCTCAATATCAAAACAAGCCAGATCGGGTTCATTATCGTGGGCGTTGAGGCGTTTTCACAAGGCAAGGCGATTGATGCCTTTATGCGCTGGGCGCCATACCATGACTTTGCCATG
>Ga0137359_10004475_pt1 | contig 11474 bp, 6 predicted proteins | sample Mad1_40_16metaG_FD_108281 | JGI IMG/M metagenome (GOLD analysis project Ga0137359, IMG submission 108281) | Vadose zone soil microbial communities from Angelo Coast Range Reserve, California, USA - Mad1_40_16 metaG | ecosystem: Environmental > Terrestrial > Soil > Vadose zone | place: USA... | reverse complement strand
GCCTGCAATTGGTAACGACGCTGAAGATGATGAACAAGCCCGTTGAGTTGATCATTTATCCCGGCGAATCACACATAAAGAAAGAACCCGTCCATAAGCTGGAACTTTACACAAGAAATGTTGACTGGTTTCGGTTTTGGTTTCAGAACCACGAAGATCCCGATCCTGCCAAAGCTGAACAATACGTCCGCTGGCGCGAACTGCGTAGGCTTCAGGAGAAAAACAAGGCAGGAGCCAAGCCAAACTGACTCGGTTCGTCAGCCCAAAACGACTCGCGAAAGCACATCGCCCAATTGCCTGAGACTGCAAATTTGTCTCACGGCAGGCAAAAAAATAATCTACACCGCACTCCCCTTGTTTCCGTGTTGCAACCGTGCTTATAATTCGCCCACCAGATGTTGACCCACGAGCATCGCGACGCGTTCTCAGACGATGTGCTTTTGCAGCACGTCGGCAACGGCTGCGAGGAATGCTTTGCCCTGCTTTTTCATCGCTATTTCCGGCAGGTTTTTGCGCTGGCTTTCAAGATCCTCCGCGAACGGTCCGAAGCCGAAGACATTCTGCAGGAAGTGTTTCTGGCTATCTTCCTTCAGCGCGAGCGATTCGATCCCGCCAAGGGTTCCGTCAAAACCTGGATTCTGCAGTTTGCGTATTTCAGGTCACTTTTGCGACGACGCTATCTGCGCGTCCGCAACTTCTACAAACAGGAAGAAGTCGTGGAGGGCCAGCAGATTCGGGCGGGCTCATCCGAAAACATAGCGGGCATGAACCGAAGCGAGTGGACCCGATTCGTCGAGAGCGGCATCGGTAAATTGAATGCCCGACAGCGACAGACCATCGAAATGGTGCACTTTGAGGGCCGCACTTTGAAGGAAGTCGCAGACATATTGAGAGAATCTTTGCCCAATACAAGAAACTACTACTACAGAGGGCTGAAAGCGCTGCGGGTGTACCTGGAGGTCACGGCCGAAGGTCAGACCGCAAAGCAGGAAGCAATCCTAGGACGAAAGAATGCATACCATCTTAAATCCGAGTAACCCGAATCACGAGTGGTTCGAGGAGCTTTGCGCGCTCGCTGCCATTGGCGAGTTGGCCGCGGCGGAGTTTCGCGACCTGCAGGAACACCTTGCCGCCTGCCGACATTGTCGCGACCTCTATGCCGACTTTTGCCGGATTTCCGCGGACGATATCGGGTTGGTTGCCATTCAGGGACGGGCTGAACAGAACATTGAGGATGGCGCGGGTCCCCTGGATGAACAGGAGTTGCTGAGCCGAGTTCTGTCACGCGCGCGACGCGAGCAAACAGTTGAGGCCCCGAGAGTGAGTTCTGCTACCGACATTGGCTGCCACACCATCCGCTCCCGTGGCGCTTCGATGTGGCAATGGCTGCAGAGGCCGGCACTTGCCTACGGAGTCTTGGCGCTGTTATTGGCGGCAGCAGCAGGTGCGTACAGATTCAGGGATGTGCAGCAGAACAAAAAGTTGGCCGACCTGGAATCGCGGTTGGCATTCTGGAAGAATCGAGATGAGAGTAGAGCGACCGACGAAAATTCTGCGGCGAAGCTGCTAGAACAAAGTCAATTGCAGCAGCAAGCGTTGCAGAAGTCTCTGGAAGAAGCAAAATCCGGATATGCCAATCTCGTCGCCCAGCAGAAGACCTTGCAGGCCGCGGTTGTTGAAGCCAATGCTCGCGTCCAACACTTTGGCGACGACCTGAACGTCGCAAAGGCAACGCAAAGAAATGAAGAAGAGCTGGCAGGCGAACTCCAGATAAAGCTGGAGCGCGCGACTGAGCGGCTGCAGGAACAGCAACAACTCGTAGCTGACCTCCGGCGTAAAGTCGAGAGGGCGGAGGAGGCAACAAGCGTGCCGCCAGCGCCACCGGTCGAAGACGCTGAAGCGAAGGGACTCTTTGGCGCGCGGGATCTCCACATTGTGGATGTCTATGACGTAGAGGGAAACGGGAAAACGCGCCGCACTTTCGGCCGCGTGTACTACGTCGAGAAGAAGCTCCTGATTTTTTACGCATTCGATCTTAAGGACAAGCGGCACAACCGTACTGCTGCTGGATTCCAGGCTTGGGGATATCGCGAAGCCAGCAGCAGCAAGCCGGCAAATCTCGGGCTCTTCTATGTGGACGATGCGTCGCTCGATCGCTGGGTCCTCAAGGTAAACAATCCGCGTGTCCTGGAGCACATTGACGCCGTATTCGTGACTCTAGAACCACCGGACGGCAGTCCCTCTCCCCAAGGCCGTCGCCTTCTGTATGCCAACTTGAGCGGACCGCCGAATCATCCTTAGCGGATACTCTTCAGATCTCCTTCGGCGGGATTTGATTTGCAACCAAACAATTCTCAATGCAGATTGAGAACATTTTCTACTCTTCCGACAAATGTCTGGTTAAGAAGCGTTCAGTCGGAGGAACTATGAATTCCATGTCCTGTCGCCGTGCAGCCTTTGCCTTTCTGTTCGTCGCCGGTATTCTCCTGGTCCACACCAGCGCCTACGCCGACACAAACGCTGCTGTCAGTGGGCTGGTCACCGATCCGCAAGGACGCGCGGTTGTGGACACGGCAATTGTGCTCACCAACGTGAATACAGGAGTCGCGTACCAGACGAAAACCAACGGCCAAGGGATCTATCGAGTGAACGGTTTGCAGCCTGGTATCTACCGCGCCAATGTGGCAAAAGACGGTTTCAAGAGCATCGTCAAAGCCGACATCGAACTGCATGTTCAGGACCAGCTCTCGATCAACTTTGCCCTCCAGTTGGGCTCCGTCACGGAGACAATTACTGTAGAAGCCGGCGCGCCCCTGATCAACACTCAGGATGCGAGCGTGAGTACGGTTGTGGATCGAGCTTTTGTTGCGAACGTTCCGCTGAATGGGCGCAGCTTTCAGGATCTGATCTCCATGACGCCGGGGGTGGTGACACAAAGCCCCAACACATCACCAAGCGGTGCGGGTTCGGGTGGCGATTTCAGCGTCAATGGGCAGCGCACAGAATCAAACAATTACACGGTAGATGGAGTGTCAGGCAACGTTGCGGCTGGCACTGGTTTCGGCAATTTGGTCGGGCAGGTGGCCGCGAGCGGGTCAGTTCCGGCCGGAACCATTCTGGGCACGACGCAAAGTCTGGTTTCCGTGGATGCACTTCAGGAGTTTAGGGCGCAAAACTCCACATACTCCGCGGAGTACGGGCGTGGACCAGGAGGGCAGTTTTCCCTCGTTACGCGCTCCGGCACGAACGATTTCCACGGCACGGCGTTCGATTACTTACGCAACGACTTCTTCGACGCCAACGACTGGTTCAACGATTTTCTTCGACAACCGATCAGCTCACTTCGCCAGAACGATTTCGGTGGGACTTTTGGCGGTCCAATCCTTATTCCTGGCTTGTACGATGGAAAAGGTAGGACCTTCTTCTTCGTTTCCTACGAAGGACTGCGCCTGACGCTCCCACAGGCGGCTAAATCCAATCTGCTTGTTCCCGATACTTTCATGAGACAACAGGCGCCCGCCGCGCTCCAGCCGATCTTGAACGCTTTTCCCGTGCAAAATGGCACAGACTTCGGGACCGCCTCAGCTCCAAGTCTTGCACAGTTTATCCAGGGGTTTTCAGTGCCAAGCAGGATCGACTCAACGAGCATCCGGGCTGACCATACCTTTGGGCCGAAACTGTCCCTGTTCTTCCGATTTGCGGATACACCGAGTTCAAGTTCAAGTCGAGGTTTAGGTTTATCGGTGCTCACGCAGAATAGCGTCAACACTCAAATCTATACCGGTGGTGCCGTCAGCCAGTTCTCGAACAGGGCGTATAACGACCTTCGCGTCGGATACACAAGAACTGATTCGACACAAGAAGGGACGCTAGATAACTTTGGCGGAGCGACTCCCATCGATCTGGCAGCCGCGATGGGCGCAAGCTCTTCTCGGGGGCCGAATTTGCGGATGCAAATCTTTGTGCCCGGAGCAGGGTTTTCTCTATTGGCTGACAATACCGCAGCTGGCAATCGCCTACGGCAGTGGAACTTGGTCGACACATTCAGCATTGTGGAAGGGCATCATCAGCTCAAGATTGGGGTGGATTATCGGAGAATCGTGTCGCCCGCCACTGGCCAGGGATCTCCGTTCATCGTCCCCGTTTTTTCTGGCGCGAACCAGGTATTGAACAACACTCCCCTCATTCTGGCGGTGCAGAATAACTTAAGTGTGACGCCGATTTTCAACGAGACGGCCGTTTTTGTTCAGGATGAGTGGCGAGTTACACCCAGCCTGAACCTCTCGCTGGGCCTGCGTTGGGAGGTGGATCCGCCGCCCCACGGAGCCAACGGCCAAGACGCTTTCACGCTTCTCGGTAGTATTAGCAATCCCAGTTCGTTGACGCTTGCGCCTCGTGGCACCCCATTGTGGAACACGAGCTGGTACAACTTTGCTCCTCGTCTCGGGCTGGCGTGGACTGCTCGTAGCAATCCAGGCTGGGAAACGGTGGTTCGTGCCGGTGGCGGCGTCTACTTTGACACGAACAACCAAGTGGCCATGGAAGGATTCCAGGGAGTCGGGTTTTCTGCGTTGGCGCTCTATTTCGGCGCCTCACTACCCGCGACCCCGGCTCAGTTGAATGTCACCCCTTCGGTGACCCCGCCGCTCGCTGACAACGTCTACGCCTTCCCAGCGCATTTACAGCTTCCCTATACTCTCGAATGGAACGTGGCCATCCAACAAGCGATGGGCCAGAAGCAGGCAATTACCCTCTCTTACGTCGGGGCTGCTGCCAGGCGTATGGGCGGCCAGCAACAGCTTTTAGGCATTAGTACACTCAATCCAAACTTTAGCAACATTGTGTATTTTACGAGCGGCCTAACTTCCGATTACGACGCATTGCAAGCGCAATTTCAACGTAATGTCTCTCATGGCATCCATGCGCTAGCGTCGTATACGTGGTCGCATTGCCTCGACTCCGGCTCTAACTACAGTTCGTTCTCGACAGGGCCCGGAGTTGGCGTTCAGACAGCTTTCGTCCGCGGAAACTGTGATACAGATGTGCGTCACAATCTCCAAGCTGGCCTGAGTTGGGACTTGCCTCGTGCTAGTGGCAACAGGTTTGCACGAGCTCTGTTGAACGAATGGGGGATCGATGGCCGATTGATCGCCAGATCCAGCTTTCCTGTGACTGTCTTGGGTAGCCAGATCATTGACCCTGCAACGGGAAGTTCGTTCAATGCTGCGCTCAATCTGGTCCCAAAGCAACCCATTTATCTTTATGGATCGCAGTATCCAGGTGACCGAGCGATCAATTCGGGTGCATTCTGCGACCCAACCTTGGGTCCGTGCCCGGGGAGCCCCGCACCGCGGAATTTTGTTCGCGGTTTTGGCGCCTGGCAGGTCAACATGGCGGTCCGGCGGGAGTTCCCCATCAGAGAGAGGCTGCGCCTGCAGTTCCGGGCCGAGGCGTTCAACCTCCTGAACCATCCGAATTTCGGCTCTGTAGATCAGTTTCTTGGGGACGCGACATTCGGCCAAGCGCTCAATATGCTGAATCAAAGCCTCGGTACGCTTGCCTCCCAATACCAGCAGGGTGGTCCACGATCGATGCAATTTGCACTTAAGTTTCTCTTCTAAGCATCGAGAGACAACAATTCGTGAACAGTCCGCACCTGTCCGAGACGCAGTAGGTGTGCAGTTGTGCGCGGAGTTCGCAGAGGGGGGATGACATGACGAGTTTGCGTCGCGCGTTGGGGTTCTTTCTGAGTGTGGCTGTTCTTATTGTGGGACCCTGGTCTTCGGCTCAACAGAAGCGGGCGATCACGCCACGCGACTGTGTCACTGTACGCGACCTTCAGCTCGACGAGTCCACATTTCGCAGCACCATCAAGATCAGTCCTGACGGCAGCCGCGTCGCTTACACGGTAAAGTCACCAAATCTCACGACCAACGAGAACGAAATCGAGCTGTATGTACGAAAGCTGCCACCTGATCCTCGCAATTCGGGAAAGCCTATCGTAGTTGGAGACATTTCCGCCGTGCGATGGCGCGCAGACAGCAGTGAACTGACAGCTCTGATGAAAGAGAATGGCCGGCGAATGTTGGAAGAGGTGGATCCTGTAACGGGAGTTCATCATATCCTTGTCAAGGCAGACACGGATATCGAGGAATACAGCATGGCTCGCGACGACGGCACCATCGCGTATGCCACACGCGTGTCTGCGGCCTCGCAAGACATTGGTCCGACCGCGCAAGAAATCTCTAGCGGATACCGTATTCCTTTTCAAGCAACCACGAGTAGTCTTCCGGGACGCGAAAGCCTCTTCGTGACGAGACGGACTCGGAGTGGCTGGACTCCAGCCGAGTCCATCACAATCACGTCTCCCTTGAGCAGGCAGACATTGACTGCATTGGTCTACGGAAATGTACCAGACGTAAACCCGACCCTGTCTCCAGATGGGCAGTCGCTTCTAATTTCATACTGGGACTATTCGGAGAGTATGCCAGAGGAATGGCGTAACAGCGGAGCGATGCAGTTTCGCAAAAGCGCTGGTGTGATACAGACATTTCACCTTCTGGTTTTGTACGACCTTGCGACTGGGGAAACCAGAGTACCTCTGAAGACACCATGGCTTGTGTATGCTCCGCTTTGGTCCGCCGATAGTAGGTCCTTCGTCGCCGTGGCACAACCCCCGATAAATAGTGAGTTGGAGCGGGAGAATGTGAGGTCTCACCTTATCGGGCACAGCGCTGGCGCCCATTTATTTTGGGTGGAGGCTAGCACCGGCAAGATTGAGGACGTCGCTGCAAAACTGGCCTATCCGTGGGGAGGACCTCTCTTGCTGGACAAAAACGAGGATCTGCTCGTTCAAGTATCCTCCATGGAGACGATTAGTCGCTATTCGCGCCGAAACGGCGTGTGGCGCGAGGTAGCGTTGTTGCGAATTCCAGTTCAAGTCGGCCCACAAGTTGCTACGGATGGGAACTATGTGGTCGGGGATTTCAACGACACGACTGCCCCACCTCAGCTATTCGCGTACCGGTTTGGCGAGAAACAAGTGCAAGTATTTGCCAAGCTGAATCCACAGTTTGATGATCTCACCCTAGGCCAACCACAGGAAGTCCATTGGAGAACCTCGACAGGGTTCGATGCAAGTGGAGTGTTGCTGTTACCGCCGAACTATGTCAAAGGCAACAAATACCCTTTGGTGATTCACACCAAGGCCTTCGGGGGTTTTTTTGTCTGCAGTTTTGGCAATTTCCCGTCTTTTGCTCCCCAGCCGATTGCGAATGCCGGAATTATGTACCTCGGCCCTGGGCGCCTCGTGCCGAAAGAGACGACGCAACGGGAGGAGGACTATTTCCCCAAGGGGTATCCGGGCTATCAGGGAGTAGGGGGCGTTGCCGAAGCCGCCTTCGAGATGGATCGATGGGACACTGCCGTTAAGGCGCTCGATTCACAAGGCCTGATCGATAGCGACAAGGTTGGCATTATCGGGTTCAGCCGCACCGGATGGTATACGGAATTCATTCTAGCCCATTCGAAGATTCATTACCGAGCGGCTACCGTGGCCGATAATGTTCAATATAGCCTTGGGGAATATTGGCTTTCTCACGACGCAGGCAGCATCAAGACGTATGACCTTACCTACGGCGGGCCGCCGTATGGAGCTACCCTGAAGAACTGGCTGGATTACTCCGTTTCTTTCAACTTAGACAAGATTCACACTCCCCTGCTTATGGAAGAGATGGGCGGTGGCATACCATATGACAATGTCAACGCCCCTCCAATAGGGTTGGCTGGAAGCTTCGAGGTGTTTTCCGGATTGAACCGGCTGAATAAGCCGGTCGAGCTCTACTATTACCCGAACGAAGAGCACACCCCAGATCATCCCCAAGCTCGACTTGCCACGATGCAGCGCAACGTCGACTGGTATCGTTTCTGGCTGAAAGGCGAAGAAGACCCCGATCCCGCCAAGGCCGCGCAGTATGCCCGCTGGCGCGAACTCCACAAGCTCCAACAGGAGAATGATGCCAAGCAGAAAGCAACAGCAACAGCCAATTAGGGCTGCATTTGAATCTGGAGCTGGATCAGCACCGGTACCCTTGTCGGAAGGTTCTCATTGGATGCATGAACCAGATGTATGCTTTACCAGCGCTCAACAGCATTCCAAGAAGTTCGCTTGTGGACGCGTCGGGAAAACCTGATTTCGTTCAGGCTCGGGGGGCAACACCGTTCCAATCGGGATAAAGGTTTCCACTTGCCCGTACCTCGATTCTGAAACGACCGTCAGCGTCGTCTCGTACGCTGATAGGGAAGCACGATTGACTGAATCACAGCAAGGCTCCGCCGCCGAGGATCTCTGTTGCCGCAACCGGCTTGATTTGTCCCAACGCCGCAAAAAAATAATGTTCCCGGTTTCCTCGTCTGCCCGCACTCCGGCTGTGGTATAACGTGGCTCACGCGAGCCATGAGCCTGCCGGACAACAGCCTCGGTCTCTTGCAGCAGCCGCGCTACACGGCGCTGGCGGCGCTCTCCGATGAAGTTGTCATGTCCTGCCTTGCGGCAGGCAACCACGATGCTCTGGCAGTAATCTTCGACCGCTATCAGCGGCTCGTAATTCGTGTGGCTATGCAGATCCTGCGCGATCCGGCTGAAGCCGAAGATGCGTTGCAATCGGTATTCATCTCAATTTTAGAGACCGCCAAGAAATTCGATGCCGCCCGCGGCACGTTGCGGGTCTGGATACTGCAAAATGCCTACCATCAAGCATTAAACCGCCGTCGATACCTGAGCCTGCGCGGTATGTACGACACGCCGCCTGGCGATGCCGTGGATTTACTCAGCTTAAGTTCACCAACGGGCATGCCGGCATTCGAGTCCGAGCGCCTCATCCGGGAAGCGCTGACCCAGCTCAGCAGTCGGCAACGCGAGACGCTAGAGCTAGCGTTCTACGATGGATTGACGATGCAGGAGATCGCCGAGCGTACCGGCCAGTCATACGCCAACATACGGCACCACTACTACAGAGGATTGGAAAAACTGAGACTCGTTTTAGGCAACGCAAAATCTGGCCAACGGCCAAGTTCCGCAGGCGGCGAGGAGAGAGCTTATGCCCGTTCATGACGAGTTTCGCGAGTTGGGGGCACTCGCCGCGATTGGCCAAATCACTGCCTCTGAGCACGAGGACCTCTCGGCGCACCTAAGAGAATGCCCAGAGTGCCGTGAAGCCTACGCCGATTATTCTCGAATTCTGCGACAGGACCTTCCTCAGGCCGATCCGGCTCGCTTTCGCAGCAAACAAATCTCGCTGCACCCAGCAAGTGATGCAGAGCTGCGCGAACGCTTTTTGGCACGCGCTCGAGCTCACGGAGCGGATTTCTCGTCCGAAGTCGATCAGAGAAACACAATCGATCACAAACCTGCTCCAGTTCTCCGGATGCGCTTCGCGATAGCTGGCACGGTCGCCGTTTTTGCGATTGCAGCAGGGCTAACGCTGGCTTTCGTGCTTCACGAGAAAAAGATAGCGGAAGCGCGGCCGGCGAATCTCGCAGCGCTGGTTTCTCAGAAGGAATCTCTGCAGAGAGAACTCGACGAGGCCACACAGAAAGTTGCTACTCTGACCACGGAGGTCTCGGCGTTCTCGGCACACGATGGCGATCTCACCGGCGCTCTAAAGGAGAGGGATACACGCCTGGCCGAGGCAAAACACAACCTTGATCAGCTCAGCGCTGAGTTGGACGAGATGCGCAGTAAGGATTCCACACTGGTAGCTGCGCGCGAGCAGGACCAGTCAGAAGCCGCTGAACTCAAGAACCGAGTACAAACGCTCGAAGGATCGAACGCAAGCTCAGTCGCGGTGATGGTTGAGCTCCAGGACAAAATCCACTCGCTCAACGCCGCCCTGGAGCAACAGTCAGAAAAGCTGGCGATGGAAAGCCAGATGACCTCCGTCAGCTCTGATGTTCGTCAACTGATGGGGGCTCGAAACCTGCATATCATTGACGTTCATGACGTCAATAGCGTCGGCAAATCTGCCAAGTCGTTTGGTCGTGTTTTTTATTCCGAAGGGCAGTCACTGGTGTTTTACGCTTTCGATCTTCCCAATGGAAAGCTCACGGTGGCGAAGTACCACTTTGAGGCTTGGGGACAGCAGGAGGGGCAGGCCCAATCGGTTCGCAACCTTGGGACGTTCAGCATAGACGATCGCGAGCAGCATCGCTGGGTCCTGAAGGTCAGCGACGCCTCGCTTCTCAGAGGAATGGACTCTGTCTTCGTCACCGCAGAAACGCTTGGGAACGTGAACGAGCCCCGCGGAAAGCGAGTGCTTTACGCGTTTCTTGCCGGAAGGCCCAACCACCCATAAGTCCGCCTGTCCCGGCTTCAATGAAAATCTGCCACAGGCGTCACGGTACAAATTCGGCATCTCGCGTGCATTTAGATCAAGCACACTCTTGCACGCGGAGACCGCCATGCATGTTTCTCATCGGTTCTCGGTAACGATTGTTTTGTTCCTTGCGATATTCTTCTGCTCAGTCCCGGCCTTTTCGCAGACTGAGGCTGCCGCAATCAGCGGTCGCGTGGCCGACCCGCAAGGGCTGGCGGTTGCGGGCGCGAAGGTCTCCGCCACCAATACCAGTACGAACGTGCCCACTTCGACGCAGACGAATGGGGCTGGCTTTTACAACTTGCCTAGTCTGATCCCCGGAACATACCGCGTAATCGTGGAGAAGGAAGGCTTTGCCCAGATCGTAAAGCCCGATGTGCAGCTTCACGTGCAGGACAATGCCGGCATCAACTTCTCGCTCCAGGTGGGTTCCGTCACGCAGAGTGTGACTGTGGAGGGCGGCGCGCCACTCATCGATACCCAATCGGCGGCAGTCAGCACCGTAGTGGATCGGCAATTCGTGGAGAACATGCCACTGAACGGCCGCAGTTTCCAAGACCTGATTCTTCAAACGCCTGGTGTGCTGACGAACAGTCCACAGACCACGGGAACGGTAGGCAGCAACGGCGAGTTTAGCGTGAATGGGCAGCGGGCGGAATCGAACGTATACAGCATTGACGGAGTCAGCGCGAACGCGGGAATCCTGCCGAGAGCTTTCGGACAACCGTCACTCAGTGGTTCTCTTCCTATTTCGACGACTCTCGGCACGACACAGGGCCTAGTCTCAGTAGATGCTCTTGAGGAGTTTCGAGTCCAGACCTCGACCTACTCTGCCGAGTTCGGGCGGAACCCCGGTGGGCAATTCTCCTTTGCCACACGATCTGGCACAAACCAATGGCACGGCACGGCGTTCGACTACCTGAGGAACGATGTTTTCGATGCGAGTGACTGGTTCAACGGCTACTTGGGGCAGCCTCAAGCTCCACTGCGGCAGAACGACTTCGGCGGCACATTCGGCGGCCCAATCAAGAGCGACAGGATGTTTTTCTTCTGTTCAGACGTGGGCCTGGGGTTAGAACGGCCTCAGGCGGCGCAAATCAG
>Ga0137359_10004474_pt1 | contig 11474 bp, 13 predicted proteins | sample Mad1_40_16metaG_FD_108281 | JGI IMG/M metagenome (GOLD analysis project Ga0137359, IMG submission 108281) | Vadose zone soil microbial communities from Angelo Coast Range Reserve, California, USA - Mad1_40_16 metaG | ecosystem: Environmental > Terrestrial > Soil > Vadose zone | place: USA... | reverse complement strand
CGTCTTCGGGGCGAAGATGGCGGTGGAGCTCGTCAACGACGGCCCGGTCACGATCGTCCTCGATCTGTAGCCGAGAACGCCGCTCGGCAGGGAGCTTGCTACACTCCTCACACCATTTTCACCGGTTCGGCGAAATGGGCCTGCGGGCCCATTTTTTGTGACAAGGGGGATTCGTGGCCGACGTACGTCAGAAGGAAAAGCAGCTCGAGCGAGAGATCGGCGCGCGCGTCGAGGGCAACCTCGACGGCGTCGAGGTGCTCGCGGTCGAGCTCCAGGCTCCGGATCGCTTCACCGTGTACGTCGACCATCCCGACGGCGTCGACCATGCGCTGTGCGCGCGCGTCACCGATGCGCTGCGCGACTACCTGCGCGAGTACAGCGTCGATGTCTCTTCCCCCGGAATCGAAAGGCCGCTGCGCAAGCCGGAGCACTTCGCCGGCGCCGTCGGCCACCGCGTCAAGTTGCGCACGCGCGACCGCCGCATCCGCGGCGAGCTCGTGTCCGCGGATGCGAGCCGCGTGCGCGTCGACGAGACCGAGATCCCGTACGAGGACATCGTGCGGGCGAACCTGATCGACGAGAGGGTGTGAGATGAGCCAGGAGATCATCGAGGCCGTTCGCGAGATCGAGCGTGACAAGGGCATCGAGGAGGGCGCGCTCGTTTCCGCTCTCGAGGACGCGCGCCTCGCCGCGTACAAGAAGACGCCGGGTGCGTCCCGCCCGCGTCTTTTCCATCGAGCTGCCGGGCGACATCGAGACGCGCCTGCTCGAGGAGGCACGCGAGCGCAAGCTCGAGGAGCTCGAGCGGCTCGAAGAGGAGACCGGTGAGCGCCAGCACACCCTCATCTCGGACGACGACCTCGACATCGACTGGTCCGACATCCCGGAGAATCAGATCCAGCGCGAAGACGTGACGCCCGAAGGGTTCGGGCGCATCGCCGCGCAGACCGCGAAGCAGGTCATCCTCCAGCGCATCCGCGAGGAGGAGCGGCGAATGATGTACGACGAGTACATCGATCGCGTCAGCGAGGTCGTGACCGGCATCGTGCAGCAGGCCGGCGACCGCAACAACGTGCTCGTCGATCTCGGCAAGGTCGAGGCGCTGCTGCCTCGCTCCGAGCAGGTCGACGGCGAGCGCTACGAGCAGGGCTCGCGCATCAAGGCCGTCATCACCGAGGTTCGTTCCGGGACGAAGGGCCCGCAGGTGATCCTGTCACGGCGCGATCCGGAGCTGATCAAGACGCTGTTCGAGCTCGAAGTGCCGGAGATCGCCGACGGTCTCGTCGAGATCCGCGGCGTCGCACGCGAGCCGGGCTATCGCTCGAAGATCGCGGTCGAGTCGCACACGCAGGGCGTCGACCCCGTCGGCGCGTGCGTCGGCCCGCGCGGCTCGCGCGTGCGCATGGTCGTGTCCGAGCTCCGCGGCGAGAAGATCGACATCATCCCGTGGAACCCGGAGCCTGCACGCTTCGTGGCGAAGGCGCTGTCGCCCGCACGCGTGCGCGAGGTCTACCTCGACGACGACGCGAAGGAGGCGACCGTCGTCGTCCCCGACGACCAGCTCGCGCTGGCGATCGGCAAGGAGGGCATGAACGCACGCCTCGCCGCGCGCCTTACCGGCTGGAAGATCGACATCCAGAGCGACACCGAGTTCGCACAGGCTGAGGCCGACGTCGCGTTCGGCGGTGGCGGCGACGAGCAGGATCTCTCGGGCCGCTGCGCCGCGATCCTCGCCAACGGCAAGCGCTGCCCGAACGCGGCCCTTCCGGGCTCGCGGTACTGCGGCGTCCCGGCGCATCAGGAGCTCGCGCTGACGGACGTGCCGGACGACGAGGAGCCGGTCCTGACCGAGCACGAGCCGGAGCTCGAGGACATCATCTCGCCGCCCGAGGCCGAGAGCGTCGGGCCGTCTCTGCCCGAGCTCGAGGAGAGCGAGGTCGAGGACGAGGCGCCGGCCGACGCGGCCGCGACGCACGGCCCGTCCGCGAAGGCGATCGCGAAGGCCGAGGGCGAGGTCGATCTCGAGACGGTCGCCCCGCACGCGCAGGTTGCCCCAGCGGAGGAGGTCCCGGCCGGGATCCCGGTCGAGCTGGAAGGGGCGGGAGAGGAGTAATGGCGGTTCCGGTCAGACGGTGCGCCGGTTGCGGCCGGCGCTCACCGCAGCGTGACCTGTTCCGCTTTGTCGCGGTCGACGGCGAGCTCGTGCGCGGCGATCCTGCTGCCCCGGGCCGCGGCGTATACACGTGCCGCCGTCTGGCCTGCTTCGAGCGCGCGACCGCCCAGCGCGGCTTCGCCCGCACCCTGCACGAGCCCGTCCGGGTCGATCCCGCGCTCGCCCGCATCTACACTGGTGAGTCGCATGCCTAACGGAGGAAACAAGCCGAATCGTCCGCTCCGCCCGCGTGGCGGCGGCGGCGCCGCGGGCCGGCGCCGCCGCGTCGTCATCGACAACCAGGCGGCGCGTCCGCGCCAGGACGGCCGGCAGGCGCGTGGCCGCGACGCAGGGCCGCCGCGCGAGCCGCGCACGCAGACTCCGGCGCAGCCGACCGGGCCTGCCACCGTCGAATCCGGCGTCACCGTCCGCGACTTCTCGCAGGCGCTCGGCGTCCCCATGCCGGAGCTGATCAAGATCCTCATGGGGCTCGGCCAGATGCGCACGGCGACGCAGTCGCTCAGCGACGAAGAGGTCGAGCTGATCGGGGCCGAGCTCAAGCGCGAGGTCGTCATCAAGCACGCTTCCGACGAGGAAGAGGAGCCCGAGGCCTTCGACGACCCGGAGGACGCGCTCGTCACGCGCCCGCCGGTCGTGACGATCATGGGCCACGTCGACCACGGCAAGACCACGCTGCTCGACGCGATCCGCAACGCGAAGGTCGTCGAGACCGAGGCGGGCGGCATCACGCAGCACATCGGCGCGTACCAGGTCAACGTCGACGGCCGCAGGATCACGTTCCTCGACACGCCGGGCCACGAGGCGTTCACGGCCATGCGCGCCCGCGGCGCGAAGGTGACGGACATCGCAGTCCTCGTCGTAGCCGCCGACGACGGCGTCATGCCGCAGACGAAGGAGTCGATCGCGCACGCGCGAGCCGCCGAGGTGCCGATCGTCGTCGCCATCAACAAGATCGACCTGCCCGACGCGAACACCGACCGCGTGAAGGCCGAGCTGGCCCAGGAGGGGCTGCAGCCGGAGGATTGGGGCGGGACGACGCAGTTCGCAGAGGTCTCGGCAAAGACGCAGCAGAACCTCGACGATCTGCTCGAAAAGATTCTGCTCGTCGCCGACCTCGAGCTCGACCCGAAAGCGAACCCGAACACGGAGGCGTCCGGCCCGATCATCGAGTCGCGCCTCGACGTCGGCCGCGGCCCTGTCGCGACGATGCTCGTCCACCGTGGCACGCTCATCGTCGGGGACGCGATCGTCGCCGGCGACGCGCACGGCCGCGTGAAAGCGCTCTTCAACTACAAGGGCGAGAAGATCCAGAAGGCGCTCCCGGGCGAGCCGGTGGAGATCCTCGGATTCGACAAGCCGCCGCCCGCCGGCGAGCTGGCCCGCGTCGTCGAGAACGACAGGCTCGCGCGCGAGCTGGCGACGCGCCGCGCCGAGCGGCTCCGCCGTGAGCAGCTTGCGACGCAGCGGCCGACCGGCGTCTCGCTGGAGAACCTCTTCGAGCAGATGCAGACCGGCGAGGTCGCGGATCTCAACCTCGTCGTGAAGGGCGACGTCGTCGGCTCGGTCGAGGCAGTCGTCTCGGAGCTGTCGAAGTTCGAGCACTCCGAGGTGCGCCTCAACGTCATCCACCAGGGCGTCGGCGCGATCACCCAGAACGACATCATGCTCGCGTCCGCGTCCGACGCGCTCATCGTCGGATTCAACGTGCGGCCGAACGCCGAGGCGCGCGAGCTCGCACAGCGCGAGGGCGTCGAGATCCGCGTCTACAACGTCATCTACCAGCTCACCGACGACATCGAGCAGGCGCTCGTCGGCAAGCTCGCCGCCGTCCGCACCGAGGAGACGATCGGCGAGGCCGAGGTGCGCGCGCTGTTCAAGGTCTCGCGCCTCGGAACGATCGCCGGCTGCATGGTGACACACGGCGTCGTCCGCCGGAACGCGGACGTGCGCGTCATCCGCGACGGCACCGTCATCTACACGACGACGATCGCCGCGCTCAAACGCTTCAAGGACGACGCGCGCGAGGTTGCCGAAGGCTTCGAGTGCGGCATCCTGCTGGACGGGTTCAACGATGTGAAGGAAGGCGACGTCCTCGAGGTGTTCGAGACGCGCGAGGTCGAGCGCACGTCGCTCGACGAAGTCGCTTAAGGCGAAAGTGCTGCGCACTTTCGCCTTCTGAAGGGTCCGCTTCGCTTACGAGTGTCGGCGACGGGTTCGTTCTGCGCGTGCGGTGGCGGCTTCGCCGTCTCCGCACGCTGGTTCGGCCTTCACTAACGCTTCGCGTTGGCTTCGGCCTTCGGTGTGGGCTTCTGGAGTTGTGTAAAAGGCGAGCATGGCCAGCGGGTTCGTCGGCGTCCTCACCTGTGAGCTCCACTTCCCGGATGCGCACTCGCTGAAGGAGAAGCGGCACCACCTTCGCTCGGCCAAGGCGCAGCTGCAGCGGCGCGTCGGCGCGTCGGTGGCCGAGGTCGACCATCACGACGTCTGGCAGCGCGCGCGCATCACCGTCGCCTGCGCCGCGCGTGAGCACAAGGAGGCGGAGAGGTTGCTCGACGAGGCGGAGCGCTGGTTGCGCGGGCAGGAGTGGGAGGTCGCCCTCGCCGATCGTTTCATCGTCGACCCGGACGACTGACGTGCGCGTCTCGCTCTGGACGATCCTGCGCGAGTGGGGCCGCATCGGCTGCATCGGCTTCGGCGGGCCGCCGACGCACATCGCGCTCCTGCGCGAGCTGTGCGTGCGGAAGCGCAAGTGGATGACGGAGGGCGACTTCGAGGACGCGATCGCGGCGTGCAACCTCCTACCAGGGCCCGCGTCGACGCAGCTGGCGATCTACTGCGCGTGGCGCCTACGCGGCCGCGCCGGCGCGGTCGTCGGCGGAGTCGCGTTCATCGCCCCGGGGCTCGTCATCATCATCGGGCTCGCCGCGCTCTTCCTCGGCTCGTCGCCGTCGCGCTGGATCCTCGGCGCCGGTGCGGGCGCCGGCGCGGCCGTCGCTGCGGTTGCGGTGCGCGCCGGCGCGAGCCTCGTCCCCGGAAGCTGGTCGCGCTCGCGAGGACCGCGCTGGATCGTCTACGCCGCCGCCGGTGCCACCGCTGCAGCACTCGCAGGACCGTGGGTCGTGCTCGTCCTCCTCGTCTGCGGCTTCGTCGAGATGGGTCTTCCACGCGTGGGGCTCGTGAGCGTCGTGCCCGGCGGCCTGCTCGCGCTCGTCTGGGTCGCGTTCAAGGTCGGCGCGCTCTCCTACGGCGGAGGCTTCGTGATCATTCCGCTCATGCAGGCGGACGCCGTCTCGCATTACCACTGGATGACCTCGACCCAGTTCCTCAATGCGGTTGCACTCGGGCAGGTGACGCCGGGGCCGGTGACGCAGACCGTTGCCGTTGTCGGCTATGCCGCCCGCGGCCTCGGCGGTTCGCTTCTCGCCTCGCTCGTCGCCTTCGCGCCGTCGTTCGCATTCGTGCTCGCCGGTGGCCCGCACTTCGACCGGATCCGCCGAAACGACCACGCTCGGGCGTTCCTGGACGGAGCCGGCCCAGCGGCGATCGGCGCCATCCTCGGGGTCGCAGTCCCGCTGGCCCGGGCCCTGCACGAGAGCTGGCAGTTCGGCGTGCTCGCGGCGTCGGCGGTTTTGCTCCTCCTCCTGCGCCGCAGCGTGGTCGTCACGCTCCTGCTCGCAGGCGCCGCCGGCGTCGCTGCCGCACTCGCGGGCGCACCCTTGCCACACTAGGGCTGCGATGACCGAACGAATGCGGCGTGTGAACGAGTCGGTCCGCCAGGTCCTCGCCGAGGCGGTCCCCGAGCTGAAGGATCCGCGCATCGGCCTCGTCACCGTGACCGGCGTGGACACGACGCCCGATCTCCGGCATGCGACGGTGTACGTCAGCGTGCTCGGATCGACGCGGAAGCGGAAGGCGTCGATCCAGGGCCTGACCGCGGCGCACGGCGTGCTGCAGAGCCGGCTCGCGCGCGAGCTCCGCCTGAAGAGGACTCCGCAACTGACGTTCGAGTACGATCCCTCGGTCGAGCGCGGCGTGCGCATGACCCACCTCATCGATGAGCTCGCCCCAGACGACGAGTGATCTCATGGCAGTGGCCGACGCGCTGCGCGCGAACGACCGCTTCCTCGTCGTCAGCCACGAGAACCCGGACGGGGACTCGCTCGGGTCGATGCTCGCGACGACGGTCGCGTTGCGTCAGCTCGGCAAGGACGTCGTGATGTATCTCTCCGGCGACGCGCCCCTACCGCGCGAATACGCGTTCTTGCCGCTCGACGATCTCGCCCGCCACGTGCCGAACGACATCGCGGATCGCGTGCTCGTGGCGGTCGACTGCGCGAAGGCGGACCGCATCGGTCCCGATCCGGGGCTGCTCATGGACGCGAAGCTCAAGCTCGACATCGACCACCACCACGACAACTCGCGCTTCGGCGACGTGAACCTGATCGTGTCCGAGGCGTCATCGACGGGAGAAGTGCTGCGCGACGTTTTCCGCGAGCTCGACGTCGTCATCACGCCCGACATCGCCGAGCCGCTGTACATCGCGCTCGTCACAGACACGGGTCGCTTCCAGTACACGAACACCACGCCGAAGGCGCTGCGGCTCGCGGCCGAGCTCGTCGAAGCCGGCGCCGATGTGCACGCTGTGTTCCAGCAGGTGTACGAGTCGGTCGAGTTTGCGAAGCTCAAGCTCCTCGCGCGTGCCCTTGAGCGCGCGCAGGTGATCGAGGGGGGCCGCATCGTCGTCTCCGTCCTCCTGCGCAACGACTTCACCGAGGTCGGCGCAGTCGAGGCGTACTCGGAGGGGATCATCGACTACCTTCGCGCGGTCGAGGGGTCCGAGCTCGCGGTGCTCATCCGCGAGCCGCCGCGCGCCGACGGGCCGACGCGGCGCGTGTCCTTGCGCTCGAGCGTCGACGAGCTCGACGTCTCGGCCATTGCACGCCGGTTCGGCGGCGGCGGCCACCGACAGGCGGCCGGCTTCTCGAGCGACGCGTCGATCGAGGAGATCACGGACGTCATCCGCGCCGGGTTCGTGGAGCAACGTGCCCGCCCGGGCGCTTGAGCCGGCCGGCGTCGCGCTCGTCGACAAGCCCGCCGGCCCGTCGTCGTTCGCGGTCGTCGCGCAGATCCGGCGAGTGACCGGCGCGCGGACCGGTCACGCCGGGACGCTCGATCCGTTCGCGACCGGCCTCCTCCTCATCCTCTCCGGGCGCTCGACGAAGCTCGCGCCGCAGCTCGTCGGCCTCGACAAGCGCTACGTCACGACGATCGACCTGAGCGCGACGACGACGACCGGCGATCCCGAGGGCGAGATCGTGGAGCGGCACGAGCCGCCTGCCGATCTCGATCTCGACCGGCTGCGCGGGGCGATCGAGCTGCCTGTGCCGGCCGCCTCGGCGGTGAAGATCGGCGGCGAGCGTGCGTATCGCCTGCACAGACGCGGTGTGGAAGTCGAGATGCCGTCGCGTCGTTCGGTCGTCTATGCGCTCGACGTCCTCGACCGCGACGGAGCGATGGTGACGCTCGACCTCCGCGTCAGCAGCGGCACGTACGTGCGCGCGATCGCGCAGGCGCTCCGCGGCCATTGCACGACGTTGCGCCGGACCGAGGTGGGGCCGTTCACGATCGCCGACGCGCGCCCGCCTGGGGAGTTCGCGCTGCTGAGCGAGGAGGAGGTGCTCGCCGCACTGTGATCATTGCGCATCGACCCAACGAGCTGGAGCCCGCACGCCGCGCGGTTGCGATCGGGACGTTCGACGGCGTCCACCGCGGGCACGTGCGCGTGCTCGAGGCCGCGCTCTCCGCCGGGCTGCGCCCGGCCGTCGTCACCTTCGATCCGCACCCGCGCGCCGTCGTCGGCGGCGGCGTCGAGCTCCTGACCACGCTGGAGCGTCGGCTCGAGCTTCTCGCCGATCTCGGGTTCGAGGACGTCCTCGTCTGCCGCTTCGACGAGGGCCTCGCCGCGCTCACCGCCGAGGAGTTCGCCGACTCGATCCTCCGTGCGATGGGCGCCGAGGTGGTCGCGGCGGGGGACGGCTTCCGTTTTGGGCGCGGACGCGCCGGCGACCTCGACCTGCTCGAGCGCCTCGGCTTCGACGTCCGTCGTGTGCCGCTCGTCGAGAACGTCTCCTCGAGCCACATCCGGTCGCTCCTCGCCGCGGGCGAGGTCGGGCGGGCCGCGCGACTGCTCGGCCGGCCTCCCGAGGTGGAGGGCACGGTCGTGCACGGCGACCACCGCGGCGCCGGGCTCGGCTTCCCGACGGCGAACCTCGACGTGCCGTCCGACCTCCTCGTCCCGGCGCTGGGGATTTATGCCGGTTCGGCCGTCGGTCACCCGGCGGCGGTCTCGATCGGGACGAACCCGCACTTCGGCGGCAGCGAGCGGCGGGTGGAGGCCTTCCTCCTCGACTACGACGGGGACCTGTACGGCGAGCGGCTCGTCGTCGAGCTGTGGGAGCGGTTGCGCGACGAAGCTGCCTTCGGCTCCGAGGACGAATTGGTCGCCGCGATTGCGGACGACGTGCGGCGGACTCGGGAAGCGCAGAGGCCTGCGTGAGATTTCGCGGCGACCGGCATCTTCCTCGGTATGGAAGCTGCGCCGACTCCCTCGAACCGGCTCGCGGTGCTCGCCAGCGGGCGCTGCCTCGAGTGTGGCAGCGTCTACGCCAAGCCGACGGTGGGTGGGACGAACGAGATGAACCCGGGCTGCCCGCTGTGCGGGTACGTCGGTTGGATCCCGGTCAGGCTCGCTCTTGCACCAGAAACGCGGCACCGCTCCGCCGCGGGTCGGCCGCCGCGCCTCGCCGCGCGACAGCACTGACGCCGCCGAAGTAGTGGTGCCGCTCGGGCCAGCGCCGGACGCGCAGGCCCGACGCCTCGAGTTGCACGAGCGCTTCTTCGTCGACGCCGGGCTCGGCGTTCAGGACACCACCGGCCAGGTGCACGCGCGGCCGGTCGACCGCGTCTTGTAGACCGCGTGATGGACGAGCTCCTCGCCGAAAGGCACCTCGAGCTCGAAGAGCTGACCGCCGGATCCGGACGGCACGGCGCAGAAGCAGTCGAGGTTCCTGGCCCGGCCTGCCCGCGCGTCCCAGTAGATCGCGTGCCCGCCGCCGAGGAGCCCCGTCATGACCGTCTCGGCGACACAGGAGGTGAGGCAGGCTGCGACGGCCGCGTCCGCCGCCGATCCGCCCTCGGCGAGGATCTCGACACCCGCCTCGGTGGCCTGCGTCAACGGCACTAACCATGCGGGATTGCTACCCTAGTCGTCGACCCAGTCCCGGCTCCGGCGCGCCCTTCCTTCGCGCCGCGGGCGGAGGCTCGGGAGACGACAACAGAGGAGGCTCATGGCCCTCACCAAGGAAGCCAAGCTGGAGATCATCAAGAAGCACGGCCGCGGCGAGGCCGACACCGGGTCGCCGCAAGTGCAGATCGCGATGCTGACGCAGCGCATCAACGAGCTGACGGAGCATCTGCGCACGCACAAGCACGACCACTACTCCCGCCGCGGGCTGCTGAAGCTCGTTGGCCGGCGCCGCCGCTTCCTGACGTATCTCCAGAAGCACGACCTCGAGGGCTATCGCGCCCTGATCAAGGAGCTCGGCCTGCGCCGCTAGCTCAAACAATGGAGAGTGAGGGTTGAGCGAGCCCCGCGTGTGATGGGGCTGTCTCAACTCCCACTCTCCGCCAAGCAGAGTGGAGGACAACTGAGATGAGCATGACAACCGAGCAACAGGCTCGGGTGAGCGTGCAGGTGGGGGAGCAGGAGATCTCCTTCGAGACCGGCAAGCTCGCAAAGCAGGCGGACGGCGCCGTCGTCGTTCGCTCCGGCGAGACGATGGTGCTCGCCACGGCGCAGGGCCGGATGGAGCAGCGCGAAGGCGCTGACTTCTTCCCGCTCACCGTGGACGTCGAGGAGCGCATGTACGCCGCCGGCAAGATCCCGGGCGGCTTCTTCAAGCGTGAAGGGCGCCCGACCGAGCGCGCCATCCTCACTGCCCGCATGATCGACCGCCCGATCCGGCCGCTGTGGCCGAAGGGCTTCAAGAATGAGGTGCAGGTCATCTGCACCGTCCTCTCCGCCGACCTCGTGAACGCGCACGACGTCCTGTGCATCAACGGCGCGTCGGCTGCGCTGATGATCTCGCCGCTGCCGTTCCTCGGCCCGGTGGGCGCGGTTCGCATCGGCCGGATCGACGGCAAGCTCGTCGTCAACCCGACGCTGCGCGAGGTGGAGGACGACTCCTCCATGGACCTCATCGTCGTCGGCACGAAGGACGCGCTGACGATGGTGGAGGCAGGCGCCGACCAGATCCCCGAGGAGACGATCCTCGAGGCGTTCGAGCTCGCACAGGGCGAGATCGCGAAGCTGTGCGAGGCGCAAGAGGATCTCCGCCGACAGGCGGGCAAGGCGAAGTGGCTCGACCTCGACCTGGTTGCCGAGATCGAGCGCGACAACGGCCATTCCGTGTGGGAGCGGATCCACGAGGTCGGCCTCAAAGAGGCCGGCTCCGTCGTCGAGGAGCTCGCGACGCAGCTCGCGCCGCCGCTCTCGATGGACTCGACCGATGACGACATCACGCGGCAGATGCAGGTGCGGGCCGCGCTCGCGAACCTGCTCGAGAAGCAGCGCTCGGCCGCGGTCGAAGGGCCGGTGCGCGAGCAGTTCGGCGACGAGCTGCGGGCGCTGACCGACGCGGAGCAGGACTCGAAGCAGCTGAAGTCCGCGAAGCGGCAACTGCTGTTCGAGCGCATCGCCGAGGAGCTTCGGCTGCCGTTCCCCGCCGGCCCGGTCACGGCCGAGGTGGAGGACACGGTCAAGGACTCGCTGACGCGCTCGTACATCAAGAAGGCCGGCGACGCGATCTACAAGGATCTCGTCCGCAAGAAGATTGCGGTCGACAAGCGGCGGCCCGACGGCCGCGGCACCGAGGAGGTCCGTCCGATCGAAATCGAGGTCGGTGTCAACCCGCGTGCGCACGGCTCCGGCCTGTTCACGCGCGGCCAGACGCAGATCCTCTCCTCGCTCACGCTCGGTACCGCGAAGGAGGGGCAGCGCATCGACGACCTCTCCCTCGAGGAGGAGCGCCGCTACATGCACCACTACAACTTCCCGCCGTACTCGGTCGGGGAGACGGGCTTCATGCGCGGCCCGAAGCGGCGTGACATCGGCCACGGGGCGCTCGCGCAGCGGGCGCTCGACCCGGTCATCCCGAGCCCGGACGAGTTCCCGTACACGATCCGCATCGTCTCGGAGACGCTCGAGTCGAACGGCTCGTCGTCGATGGGTTCCGTCTGCGGT
>Ga0137359_10004469_pt1 | contig 11479 bp, 9 predicted proteins | sample Mad1_40_16metaG_FD_108281 | JGI IMG/M metagenome (GOLD analysis project Ga0137359, IMG submission 108281) | Vadose zone soil microbial communities from Angelo Coast Range Reserve, California, USA - Mad1_40_16 metaG | ecosystem: Environmental > Terrestrial > Soil > Vadose zone | place: USA... | reverse complement strand
GCGCTTTACCGGCGGGCTTTTGCACTCTACAGCGAATACTTTCCAAAGTTTTTTAAGCTGTCGTTGTTGGCGCATATTCCGATCATTGCCGTTACGCTGATGACGATCGCCCTGCGGCTCGCGGAGTCCCGAATTAGCAGAGTGACGACGATCGTTCTGGCGGTTCCCATCGGTTTATTACAGATAGTGGCCAGTATCGTAACTCCAACGATCATTTCCTGCGTCACCGCGATCATTGTCACTCAACTGGCTGTAGCGCCGCTCAAACCGGTGGAACTGCGCCCAGCCTTCGCCGTTTTGCGACGCCGGTGGCGACCGTTCGTGAGTACCGGAATCCGCTTCATGCTACGGATCTTCCTCGGCTTCATATTGTTTGTGATTCCGGGACTGGTAATGACCGTGCGCTATTCGCTGTGGGGGCCAGTGGTGCTGATGGAGGGATTGGAAAAGAAGGCGGCGCTGCAGCGGGCACGCGCGCTGGCATCGCGTTCCTGGCGCACCATCATCCTGGCGATGCTGTTTCAGTTCTTAGTGCCTGCAATAGTTGGTGCGGCTGTCGGAGCCCTGATCGGCACAGCCAGCAAAGGGAAAGGCGTACATGTCAGGTTAATTTCGCCGTTGTCATCGCTGGTGAATATATTTGTGCTGCCGTTAATGGCCATCGTTCCGGCTTTGCTCTATTTGAAGATGCGGCAGTTTGGCGGCGAAACGCTGAACGACGTGATGGCGCAGATCGAAGCGCAAGAAGGCGCGCGGAGCAAGTGGCAACAGCGGATGCGAACGCGCCTTAGCAGTGTTAACACTCCGCACAGCCGCACCTAATAGTTTGGAGTGCGGCGACTTGTCGCCGCTTTCGAAAAGGCGCGACTAGTCGCGCTGACCAAAGCGCTGACGAGTCAGCGCACTCCAAAAATTCAGTTCGCAGCCGTCTGTTGTTTCGTCCTCGGCGGGGCATTCTTCACATACTTATCAAACCAATTAATCCGTTCCGCCAAAATGTGCAGCAAGGTTTCCCGGCCCGCGTAGCCGTGCGCTTCGAAGGGCAGCGTCACATAACGCACGGTTGCGCCCTGGCCCTTGAGTGCCATGTAGAAACGCTCTGACTGGATCGGGAAAGTCCCCGAGTTGTCGTCCGCTTCGCCATGCATCAGCAGGATCGGATCCTTAACGTCCTGGGCATACCAGAAGGGCGACATCTTCGCGTAGAGGTCGGGCACCTCCCAGAAAGTTCGCCGCTCGCTCTGAAAACCAAATGGCGTCAGCGAGCGATTGTAGGCGCCGCTCTCGGCAAAGCCGGCCCGGAACAAACGCGAGTGGGCCAGCAGGTTCGCGGTCATGAAAGCGCCATAGCTGTGTCCACCTACTCCGATGCGTTCGCGATCGCCAAGGCCCATATCGACAACTTTGTCGATGGCTGCTTCGGCGCTGGCCACCAGTTGCTCGACGTAGTGATCGTTGGCAGTTTCACCCGGCCCCACAATCGGCATCGTCGGGTTATCAAGAATCGCGTAACCGGACAAGAGGAGGAATAGATGCGAGTATCCGCTGATCATAGTAAAGCGATTGGGCGACCCGGTAATCTGGCTGGCAGAATCGGGATCGCCAAATTCACGGGGATAAGCCCACATGATCAACGGCAGTCGCTGGCCTGGTTTGTAGCCGGGTGGAAGATAAAGCGTCCCTGATAGTTTTATTCCGTCTTTGCGTTGGTATGTGATGAACTGATGAGTGGAGCCGCGCAATTGTGGCTGCGGATCCTTGAACTCGGTTACCGCGCGCCGGGAATTACTTTGCAGATCGCGAATGTAATAGTTCGGTGGATCGGCCGGCGTCTCGTAGCGCGTGAGTATAGTCTTGGCGTCATTGTTGAGCGGCGCCACTACTGTTTCATAAGCCTTCGCGTCGCTGCGGAACAGACGATCGGTCTTAAGTGTTTTCAGGTTCAGGCGATCCAGAAACGGACGATCACCTTCCGGGGACGAACCCGTTCCGGTGAGATAGATGAAATCGTCGGTTTGCACGATTGGGCCCACACCCACACCACCCCCGCCAAAATTACCGCCACCACCGGTCGCTCCAGCGCCACTGTCACGGCGCGTTACCGCGATGCCTGGGTTTTCATATGCCGCGTCCTGCCGGCGATCCCACAATTTGCGCGGCTCGGCTCCCGGCTCGAGAATCCAGGTGCGCGTCCGTCGGATGGCGCGGTCGGACTCGGTCAAGAGCGCAATGCCCTTTTCAGTAAACGATATGTTGGAAAAGCGCCATTCGGTCTTTGAGATTTCAATTGCCGGCTCCTTGAACGGCGCCACGACGCCCATCACCTTGTCGCGGAACGGAACTTTGTTCTTTAGATCGCCGCCATCGAGCGCTTCGGTCCACAGAACCGTGGCCGGTTGATCCTGTCGCCAACGATATCCACGTGGGCCGGTTTGCACTCCGGTAAGCGGTACCCCTTCGCGCGAAGGCACATCCGCAATCTTGCGCGCCACTTCGCCACGACGGGTCCAGACCTCTACGTCCTCCGGAAACCCGTTCATTGGAATCAAGTGCGAAAACGGCCGCTTGATCTTGGCGACCAGAAGATATTCGCTACTGGGTGAGGGCGTGACGCTTTCAAAGATCGCCGGGCGGCCAATCATAGTTTTGCTTCCGGAGGCCACGCTGATCGCGGCGAGTTGACTGGTGAAATAATATTCGAACAGCGCTTCATCGTGCGCCGTCTTGATCATATCTTCATAAGTCGCCGCCGGCGCAGCTTTGCCGCTGGTTTCCTGGATATTCGGCCCCATCGGGACAGTTGATTCCTGCGGCGCCGGGCCGCGAACCGCCGGCACCAGCTCGCAAATCAAGGTCGCATTATCATTCAGCCAGTCGCAGGGATCCCCGGCCGAGGCGTTAAGACGATCGCTGCCGCTCACCAACTTAGCGCGGCCGTTGATCGTGTCGGCCACCCACAATTCAATCCGATCATCTCTCCGATTCTGAAACGAAAGACGAGAACCGTCAGGAGAGAAGCGCACGTTTAAGAGGTTCGCCTGAGGCGGGACCGTCACCTTCACTTCGCTGCCATCCGCGATCTTCTTCAGGGTGATCGCATAGATTTCCGCAGCGCGATGCGGACCGTTGCTGCGCGGGTTGACGCGCGCACCGGCGAGTCGCAGCATCGGTTGTGAGAGTTCGGCAATCGTCGGATAAGCCTTGCGGAATGTCAGCGCCATGACCTGCTTTGACGGGCTGAGAATGGCCTGTGGCAATGGCGGCGCGTCGAATGCGTCGACGATCTCTTTCGGCGGCACCAGATAGTGCGATCCCTCAGGTGTCTGGCCAAAACCTATAGACGCAGCCGCAACGATCAGCAGAATTGCAAATGCAAAGTTTGTCTTTCGCACGTCGGAGCCTCCCGGAAGTTTTCGGGCTGGTTATTTGCAGAGGGCGGATTCTATCAGAACGGCGTAGGTGGTGTCAGTACCGGGAGCGGTAACGACCGGGTCGCAACGTATCGCACGATCGAGATTGGACGACCAAGACCCAGTCGCTAACGCTCCCGGTACTGATGACCTCAATGCACGACAGTTAATTGTCTACCCTCTTACAAATTCATAGACGATATGCAGGGTCAGCGCCGATGGAGTTATTTCCGTCCGGATTTCTTTAGCGCGCAACCTCAACGCGCCCTTCGCGGGTTGAATGTTAACGCTGGTTGAGAGTTGCTCCAGGGTAAACAGATCGACCGGGTCATAGCGCCGGTCGATTGCGGTCTGCACCATGTTGAGCAATGGGCCATTGGCGATCGCCGGCACGTCGTTGAGGTGGATGTCGCGCAAATGAAACCGGGCTACCAGGGCGCGGCGCTCGCTACTGAATTCGAGATTGACCTCTGCATCCGCCCACCCGGAAAACTCGATGCAGCCCAGATACGTCGAACTGTACGCGCCGGCGAATGTCAGCGGACCTGTGATGCGACCATTCTCGAAATGAACCGCGGTGCGTACGCCCTGGACTTCGCGTTTCAATCTGATCTCGCTGGCACACTGGGCGCCGGGACCTTGCGTCACTGCGCCGCCGATCGTCAAGGGCATCGAAGGCTCTTGCAGGTTATCGAAAATGGCCGCGAGAAAGGAATTCAAAAACTGTTCGTTCACGGTCACCGTGGCCTCAGCCGCCGAGGCATTGCTAATACGGCGGCCACGCGTAGCGGTGGAGTCTTGCGCCAGTACATCCGCAGCGAAAACCAAAAGAATGATGAAGACTATTAGTTTGCGAACAGCCGAGGCCTTGCTTCCCATTTCAATGCACTCCCTCACTTGAATCTTGGCCAATCATTACCTTAAACGCAAAGGGCGCAAAGGAAGGCGCAAAGGCCCGCGAAGGAAAACTTTTTGCGGTCCCTGGCGCGAACCTTCGCGTCCTTTGCGTTTAGATTTCCTACCTCCTCACAACCCGCTGCGCACAATGTCATGCAAACGAACCAGACCCACACACAATCCCTCGCCATCGACAACGGGCAGCACGTTGATTTGCGACGGCCGATCTTCCATCAACCGCAACGCATCAAAAGCCAGCATCTCCGGATTCGTAACGATCGGGTCTCGGGTCATCAGATGGTCGCATTTGATGTTCGCGAAGCCGAGGTCGGCACTGTTGATGCGCTGCAGCGAACGTCGCAAATCGCCGTCAGTGATAATGCCCTCCAGGCGGCCCCGGTTGTCGATGACATTAACGGCGCCCAGCCCATAGTGCGTGATCGTCGTAATGATTTCCATCCAGGCCGCGTCGGCCGCAATCGTGGGGTTGTGTGATCCGCCATGCATCAAATCCGCGACGCGCAAAGTCAGCCGTTTGCCCAACTGGCCCGCTGGATGGTTGTGAGCAAAGTCGTCCTCCGTCAGTCCCTTCGCACTCATCAAAGCCATTGCCAGCGCATCGCCAATAGCCAGGGCCACAGTAGTGCTCGTGGTTGGAGCCAGGTTAAGAGGGCAAGCCTCTTGATCCACTGAAGCATCGATAACGGCATCAGCACGCTGAGCAATTGTCGATTTCAAGCTGCCGACAATCGCGATCAACGGCACGTGCCGTCGTTTGAGGTAAGGCAGCAGTTGCAACAGCTCGTCGGTCTCGCCGCTGTTACTCAACATCAGCACGACGTCTTCCGAGGTGACAATGCCGAGGCCGCCGTGCAAAGCGTCCGAAGGGTGAAGATGAACTGCAGCCGTGCCGCTGCTAATCATTGTGGCGGCGATCTTTTGCGCGATGATCCCCGACTTGCCGACGCCCAGCAGAATTATCTTTCCCTGGCAGCCCGTCAGCAGCGCTATGACACGGTCCACCTCCTCCGCTCGCAAACGTGAAGCGGCTTTGGCAATCGCTTCGGATTCCGCGCGAAGCAAATCCACCACTTGAGAGTAATCTGATTTTTCGGCCATGCCGCCATCTTTGATATACGAGTAGCGAAGCAATTTGCAAGTAGGGACGGAAAAAGAACGCACGTACTGGTTCAATATGAAAGTATCATTACCGTTAGTGCTGGGAGCGCGGACGTCCCGTCCGCACCGCGCCGGAGGCGCGCAGCCATCTTCATCCTCCCGAGAAAATCGTACCGAGTGATCAGTTCGCGCTGCGCGCTCAGTGCGGACGGGCCGTCCGCGCTCCCAGCAAGAAGGAGCTTCCTAATTTGAGACTGAACCAAAACCTCCTAAACATAGACATATGAAGGGCCATCCGTTAATATTGGCGCTCTTCGAACCAAAAGCTGATTTTCGAGAATCCCGATAGAAATTCGCAGGAGTCTGAAATGTTTGCCAAGCTGCTACCGCGTGAAGAACAGTATTTTTCGCTCTTTGCGCAGATGACCTCATACATTAACGATGCCGCGACCACTCTGGTCGAAATGCTGTCTCATCAAGACGGCGACTACACCGAGTATGTGCAACGCATCAAAGGCATCGAGCATGCCTGCGACGACTTGACGCATAACGTCGCGACTCGTCTGAATCAATCTTTCATTACGCCCTTCGACCGCGAAGACATTTATATGATGTCCAAGGCGCTCGACGACGTGGTGGACTTGATCGACGGCATCGCGCGCGCGGTAATGATGTACGACATTCATGAGACGACCGAACCTGCGAAGCAGTTGGCCGGCGTAATCCAGCGCATGGCCGTGCAACTGCATCAAGTGGTTTCGATGCTGCAAAAACCCAAAGGCGTGACCGAACGTTTGATTGAACTCCACCGGCTGGAACACGAGGGCGACGATCTCTATCAACGTGCGGTGGGTGGACTGTTTCACGAGACTCGCGATCCAATCACGGTGATCAAGTGGAAAGACATTTATGAGAAGCTGGAGTCGGCGATTGATCGTTGTGAGAACGTCGCGAATATTATTGAAGGCGTGATTATCAAGCACTCGTAGAGGCCTACAAGCCTTCAGTTGGTTGCTTTAAGTAATTCTGCCACTAGAGCCACGACAAATTGAACCACTGATCAAGTGTCTTCGGCGCGTAGCGTCGGTTTGAATTTAGCCCGGCCTTTTAAGGCCGGGACAAGAGCATTCGGATTCCCTCGTCGCCTTGGCGACGATTGAATTCAGCGCCACTTTCAGTCGTCGCTACGCGACGCGAACACTGCGTTAACCTTTCCCGGCCTTGAAAGGCCGGGCTAAATTCATCGCGACGCTACGCGTCGACAGCACTTGTTCGAGCTTCCTGAAGTTTGTCGGAGATTTAAGTGATGACGCCTCCTGCTAGCCGCAGTTCTCGCCGCTGTGCTATCGTTTTATCCCCAACACGTGCCCGCGTAGCTCAGTGGATTAGAGCGTTCGCCTCCGGAGCGAAAGGTCGCAGGTTCGACCCCTGCCGCGGGTACCAAAACTCAGAATCAGAGCCAGAGATCAGGAAGCCAGCGATCAGGAACCGAATTCTGACCTCTATTCTCCGACATCTGTTCTCTGACCTCTGTCTTTCCGCTACAAAACAGCACGATCCGTAATTTCCAAACCCTGGTCGATGATCGCAAATGCCTCGCGCATTTCAGCTTCAGTGATACACAGCGGCGGGTTCGTAAAGAACGTATTCCAACGCACAAACGTGTAGAGCCCTTCCTGACGAAAGAATTTGCCGAGCGCCTGCATCTCGGGCGAGGTGCCATTGAAGGGAGCCATCGGCTCCTTTGTTTCAGGATCTCGCACCAGCTCAACTATTCCGAAGAGTCCGATGTTGCGCGTTGCGCCCACCGATGGATGACGAGCTTGCAGATCCTCGAGCAGGCCGCGCATAACTGTTCCCATCCTGCGCGCGTTTTCGATGAGATGATCTTCTTCATACACCGCGATCGTCGCCAGCGCCGCGGCGCAAGCCAGTGGATGGCTGTTGTAAGTGAGACCGCCGTAGAAGACGTTCTTCTCAAAGTGATCCGCGATTTGCCGCCGCATTCCCACCGCACCGAGCTGAACGTACGCGCTGGTCAGTCCCTTGGCCATCGAGATCAAATCCGGCACAACCTTCCAGTGGTCAACTGAGAACCATTCGCCGGTGCGGCCAAAGCCGGCCATCACTTCGTCGGCGATCAGCAGGATGCCGTGCTTGTCGCACAGCGCGCGTAATCCCTGCATATAGCCGTCCGGCGGTATCAGAATCCCGTTGGTCCCGACCACGGGCTCGACAATAATTGCCGCGACCGTCTGCGGACCTTCAAGCTGCAAGACCTCTTCAGTCCGCGCCAGCACCTCCTCAGTCGTGTCCGATCCCTGCTGAATTCCATGATAGAAATCAGGGATGCGAATCACGCCGGGGATACCCGGCTCTGCCGCCCAACGGCGCGGATCGCCGGTCAGCGTGAGTGCGCCCGCCGTTCCACCATGGTACGACCGGTAACGTGCGGCGATCTTGTGACGGCCACTGAACATTCGGGCGATGCGGATCGCGTTTTCATTTGCTTCGGCTCCGCCGTTAGTGAAGAAGAAGGCGTCGATGTCCCCGGGTGTAATCTCGGCGAGCTTCACGCTCAGGCGCGCGCGCACCTCGGTGGCCATAAACGGATTGGCGTAGGGAAGCGTGGCAGCCTGCTCCTGGATCGCCCGCACGACTCTCTCATCGCCGTGCCCGATGTTCACGCACATCAGTTGGCTATTGAAGTCGATGAAGCGCTTCCCTTCCGGGGTCCAGAAATAGATTCCCTTCGCACGTGCGACCGGGATGGGATCCACCGCGGCCTGCGCGGACCACTCAAAGAGCGTGTGCCGGCGGCAGAGTTCGACGATCTGCTCGCCCGTCATGGTTTCGGCAATGACAGTCATGGGCGCGATGCTACCCAAATCGGAAGCATTTCACAACAGTCCACAGAGCGCGGACATCCTGTCCGCCAGCGGCGCAGCACGCTCATTTCCCAAGCTGGTGCCAAGCAGAACGTTGTTCGCGCTGCGCGCTCAGGCGGACAGGATGTCCGCGCTTCTTTCCAATCGATGTGCTTGCCAATTTGACCCGGGCCGCTCGTTTGTCATATCGTTTCCCTTCACCCTTTGATTTCGGGTACGATGTCCTGTCCATCCCCCACTTGATGGCTATGTCATTCCAAGCAGCCCAGAACTATCCTGCCGAGGCCCCGCCCACGGTCCTGCTCGTGGAGGATTTTGACGACACGCGCCTGATGATGAAGATGTGGCTGGTGAAAAACGGCTACCGCGTCGTCGAAGCCGAAACCGGGGAAGAAGCAATCAGCATCGCCCAACGCGAACTGCCCGACCTGATCATCATGGATGTAATGATGCCGGGGATGAACGGGCTTGACGCTACACAACGAATACGCGAGTATCAGGCCCTGCGCGGGACTCCAATCGTTGCCGTTTCCGCCTATGGCGCCGACGAGTACCGCTCGCTTGCCATCGACGCCGGTTGTAATGAATATGTCTCTACGCCATTCGATCCGAATGCACTGGCCAAACTGATTAAGAGCCTGATCAGCCAGAGAGAGTCTTCCCGGATCAATGCATCACCATCGGATCTGGAAAATTAATAAAACCTTGTGGCTGCTGCTGGTGGCTCTTGTAATCGCAGCCCCGGCTGCAGCTCAACAACCGGGCTGCACCGTCAGAATCGATGACTTGCCCGAGTCAATAGAGCTGCGCGGTTTTCGCCTGGGGATGACTTTAGAGCAAGCGAAGGCGCAGGTACCGCAAATCCAACTCGCCCGTCCGGATCAGTTTGGCGTGGCCAGGATCAGCATCAATCCTCATTTCGATCCGACCTTTGACAGGACCAGGTTCGCCGACGTGCGCACGATATCGCTGGATTTTCTTGATGGCCGCCTGGTCAGCTTGTGGATTGGATACGAGAGCAGTTTCAAGTGGCAGACCCTCGATACCGTAGTCGCTGGCATCAGCAAGTCCCTGACCCTCCCGCCGGCGTGGCCGGTAAAGCGGGGCGGCCGACAATTGACTTGCAATGAGTTCTCAGCCTTTGCCTCGATGATTGCGGGTAGTCCGAGCATCCGCATCACCGATGACACCGCGCAAGAGACCATAGCTGTTCGGCGAGAAGAAGCGGCCGCGGCGGCAGAGCTTATCATTGGCGACCAGCGGACCAGGCTTTACTACCCATCTGATTGTTCGGTTCTAACGACCGTCACCGAAGCGAACCGGATCAAGTTCAAGGACAAGGACGAAGCTGAGAAGGCGGGATACAAACTGGCAAGGGATTGCCAGTGAGCGCCACAGACATTAGTCTGTGATCAAGGTAACCAAATCACAGACTCAAGTCTCCGTAACGGAGGAGAACCCATGCTAAAGGAATTCAAGGAGTTCATTGCCCGCGCAAACATAATTGACCTGGCGGTGGCCGTAATCATCGGCGTCGCCTTTGGCAAGATCATCAGCTCGCTGGTAGACGGAATCATCATGCCGCCGATTGGTATGCTACTTGGCAAGATTGATTTCGCGAGCTTGTTCCTGGTTCTCGATCACTCGAAAGGCGTGCCGGTTTCGCTCGCCGATGCGAAGGCCAAAGGCGTGCCCGTCATTGCGTACGGAGCCTTCATAAACGACATCGTTAACTTCCTGAGCATTGCCCTGGTGATCTTCCTGGTGGTCAAGATTGTGAACCAGCTCAGAAAAACGGATCCCTCCAGGAAAGACTGTCCCCATTGCCTGAGCAGTATTCCGATCATGGCCACCCGATGCTCGGGTTGCTGCGCCGAGTTGAAGGCGGCGTGAAGTCTGAAACAAGAATAATAGATTACCAGTTGAGTGTAGGACCCCGGCCGCTACCCGCTCCCGGTTCCGTAGCAACGCTTTCTCGCACGAGGCTGCGTGATTCCCGGATCGACAGCAAAACTTTCGTCGTTGAAATCGGCCCCTGCTTGACGCTCACCTATGGGCTTCTTAGAATGAACCTGTAACCCCAAAGCAGCGTACAAGAGTTACCAAAGTTTAAGGAGCACTATCTAATGAGTACATCTTTTCAGCCGCAAACAGACGGGTCAGACAAAAAAGAGGAGTTGATTATGCACGAGGGCGAACCAGAGCAGACGGAAGATCGTTCCAATGTGAGCTCGTCCATGCGGGATATGGCCGCGCGCATCCCGGAACAACTTTCGGCGATTGGCCGCGACATCAGCCGTACTATTGAACGCGCAATCTCAGCTAAGGACGACTACATGCTGGCCGTGAAAGTATCGCAGGACGCTCAGCTTAAGCTGGGCCAGCTCGTCCAGGCCGGCGTGTTCGGTACTCGCGCCGAGGCGGCCGCATTCCTGATCGATGAAGGTATTAAAACGCAGGGACCACTGTTCGAGCGGGTCGAACAAAAGCTGGCTGAGATCGAGCGCCTTCGTGCTGAGTTGCGCGGCATGGTTGGTGAGAAGAAAGACTAAGGCCGCATCCGAGCCCTGACTAAGTGGCATAAGCTTCAGCCGGTGAGGTTATGAAAACGATCTCCACTGTTGAAGTTTGTGTCACTTATTGTTTTCAGATAATTACCAATCGGGCGTCTTTGTTAATCAGGGGCAATACGCGGTAAACTCTATTCCCTAAGCTCTACAAATAAAATTGTAAATCGACCGCGCTGCGCGGTTTGGATCGAGCTGGTACGTGCAGAAAACTTTTCAGGTTCCACACACCCCCATCGAACAATTCAGTCTGGGCAACGGCTTGCGAGTGGTTTTGAATGAAGATCACTCAGTGCCCGTCGTGTCGGTGGCGGTCTATTATGACGTCGGCTCGCGCAATGAACGTGAGGGCCGCACTGGCTTTGCTCATTTGTTCGAGCACATGATGTTTCAGGGCTCGGAAAACGTGCCCAAGGCCGCGCATTTTCAATACATCTCAAACGCGGGCGGCACGATGAACGGCACCACTTCCAGCGAGCGCACCAACTATTTCGAGACTTTGCCTGCCAGCCAGCTGCCACTGGCGCTTTGGCTGGAAAGTGATCGCATGCGTTCGCTGAGTATCACGCAGGAAAATCTCGACAATCAACGCTCGGCG
>Ga0137359_10004467_pt1 | contig 11484 bp, 9 predicted proteins | sample Mad1_40_16metaG_FD_108281 | JGI IMG/M metagenome (GOLD analysis project Ga0137359, IMG submission 108281) | Vadose zone soil microbial communities from Angelo Coast Range Reserve, California, USA - Mad1_40_16 metaG | ecosystem: Environmental > Terrestrial > Soil > Vadose zone | place: USA... | reverse complement strand
ATTGAAGAGCGCAGGAACGAGTTTTCTTTTCGTGAGATCGCCGGACGCGCCAAAGAGCACCATCGCGCATGGGCCCGCTGCCTGGCCGAAGTGCGGTGTTTGCCGGTCCTGGGTGGTGGTTATGGCAGTTGCCATGGCTGGGATTCGAGCTGCCGCAATATTTTAGGCGAGTGCGAGGGGGAATGCCGGAAAAATGTTTAGTGCGAGGAAACCCTGGTTCGCTAATAGGCAGCGTTGGTAGCATTTCGACGAGTCGGATATGACTGAATGCTCACCACCCTTGCGATTTCGAACTATCGCTCATTGCGCAACCTGATTGTGCCACTGGGGCGATTAAACGTAATTACTGGGCCAAATGGCAGTGGCAAATCAAGCTTGTATCGAGCACTGCGGCTCTTGGCCGACACAGCGCAGGGGCGCGTTGTCACGTGCTCGCACGTGAGGGTGGTCTTCAATCCACGCTGTGGGCTGGGCCGGAATCAATTTCACGGGCGGTGAAACAGGGCGATTATCCAGTCCAAGGCACGAGAAGAAAGCATCCGGTAAATTTGCGGCTCGGCTTCGCTGGCGATGAGTTTGGATACCTAATCGACATGGGCCTTCCGAGTCCCAGTAAGTCCACATTCAGCCTAGATCCCGAGATCAAGCAGGAATACATCTGGCATGGGCCAACGCTCCGTCCCTCAACTGCGCTGGCGGATCGGCACGGACCAATTGTCCGCATTCGTAACGATAATAATGGGTGGAATATCGTCGCTGATTCGCTCGCGGCTTTCGACAGCATGATGACGCATGTTGCTGATCCGCGAAACGCGCCGGAGATGCTCCTATTGCGAGAGTCAATGCGCGCGTGGCGGTTCTATGATCATTTCCGGACGGATGCAGAGGCACCTGCGCGATTGCCCCAGATCGGCACTCGAACTCCGATCCTGGGAAACGATGGGTCTGACCTCGCAGCCGCTATTGAGACCATCCACGAGATTGGGGACAGCAAAGCGCTTGATACAGCGGTCTCTGACGCTTTTCCCGGCAGCAGGCTCTCAGTCGCGAATGATTCAGGACGTTTTGAGCTCGTCATGGAGCAGCACGGCATGCTTCGTCCGCTGGATGCAGCGGAACTTTCTGACGGGACCCTTCGCTATTTGCTTTGGATCGCCGCGCTGCTGACGCCTCGGCCTCCAGCAGTCATGGTGCTAAACGAGCCGGAGACGAGTCTGCATCCTGATCTGTTAGGAGCGTTGGCGCGCTTAATCTCTCGAGCTTCGGAACGCTCGCAGGTTATCGTAGTCACTCACGCAGCAAAGCTCATTGCAGCTCTGTCCGAACAGCCTGGAAATAACCCGATTGTGCTTGAAAAGAACTTTGGAGAAACCTCAATCGCAGGGATGAACCGAATGAACACTCCGGCGTGGCATTGGCCAGGGCGGTAATACATTTTTTCACATCAGCCACAACGCATCCACGTCCACAATCACATTCGTCCTCGGAATATTCTCTTTTGCCGCGTACACCAGCATTTCCCTCAGCAGCGTGTTCAGCTTCTGGCGGCTTGGGGACTTCAGAATGAAGTGATAACGATAGTCGCGCTTCAGTCGCTCGATGGGGGCGGCGGCGGGGCCGAGGACGCGCACTCCCTCGTGGCGCGTTTTTTCGAACCAGCGGCCGAGCGCGCCTGACCAGCGGAGCGTGTCATCGAGCTTTGCGCTGCGGACCATCACGTTGGCAAGCGAGCTGTACGGCGGATAATGCATCCAGCTGCGGAAGCGGAGTTCCTTTTCGTAGAAGCCGGCGAAATCGTGCTGCGCGGCGTACTGCACGGCGTAGTGCTCGGGAAAATAAGTTTGCAGCACTACTTTGCCTGGGACTTCTCCGCGCCCGGCGCGTCCAGCGACCTGAGTGAGCAATTGAAACGTCCGCTCGGCGGCGCGGAAGTCTGGCATGCCCAGCGCCATGTCCGCACCGACCACGCCCACCAGCGTCACGCCGTGAATGTCGTGGCCTTTGGCGATCATCTGTGTGCCAACCAGCAGGTCCAGTTCGCCGGCGTCCAGCGCATTCAGCGCGCGCTCGAAATCAGCATGGCTGCGGACGGTGTCGCGATCAAGGCGTGCGATACGCGCCTGCGGAAAAAGTCCGTGCAGCAGCTCTTCTAACTTTTCTGATCCCGTGCCGAGAAAATATACGTACTCACTTCTGCACGAAGCGCAGGTCTTCGGCACGGGAGCCATAAAACCGCAGTAGTGGCATTCCATCCGGCGCTTGATTTTGTGATGGGTGAGCGCAATCGCACAGTTTTTGCATTCAAGACTCTTGCCGCAAGTACGGCACAAGACTACGGGAGAATATCCGCGGCGATTCAGCAGAACCATCGCCTGTTCCTTGCGCTCCAATCTCAGGCGAATCTCTTCGATCAGCTTGCGCGAGATCACCTGTTCATGTCCCGTCTCCTGAAATTCCTGTCGCATGTCCACAAGTTCAACTTCTGGCAGCGGACGCTTCTCTACGCGGTCCGGCATTTCCATCAGGACATAGCGCCCTTTTTTCGCATTGAAGTAGGATTCCAGTGAAGGCGTTGCTGAGCCCAACACGACAACCGCATCCGAAAATTTCGCCCGCATAACAGCCACGTCGCGCGCATGATATCGGGGCGTCTCCCCCTGCTTGTAAGAAGAGTCCTGCTCTTCGTCCACGATGATGAGCGCGAGGTTCGATACTGGCGCAAACACCGCGGAACGCGTTCCCACCACCGCCCGCGCTTCTCCCCGCCGAATGCGATGCCAGTGCTCGGCACGTTCTTTGTCCGACAAAGCGGAATGCAGAATTGCGACCTCGTCTCCAAATATCTCGTGAACATCAGCGGCCACTGCCGGAGTGAGGCCGATCTCCGGTACCAGCAAAATAGCGGAGCGCCCGGAATCCAGCACTGACTTCATAACTGAAAGGTAAACAGCTGTTTTGCCTGATCCAGTTACACCATGCAGCAAAATGCCGGCAAACTTGCGCGCATCAACTGCGACGCGCACTCGATCCAGTGCTGCCCGCTGCGCCGAATTGAAATCGAAATCTGCGCGAAGACCACGTCCGCTCACACTGGAACGTGGCAGCTCCAGCGGCTCCTCCGAAACCTCGATCAGCCCGCGTTTCACCAAAGTTCCAAGCGTGCTTCTCGGTAAATCAAGCCCGCGCAGATCCTCAACTGAGAGCCGCCCGCCCGCACCGGCAATGGTTTGGACCAGTGATTGCTGGTTTGCATTCAGCTTTCCTTCCGCATGCTTGAGGATGGCGACTTCTTCAACCCGCGAAGCATCTGCCGCATGCGAGACATCCTCACGCGCGATCCATTTCTTTCGCGCCATCCCATCCAGCAGTTCGCGGGAAACACGCGCGGCACTGCGCAGGGTTTCTTCTCGAGCCTGGTCGCGGCTTGCCAGGTAATCTAGTACTCGGAATTCTGCATACTGGTCCTCGGGTGTTCTCTTCGATCGCGCTGACGATCCTGCGTTGCCGGCAAGATGCAATGCCAGATGCCCATCATCTGTTATTCGATAAACGACAGCGCGGCGAAATTCGGCACTCAACGGCAGCATGGAACGAAACACTTCTCCGATGGGAGCCAGATAGTATTCGCCAATCCACTTGCCCAAGCGCAACAATTCTTCGGTGAGAGCAGGGTCTCCATCGTCATCCAGCGTTTGTAGAATTTTTTTGGCGGTAACCTTGGGAGCGCGATCGTGCACATCAGTGACGATTCCCACCAGACGCTGCTGGCGAAACGGTACCAACACGCGGTTCCCGGGTGCAACGCAAATCCTGTCAGGCAGATGATAGGTAAATACCTGGTCGAGCGGCACGGGGACCGCCACATCGCAATAGGTGAACATGCGAAAGAAATTCGAAGATGAATCGTACCATTCGCGACATGCATGAATTTTTTTTAGCTAAAGAACTAGGGCCTAGGTGAGGGATTTTCCGCCGCCGCCTGGAATAGGGGTCTAAGGGAACATACTTTGTGAATAGCACGAAAGTGTAATTAGTTCCGGAAGATGCAGTGCGGAAAGCAAATTTGACCTAAGGTGTTTTACCTAAGGAACCCAAGAATCCACATTCTGGCCGATAAAGCAGACCAGAACCGCCGTCGAAGGTGGGTGCGACACCTGCCTCCAATTCGGTGAAGGGCCGTCACAGCGATGCATCCGGGACTCGGTGCGCTCTATTTACCGTCTTTTGTTAGACTTTGACAATTCAATTATTTGCGAAGCCCAGTCCCGAGACTGAGGTCGATTCAACCCAGTCCATCGCGGACGCTTTCGCTATTCTGACCCGAAGTTGTGGAAATCAGGGCGGGTATCCGCGAGATTTCCAGCAACTTGGCACACCATGTGCAAACCAATTCACATGATCCTCCGTGATTCGGGGCCGTTCGACTGTTTTGCGGTGAAGTCATTCCAGCAAGAGGTGAGTCGATGGAGGAAAGAATGTTAAGGCCACGGGAGCGGCAGGTCGTGGAACTGCTCCTACAAGGCTGCGATAACGATGAAATCTCTAAGCAGTTAAATATGGCGAGGCGGACGGTAAAAGCGCATTTCAACCGACTGTTCACCCGCTTTGGAATTAATGGCGGAGTCAAACGAGTAAAACTTGCAACACTTTTATATAGGAGACAACTATGTTCCGAGGAGAAGGCGGCAGGACTAACCCCAACGAGCGCGAACAGCGAGTCATCGAACTCGTCGCTCAAGGACTTAAAAACAAAGAAGTTGCCGACGAAATCGGCACCACTGAACACGTCATCAAAAACTATCTCCGGACCATCTACGACAAGCTGGGGCTCTGGAACCGCGTAGAGTTGGCGCTCTGGTACGAAGCACGCCGGCACGAAGGGTTACTGCTGGCCCATACCCACTGAAGTCGCGCAGAAAATACGCAGGGAGCGCATTTGGTGGGCGCTCTCTGCGTATTCAGCGCACTTGTCACCACTACTAAATCATTCGCAGGCGGCGCGCGTTGCTGGCTCAAACTGATCTTCCTGCGCAGCCCGTTGTGTGCTGAAGTGTCCCCCAGGGGTCTTCCCATACAGATCAGAGCCGGGGCAATAGTAGAGCGCAGTGTGGACGTCCACCCAGACGCGAATATCGGAAACGCCTGTATAAGCGGGTTGCCGCTGCTGCGGAACCTCTGCGAGGCCGATCTGTACCAGCAGGGATTCAAACCAAGTTAGGTGGGACGGATCTCCCCCTGGGCGAATACTCCAAAGCAAGAGAGTCGCGAATAGCGCTGAGGAGATAATCGCCAATTGAACCGCGCGGCGAGGCATCCGCAGACGGACGCGCACGACGTCAAACACTCGCCGCAGGCTCCGACCTACTTCTACGCCGACCTCCCGTTGCTTGTGCTCACGTTCCTGATGCACCCACAGGGAGAACGCTTGGGGGTTAGGCTCTTTGGCGCTGGGCCGCTCAAGTGCGGTCTCGATCGGCGGAGGGTTGAGGGAGACTTCGGGAAGTCCTGCCTCTGGAATGGTTTCAAATTCATCGAGCTGTTCCGCCTGCGGCGCAACTTGGGGCGGTAGTTCAGCTTCCTGCTCCCGTTCCTGCAAGGTTCCCTGCGCCTGCTGTATGAACCACATCGAAGCCCACTTGCTCTGTAGATTTTCAGTAGGACTGACCGCGACGCGCGGCATGCTGCAGTTTCCGCAGAAAGCCTCGTCCGCGCCGAACCGACGTCCACACACACGGCACTGCGGCGCGAGTCCCCCGGATATTTCTTCCTCGGGCGCGGAAGCCGAATCGGCAACTGCTTCCTGCGAAGTTTGGTTGGAAATAATTTCCTGCAGTTCCGGGATGATTCTCGTGTCCGGCCAGGGCTTTAATGTTGGTGGAATGCTGGCAACGCGCTCAGGTTTGGCTTCTTTGGTATCTAATACTTCCGTCACCAAGGCTGCCATCAGCTCGCAGGTTCGCACATCACATTCGTGAAAGCCGTCAGCCTTACTCCAGCGGAGTTCGATGAGTCCAGCAATTTCTCCGGATCGTTGAACTGGAACCGCGAGCAAGGAAGCGACTCCCAATTCGCGACACGTAACTATGTCGAGACGCGTGTCTCGTTGCGCATCGGAAGAATGGAACTCCCGACCGTTGCGTACTCGCTCATTGGCCACGAGTGAATTCGAAGCAATGGAGCCGCCGCGAACTGGTGCAGTAACTCCCGATTCGGCAGCGCAACTCAAGATCCCCTCAATGAGAAGACTAATGCTAACCCCAGATGAATCGGTCACTTTCCGCAAGCGATCAACTACGAGACCCATTGCGGCGGAAAAATCCACACCTCGTTCACGCACCTGTGACTGGGTTTCTGCGATTTGGGAAAATATCCAAGCTGTGTCGAGCCGGGGATCCTTAGCGCGAACGGTGTCATTGTGCTGCTGCAAGACGTACGCAGCCGCCAGCAGTTGCTGAAATCCTGCCTCGTCAACAAGGGGTTTCGACTTTGCGCCTGTGAAAAGAGACGTCAACGGCTGGTACTCCGCTGAGTCGTATTGTAAAGCAGTTTACAAGCTTACATTCCACGCACAGAACTTGCCAGAACCAGCAGTTCAGAAACAAGGCTTATCGTCAGTACGCGTCCAACTGACTTGACGCAGGGCTTTCTCCATTTCTTCGGGTTCCAGTTAAGCACGGGAAATTCATTGTGGCACCAGCCTAGTTCCAGAAGGGGCTGTCCATGAGTTTTCGACGCATCCTCTCTCCGGTACGTAGCCTGAAGTGTCGCATCTATAACAGCTTGGCATTCCGGAAGAGTGGCGAAGCTTTGGCGAAAGACGTGCTTTGCTCTTCTCGTCGCTGTATTCAAGTGGCCGCAACGCGACGGAAGAACAAGGAGCAGCACATGTTGAATTTAGAGCAGATCAAGATTACGCGCCGCGATCAGGAAGTTCTCAAGCTCCTGGTGCAAGGCTGCAGCAATAAGGAGATAGCAGCGGAACTCAACATCAGTCCGCGCACGGTGAAGCAGCACCTGCGAACGCTATTTCTGCGGGCAGGAATTAAGCAGGGCCGTAAGCGCGTCATCCTGGCCACCGCAATCTTTGAAAAGGAGCAACTCAATCATGTCGCCTCGTGAACAATTAAGCCGCAGGGAAATCACCGTCGCCACTATGGTATGGGAGGGAAAGACGAACCCCGAAATCGCAGCGTGCCTGGGCAGCACCGAACAGGTGGTCAAGAACCAGCTGCGCGGAGTTTTCGACAAGCTGGGGGTGTGGAGCCGTCTGGAACTGGCGCTCTACGTGGCTTCACATGGGGGTACGACTTGGGCTGACAGTGTCGATGTCCGGGCACGTGAGGCGCAACCGGTTATGCGAGCGGGAAGTGCGTAGCTGAATTGACTTCGGCAATCGCTTCAATGTGGCTCCGCAAGAATTGCTGGTTTTCTGCGGAGATATCGCTGAATCGCACGCCGATACCGAATCCAGGAGCAGTCGTGACAACCTGCCCCTGGAAGCGGAGTTTTGTGTTTCCCAGCCACAGAGTGATCTCAAAACTGGCTCCCTGTTTCAGCGGAATGGGTATTTCGACGAAGCACCCGCCGAGACTGAGATCCGAAACTTTGCCCCAGATTACGGGCTGGCCCTGAGCACGCAATTCCGCCGAAATGGAGCATTTGACTCTTGGCGACTTCCCGGTCGGTGCTTGGTCGAAAGGTGTCGGCGCTGCCAGAGGGCACTGTAAAGTCCCAGAACCGCTTCTCCGGCGCAAGACTCAACAGTCCGACCTGTGCCTTGGTCGAAGAGCTCGAGTCGGTCAGCCACTTGACCCGGAAATGGACCGTATTCTTGCCATAGGTGACACCAATGATTTCGTCGATCTTGAGTTTGGCGCAGACTCCAGTCAGTTTGACTCCGGTTTGGCTTATGTCCACGGTAGCCACATTTTCCGAGAAGATCTTGCCTACGGAGTCTGTGCCAAAGATGCGTACCGGCAACTCCACCGACTTTCGCGGTTCACGGCGTTTACCCATCAACGTCTTTGCCTTCGGCTGTGATGGTAAGGGAGCGCCACAGGATTATCCAGACAGACCGCCTGAACGAATGGCCGTGGGGCTGCGAAGATCGCCTTGGCGCAAAGATTGGGAAAACCATTGCAAAGGCTTGCAGAATGTGCGAATGACACTCCTAAGGTGCCGGAAATCAAGGAATTAACCTGTCCGATACGGCACTCGAATTGCTCCTGACATGACTCACGGGATTCGCGTTCCCGAATTGAAAAGTGTCGACAAAATTTGGCGAGTATCTCCTGGGGCGAAAATTGATGATCTACAAAGAGACTTTTTGGATGGCGTGTGACTCAACCGAGCAACTACGCGCCGAATACGGGCCGTTCCACACTCGCGCCGAGGCCGAGCGCGAAGCCAGCAAGCTTGGCTTTGGCTACCTGCTGCGATACGAGCACTTGATTGGTGAAAACGAAGACATCAAGGAAGTGCGCTGCATTTTTATCGAACTTCAGCCGGAGGGCCTCTTTTCGTCCGTCGTGCGGAAGCTGCACACCCGCTGTGCCAGCTGCGGTGAGTCAGCTATTCATGACCAAGCCTGGCAGGCTGAGGTGTGGGCCGACATACACGAATTCGAGCATTCCCGCCACCGGGTGCGGCTTTTCGAACACCGCGGCGAAGGTCTGAAAGAAATTGCAGGTTGGCGCGACGCCTGCGCGTAAAGAGCGTTTTACCACAGAGGCACAGAGACGCAGAGGAATCGTGGGACATAGCTCTATAATTTGAGACCGAATATCAACTCATCCCCTCAGGTTGCAGATAAATCCATTTTTTCTTGATCCTCACGATTTTCCGGCCTCTGTGTCTCTGTGCCTCTGTTGTGAACTGCTTCTGGGCACTTCCCGCGGAACTAGCGATGATAACCTTGCCGCTGCTAACATCCATTCAGAATGGCGCTTCGTCGTATCGCTTCTAAACTCACCGACGCAACCCGAAAACTTGCGCATAAAGATTCGCCGCATGATGGACGGCCAGCGGGCGAACTGGTCATCATCACCGGCATGAGCGGTTCGGGGAAGGCGTCCGTCCTGAAAGCCTTTGAGGATCTCGGTTATTACTGTGTCGATAATCTTCCCGTCGGCTTGATTCCGCGCTTTGCGGAGCTCGTCGGACAATCCGCTGAAATCGAGCGCACTGCGCTGGTTGTGGATGTCCGCGAAGGCCGGCAACTGGAAGAACTGCCCGCCATCATCAAATCGGTCAAACGGACGATCACCACCAAGCTGGTCTTCCTGGAAGCCTCCGATGGAGTCCTGCTGCGCCGCTTCAGCGAGACCCGCCGTCCGCACCCGCTAGGTACGGATACTCCTGTAAAAGCCTCCCTGACAGCCGAGCGGCGTCGGTTGCGTTCCATTCGCGCCATGGCTGATTTGGTGATCGACACCTCCAAGTTCAATGTTCATGAACTGCGAGCGCATATCAATGAGTTGTTTCAAAAGAAAGAAAAGGGCAGAAACATTCTGGTTTCCTGCGTAAGCTTCGGATTCAGGCACGGCGTACCCGATGATGCTGACCTGGTCTTCGACGCGCGCTTCCTGCCCAACCCGCATTTCATCCCCGAATTCCGCGCGCTGACGGGACGCGATCCCAAAGTTGCGAAATATATCCGCTCATTCCCGCAGACGCCGGAATTTATCCAGCGAATCTCCGACCTGCTGATTTATCTTCTTCCGCATTACATTCACGAAGGGAAAAGTTATCTGACAATCGCCTTCGGCTGCACCGGCGGCCAGCACCGCTCGGTGATGATTGCCGAAGAGGTCGCCAAGCGGCTGAAGAAGGCAGGCTATCGGATCAAGGTCGCGCACAGAGACAGCCCGAAGTAAGAGCCTGTTGGGGAGGACAGATGTCGAAATCCCGGCGTCAATTCCTGAAGCGCGCATCGGTTGGTTTGTTGGCTGCTGCGGGTGCGCGTCCCAGCTTCTCGCAAGCGCCAGAGCAGCAGCAGCCGGGCGCGCCGCCGGCGTTTGGGACTGGGCCAGCTGTCGGCCCGGAAGTTGCGCCTGCCACATTCGCCGAAGCAGAAAAATTGGTGCAGATCGAGTTAAGCGACAGTGAACGCGCTGTTGCAGCAAAAAGCTGGCGTAGCAATATGGCGGCGCTGTATGAGCGGCGGACCGGCCCGCGCAAGGTGACTATTGAGGCCTCAGTCGCGCCCTGGTCGCGCTGGGATCCGATTCTGCCCGGACAGACGGCAGGCCCGGAGCGACAGCGGTTCATCCGGAGCAAGGCTGATCCAGGTCCCGTACCCACCAGAGATGAGGATATTGCATTCGCGCCCATTACAAATCTCTCCCGCTGGATCGAACAGCGAAAACTCAGCTCGGAGCGACTCACGAATATCTATCTGGAGCGGGTGCAGCACCTCGATCCCAAGCTGCGATGCGTGATCACGCTCACGCGCGAATTGGCGTTGGAGCAAGCACGAAAGGCTGATGCCGAAATCGCCGCTGGCAACTATCGTGGGCCGCTGCACGGAATTGCGTGGGGCGCTAAAGATCTTCTAGATACTGCGAATATACCAACTACCTATGGCGCCGAGCCGTTTCGCAACCGCGTACCGAAGCAAGATGCGGCGGTGGTCAAGCGTATGCATGCTGCCGGCGCGGTGCTGCTTGCAAAACTTAGCATGGGCGCACTGGCACTCAATGACATCTGGTTCGGCGGGCAGACGATGAACCCGTGGCTGCTCGAAGAAGGATCATCGGGATCGAGTGCCGGTCCAGGTGCGGCGACGGCTGCAGGACTGGTCGCATTTGCCATTGGGAGCGAGACCGGCGGCAGCATTGTTGGTCCAAGCATGCGCTGCGGCATTACCGGGTTGCGGCCCACTTATGGACGGGTCCCGCGCACAGGCGCGATGACGCTGTGCTGGTCGCTCGATAAGCTGGGGCCGATGACTCGCGGCGTCGAAGACGCGATGTTGGTGCTCAATGCTATTTCTGGGCCGGACCCGGGTGATCTGTCCAGCCTATCCAGCAAGCTGGACTTCGACGCCAGCAGAACAGTCAAAGGACTTAGAGTCGGATACTTCCCAGCGTGGATGAAAGATGCTCCCGCTACGGACGTCGATCGTGCTGCCCTGGAAACGGCGAAGAAGCTGGGCATGGTGCCGACTGAAGTCTACATCCCCGATTGGCCATACGATTCGCTCGATCTGATTCTGTTCGCCGAAAGCGCTGCTGCATTTGAGGAGCTCACTTTGAGCGGCGGATTAAATCAGCTCAAGGTCCAAGTTCCCGACGCATGGCCTAATGTTTTTCGCCAATCGCGTTTCCTATCCGCCGTAGACTTCGTTCAAGCTGATCGCTTCCGTCGCAAAGTGGCGGAAGAAATGGCGCGCGTTTTCTCACAAGTGGATTTGCTGCTGGTTCCATCACTGCGGGATGAAATGCTCACGATTACGAATTTCACCGGACATCCTTCGCTCACGCT
>Ga0137359_10004466_pt1 | contig 11485 bp, 4 predicted proteins | sample Mad1_40_16metaG_FD_108281 | JGI IMG/M metagenome (GOLD analysis project Ga0137359, IMG submission 108281) | Vadose zone soil microbial communities from Angelo Coast Range Reserve, California, USA - Mad1_40_16 metaG | ecosystem: Environmental > Terrestrial > Soil > Vadose zone | place: USA... | reverse complement strand
CTGGCTCAAGTTTGGCGGGCGGACGTTGGGCGTGTCCCGCTTTATCTCCTGGATACCAACATTCCAGAAAACGTTGAGACCGACCGCTGGGTGACGGGCCATCTTTATGGTGGCGATCGTGAAACGCGTATTGTGCAGGAAATGTTACTCGGTATTGGCGGCGTGAGACTTCTGCGTAAGCTTGGCATCGACCCGCACGTGTTTCACTTGAACGAAGGACATTCGGCATTTCTCACCCTAGAGCTGACTCGCGAACTAATTCAATCGGAGCGACGCAGTTTTGCTGAAGCTGCAAGCATTGTGCGTGAGCATTGTGTCTTCACCACGCACACTCCAGTGGCGGCCGGAAATGACGAATTCGATTCTACTCTTGTGGCCAACTGCTTTGGTCCAAACTACAGTCGAGAGCTTGGCCTTAGCCAGGAGGAGTTTCTTGCTCTCGGCCGCGTTGATTCGACTAACAAAGAGGAGAGATACGGTTTGACTCCACTGGCGATCCGGATGTGTCGTTCGACAAATGGAGTCAGTCGTAAACACGGTGAAGTATCGCGGGCGCTTTGGCAGAAACTTTGGCCCGGTAAAAAGCTCTCGGAGATTCCCATCACCTACGTAACAAACGGGGTTCATGCGCCGACGTGGATTGCTCCGCTCCTGCGCGTCCTCTACGAGAAACATGTCGGCAAAGACTGGGAGACTAAACTGCGGGCTCGCGCACTCTGGGAAAAAGGTGTCACCCAAATTTCGGATGAGGAGCTGTGGGAGGCGCATTCACTTCTGAAACAGTATCTCGTGTCTTTCATTCGTTACCGGTCGTTTCGATCGCGGCAGGTCGCGAGGGAAGATGCTTATTACACCGAAGAAGCCCGCACGATATTTGATCCCGCCGCGCTTACGATTGGTTTTGCGCGCCGCGTGGCCGGCTACAAACGTTGGGACTTATTGCTTACTGACCCCGAACGTTTGCTGCGACTCATCAATGACGCAAAGCGACCGGTCCAGTTTGTTTTTGCCGGGAAGGCACACCCCCAGGACGAAGGATCGAAACGTACTCTGCAACTGCTGGGTCGGTGGAAATATGATGCCCGGGTGCGCCAGCGGGCTGTTTTTCTCCAGGACTACGATCAGGATATCGCGCGACACTTGGTCCAGTCTGTGGACGTTTGGTTGAACGTGCCTCGCCGGCCCCATGAAGCGTCAGGAACCAGCGGAGAAAAGGTTGCCATAAACGGTGGGCTGAATCTTTCGATACTCGATGGCTGGTGGCTTGAGGGCTATGATGGTACTAATGGTTTCGCTATCGGCAACGAGCCTGGCAACGCTGATGTTGCAGGTGTCGATGCAAGCGATGCCGAATCACTTTACAAGGTCCTTGAAGAGGAGGTCGTTCCGCTCTACTACGACCGGGCTCCCAACGGTCTGCCGCACAACTGGATTACTATGATGAAGCGGGCTATGCAGACGCTCGTACCTGCCTATAACAGCGACAGAATGGTTGACGAGTATGCTCGGAAGATTTATCCGTGAGATCTTCTGAACTGGACTGATCGACCGGCCACAAACTGTTGCAACACCGGACGGTGTGAGCCGGCCAAGTCTTTGGGTTGCGGAGATTCTGAGTGGATTCCCTTGCAGCCCTGACTTCCGGGAACTGCCCGCTCAGAATCCGGCATTATGTTAAACTACGCACCCCAGAGGCGCCTCGGAACGGAATGTAAGCAACTTGAGTCAGCTCGTGCCCGCTGACCCCTATCCTGATTGATGTTTTGTTAAGCCCCGAATGAAACACTGCACTATCTGCAAAGTAAAATACGACGATAGCGTGAGCTTTTGCCCGGTTGACGGCGAGGTGTTGGAAGACGATCCGTCATCGATCGTGGACACCGTGCTCGACGGCCAATACCAAATAGAAGCCTTGTTGGGAAAGGGTGGAATGGGAGCAGTGTATAGCGCGCGCCATATTTTGTTGGGTGATCGCGTAGCCATAAAAATCCTTCCGCCTGAAGTGCGCACCAATGCAGAGTGGCTTCGACGTTTTCGACGCGAAGGCCAGGCTGCCAGACGTTTTCGTCATCCCAATGCAGTAACTGTTTATGACCTTCGCACTGCCACTGACGGCACCATCTATATGGTGATGGAATACGTCGAAGGTCATACTCTCGATGCTGAGATTAAGAAGCGCGGTCGGTTCACGGCCCCGGAAGCGCTTGACACGCTTGAGCCCATCCTCAGCGTTCTTGACACAGCCCATTCAATGGGCGTTGTTCATCGCGACTTGAAGCCCGAGAACATCATGGTCGGAAAGCCTGCGGGAAACGGGCAGCCAGTCATTAAGTTGCTGGATCTCGGTATTGCCAAGATGCGAGAGATTGCGGGCGTCGATACTGGAGGCAACACGGCCTTGACGATGGCAGGACAAGTGCTTGGCACTCCTTACTACATGTCGCCAGAACAATGGGGCGAAATTCCCCGCGACCAAAATGTGGAAATTGATGGCCGCGCCGATATTTATAGTCTTGGCCTGGTTTTCTACGAAATGATCGCCGGCCGGCGTTGTTACGCGGGCATGACGTTACACGAGTTGAGAAGAGAGCACGTCTCAACTACCCCACGACCTTTGCACGAAGTTGTGCCAGATGTGCCGCGTGGGTTCAGCGCCGCTCTTGTCCGCGCCATTTCGAAAGATCGCGACGACAGACAATCGACTGCTAGTGCGTTTTGTTCCGAACTCCGAGCTGGATTAGGATCTTCAACGACTGATTTCCAGTCTGGCAACAGTGGCGCTCAACCAGAATCTCTCGCGGAGACGATGGCAGTTTCTGGAGGTTTGGAAACCAACTCGGATGTTAACGCTCCAACGATCATCACCCTAAACCCAGCTGCAACCTCGGCACCCGCGGTCGAACGCGGCAGTGCGGTGCCAACTCATGGAGAGCCTTCCCGTCAGCAACCTGTTTTTGATCAGGCCAGCGCTATGTCTGCTACAACAATGGCGGAATCAGGCGACGTCGCTTCGATCTTAACGATTCCTCAGGATCGCCCTTCTCAGCGCGATAGTCGAGTGGGCGTGGAAGCGCCTAAACCGCCGGTTGCGGTTCCGGCAGCGCGTGGCAAGTCAGGCTTGTTAATTGGAGCGGCCGTAGTAGTTATTCTTCTGGCGGTTGCCGGGGTCGGAGGGTTCCTGGTTTTCAAGTGGTCGAAAGCCAAACCGAATACGGTTGCTGCGGGAACCGAGGTTAGTTCTTCCTCTACAGCTGCTGCTCCACGAGAGCTTAGTCGTTATTGGCTCGAACTCGAGAAACCAGCGGCGAAAGTAGCTGGTCTTGTGCCGATCGCTTCCGGTCAGTCTCTTAAGTTACATTTTGTTTTTAGCGAAGATGGTTATGTCTACTTGGTTGGTCCTGGCGTAAACAATAGTCCTACTCCTTTTCTTACCGCGAAGCCTCCAGAGGGTTCGGGTCTCACGAGTAATCGGACGAAGCAGGGTTCTGATTTTAGTTTTCCGAGCGGGGAGGGTAATTGGCTAACGCTTGATAAGAAGTCTGGAGCCGAGGACTATACTGTCATTTTTTCGAAGACTCCCTTAACGACTCCTGCCTTTTTCGCTGGTCCGGCTACTCCAGAGCAAGCGCTAAACTCGGCGCAGCGGCAGGAATTGTCGCAGTTTATCGCCAAGTACAAGGAAAAACCGCCGAAAACTGAACTCGATGAATCGAATAGCGGGGCTCCATTTGTCAGTGTCAAAGTATCACCGGACCAGGTTGGCAATCCGGTCGTCTTTGACATTCGTATTCAGCATAATTAGCTCCTTTTGGGGAGATAATTTGATTAAGGAGATGTGAATGAGATTCAGTATTTTTCTTTTCGCGTCGTTATGTGTCTTCGCTGCTGTTATCGCCGCGGTCCCTCTACCTCAGGACCAGGAGGATGTACGCGGGGCGTTTCTAACTTCGCGGCCCAAGGAGAAGACAGCTCCGAGTACCGTCAGGACAAGACCAAAGCCAGTTCCATCGCCAACCCCGAGGAGATCTCCTACGCCGGCAGATCCTAATCGCCAAAACACAAAGCCAAAAGATGTTATCAAGCCCGCGAAAATCAATACGCAACGCATCGGAATTGGACTGACATTGTTCAGCCGAGATACAAATGGTCTTGCGGTGCGCGTAGATCCGGCTCGTATATTTCATAAGGGCGATCGAGTTCGGGTGCTGTTGGAAAGCAATAGCGATGGCTATCTCTATATCTTCAACACTACTGACAACGGGCTGCCGGTGATGCTCTATCCCAATCCCGAATTAGATCAGGCGGGAAACTATATACGGTCACACGTGCCCTTCGAAATTCCGTCGAGTCTGGCAGCGGAGGAACGACTGCGGTGGCTCGTATTCGACGAGCACGGTGGCGACGAACGACTGTATTTCGTCTTCTCGCATGAACCACTGGCTGGTGTGCCTATTGAAGATGACCTTATCAGCTATTGTCGCGACGCGAAACCTGCGTGTCCCTGGCATCCCGCGACAGAAGTCTGGAACCAGATTAAGAGCCAGATGGACCAATTGCTGCAGACCGACAAGTCAGAACGCTATGGAAAAGCTCAGACGGATGTCGAACACGAGGCGACTACACGAGGTATTGGTCTCGCAAAAGAAGACCCTCCTCCGTCGCTGATCTTGATGGCTTCATCGACTAGTTCGATCCTGGTTACCTGGATGGATTTGGTCCATCAGTGAATGAATAAAGGAAACTACGCTCTAGCTTATTTTTATTTACGAGCGCAACTTTGAAGGAGGGTGAAAAATGAGTTCAACAATCGTCAAATCAGTAACGTTACTTTTGGGTGCAATCCTCGTGATCACTTCCTTCAGGGTGCCGTCCCGGGCAAATACTCTCTCTGAGTCACCATCCCCAGTATTACAGCAAACAGATCAAGCTGGTGCTGCGCTGCAGGAGGGTCGACGACTTCTGAAGCGGGGGCGCACCGATCAGGCGCTGATTCAGTTGCAAACAGCTCTGAATCTTTATACGACCGCGAAAAACAGTAGGGGTATGGCAGCTGCCCAGAACGAACTGGGGGATCTTTACTTGCGACAGGGCCAATATCAGGTAGCCATCGATCACTATCAAAAAGCGCTCGACGGCTTTATGGAAGCAGCCAGAAAACCGGATTTGGCGAGCGCGGCGGTAGGGCTCGCAGATGATGCGTTCAATGCCAATTTGATGCTTGCAAAAATAGGCGATGTAAATTTTCGCCTTGGACGGATACCGGAGGCAACAGCGGCTTACGGGAGAATGGTGGTAAAAAAGCCGGAAAACGCTACGACCAAAGTAACAAAAAAGTTTGGTCTTGGCTCGATCCTGACCGGTGGCTCACCAAAAACTGTTTCAGTTTCTTCTCCCAACAGTGCGCTCAGTGTCGCAATGGAGGCGAAGAAAGAACTCGACGAGTATCGAAATTCCATTGTTTATTCTAGTTATGAATTGGGTATGGGACGGATTGCTTATGTTGGCGGTGATCTGGAGACGTCGAAGAAACATTTTCAGCTTGCACTCGATGCGACTGGCGCTAGCATCGCCGGTCTCGCGAAGCTTGGGCAGACTCGCCGGTTTCGCGCGGCCGCTCGGACCAGCTTGGGTGATGTCGCGCTGCGTCAAGGCAAGCTAAAGGATGCGAGCAAGTTTTACACCGACGCGGCGAAGGGGGCCCAGGACGATAAACGGCTGGATCTCATGTGGCCCGCGCAACGTGGCCTGGGTCGCAGCATGTGGGTGCAAGCTGCGCAGGAGAAGGGTCTGAAGAAGGCGATGTCCCTCAGGGAAGCAGCCGTCGGTAACTACCGGGATTCGATCGGAACGATCGAGACGTTGAGGGAAGGGAGCTTGCGCGCGGATGAAGCACGGACGACCTTCTTGTCAACAATCAAGGACGTCTTTGACGAAGCGGCGAGTGCGTATGCAGATATGGCTTTGTTGTCCGCGCCCTCAGCTGGCTCAACTCTCGATGGCAAGGGCCTCGAATATGGCGCCACAGCCTTCAAAATTACGGAACAGTCACGAGCGCGCTCGCTTCTGGATTTGTTGAGCGAAACGAATTCAGCCATTACTGAAGGGGTCCCCACTGAACTATTAAAACGGAAGCAGGAAAATCTCGATCACCAGCAGGAGATTGCCGAGATATTGACGGGTATCAACATTTCCAGCGACGAGCCCAAAAAGAAACCGGCTGAACTCGATGCTGACCTCGAGAAACTGCAGACTGAATTCGAAGAGATAGAGAATCAGATCCGTACTGCGAGCCCGCGTTACGCAGCTCTTACTTCAAACCAACCGCTAAGTCTGTCGGACGTTCAGCAGAAAGTGCTCGACGACCAAACGGTGTTGCTTGAATATGCTTTGCAGACGGATGGATCATACCTTTGGGTTGCCAGTAAGAGTGGAGTAAATCTATATAAACTTCCCGTGCGATCTGACCTCGAAAAACTCGCCACCGATCTCCGCTCACAGTTGATTCCCACTAAACTTCAGCGGCGAATTGTCGGTATCGATGTAGTCGCTGCGCAACCTGAGCGAGGCTTGGGAATCGCCTCTTCGGCGCCCGAGGATGCGGCCGCGTTTGTGGCCGCAGCAAATGCGCTTTACAAGGCGGCGATCGAACCGGGTGCGGGTGCGATAGGAGAAAAACGGTTACTGGTGGTGGCAGATGGCGCTTTGAACTACGTTCCCTTCGAGGTGCTGCTCAAATCTTCCGCGAGTGGTGATTTCTCCTCGCTAGGCTATCTCATCAAGTCAAACGAGATCGTCTACGCTCCGTCGGCCTCCGTGGTAGCTGCCATCAGACAACAGCGTGGCAAGTCGTCCGGTCGTTCGATGCTGATCGTTGCTGACCCTGTGTTCAACTCCAACGACGCCCGGGCCAAAAAGACTACACCCAGCGCAACGGCAAATGCCTCTGAGGTTCGCGGCCTGGGGATCCAAAGTGCTCTAACAGACGTAGCAGGGCAAGGAGCCGTTACTTCAGCCCAATCTACAAAGATGGAAGGATTGCCGTTGGCGCGTCTGACAGGAACTCGAACAGAAGCGGAGCAGATCTCAAAGCTCGCGAAGTCAGCGGGAGGACAAGCCGACGTCTGGCTAGACCTGGACGCTAGCGAAGATAATCTGGATTCACGTGACGTGGCGAAGTATCGCGTCGTGCATATTGCCACACACGGCCTACTGAATGCCGAGCGACCTCAGTTTACAGGCGTTGTGCTTTCTCTCGTAGGAAACAAGAACCAGGACGGGTTCTTACGTACCGACGAGATTTTCAATCTTCGTCTCGGCTCCCCCCTGGTGATGCTCTCAGCCTGCGAGACCGGACTCGGCAAAGAAAAACGCGGTGAAGGAGTAATGGGTCTTACGCGAGCCTTCATGTACGCCGGCGCTCCTACGGTCGGCGTCAGCCTTTGGTCGGTTGCCGATAAATCAACTGCCGACCTGATGACAGACTTCTACCGGCGGCTACTCGCTGCAGACGACACGTCGCCCTCTGGCGCCCTGCGGCAGGCCCAACTGTCGATGATCACGGCCAAGAAATACAGTGCCCCGTTCTACTGGGCGCCATTTGTCCTCGTTGGTGACTGGCGCTAGGCGTCTCAGGACTCGACGTGGGAACAGACTCGGCTCGAGTCATCTCAAGCGGGCTTGGACATGTAGAGTTGCGATTTGCCAAGCCCGCTGCAAAAACTAGCATTTGGTAACTGTCCTCTTAATGCCGTACCTAACGGACTGAGATAGTGAAGGTCGCCGCCGGTACTCTGCTCTTTAGATCATAGCTATCAATCGACAAGTCTGCGAAGCGCTGACCCTGAAGCCGGGTTACGACGTGAAAAGGAAGCATCATGCAATCCGCCCGGCGATAGTCGCTGCGTTCCTCCTCAATGATCACGTTACTGTTATAGCGCGTAACGATCTTGTCGATCAGAAATGTTTGCTGGTTAATCCAGTAGCGCACCGTGTCCTGGGGATTGAACTTTACTTCCACTACGTAATCATTGCCTTCGTCTCTCTGGCGCGCGGTTACGAGTTGACCCTCGATGGCGCGATTGAGCGTGTCGAAGCCCATCATCGCCCAGTGGCGCGAAGCCGCAGTCTCACTTACTCGAAACTCGTTGCCGAAAACCATTCCGCCACCTTGTGTGCCAGTAAAGACAAGATAAGTACGGCCGGGAAGCGAGGCGGTGGGAGTCACATCGAGACGTCGACGCATCTGCTTATCCTGGTAATCTGTGATCTGAAGCCTGATTTCAGCCATGGCGCCCAGGGGGTTCGCACCTATTCCGCCAAACGCTGCCGCATTCACAAAACCGTTAGCCTGCACCGTAACATTCTGCACGCTGGCATAATCGGCGCCTCCATGAGCGATACGAGTGACGCTTAAAATCTCGCGGCCTGTAAAGTCTGCCGCGGCGTTAGGGATGGTTGTCGCGGTTATGGTTAGCGCCAGAGCCGACAAGCAACACGCGAAAAGCAAGATCTTTCTTCGAGCTAAGCTTCGTAACATGATTGAATTGTTCCTCCTGTTGTCTTTTGGGGGCCCAAACTGCTGCTCCATGAGCAACGGTCAGGGCAGGTTGTGAATGATGTAAAAACAGATGCTTTACGAATTGGGATTTACTACTCGATTCACCTGTCTTTATCCAATGTCCTGAGTGCGTAAGGCAATACCGGTCGAGCCGAGGAAGACGAAGATCATCGTCAAGAGTACGCCGAGATTGGTCCAATGTCCTCCCCACGGATGTAAGAAATCAACAAAGCCGCTCAGGTCGTCGGGAATCTTTGTTGCCTTCGCTACTTCCGGAGCGGGTCCAGGCTTTGGCGCCGTGGGTTTCGTGGGAGATTCTCCTTTCAACAGAGCCTTCTGATATTGCTCAGTGTCTTTTTCGAAATCGCTGGACCGTTTTTCCGCGTCAGACTTGTACTCGTTGATTCGTTGCTGAGTGTCCAGAATGTTTGAATCGTTCTCATGCTCAATTTGTTTATAAAGTCCGCGCCCTTCGTTCTTGGCGGCGGGCTCGGCATTTTCATCCTTGCCACGCAGAACGTCCAGACCCGACAAACGTTTCATCTCGTCAAATGACCATGTTGCGGGCATCACAACACCCGCCAGTCTGGACATTCCAACCGGCACGCCGACAAGTCCCGAGAAGAGGATTTGTGGAATCAAGATGAGCGGGACGAGGCTCGTAGCCATTTCTGAAGTCTTCACCACTGCCGAGATAAACAGGCCAAGGGCAATACCGACCGTACCGGTCAGGATCATCACCAACAGTTGGGGAAACCCGCCAAACTTGCCAGGCACTCTCATCAGCGTCGTAACGTCAAGCAGCTTCAGCGTTCCGAAGAGCAGGAGGCACTGGAAGCTCACGTTCATCAGCAGTACAAAAAGCTTCGAACCGACGTACGGCAACAGACGCAAATTGACCATACGCTCCCGGTTGTAGACAGCTCTCTCCCTGATGACTTCTCGTGCAGCCACGGATGTGCCAAACCAAAGAGCGACCAGCGCCAGAATAAAGTAAGGAAAATCCCGCTGGGCATTGGTACCAACTACCAGGTAAGTGAGCAGCGCGATGATTGGTGCCTGGGCAAAAAGAATCAGCAGGTTAAACTTGTCCCGCGCCAACACTCCCATATACCGCCGGGAGAGTGTGGCCCACTGGCGCAGAAGATCGCCTATTGTTGTACGTCTCTTCGCTGGCGCAGCCTGTCGTGGACTACTCGAAACCTCCGACAGCGGCTTCGTAATGTTGACCTGATACTGGTCGGTTTGCATGAAGCGACGTTTCCATTCTTCGGCCACTTCATCGGCGACTTGTTCACGGGACATGACGGCATTCGTTCTTGCCAGTCGTTCGTTAATCGGCGCTTCCAGCTTGTCGTAAAGGTCTTTAAAGCTTTCGGCTCCCACGTGAATGAGTGCTTCATCAGGCCTGCCATAAAAGACCAGTTTCCCGCGCATCAGCAGAACGATCTTGTCAAAGAGCTTGACGTTCTCCATCGCATGCGTGGTCAAAATAACCGTCCGGCCCGATTCGGCTATCTGCCGGAAAAGCTTCATGACTTTCTCTTCAGTGGCCGGATCGAGACCCGAAGTCGGCTCATCAAGGAAAATAATCGAGGGTTTAGTAATCAGCTCGACAGCAATGGAGACGCGCTTGCGCTGACCTCCGGAGAGTTGCGAGATTGGAACGTCGCGTCGCTCGGAGAGGCCGGTTACATCCATCACTTCATTAACGATCTGATTGATTTCCTTAACCGAGATGTCACTCGAAAGCCGCAGTCGCGCAACATAATAAAGTGTGCGATAGACAGTCAACTCGCGATGAATTATGTCGTCCTGGGGAACATAGCCGATTGATAGCTTGAGCGACTCGAGGTGCTGATACAGATCCAGATTATTGACCAGCACCTGACCACTGGAGGCCGGGCGCATTCCGTTGAGCGAGTCCATCAGGGTCGACTTGCCGGCACCAGATGGACCAAGCAGCCCAACAAACTCATTCGGCTGAATACTCAAATAGACCTCGTCCAGCAGCCTGACCTTTCCGGGTCCTGAGCGGTTTGGCACTTCCTTCGTGACCTGGAAAACGTCGATGCGGGTTTTGGCCCTCGTATCGAAGACAGCAGCACCGTGTTGGGCGTCAACCTTTAAAACAAAAGGACCGATCTGTATGACGTCCTGCGGTTGGATAATTTTACGGCCAGTGATTCGTGCGCCATTAACGTAAGTGCCATTTGTCGAGTTGAGATCCTCGATCTGCAGACCTGCGGTTGTTATTGCAACAGAGGCATGGCGGTTTGATATCAGGAGGCCGTCAAGACGAATATCGCATTCTTCACCGCGACCAATGGTGAGCTGGGCCGAACTGTCGAATGGTTGCTGAACGAAGGTCCCTGCGCCGGGCGCGCCCGTAATTTGCATCGGGCTATCTGAGCGAAGCACCATCGTCGCCAGCTTGCTGGAAGATGCGGGCGTTTTTTGTGCCAGGCGTCCAGAGGCAGTACTGATGTGCTGTGCAGGTTGATTCGCTGTGTCTAGCTCCGGATGTGCAGGATCGAGAAACCGAAGGGTTGGTCCTCCCGGACCAAGTTCAATTCGGTCGTTGTGCTGGAGCACTTCCGGCGTAGCAATGCGACGGCCATTCAGGAGAGTGCCGTTGAAGCTCCCAAGATCGACCAGTATGTAACTTCCATTCCGTCGTTGAATTTCTGCATGACGACGTGAGACTACTGCTGCGTCTGCATCGATTGCTCCTTCCAGTCCAGGCTCTCGGCCGAAGCGTGTGACCTCTTTGCTGAGTTCGATCCTGTGCAGTCGTCCCGTTCCCGCACCCGACAGCTCGACGAAGACCGGTTCAACTGGATGCCTTTGCGGTGCTTGAGGTGGTTGTGCTGTTGCATTCGGGCTCAGAACGGGTGTTGGCGCAGATTGAGGGGCGTGAAGTGGAGG
>Ga0137359_10004464_pt1 | contig 11486 bp, 14 predicted proteins | sample Mad1_40_16metaG_FD_108281 | JGI IMG/M metagenome (GOLD analysis project Ga0137359, IMG submission 108281) | Vadose zone soil microbial communities from Angelo Coast Range Reserve, California, USA - Mad1_40_16 metaG | ecosystem: Environmental > Terrestrial > Soil > Vadose zone | place: USA... | reverse complement strand
TTCCAGCGGTGGCGCCAGTAAAGAAGATGTTGCCGCGGCCGCGCGGCAACATCAGGCGCGCCGCCTCGCGCCCAGTCAGGAAGCCGGCGTAGCAAGCCATCTCCCAGACCTTGCGGAACACGCGCTCGGTGGTCTCGAGCAGCGGGAAATTGACATTGGCGCCAATGTTGAAAATGCAGACCTCGAGCGGTGCAGCCGCGTCGGCATCCTGCAGGAATGTAGTGATCTCCTCCTCCTTGCGCGCATCCAGCGAACGGCCGACGACCCGTCCACCCGCCTCTTCGATCTCCGCGACTAAGGGCGCCAGTTTCTCGCCCTTCCGGCGTCCGGCAAAAACGGTGAACCCGTAGGATGCAAATTTCTTGGCAATTGCAGCGCCGATGAAATCGCCGGCGCCGATCACGGCCGCCGTGGCATCTCTGTTTTCCAACCCAGCCTCCTATACCCGTGCGATGGTCCGATCGTGAGCCGCGTCAGCCAATCGGTGCTTGATGATTTTGCCGGTTGAGGCAGCTGGCAGCGCATCCAGTACGATGATCTCTGATGGGCGCTTGTAGGGCGCCAATAGCTGGGCTGCATGCGCGATCAGATCGGCTGGCGTTGCCGTCGATCCGGGCACCAGCTGGACAAAGGCCACGACCTCCTCATTGCCCGGAACGGAGCGGCCGATTACGGCCGATTACGGCCGATTGAACCACCGCCGGATGCTCGTTCAATACTGCTTCGACCTCTGGCGGATAGACATTGAAGCCGGAGCGGATGATCAGCTCTTTGGTGCGGCCGACGATGTAAAGAATGTCGCCTTCGAACCGTGCGAGATCGCCCGTATTGAACCAGCCATCAGCATCGATCGCCGCTGCGGTCGCTTCGGGGTTTCGGTAATAGCCGCGCATGACATTGGGTCCGCGGACGTGCAGCTCGCCGATCTCGCCGGGCGCGACAGCGCCGCCACCCGGCTTCACTAGACGTGCGTCGATTCCGCTAATCAGTGAACCGACGGCGTCGTCACTTCTTGGCGCCTCCGTCCGGGCGCCCGCGATCGCGGGGGCACATTCGGTGATGCCGTAGCCGTTGCCCAGCGGCATCCCGAATTCCGCCTCGATCCTGGATTTCAGCGCAACATCGAGCGGCGCACCGGCGACCGCCAGCCGGCGAAGCTTGCCGCGGGGCAGCTTCTCGATTCCGGCAACCGCCTTGTACTCAAGGAGCCGCTGATACGTGGCGGGCACACCGAAGATCAGCGTGATGCCGTCATTCGCAATCGCGGAAACCAGCGCGGCCGGATCGTAGTGCGGCACCAGCTGCACAGTGGCGCCGACCATCAGTGACGCGATCAAGATCGCCGAATAACCGACAATATGTGATATTGGGAGGACGCAGTACGCCTTGTCCGTCGGGTCGCGTAGCGCACTGGTCACCCGCGCGCTGAACAGCAGGTTGCGGTGGGTCAGCATTACCCCTTTGGGGTTGCCGGTGGTGCCCGAGGTATAGATAAGTGCTGCGATCTGGCGCGACCGATCCACCTCGACCGGCTCTGGCACCGTATCCCGATTTAGCGGCCCGACGCCGAGCGTTCCCAACCCACGAAGCACGGCGATGTCGGCCTCCTGCCGCTCTGCATGCTGGCGCGCAGCATCGGACACCTTGATCGTATAGAAGACGCGGCGAGCACCGCTGTGCTCACGTATGAGATCGATCTCACGAGCTGAGAGACGTGGGTTCGCCACCACCGACCAGGCATCGAGCTCCGCAATAGCGAGGATCAGCGCGACGAGGGCGAGGCTGTTCTCGCTAATGATCATGACCCGGTCGCCGGGACGAATATCGTAGTGCTTGAGGATCAGTGTCGTGTCGGCGACGACGGCCGCCAGCTCGCTGTAGGACCAAGTGACATCGCCCTGCGCCAGGGCTGGGTGGTCTGGGCTGTGGCACGCGAACGGTTTGATGACGTCGCTGATCCGCTCCGGAAGCTCGGCCACGATCTTCTCCGCTTCCTGTGAGGCTGTCGTCCCGTTCATACCGCCTCGCTCCGCAAACGCGAACGATAATAGGTGTGATTTTGAAACTGTCAACCAACAAACTGAATATTGCGTCTGGGCCTCCACGTGATGCTGCCTCGCGGTATCACTGCCGTGCATCGCCCAAGCAAGACCGCCGCGGCGATGCGTGTACCGAATCAGAATTGCCTTGACAGGTGTGTTTTCAGAACTAACTATGGCGGCGACGTCTGCGAGCAAAGGAACGACGTAGCGGAAGCTTAGGCTTCTCTAAAAATCGAAAGGACCGGCCGATGAGGATCGGGTCGATCGGAGCAGGCGAGGTCGCGCTTGCAGTTGCACGTGAGGCGCTTGCCCGGGGACATGAGATTGTCTTGAGCAGCAGGAGCGGTCCCGGCACGCTTGCCGACAAGATGAGCGAACTCGGGAGGGGCGCTTCGGCGGCGAGCGTCGAGGAAGCGGCCAGTTTGGACTATGTGCGCCTCGCCGTGCCGTGGAGGAACGTCGAGGCGGCGTTGCAAGGCCTGCCCGAGTGGAACGGTCGTGTCCTCATCGACGCCACCAACCCGTTCGTGGAGATCAGCCCCAAGCTCATTCTTGCCGACCTCGGCGGTATTGGCGCCAGCGAGATTGTGGCCGGCTTCGCGCCAGGGGCGCGGATCGTCAAAGCGTTCAACTCCATTCGTATGGAGCGCTTCAACGAAGGACCGGTAAAGGGGCAAAGCAAGCACGTGATCTTTGTCTCCGGGGATGACGAAGAATCCAAGGGCGTCGTGAAAAACCTGATCGAGAGCTTCGGCTTTGCCGCCATCGACCTCGGAGGCCTCGTTACTGGCGGACGAATTCAGCAGGCGGGCGGACCGCTCGCCGGCCTCGACTTGTTTATCGCGGCCTGACAGCCGTTATCGCTATGGACCTTGTCACCGACACCGGGCGCACCGCCAACGATCTAATTTCCGAAGCAATTGACCTCTTAGCCGAGAAACACCGCCAGTACCGCAGGCCGTGAAACAGCGGAAGCGGCAAGGGCCCTCACCCTAGATTATGGGAGCACGACACATGACAACACCCGCCAAACGCGACACTCAGCCTTCCAAAGAAGACGTTGCACTGATCGTTGGGGGTGGCCCCGGCATCAGCTCTAGCTGTGCGAGGCTGTTTGTGGCGAACGGCATGTCTGTCGGCGTCGCAGCTAGAAACCCAGACAAATCGGTCCTGCAGAACCTGGAGAAGACGCACGGCGTGCGTCGATACGCGTGCGATGCAAGCGAGCCAGCGGCCGTGGAGCTGCTGTTTGAGAATGTTGTTCGAGACCTCGGGGCTCCTACGCTTGTCGTACACAACATCGACGGCCGGGTTCCCGGCATCTTTCGAAAGGAGATTACCGAAGCCGACCCAAGTATGGCATTCGACACACTTCGAAACTCGGCGTTCAGCGCGTTCTTGGTGGGTCAGCAGGCGGCCAGGCTCATGCGTCAGAACAGACCGAACGCGAACCGCACCAAAGGAACGATCATCTTCACGAACGCAAGCGCCGCGCTCAAAGGCTACCCATCGAGCGGTGCCTTTGCAATGGCATGCCATGCCAAGTCCGGACTTGCGCAAAGTATGGCGAGGGAACTGATGCCGCAAGGCATCCACGTAGCAAATGTGCCGATCGACGCCGCAATTGGCTGGACGCAGGAAGACGGCACCCGCGCCCACCGCCTGGCGGGAACAACCGTCGACGACAACATGGCCGACCCGGACCACATCGCGGAAACCTATCTGCAGCTGCACCACCAGCATCGGTCGACTTGGGCGTTTGAAGTCGTGCTGCGACCGTGGGTCGAGAAGTGGTGATCGGTATCTGAGCTTCTCGCTGGACGGCGATGCGTTTCGCCAGGAGGTTCGCGCCTTTATCCGCAACCACTGTCCCGCGGAGCTCGCTTGAAAGGCTTTATACAGCGAGAAACCGACATTGAAAACCCGCATTACCGAACTCTTTGGCATAAAACATCCGATCATCCAGGGCGGCATGCATGGCGTCGGCTATGCCGAATTGGCGGCCGCAGTGTCGAATGCGGGCGGGCTCGGCATAATCACCGGCCTGACGCAGCCGACACCGGAGGATCTGGCGCGCGAGATCGACCGTTGTCGCGACATAACCGACCAGCCGTTTGGCGTCAATCTGACCTTTCTGCCGTCATTTGCAGCACCGCCCTACCCGGAATACATCCACGCGATCGTCGAGGGCGGTGTGCGCATCGTCGAAACCGCTGGCCGCAACCCGGCGCAATACATCCCGGCCCTGAAGGCGCATGGGGTCAAGGTCATCCACAAATGCACGTCGGTGCGTCATTCGCTGACCGCCGAGCGGATCGGCTGCGATGCGATCAGCGTCGACGGCTTCGAATGCGGTGGCCATCCGGGCGAAGACGACATCCCTAACATGATCCTGCTGCCGCGGGTTGCCGAGGAGCTGAAGATCCCGTTTGTGGCATCGGGCGGCATGGCGGATGGCCGGAGCCTTGTCGCCGCGTTGGCACTCGGCGCCGACGGCATCAACATGGGCACGCGGTTTATTGCCACGAAGGAGGCGCCGGCCCATGACAATGTCAAGCAGGCGCTGGTTGCGGCGACTGAATTGCAGACGCGCCTGATCATGCGGCCATTACGCAATACCGAGCGCGTGCTGACCAATGCGACGGTCGAGGAAATCCTCGCTATCGAGCGCGACAAAGGCGCTGCCACGACGATCGAAGACATTCGCCACCTGGTCGGCGGCGCGGGAAACCGCCGTGTCCTGCAGGACGGAGAGCTGGATGCGGGCGCCTGGAGCTGTGGGAATGGTCGCCGGGCTCATCCACGACATCCCGACCTGCAAAGAACTGATCGACCGGATCATGGCCGAGGCCGAGGCGATCATCAGACGCCGTCTCGAAAGTTTGCTGGCCGCATAAGATTTTCGAACGGAGGAGAAGATGGAAGCACTGCCGGAACTGATCGAAACCGTTCAAGACGGCATCGCCACACTGACCTTCAATCGGCCAGAGCGGATGAATGCGCTGTCGACGCCGATCATGGAGGGTTTGCTGCAGGGGCTGCCGCGGCTGGCCGGCGACCCGGCAGTCAAGGTGGTTGTCCTGACCGGTGCCGGCCGTGGGTTTTGTGCGGGCGGCGATGTCAAGGACATGGCGCAAGGCGGCGAGAAGCGCAGCGCCGCGGAGGCGACGGCGCATCTGCGCTCCCGAATGGAAGTCTCCCGCATTCTGCACGAGCTGCCGAAGCCGACGATTGCGATGATCAACGGCCCGGCGGCAGGGGCCGGGCTCGCGATGGCCCTCGCATGCGATCTGCGGGTCGCCGGCACTTCGGCAAGGCTGGTAACCGCCTTCGTCAGGGTCGGCTTTTCCGGCGATTTCGGCGGCAGTTTCTTTCTGACGCGGCTGGTCGGCACTGCCAAAGCGCGCGAGCTTTATTTCACGGGGCGTCCGGTCGAGGCCGACGAAGCTTTATCGCTCGGTCTCGTCAACCGTGTCGTTCCCGACGAAGATCTCGCCACTGTCACGATGGAACTCGCCCGGTCTCTGGCACATGGACCCTCGATCGCGCTTGGGCTGATGAAGCGCAATCTGAACTGCGCCGAAAGCGGCAGTTTGGCCGAGTTGCTCGACATCGAAGCTACCCACCAGGTGCAGACCGGCCGCACCGAGGATCACCGGGAAGCTGCGAAGGCCTTTGTCGAGAGGCGCGCACCCATTTTCGCCGGCCGGTGAACCGTCAACTGAAGGTCAGCGCAGGCCTGCAGTAGAGATATTCCCTCTCGTCGCCGCCCCTATCGCTAAAGTGGATTGACATCCAGGAGACGACCATGGCCTTCACGATCAAAGTCAATGGTGTCGATCGCACTGTCGATGTCGACGGTGACACCCCTCTCTTATGGGTGCTTCGCGACGTGCTCGGCATGACCGGCACGAAGTTCGGCTGCGGCATGGCGCTCTGCGGCGCGTGCACGGTGCATCTGGATGGGGCGCCGACCCGCTCCTGCATTACGACTATCGACAGTGTCGGCAGCGCGGCAGTCACGACGATTGAAGCTATCGGAGACACTCCCGCTGGTCAGAAGATCCAGAAGGCTTGGCTCGATGTTGAAGTGGTTCAATGCGGCTATTGCCAGTCCGGCCAGATCATGTCCGCGTCCGCGCTATTGGCCGGCAATCCACACCCGAGGGATGCTGATATCGACGATGCGATGTCCGGCAATATTTGCCGCTGCGGTACCTATGTTCGCATCCGGGAGGCGATAAAGCAGGCCGCGCAATCGAATGGACGGGAGGGCTGACAATGATCCTCTCGCGGCGCAGCTTTCTGCAGGCCGGAGCCGCCACGGGCGGCGGTCTGATGCTGAGTCTGACCCTGCCGGTCGCAAACGGCGCTGCCGAAGCGGCGGATGCCGATGGCTTCGCGCCCAATGCCTTCGTCCGCATCGGAAGTGATGGCCAGATTGTCCTAACGATGCCCTATGTCGAGATGGGGCAAGGCACCTATACCTCGATCCCGATGCTGATCGCCGAGGAGCTGGAGGTGGATCTCAAACAGGTGCGGCTGGAGCATGCTCCGCCCAACGAGAAGCTCTACGGCAATCCGCTGTTGGGTGGGATCCAAGCGACGGGCAATTCGAACGCGGTACGCGCGTCGTGGCAGCCCTTGCGCGAAACCGGTGCGATCGCAAGAGCCATGCTCGTAGCGGCCGCGGCTAAGCGCTGGAATGTCGATCATGTGTCTTGCCGCGCTCAAAGTGGTGAAGTGCTTCACGCGCCCACAGGAAGACGTTTCACATATGGCGAGCTCGCCGCCGACGCCGCCCGCGTGCCTGTCCCCGAAAACGTGCCGCTCAAACGCCCGGAGGGGTTCAAGCTCATCGGTACCCCGGCCAAGCGTCTGGACACGCCGGCCAAGGTGAACGGAACGGCCATCTATGGCATCGATGTTCGGCCGCCGGGTGTGAAGATCGCCACCCTTATGCAATCGCCGGTCTTTGGCGGTCGTGTGAAGCGTGTGGATGATACGGCGGCCAAGGCCGTCAAGGGTGTGCGTCAGATCGTGCGGCTCGATGACGCCGTGGCCGTCGTCGCCGACCATATGGGCGCTGCGAAGAAGGGGCTGGCGGCGCTGGTGATCGAATGGGACGACGGCCCGCACGCGAAGCTCAACACGAAAGAGATCGCGGAGGAGCTCGAAAAAGCGACACTCAATTCGGGGCCGGTGGCTCAGAACATCGGCGATGTCGACAAAGCCCTGGCAAGCGCCGTCACCAAGATCGAGGCAACCTACGAGCTCCCGTTCCTGGCGCATGCGACGATGGAGCCGATGAACTGTACCGTTCATGTCCGCAACGACGGTTGCGAAGTCTGGGTCGGCAGCCAAGCCATTGCACGCGTCCAGGCGGCCGCGGCGAAAACTGCGGGCCTGCCATTGGACAAGGTCGTGGTGCACAATCATCTGATCGGCGGTGGGTTTGGCCGTCGACTAGAGGCCGATGGGGTCATCCGCGCCGTCCAGATCGCGCAGCACGTTGACGGCCCTGTCAAGGTCGTGTGGACGCGCGAGGAAGACATCCAGCACGACATGTACCGGCCCTATTGGTTCGACCGGCTGTCCGCCGGTCTCGACGAGAAGGGAATGCCGATTGCCTGGAACCATCGCTTCGCCGGTTCCTCGGTCCTGGCGAGATGGGCTCCTCCGTTCTTTAGGAACGGTCTCGACCCTGATACGACCGAGGGCGCGATCAATCTGGTTCACGCCCTCCCGAACCTGCATGTCGAGTATCTGCAGGTGGAACCGCCCGGCATTCCAACTGCCTTCTGGCGCAGCGTCGGGCCGTCGCACAACGTCTTTGTGACCGAAGGCTTCATTGACGAACTGGCGGCGGCCGCGAAGCAAGATCCGGTCGCCTATCGGCGGGCTCTGCTCGACAAGACGCCCCGTGCCAAAGCCGTCCTCGATCTCGCCGCGGAAAAGGCTGGCTGGGGACAGCCCTTGCCTGAAAGGGTTGCCCGAGGTGTGTCCCTGCAGTTCGTTTTCGCGACCTATATGGCGCAGATTGCCCAAGTCGAAGTGTCGAAGGATGGCTCGGTTCGCGTCCGCCGGGTCGTCTGCGCAGTCGATTGCGGCACCGTCGTCAACCCCGATACCGTCCGGGCGCAGATTGAGAGCGCGATCATCTTCGGCATCACGGCGGCGCTCTATGGCGAGATCACACTGAAGAACGGCCGTGTCGAGCAAACCAATTTCGACACTTATCAAATGCTGCGCATGAACGAGGCGCCGGCCATCGAGGTCCACATTGTCCAGAGTTCCGAGCCGCCGGGTGGAATGGGCGAAGCCGGGACTTCGGTCATCGTTCCCGCAGTGGCCAACGCGATCTTTGCCGCAACCGGCAAGCGCTTGCGAAAGGTGCCCGTCGACAGCAGCGTGTTGAAGCAGCCGGTGTGAGCAGAATGCAAAAGTCCAACCCTGACGGAGACACCGGATGAACGAATTGCTCGTCAAAATTATTGACGCGCACGCGGCACGGATCGCTGGCACTGGTATGAAAAGGTCGAGGCAACGAATGTGAGCGGCGGCGGCTTCTTTGCGCTCAAAAGCGTGCCGCAGGATGCAAACCCGCGGCGCATGACCGTGTGGTTGCACGAAGAACGCTCGTCGGTCTCGCCCTATGGGGCTCAATCAACGGTATCGCCCTTCCCCGGCGAGAATGGCACGACACCTTGAATGTCCCTGGTGCCCTGTGTCTCAAGCCCTCCTGCCCGGCGCTACAACCCACCGGTCCCCTCGACCCAGAACATAAGAACCTCGTGAGCATCAATGATTCTACGCCGGGATCGATTACCTTTCGGACGTATTTCAATCCGGTCACTGTCGGCTGTTTTGTCGGGCATTGCCACACCCTCAATCATGAGGATATCGGTATGATGCAGCGGTTCGACATCCTGCCCGCGAAAGGCCAGCCCAGCGGTTGCACGCTCTACAGCGACAATGCCGCCGTGCCAATCATTGAGAGATTCTTTGCGGACAGGGTCAAATTCCAGATTTGCGGTGCGATTCGACAGTCAAAATCCGTTTCGGCGGGCCTGAGGTCTCCGGCAAACTTGAGCAATCGGCTTGCAGATACTGCGCAATGACCGTTACGCACGTCGTCACCTGACAGTTACTCCTGCGTCATTCGGACCAATTCGCGGTCGAAAATCTGGAACTGACGAACGACGAGGCTGCGGAAAACGCAGGGTATTGTGCTGATGTGCCGAATTTGCGGCTGACAAACGATGGAGAGAAGGCTCTCACACATAGACGAGGGAGACGGGAATGAGACGTGCTTCAGTCGTGAGAGAGGCATTGATTCGCTGGTGTTTGCAGCTTATTCATATGGCAACTCTGCCGGATTGGCAAAGGCGGCGACTGGTTTGCAGCTGAACCCGTGTGCAGCGCCAAACGAGGTCGGCTCTTCGTTCGAGGAGACGGCATGGCAGCTTTGGGTTGCCGCTACCTGCCCGGTCAACAGAGTTCTCGGGCTGGCCGCGGTAGAGTTAGTACCGAGCAAAGCTGTCGAGGCACTGCCGATGAAGTTGCGGATCGGTAATCGGGCCACATTCCTTGTGCATACGCGCTTGGCGGAATGTCGGGTTTCCTTTGAGTAACCTATCGTAGTTTTCGCTCTCAGCAACGTTGCGCTGCGCCGACCAGGATGGCGAAACGTCACCTGGGTTGGTCTGCGGGCCGTTGGTTATCAGCTGGGTCCCGGCCCTGCCTGCCAAGGGCGGCGGCGCGACATACTGGCTCTGCGGGGCATAAGCGCCCGGCGGCGGGCCATAGCCATAAGCGCCTGGTGGAGGGCCATAGCCATAGGAACCTGGCGGGGGGCCGTAGCCATAGGCGCCTGGTGGCCAGTAGCTTCCGGGTGCGGGACCGCCGCCCATCTGCGCCTGTGCCGTCGGCAAGGTCGCGATCGCGGTTAGGCAACCGGCCGCAAAGGCCAATCGTGTTACACTCTCGATGATCATGACCATTCGCCTCCTTGCGTTGTGGTCATGCGTTAAATAACACAGGACCTGGTGCCGTTCTGCCCGCGGGGTGTAGCAAAAACAAGTTAAGTTGTAGGCGGTAGGCAACGTCGATTCCAACGGTCCCGATTTGACCTAGTGTACATTGCTGTAGTATCCACCGCTACGGTCTCGGTAATATCCTCGCCGGCCCGCCCTGCTCGCCCGCGCCGACGAGGTCATCGAATGAGCCGGCGCGATCGTGCGGCTACAATGGGGCCACCGCGGCTGATCATGAAGGCAAATTAACCTCGAATATCGCCGGCTTAACTATCAATTTTCCGGTGCGATTTACTTATTCTGTCTAAAATCAGCTTAATACAGATGGCTGTTTGGTCGGGCGCGGGCATTATGGTCTGGTCAATGCCAACAGCGATCATGCGAATTGCGATGAGATCCCCAAATGCTCTCGGATACCGGCGCCACGCGTTTCGCCAGCATGGCGATGTTGCTCATGATGATCGCCCTAGTTTCTCTACTTTATCTCAATAGCTAGGCGCTAGGTCAGGATGCGCGTCGAGCGAGCTTGCGAAACCTATGGGCCGAGGCGGCAATTGGGGGCGGGCCTAGCCCGCCCCGTGGTTGCACACGACGCTGTTCGATGGGCCGAGCGCGTACTCAAAAGATGACGGGCGCTTTTATGAAATGAATCGTGCCAACTAGGGTAATGTTGTAGCCGATCCTCAAGATCCAGGCATCTGTATCTCGAATTGCCACGTCGACATTAATGCCCGTGAAGATATTATTGACTGATTGGTTGGTTAGAATGTCAACGTCATTGTACTGGTGTGTCGGACGCCATGTATTCACCGCGAAGCCAGAATTTATAGATTGGTTCTGGTTAAAAATCGAACTGAGAGAGGCGAAGAGCCCGCCACCTGGTTCTAACGAAAACACGATGTTGTAATTGTTTCCTGGAGTGCCTGGTGGCCTTGGAATTGAGTAGTGACTGATCGCCCAATTTAAGGGTCCCGTAGTCGTTGGGTTGGGTACTGCCACCAAAGGCAACGGATTTATGGATACGGTTTCTTGGAGCCATTCAGCACTACTGTTTCCTTCGAGGTTTGCGTCTACGACCCCCGATAGGACTAGTAGCCATTTCTGATGATAGATGCTCGCAGGCCGCGGTTCCCCCACTGCTAGAGCTGCCGGGGTGATCAACCAGTTCTGACCTGTAAAGTTTTGAAGAGTGATCGGATCCATCGGATTCTCCTGACTAGAACTTCTAGATCCGTTTCATGTAATAGGTAATTTGATCGATCAACGTGAGCTACTTCACATACTGCTGTTTTTTTAAGTGCGATTAACGAGCCGGCGGTGCCGAAGCAGAATAAAGCCGGCTAGGTGCCGGACCTGTCGCGCTGCGTAACCTTTGATCAACCATCTTCTGGCATACCGGCTGCATGCC
>Ga0137359_10004460_pt1 | contig 11490 bp, 8 predicted proteins | sample Mad1_40_16metaG_FD_108281 | JGI IMG/M metagenome (GOLD analysis project Ga0137359, IMG submission 108281) | Vadose zone soil microbial communities from Angelo Coast Range Reserve, California, USA - Mad1_40_16 metaG | ecosystem: Environmental > Terrestrial > Soil > Vadose zone | place: USA... | reverse complement strand
TTCGCAGTGCGCGAAAAGGGATGGAGCTAAGACGACGGGTTTTGGGGCAATTTTGGGGGCATCAATCAATTCTCCGCGAGTGAAATATTAAGCAGGTCAAAGACTTAGGAGCAAAATGCAATTTCCCCCGCCTCCACCAATGAAACAGCGGCCCAAGCGGCTTGCGTTACGGTCGATGTTACGGTCGGCGTAGCTCCGACCTAATCCCCACAGCGGCGCGTCACTCTCTCTGAGTACTTGCCCTAGTTGCGCTAAAATTATCTGCCGGCTGGTCCCACGGTGCTGATCTGCGCGTCGCCGCCCTTGTTGGCGAGCAAGCCGGCGAGGACTTCTTCTTGAATCGACTAGTGGAATTCAGCGATAACGCGTCGCTGCCCAGCCAGACCGTGCCGGAAAAAATTCTGGTTTCCCGTTGGACCGGATTCGCCGGCTAACCCTGCCATTGACCGGATCCAAAACGTGCGGATCTCCAATGATCAAGCCTGTAGTGCGATTATCCGCATTTTGTCCGCGTGCCAGAAACAAAACGCCCTAAGAACCGCCGTCTGCGGCAGCGCTCGGGGCTTATCTTTGTTGGGCTTTGAAGGCTCGTCTAATTTTTGAATGACATTCAAGAGGCTGTATCGACCATCGGACGAGTCCGAAGCGATAAGCCATTCCTAAGAGCAATGCTCTGGGGGCGACTTTGGGGCACATATGATTTCGTCAGCTCTTAAATACGCGCATTTATAATTGCTTGGTGACGTTGTGCATTGTTCGATGGCCATTCGATTTGGACGATGGCGGCCCATGTCCTATCGACAAACTTCGCCGACTTGTCCCGGCGCGCCGCCACCTTCGTTGACAAGATTCTCAAGGGCCAAGCTTGCCGAACTTCCCGTGGAGCAGCCGACAAAGTTTAAGTTGGTGATCAATCTGAAGACAGCGAAACAGATCAGGTAGCGCTGCATGGGTGCTGCAGGGAGGACATCCCGTGGCAAACCCAATTCTAAAAATCGGATCAGCTAGGAAAAAGAGGCAATGGTTGGTGGAGCTAGCGAGGGAGCAGCTGGTGGGATCAAGTACAGGTTGCCAATAAGTTAAGAAACTGAGGGTGACGATTTCGACGCGGCGTTGCGTTGCGTATGGACACGACACAATCTGGATGGGATGAAGAAGCGGCTGAAAGCCCTGGGGGCCCAGAGTTTGCGGGAGAGGTGGTCCTGACTGAGACTCAGTTAACTGCTTGGAGGGGGCAAGTCAGATAAGGAAGAACACTAGGATAAACCGAATGTGACGAGCGATATATCTCAGCGGACGAGAGACGTAGTGAAAAGGTAGCAGCCATAAGCGCTGAATCTGCTGCACCCAAAGCAAATACGTTGGTGATGGGAAAAGCATCCACTGGATGACGAAGGCTCGTCCGCGCCACCCGGTCGCTTTTCCGATCAAATTCCTAAAACCTGCGCCCGGGGCGAATCGCGCGCCAAACAAGGCAAATTCTCTTTGACTTGCGTTAGTTCTTGCAGCGGTGTCAAGGAGGCGAGTTAAAAACGTCGAAGGAATCGCTGCATTGAGGCTTTCTGCCAAATAGCCAAGCGTAACGGACAGAGGCAGAAGCAAACGAGTTCTACGAGTGCACTCTAGGAGAAGATCCCAGTTCAGGTCCCGACGCCGATCAATGAGAAACCATGCATCGGTGACCCACCGCAACGATTCACGCTTTTCAGAATAAAAGGCGTGACCGCATACGTGGAGAAGAGCATCGGAGGCGGCCAGAGTCCGGGCTGGAACCCCGACAATAAGCTCGTTGTGACTTCGTTTCCAGATCTCCGTTAAGAGTGTGTTGTGGTAGGGTATCTGAAATAATTGGGTATGTAATTCGAGAGGAAGACCGGATTCGTGCTCCAGTCTCAAGTGATAGCTTTCCGGCTCAGGTCTTCCTTTGACTGCGCTGAATCCCAAAGCGGGCAACAAACTCGCAGCCCGGCTCATATCCTCATCTCCTATAAGGATATCGATATCATGACAGTGTCGGAACACCGGATTATCGTAAACCGTTTCCGCCAAAGCGGTACCCTTGAGCACAATGGTCGGAATGCCTTCGTTTGCAAGCAATAGAAGAACGTCGCGGCAGATACGGCGAAAAATCTTACTGCGCAATTCTTCCTTTAGATAGGCCAAGCGTAGAAAAGTCTGGTTCTCTTTATCTAGTTCAAGACCGTGGGATCGCAAAGCGTTGAAGACAAGTAGGCCAACTTTTTTGAGCGATCCATTGTAACCGATAAAGCCATTCCTGAATTCGTTCCTATGACTCTGCCATTCCTCCCAGGCCTGACGGGCCGATTCACCGGAGTAGAGGCAGGCACGCAGCAACAAGGTTTCCTCCAGTGTGGGCAGGATTGCCGAGAGGGCATCCAACAGCGATGGTCTTGGATGCGATACGTTACTCATGGGTTCAGAAAAAATCATTGCCGAACAAACCGATAGAACTTTAACGCATGGAATGCGTGTTCATGACTTGCGTCCTTGGGAAAAACTCGACTCTGTTTTATGGGATTGCCATGATTCATGCTTTCTTATCTACCTAGTTAAAGGCTGCGTTGGCTGCGAAAAACTTTTCAAGAGTTTTGCGCATTTCACATACAGGGACCTTAATACCTTTCGAATCTCCGGGTGCAACTTGTGCGCCCCATAGATCATGGTTTGCCAAGCCGCTACGGAGAATCGCTTGCAGCAGGACTTGGGTGCAATGACAAATGAATGTGGAGCCCTCTGTCCAGAGGGCTCCACAGCTAGTTCGGCAGATTCCACCTCTCGAATCGCCTCTCTTAGTTCAGCCCCTAACGCGCTCAGGCCAAGCTTCTCTGCTATTTCAGCGGCAATTTTGCTGTGATCTATACAAGAACGAGTAACCGTCTCACCGTAGTAAAGAATATCGCAATCTAGGAGATGCTCCAGACCTTCCGCGAACAATATCAGGAGAGCAGCGCGATCAACTGAAGCAAGCTTATCGGGGTTATTGCGTGCAAGGTGAGCGGTTGGAGCGGTTGGCGATGTCGAAAATAAGGCTGCAAATCTAGCAACGTATTCTTCAACTTCTGGACCCAGAGTTTTTCTGATTTCGTCGCGCTTCCCTAACGAGATGCCGCTACGGCCAGTCCCGAAGTCTCCGTTCTCATAGACGTTGTGTATCAGACCTGCTGCCACTAGCTGCGGCGGTAGCCGGAGCGAAGCGAGGATGCTCGCGGTTCCCACAACATGAGCTATAAATGATTTTCCCGAGGGCTGAAAGCGGCCGGTAAAAAGGACCATCGCTAGCTCATAGCCATCCCGCACAAGGTTCAGGTCCGTGTTCGAGTAACCCTCCCGACGTAGTTGGTTAAAGAGTTGGATGTTAGTCTGAGCGTACGAGTGCATAGGGCCTCGGTGAAGATGACAAACCTATCTTCGCCCGTGAACTCCAGGCATTTCGGAAAGCGCTCGTAACAGACCGTGTATTAGTTTAGAGCCTTTCCAGCGGATCCGCCTCAGCGTATTTAGAATTTCAAAACACAGTCGGTGCACCTTCGGCAAATACACCACCCAAAATCGCTCGTGGTAGGACTTGGGCACTATGAGGTAGGCAGCAGGCTCGGAGGTTCCGATACGTGGTCCCAGGGGCGCTTGGGTCAAGATTTCCTTGAATACGCTTGCCATCTCCGCGGACAACGAGGGAAAGCCCAATTTCTCCGCCATAGACACCATGGCGGGACCACCATGTTGGATGTAATCACGCCAATTATCTCTATATAGGGAACCGAAATCGAGATTATGCTCGAGATCGTTGGCCAAGCGCATCAAAAGAACATCGCGATCAATGCGGCTTAGCTTATCGATGGTATCGAGAAGCACGGGAAAAATTTCCGGATCCCAAGGCATGCGTTCATACCTCACAACATACTCCTCAACTTCTGTACCGACGGCGAGCTTAACTTGGTTGCGCGTGGTTTCCGAAATACCCTTTCGTATGCCCCCAAAATTGCCGTGCAGATAGGCGGCATGGATCAAGCCAGCAGTAACCATTTCGACAGGCACGTGAAGAGAAGCGAGGATGCTGGCTGTGCCTACCAGATGATCTATGAACGTCTTGCCCGAAGGCAGAAAGAGGCCGGTGAAAAGTCGCAGGGCAAACTCATAACCCTCGCGCACGGATTCGCGGTCTTTCTTCGAGTACCCTTCGCAGCGAAGCTGGTTAAAGAGCTGAACATTGGTTTGTGCGTAAGAGTGCATATTCGGGCTAGAATGGAGTAGTGGCCTATTGGAGTACAGATTAGTTGGTAGTGCTCAGTTTGGTCAAGATCTCTCACTTCGTTCGAGATGACAGAACATTCAACATGTCATTTCGAGCGCATCGCGAGGTATCTTTCCCCGCCTCAGAGCACGCTGTGCTCTCGAAGTAAACCACTACCGACTATTCATTACCTCCAAAAGAACGGCTGACCTCGGATGATGTCCACGTTGTGTAATCGGTGTGGTCGGGTTGAAACCACTCAACGCCGATACTTCGCATGCCGCTCACATCAGCCGGATTTCTTTGAATTTCAGTTTCTGGGATCGGCGTATTGTTGAGCCGTATCTCGCCCCTGAAACTATCGGCTACGTAAAACGTCACACCCCTGACATCGTTCAAAGTTGGGGTAAAGTCACCGAACTGCGGATCTCTAATCGCCGTGATATCAATAATCGTTCGGCCGTCAATTTCCGTCATCTTAAAAGCCAAATGATCCAGGGCGAGGTTGTATCGCAGTAATCTTGAGGTCTTGGCAACCAGAATCTTTCCTTCATCTTGGTAAGTCTTGAGTAGCCTAAAGGCGTCGATGCTGGCCTGGCTCAACTCCGGATGAACGTGGTTGTCGTTATCACTCCAGTAACCAAAGTGAGTATAGGCTATTTCGAACTTATTATCGTTGACGAGGGTGTCCAAGTTATCCTTGTTAAGTATCGAGTCTAGGGTATCAGCATAAGGTTTGCGACTGTCATATCTACTAAAGTGCCAGACCTTACTGCCATCCCTAAGGGTTGCAGGTACGAGCATTGTCTTTAGACCGAATGTACGCCGGTAGGCCGCTGATTCGCTAGGGATGTATGACCAATAAAACTTGATATTTGATTGGCGTGCGTAATCAGCCCAATAGGCGGCTGCCGAAGGAAGGTCGCCGAGCGATCTGGGCTTTCCCGAGGTTGATGGCTGATTCGGTATACCAAAATCGGAAGTTACCGCAGAGTGGTTGCTAAAGGTGTCAATGCTCAGTCCTCTCTTAGCCATCCATTCCTTATAGTGTTGTCCGTCTGTTCTGCACCAGTCGGTGGCTCCACGCTTGAAAGAATTTTCCGCCCAGCTGCCGTCGCCACCGTGCAAAACATCAATCCACCCGCAGAGAATGTACTTTTCGATGAACTTTGGGCCGTTCTCGAAAACCAGTCTTCCCGTGATTGGGTCTCGAGCGTTAGCTGCATCCAATACTCGGGCTTCCTCCCCGCCAAATTCGTCCGCCCAGGCAGCTTCATTATTGTATCGATAACAGGAATTAAAAACAGCCAAGCCGTTTTTATTGGACATGTTTTTGAAAAAGAAACTGTCGCCCATGTCCAATCCAACACCGTCACCGTAGCAAGGAATGGCTGGCGTCACAGTGTTAAGGAATCTATGGATTCTTATGAATTCCCAAGGTGAAGTTGCATCGACATCAGAAGAAACTGCGAGTAAAGCTTTGTAGGGATACGGAAAACGTCGCTGTGTCATGGGCCTGAAGCGCCGAAACATTAATTGAAGGTGGTTGGTGACCCAGACCGATGATCTTGGTTCGAAAGCTTCATGAAGGATTCGAATGAGTGAGTAACTCGTCTACTCCCCGCCCTATCGAATCCAGATCACCCCCGATTTCTAACCAATAGCAGGGAACTCGCTCGACAAGCTCTGCTAACCTCTTGAAACCGCCCGCTCCCAATCCTCTGTTTGGTATCTGCAAAAGTGAGCTCGGCGCGAGCGCCAGCAGCGCCTCCCCCTTCGAAGCGGGACGAAACTTCGGCTTTTGCACATCGGCCACACGAAGGAGCGCCAACACTCGTATCGGAACGACACGTTGGAGCCGCTCCGGGAAGAGCTGCGAAAGAACAATCACGGACTTCTCCTCATGCGGAAGCCTTCCCTTAATGGCGTAAGGAACTAGCTCTTCGAACCGTGTCAGATGAACGGTTTCCAAGAACACTGAATTATAGAGACTATGCCCAACAAAAGAGCCATCGAGCCGACGTTGCAGGCCGACATAGTCCTCGCTCAAATAGTCGAAGCCGGCACATATGCAGGCCAAAGACGATGTCGATTTTCCAGATCCGCTCCTTCCGACGAAAAGTACTCCTTTCCCGTCGCGCGCAACTAAGCCCGTATGGATCACTTGGACATCTTGGTCGTTGTGCCATTCCAGGAGGGGGCGAGCTAACGGTTTTGCTCTTTCGTAGATGAAGATTCGATTGTTCCAAGCGATGGATGCCATGATGTGGCCGGCATGACGATCTAAGCAGGAGACGGTGTGAGGCAGTTGTTGGCCAATAAAACGTCTATCCATCGATTTAACTGTCGTTTCAGTCCAACAAAGATCATCGCTGGTTAAAGGAGCCGCACCATTGATGGTCGCTTTGTTCTTGTCCCAGATCTCAATGGTAAGTCGGGGGGCGGCGGAACTCTGTTCGTCCGTGCGCAAGTGAGAAAACGGACGACAAATGTGCTGAGCAAGTTCACGCCCAAGGATCCGGATTCGAACTTTCCCTCCCCCGAATGTGTAGAACGATTCGTGAAGCTCATCGGGGTGTTTTGCCGTGGCCTCTTCAAACTCAGCCTGCATATTCCTAAAGGCGGTCTCACCATTGAAATGGTTTTCGCTCCACGTCGTCCCAAATCTTGATCCATTGAGTTCGTGCATTGTTTTTTTCACGGTTTGACTGTCTGCTCGCTAGAAGGGGAGCCAGAGTGAGGCCGATGCGCCAAGTCGATTAGTTTCTGATAGAGCGTATCATAGGCATCGACATGCCGCTCCCAATTGAACTTTTGTCGGGCCCAATCTCGTGCCGCCCGACCCATTTGCCTGGCTATGTTCGGGTGTTCGAGCAGACGCACAATAGCTTGGGCTAAAGCCTGACTGTCGTTCGCCGCGACAAGGAGACCTGTTTGTTCGTGTAGTACGACTTCAGGAAGTCCACCGACGCGCGCTGCCACTACGGGGCGTGCCATCAATGCGGCCTCCAAAGCCACCAGGCCAAAGCCTTCCAATCGAGAGGGCATTACCACGAGAGTTGCTTCATCGATCAAATGGGCCGCCGTTTCCGGTGGGACACTGCCGACAAATTCCACTGAGTCAGCCAATCCTAATTCGATCGTTTGCTGTTGCAATTTTGACCGTTCAGGTCCGTCTCCCGCGATGACTAAACGGGCGCTAGGTAAGCGATTGCGAACACTCGCAAATGCCGTCAATGCCGAATCAAATCCCTTCTCTGCGACCAAACGGCCGAGACATAATAGCCGTGGCGGATCGAAAGCAATTGGCTGGGGGGCGAAGGCCGGCTCCTCCAACCCATTATGAATGACCGAGGAACGTGGAATGATTTCCGGCACAAGCCGGCGCGCGTGATTGAGGATAGCAACGGAGCAGGTGCTGACCCAATCCGAATTACGCAACAGATTCCCCAGCAGGCTTTCGCGCCCAACAGATTCATCGGGTAGTGCCTGATGTAATGTTACCAACACAGGAGCCGGATGGGTTCTCACGGTACTCATGTGAAACAAGACACTGCTACCATAAGAATTTATGTGAACAAGCTCGGGAGCAAAGTCTTGCTTCAGCCTTGCCACTTCGCGGCGATTTTCTAATAGCGGATCAAGGCTGCCTTGCCGCCCTCCTGAAAAGAACGGAAAACGATGTACCGGAATCCCCTGGTAGCGGACTTCATCAGGAACTTTTGTGTTCTCCCATGTAACAACCACGAACTCATAGCCGCGGGACTGTAAGGCCGGCAGCAATCTGACAGCAAGATTTTCGACTCCACCAACGCGAGGCCAAAAAGTTTCAGACCAAAAAAGAATTCGCATGTGTTCTTAGCTATACCTGCGGAAATACAATGCCGATTGCATGGTGATCACGATGGCCTCACGACGGCAACCTTTTCCCAAGGAAGCGGAGACGATGACGTAGGTTTATCAGTCATGGCCACTCGGCAATTTCTCCGATCAATCCGACATCTTACTGAGCCGGCGGCGGCGATCGAGCGCAGTCTTTAGAACCTCTAAGTATTGGTCACGACTATGAGACGCGCGAAGACGACTCAAATTGGTTTGATGCAAGCGACGGTACAAAAGCACATCGTGTAACAACTCCATAGCGGCTCCGTGTTCAGATACGCGCAAAAACCACTCGGTGTCATCGGCGTGCTTAATGTTGGGATTGAACAAGCCCACGGTGCCGAAAAGGGCGTGGCGGGCCAACAAAGTCCCAGTTACATAACCAGGTAAAGGTTTCGAGATTCGATGATCACAAAACCTTCTTTCCTCTTCAATGAGCTCCGGTACCCAGAAATTCTGCGCATGCGCAACACAATAATCCAACTCGGGTCGGGCCTGGAAACGGGCCATCTGCCGTTGCAACTTCTCCGGATGCCACAAATCGTCGGCATCGAGAAAAGCCACAAATTCACCCTCGGCTGCGTTTAGCCCTGAGTTGCGCGCGACTGCAGTTCCTGCATTGGGCTGCCTCAAAAAACGCACCTGTCCTTCATAATGATCTACAAGCGCTGCTGTCCCATCCGTGGACCCATCGTCGACTACAATAATCTGCAGAGACTGGTAGCTCTGTTTCAGGATGCTTTCCAGTGCTTCGCCCAAGTACCTCTCACCGTTGAACACAGGAACAATGCAGCTGATTAACGGCAATTTCATAAAGGCTTTATTGTAATTTCCTTTTTCAAAGAGGTTCATGCGTTGGCGAATGCAGATGCTTGCAAGGGGCCCCCATCCAGTCCCGCACGCGCACAGGAGCGCAGAAACTGTGGTTCGAACTCGTCTTCGACATAATCGGTGCTGTCACGTTGTTCTTTTTGGATCCTTGCGAACAGCTCCTGGTTTTGGTTGACGAAAAGTTCGTACCAAAGCAAAAAACTGATCATGCGCCACCAATCGACATGAGCGCTCCACTCGTCCAGGTGCGCGCGATGCTTCGTTAAACGCTCAAACGACGGCAGATCAACATAAGAATTACGCAGCTGCTTGAGGAGCGTCTGAATGGTCGGAGGGCTGGTTGCAACGAAACGCTGAAATGGAATAGGAAAGCCCACTTTCGGTTTTCGCCAAACGACCTCTTGTGGCAATAGTTCCTCGAAGGCTTTTCGGATTATCCATTTTTGCCAGCCGTGCCGAATAAGATAGGAGACCGGCAACGTCAACGCTAGCTCGACCACGCGATAATCGAGAAACGGCGATCGTCCCTCGATAGGAATGCCCATGCGCATTCGATCATTAGTGCGGACCCAATAGGGGATACTAGTGCTGATGATCTCATCGTAAAGCACCTCAGATAAAGTCCTCCGCGGGTCGTCTCCGTCGTGCATGAAAGGTGGCAGATTGACATATCCATCCAAGCACTCGGATTTTGCCTGGCGGTTGGCACCGCTGGCTCTGAGAATGGACCGATAGGGGTGTCGCAGACTCCACTTAATCTTCTGAGCGATGAGTCTGGCTAGTGGCGCGTGCGCATCTGTTTCCGATCGACGGATGTGATTGTCCAGAAACATCGCAAACCGATGAGCCTGCAGGGTTTCCGTTTGTAGAGGATCAAAATGCCTCATATACCCGGCGAAAAGCTCATCTGCTCCTTCGCCCACGAGGACTACCTTAAAACCTTGTGACCGCATCGCACGGTGCAATAACTGTCTAGTATAAATATTCGGGGCATGGTACGGCTCCTCTGCGAGATAGGTAAAGGAAAGGATCTCATGCCAAAAGTTATGCAGCGGTGGGTCTACAACGCGATGTTCGACGCCACAATAGCGCGCAACGGCACGGGCCAAGGGCTCTTCATCCCATTTCTTTTCCGCAAATCGGATTGTATGGGCTATCACCTTTGCCCCGGAACACTGAGCAGCCAACGCAACTAACACCGATGAGTCCAGGCCACCGCTCAACGTCAGGCAGCAAGGGACATCTGCCCGTAAGCGAATACGCACCGCATCTTGAAGGGTGTCTCGAATGGAGCGAATCGCCTCGCGCAGGCACATTTCGCGTTCGTTAAATCGCTGCCTTGGAGCCTTCCAGTACGGTCGAGCCGTGGTCGGAAAATTTTGGTCCAGAACTGACCAAGTCGCAGCCGGAAAACTAGATATACCCTTAAAGAAAGTGTCGTCGTTTACATCTTGAAGACCGTGGACCAAATAAGGATAAATGGTGGCCTCATTAACTGACTGAATACTTGGGACTTCCAATAAAGCTTTAATTTCAGAGGCGAAGTAAACCGATTCCTGAATTCTGGCCCAATAGAGTGGAATCTCGCCCAAGCGATCCCGGCTCACAATCAAACGTTTGTTTCTGAAGTCATACAAAGCCATCGCCCACATTCCATTGAAGTGAGAAAAGCATTCCACTCCCCAAGCCTTATACGCTTCAACGATCACTTCAGCGTCAGAAGCCGAGCGAAAATGATGTCCGCGTTTCACGAGGTCATCCCGCAACTCTAGATAATTGAAAATTTCCCCGTTGAAGACAGCACAGCAAACCTTGTCAGAGTCGAAAAACGGCTGATGCGCTCTTGTCGTCAGATCAACAATCGCAAAGCGCCGATGAGCGAGGCCAATAGCGAAGGGAAGATGATGGTGCGAATCCCGCAATGTCGGGTAAGTCTCAAGAAGAACTCTCGGGGTATCAGCTCCAGAGTATTCGGCCCACGAACCGAGGTCTGGCTGGATGAAGACATACCCTTCATCATCACGACCGCGGTGACGAAGTTGATCGTTCATCCTGCGGAGTAAGCTAACGTTGACCGGTTGACCGTTCAGGTTAACGATTCCAGCGATAGCACACATATCTGTTCTCTTTTATCTAGCGGCAGTTCCGGGGACTTACTTGCTTTGATGCGTTGTTAAATTATAGCGTCTCGGAGCGATGTCGATTTTCGCGCCCGTAAATGCGCTCCAAAGGTTGCGACAAGTGAAACAAAGGTCGATTTCAAGTCATTCGTGGAGCCGGATGATTTGCCGAATGAGCTTTTCTCCGGACGCCACAAATCGTCGGCATCGAGAAAAGCTACGAATTCATCCTCCGTTGCGTTTAGCCCCAAGTTACGCGCCGCGGCTGTTCCTTGATTGGCGTGCCAGAAATAGCGAACTCGTTGGCCATAGCTAGCTGCCACTGTCGCTGTTCCATCGGCCGATCCATCATCGACCACGATGGTCTCCAATGGTTGGTAGGTCTGAGCCAAAATGCTATCGACG
>Ga0137359_10004452_pt1 | contig 11498 bp, 7 predicted proteins | sample Mad1_40_16metaG_FD_108281 | JGI IMG/M metagenome (GOLD analysis project Ga0137359, IMG submission 108281) | Vadose zone soil microbial communities from Angelo Coast Range Reserve, California, USA - Mad1_40_16 metaG | ecosystem: Environmental > Terrestrial > Soil > Vadose zone | place: USA... | reverse complement strand
GACGGCGAATTCTCGATCTACATTCACGGCCATTCCACCGGCGGTCCATTCGCGATGATGGCGTCGCAACGCGTGCCGAATATCGCTGGTCTGGTTGGCTACGGCAGCTCGCCCTTCGGTTGGATGTATCCGCTGATCAGCGGCGACGATTGGCAATTTCCGTTCAATCAATTGCGCCTGCGCACTTGGCGCGACACCGCGCGCTACATGTACGAAGGGATGAAAAATGAAGACATCGGCCTGCCCATGCTCATCGAGCTCACTTTTGAACGCTGGGAAAGCGCGAAAAAGCGCCCCAACTTCAAGGCCGAAGACTTCGTTCACAAAAATTCGACCAAAGCGTTGGAAGCCGCCGCGCGAGTTGCGGCCGAACGCTTGAAGCTTTCGCACGATGAGACCGGGAAATTGGTGCGGCGCTATCTCGGCTACACGCGCGAGCTCAGCGGCCCTGGCGTAAAAGCCGTGCCGAATTTTCTCTCGATCCACGGCATCAACGACGACACGGTGACGCTGCAGCGCTGCGAAAGATCGCTGCCGCTATTTGCCAGGCTCGACCCAGCGCCGAAAGTAAAAAGCATTTCCCTCGGAGCCGGCATCCACTCCTGGGGCTGGACGAATGCGCAACTGCCGCAAGGGATCGTAACACCGGTGGCCAAACTCTGGCACGATGCGATCATGAGCGGCTTTTTTCTGGGCTAAAGAAAATTACGGGGATCCGCGGATCTGTCCCGTATGCATCGGAGGGTTGGCCATCCTACGTTGGAACATTTGAACTGTTTGAACGAATTTTCTAGGGTATTGCTATGGCAGATAAGGATCATCTCATTCTAACGGCCATCGGTCCCGATCAAGTGGGACTGGTGCAAAAGATCTCGGAATTCATCTCGCGGCACGGCTGCAATATCGAAGACAGCAAGATGGCGGTTTTTTGCGGCGAGTTCGCCGTGATTGTGCTGATTAGCGGCGATGGTACTAATCTCGTAAAGATCGGCCGCGACTATCGCGCGATCGAAACCGAGACCGGCCTGGCGATTTCGATCAAAACGCCAGTGACGCGTGCGGCCGCTGGCGCGTTTCTCCCCTACAAGCTGACGGCGTCATGTATGGACCACCCCGGCATCGTCTATCAAATTAGCGCAGTGTTAAGCAGCGTCGGCGTCAACATCGAATCGATGGAAACCAAAACCTACGCGGCGCCGATCAGCGGCACGCCGATTTTTCACCTTGAAGCCGTGATCGCCGTACCCGCGCGAACCAATATCAATCAGCTGCGCGCTCGCTTCGCCGAGATCCAACGGGAAGAAAATATCGATATCGACCTGGCCGCGGCCAAATCCTAGCGCTCGGTATAGCTTTCCCCGGTGACTGTCCGTCGTTTCCGTAACGTTTGGAACGACTTGAACGGCTTAAACGATTGGAACCTTATTCCCGAGCCGACTCCAGCCTAGCCTGCGCGCGCCCGAGCCAGAGTCCGTTGACCAGCCAGGCGATGGACACCGGCACCGCAACGATCGAAATGCCGGTCAATGCAATTCCCACTGCGCCGAGACCCGCGTAAGACCAGGCGCCGACTTGGTCACCCAATCGATAAATGACCGTATCGATAAAACTCTTAGCCTTGTACTTGTCCTCGCGCGGAACCACGGTGAACAGAACTTCGCGGGTCGGCCGCGCGAAGGCGAAATTGCCGGCGCGGCGAATCACCTGATAAGCGACTACCACGGCGACGGTCGGCGTCAGCGCCAGCGCGCCGAAGCCGGCGATGCTCACCAGCGGCAAGAGCGCCAGCGTCAAGGCAACCCCGATCAAGCGCAACACTTGACCGGTCAAGAACAGCTGCGCGCCGAGTGTAAGAACGTTCACCCACAGATCGACGCGGGCGAAGAACGCCGTGCGCGCGCCACGGTCGGCGAAGCTTTGTCTGACGATATCGGCCTGCTGAAAATACAAAAACGTCGATGTGACCGCGAACAGCAAAATGTACACACTGACGTTGATCAGGTAAACGGAATTGAACGCATGGCCCAAGCCGGCAAGCATCGAGCCACCGATCAGCGTTTCCCCGTCGCTCCCCGTCGGCCGCTGATGCAGCGCGTCGGACAAACGCGAGAGTCGCCGCACACAGAAAACCGCGACCTCCAACAACAGCGCGGAAACAAGCAAGAGATAAACCGGCGATATCTGTGTTGCCAACGATGCGGTGACGCTCGAGCCGAAGATCCCGCCGAGAGTCGCTCCCGCAGCGATTACACCGAAGAGCCGCTTGCCTTGATCGGCGTCGAACACGTCGACCATCATCGCCCAGAACACCGAAACCACAAAGAGATTGAAAACTGAAGCCCAGATAAAAAACACGCGGCCGATCCAGATGTCCTGTTCGGCGGTGGCCCAGTGAAGCGCCACGGCAAAGAGCAACAAGTTGCCAGCAAAGAACCGATAGCTGATCGCGATGAATTTCACTCGTGGCAAGCGCGCCACCAGCGCGGCAAACGGCGGATTGACGGCGAGCATGCCGAGGAGCGTGCCGGTAAACAACCATTGGAGATTCTCCACACCACCGGCGACGCCCATCTCGTCGCGGATTGGACGGAGAATGTAATAGGAAAATAGCACGGCGAAGATAAACAGCCACGACCAACCGAGGGCGCGCATCTCGGCCGGACGCACGTCGATCACACGCTTGAGCAGCCGGTGCGATCCGCGATCGGCGCCGGACTCAACTTGCGGCTCATGGCTCACGGGTTATTCCTCACGCGCGAATCGTCCTGCGCTGTCTAGACGTTGTCGATGAATTGTTCCATCTTGCGCCGCGTGGCGGCGTCAGGCAGCCGGCCGCGCGCCGCGCCGAGATTGTCGACGACGTATTTCGCCTGTGCCATGCCGGGCACCGCGCAGGTGATCGGCGGATGCGAAACGATGTATTTGAGAAAAAACTGCGCCCAAGATTGGCAATCGAACTCGCTCGCCCACTCCGGTAGTTTCTTGCCCTGCACCGCGTTGAACAAGCGCCCGCGTCCAAAGGGCAAATTGATCATCACCGCCATGCCACGATCGGGCGCCAGCGGAATGATCCGCTCCCCGGCGTCGCGGTTGTCCAGAGCGTAGTCGACCTGAATGAAGTCGAGGGTTTCCTTTTTCATCGTCTGCTCGAATTCCTTGTACTGATTGTCGAACGACGTGGTGATGCCGACGTAGCGAATGCGTCCCGCCTGCTTCATCTCACGCAGAGTGCGCAGTTGCGTGTCGGTATCGCGCAGGTTATGCACCGCGATCAGATCGATCTTATTGGTCCGGTATTTTTTGAAAGACTCCTCGATTTGCTTGATGCCTTCCTCCCGCCCCACGTTGCGCAGACTGACCTTGGTGGCGAGAAACAGGGAATCGCGAATCTTGAGACCGTCGACCAGTTCGCCGACCACCGCCTCCGCCGTGCCGTAGGATGGCGAACTATCGATCACCTTGGCGCCGAGCGTCTGGAATTGCCGGATCGTTTCGCGCAGCGGCGCTTTCTCCGTGTCGTTCTTGATTTCCTCGTAACGACGCGCCGTGCCGAGGCCGATGATCGGGATGCTCTCGCCCGAGGAAGGAATCTTCTTCTGCAGGAGCGGTTGCGTTTGCGCCAGAGCCTCTGCAGGCCGCAACAGCAAAGAGGCGCCCAAACCCAGACCCGCTTTAATCACGGTTCGACGATCGCAATCCATTTACAACTCCTTTGCGCGCGAAGAATTTATCTTATATCCCGCCGCAGCGGCACGAAAAACCGCCCCACCACCACAGCAGAACGATTCGCGGCGAGGAGCGCGAAACCGCGGACGGATCAAAATACTTTGGGGCCGTAGAAAGGCACCATTTTTCTCTTGTGCTTCCTTGATAGGGGAATTACCATGCGGCCACTTAAAATCAACTGCACCTAAAGCAAAGTAGCATCATGAGCGAAAACCGGGATCGAGTCCCAGGGCGAAACCCCCGTTGTCGCGTGCGCCCGCGAATCGCTGGATAGGATAGAGACGTTTTAGAGAGTTTGAAACCTGGCAATGGTACGCTTGGCGTAGGAGCAAATCATGAACACACGTTATGGGATCGGCGTTGCGGCATGGGCTGGAGCGTTATTGCTTTTTGCCTCGGTATTTTCCGATAACCTGTTCGCCCAAACTCTCGACAGGATACGCCTCGGCTACAGCGGCACAGGAATCAGCAGCTATTCGATGGAAATCGGCAAACGCTTGGGTATTTTCCGGCGCAACGGACTCGATGTGGAGGTCGTCTACGTCAACAGCGGTTCGCTGCTCAATCAAGCGCTGATCGCCGGCACCTTTGATGTTGCGTTGTCACAAGGCTCGGAAGCTATGCTCGCGAAAATGCGCGGTGCCGACATGCGCATCGTCGCCGTCATTGCCAATCGATTCAATCACGTCTACATCACCGCCCCGTCGATCACATCCATTAAACAATTAAAAGGCAAAAGGATCGCGGTCAGCCGGTTTGGTTCGGGATCACACTTTCAAAGTAATCTAGCGCTCAAAGACGGCGGCTTGGACCCCGATAAGGATGTGACCACCTTGCAGATTGGCAATTCCGGCGCGCGCATGGCTGCCATCCTGAGCGGCACCGTCGATGGAACCATCATGGCAGCGGATTTCGTGCCCAAGGCGAAAAAAGAAGGCTTCAATATCCTTACCGATCTCGCCGACACCAAGATCGAATATCCTTTCCTGTCACTGCATATGATGGGGCCTCACCTAGACCGCAATCTAAAAATGGCGAAAGCGCTCATCAGGAGCATGTCGGAATCGATCCGCGCGCTTCAGGCCGACGCGACGAATGCAAAAATAGCGATCCGCGCGTCATTGAAAACCGACGACGTAGAAACCATCGACTACGCGCTTTCACGCAGCGTCCGCGTGCTTGATCCCCGCCCGTTCCCGACGCCTGGCGGCATTCAAACCGTGCTCGACGAGATCGGCAAAGAAGCCAAGGGCAAAACTTTCCGGTATGACGACTTCGTCGACATGCGGGCGCTCAGAGAACTGCAGAAGGAAGGGTTTTTCAAATAGCAGCGCTAAGACAGATTGATCTGCACGAGAACCAAGGGCGCATCGCCTTCCGCGCCTTTGCCTTTGCTCTGTAAGAGCGGCGGCGTCAGGGCCGGTCGGATCTGTTCAATCTCTTTCCAGGTCTGCTCCGGCATGATGAGGTAATCTTTGCCCACGCCGATCTTAGCTGCAACCTCGGCGAGTGGCCGCTCTAGCGGCTCGATCACCTTGCCGTGATAAAAGACCACGGGGTCGCTGTTGAATTCGCCGAAAAGATAGACCGCCGTTTCCGGCTTTATTCGCTGCTCCATGTTCATGACAAAGTCGCGATAACTTTTGCTGGCCGCGATCACGGGGATAACGATGGCCCGGCTGATGAATCCAAGCGACACGCTGATGAATACGAGCAGCAGAGCTGCTTGACGGATCTTGCCGAGCCAAAACGCGCGCCCGAGCGCCAACCAAAGTACCGCGGATAAGAATGATACTGCGGTGAATACAGCGCCAAACGTGTCCAAGGCATCTTGAACGACCAGCAGGTTGGCGCGGTCCTTCGGTTTGAGCAAACTGGCAATCGGCCCGAAGAACCAGCCGGGCTCATGATTCCAAATCGCGCCTATGGTGATGACCAATAGTAGTGCACCGGTCAAGACGGCGATGCCGGCAACGATGCGATAGAGTATCAGTCGTGCGCCGGTTGAAACGCTATGGTGATAAACCCAGGCCGCGAGCAATAGCGCCAGCGGCGGATACAAAGGCAAGAGGTAGACGGGTCGTTTCCCCGCCGACAACGAAAAGAAAACGAACATGACCAGAAACCACGACTTGAAAAACAGCCGGTCATCGTCGCCGCGTGCGCCCCGCTGAAACACGTCCCAAAGCATGAACGGCAAAAAAAGACTCCACGGCAATCCCAGGCTGAAAAGATAAGAGAAGTAATAATAAACTGGATGGCTGTGCCCAGAACCGCCGAAAAATCGTTTGAGGTTTTCCTGAAGCAATTGGCGATCGACGAATCCCTCCCCGCCCCGGGTAATCGCCAGCCCGTACCATCCGACAGCGAGGAGGAGAGTTATGATCACGCCCGGGTGAAGGGCGAACTTTAGGACCAGATCCCATCTTCTTTTTACGGCGAGAAACACCGCCATCACCAGTCCCGGCAAAAGTATTCCCAGCGGGCCCTTTGCCAGCGTGCCGATGCCGACCAGCGCATACAACGCGAAATACCACAGCGAGTGGGTTAGAAAGCCGCGATAAAGCGCATAGAAAACAATCAAACTGAGGGTTACGAAAACACACAGGGTCATGTCGACGCGCGCGCTCAAGGCTTGATCGCTGTAAACCATGGTTGTGGCGAGTATCGCCCCGGCAAGCAGCCCGACTGCCCCGCCATATAACTTTCTGCCAAGAACATAGACAAAGAGAACACCGAGCGTGGCATAAAGGGCGGACGGAAACCGGATAGTGGTCTCGTCCAGTTTACCTGTGACTTTGGCAACCACCGCCGCCGACCAGTGAAACAGCGGCGGCTTGGATGGAATCGCGCTCGCCCGCTTGAGCGGAAACAACCACTCGCCGCGCTGCACGATATCTTGCACCGCCAGCGCTTCTCTCGGCTCGCCTTTATCGAAAAACGGCGTATTGCCGAGATAAGGGAAATATAAAATGCCGCATAACCCAACGAGAAGAAGAAAGTGCCACGTCGATGTAGTTTGGTCGCTCATTCGTAGATCCTTGATAATCGTATGACTCGCTCTTCTATCGACTCCATGCGCGATATCATCCGAGACAAACGCCGCGATACAAATGCTGCGCAATGGGTCATTCTGAGAAATCTCAAGCGTCAGCGCGCTGATCCGCCGAACCGGCCCGCGAAGCCGCGCCGAGCAGTAGCAACAGCGCTGGCAGCACCACCAAAACTAAAGGAAACTGGATCGCAAGCCCGGAGACGATCGCGATCGCCAGCGGTTGCTGCATGGCGGCGCCTTGGCCGATGCCCAACGCGAGCGGCAACAGGGCGAATATCGCAGCCAACGTCGTCATGGCGATCGGTCGCATGCGGTTGTTGCCGGCTTTGATCAGCCGAGATAGCGGATCGTCCTCGGCGCTGAGATCGGCGTATTCTGCGAGATAAAAAATCGCCACTTCCGTAACGATACCGACGATCATGGTCATTCCCATCATCGAAGATATATTCACTTCCGTGCCGGTGAGCCAGAGACCGATCAAGTCCGCCGACAGCGCAAACAGCGTCGTCACGAGCACCGCAATGGCGACGCGAAAACTTTCGAACAAGAAGAGTAGCAAGAGAAAAACCAGAGCCACCGCTCCCAGGAAAACGGCAATGAGACCGGCGAACGCGCTTTGTTGTTCTGCGTAGAGACCTCCCAAGTCGTCATAGACCCCTTGAGGCACGACTCCCGGCCGAGCCAATGCCTGCTTAACTTGAGCAATCACCGAGCCGATGTCCCGACCGCTGATTCGGCCGGTGACGGCGACCATTTGCTTGAGATTGTCCCGGGTAATTTCCGGCTGACCGGTTACGGCTGTGAGACTTGCGACCCGCCTGAGCGGAAATAAGTGGCCGTCCGGCGCGCGCACGCGCAGATCCTCGACGTCGTGTTGGGTGACTCGAAGGCTATGCGGTATCCATGCCCGCACGCCGATCATCTTCGGCCCGCTCTGCACCTGAGTTGTAACGATTCCGGTAAGATGATTTGACACCATTTGCGTGATCGCATCGGGATCGACGCCTTCCAGGCTGGCTTTGACTCGGTCGATCTGAATGTCCAGGGCGTCACCCGCCAGCACGATACCGCTCTTGACATCGACTACGCCGGGAATTTTTTCGATAACCTTAGCGACTGCGGGTCCGAGCTTCAACAATAGATTGCCGTCATCGGAGTAGAGTTTGATTTCGATCGGCTGCGGAACCGCAGTCAGATCGCCGATCAGATCCTCCATTAATTGCGCCAGCTCAATCTCCAGTCCGGGAACCTGCCCTTCCACCTTCTGACGCACCTCGTCCATCACGGCCTCGATGTTGCGCCGGGGAAACGGTTTGAGGCGCACGAAAAAATCCCCCGTGTTGGCCTCGGTCAATCCGCCGCCGAGCTGCAGACCGGTGCGCCGCGAGTAGGTGTCCACCTCGGACGTAGCGCGCAGAATCCTTTCGACCTGGCGCAGCAAGCGATCGGTTTCGCTGAGCGACGTCCCTGGCTCGGAACGGTAATCGAGAATAAAACCTCCTTCATCCATCGACGGCATAAAACCGGAGCCAATATTTCGGTAACTGAGGAAGGCGGCGCCGAATAAAATCGCAGCAATTAACAAGACAACCCAAGGACGCGCCAGAACCCGATGCATCGTGGACCGATAATCACGTTGGATGCGCGCGCTGAATCGCCCGCCTTCTTCCTGCCGAGCATCGTTCTCATTGAGGAAATGATCCGCCAGCAGCGGAACCGCCAACCAGGCCACCACGAAGGAAATAATCAGGCTGGCCGCCATCGTCAGAGATAATGCCTTGAAAAAAGCGCCGGTGACGCCGGATAGAAACGCCAGCGGCGCGAATATGACGATCGTGGACGCCGAGGAACCCGCGAGCGATTTGGTAAATTCCGCGGCCGCTTGAAGAACTCGCCCGCGAGGATGCGCCGCGCCTTCGCGCACCCGTCGCACAATATGCTCGACCATGACGATCGCGTCGTCGATGATCAGCCCCACCGCGGCCGCCATGCCGCCGAGAGTCATCATGTTGAAGCTCATGTTAAAAATATAGAGCAGCAGCACCGTGGCCGCGAGCACGCCGGGCACGGCAATGGCCGCGATCAGCGTGACTTTCAAATTGCGCAGGAAGAGCAAAAGGATGAGCACCGCGAAAACAACGCCGACGATCATCGCATCGCGCACGCTGCTCGCTGAGGAGACGATCAGCTCGCTTTGATCGTACCAGTTGGCAACGTTGACGCCCGGGGGTAACTGCTTGCGAAATTCAGCCAGCTTGGTTTTGATCTCTCGGGCGATCTGCACTGTGTTGCCGCCGGGCTGCTGATGCACCTGAAAAATCACCGCATCGTGGCCGTCGGCCGTCACGCGCACCCACTGGGGCACCGTCCCTTCGCCGACCGTCGCCACGTCTGCGAGCCGCACCAAACCCGCGGGACCCGAGCGGAGGATCGTGTTGCGGATTTGCTCGAGGCTGAGAAGACGCGTGTCGGACATGGCGAGATAAAGCTTATAATGATCTTCCAGGCGGCCCACCGCCTGAATCACGTTAGCCGCCGATAACGCCTTGGCGACGTCGCTTAAAGACAATCCGTAAGAATCCAAGCGCGCCGGATTGACGATCGCTTGATACTCTCTCTGAGCGCCGCCGAGAACTTCGATCTTGGCTACCCCGCCGATCGTCGAAAGCAAAGGCCGAAGCTGGTACAACGCAATGTCGCGAAGTTCGACCAACGAACGCGCGTCCGAGGTCAGGCTGTAGGCCAACACCGGGAAAACGGTGGGATCCATGCGCCGAACATTAGCGGTCGTTCCTTGTGGCAAGTTTGGCATGACTTGGTTGATCGCCGACTCGATTTGCAACAGGGCGGCCACCATGTCTTCGCCCCAATCAAAATTGATCGATATTTCGGCGCTGCCGCGGCTCGTCGTGGAGCGAAGATTGCGCACGCCGGGAACCGCTCGAACCGCCTGTTCGATCGGCAGGGTCACCTCGATCGCCATGCGTTCGGCCGGACGATCGCCGGCATCGAGGCTGACGACGACTCTGGGAAAGCTAATGTAAGGAAAGAGCGCCACGGGCAGATTGCGGATCTCCGCCACACCACCGATCATCAGCACCGCAATTAAAAACAAAAGCGACGAGCGATGTTTCTGTATCCAGCCGGCAAAGTTCATCGAGACGCGTCGACTTTGACGGCCATCCCGTCTTTTAGCTCGTAATTTCCCAGAGTCACCACCAGCTCGCCGGGCCGGAGATCTTCACCCATAACTTCCATTTCTTTTCGATCCTGCAAACCGACGCGCACCGTGTGTTCTTGGGCGCGACCATCTTTGGTGGTGAAGAGAATGAAATGATCCTCTTCTGGGAGAACTGCCGATCGAGGAACGATCAGCCCGCGCGCGGATGCGATGGCGATTTTTCCCAATACATATTCTCCTAAGAGGAAGTTGGAGTTTGCCGGCGGCTCGGCAAAGATCTGCACGAGACGAGTCGTGGCGTCGGCGGCACGCGCAATTTTACCGATTCGGCCGGAAATTGTTTTGGCTCCAGGGGCGTTCACGCGAGCGAGCAAAACCTCTTGTCCAAGTTTCACCTTGTCGATGTTTTCCGGTTCGATTCCCAGGCGCACCTCGAGGCGATTTTGCGCAACCAGTTCGACCATCGAGGTACCCGCGGGGACGATGGCGCCTTCCTGGGCGGAAACCTTTGAAACCAATCCCCGCACGTCGGCATGAACGGTGCGAATGGCTTCGAGCCCTCGGCGCCGCAGACTTTCCAGCTTCTCGCGGGCTTGTTCAAGAGCTTGTTTGGCCTGCAGGAGCTGGTCATTGGCCGCCAGTTTTAAATCGAAGCGCTGTTGCATAAAGTCGAATGCCTTTTGCGCCGATTCGAAATCGCGGCGGGCAAGGTCGGCCTGAAGTTTGGCCTCGGCGCTCGGCTCGATTTCCAACAAAGCGTCTCCCTGGGAAATCCGTTGTGCTTCGGTCACGAGAACGCGGCGCACCCGGCTCTCAAAAGGCACGGACACGGTTTGAACGGCGCCGGCCGCCGGCACTACCGTGCCGTAAACAGTGATCTCTTCGGTAACGGTTCCTTGCCGGATGGGCGTAACTTTCACAGGCGCCGTAGGTTCAGGCGATGATTTTGTCGAGACGGTCGCACCTTCGTCACCGGAGTTTGGCTGCTCACTCGAAGATACCCGCAAGTATCCGACGGCGAGTATCCCGGTGACGAGTGCGGCGCCGACACCGCCCCATAACTTTCGCTTCACGGGATCGCTCCCTTCTCTCCTGCCGGCCCGAGATAGCGCCCTGCCGCGACTTCGAGGCCGACGCGCAGATCATCGAGCTGATGCTTGAGATCGACGAGCTCCAACTGTTTGGCGGTCAACTCGGCTCTGGAATTGTAATAGGTCAAGACATCGACATTACCCTGCAACAGGGCGTCACGATAGGACTCGACCACGTTTTGCATCGTCGGGATCGACTTTTCGGCAACGTCCCTCTCGCGCTGTAACGAATCCATATTTGCGAGTATGCGCGCCACTTCGCTGCGCGCTTCGAATACGCGAGCGACATATTCGTCGAAAAGCTTGGCCCTCGTCGCGCTTTCCGAAGCAATCGCTCCCTGGTTGCGGTCGAAGAGCGGCAGGTCTATGGCGATGCCAAATCCAGTCGTCACGATGTTGCTGGTATCCCGGGCGCGAGAGAATCCGATGGTGATTTTTGGAAACT
>Ga0137359_10004450_pt1 | contig 11500 bp, 8 predicted proteins | sample Mad1_40_16metaG_FD_108281 | JGI IMG/M metagenome (GOLD analysis project Ga0137359, IMG submission 108281) | Vadose zone soil microbial communities from Angelo Coast Range Reserve, California, USA - Mad1_40_16 metaG | ecosystem: Environmental > Terrestrial > Soil > Vadose zone | place: USA... | reverse complement strand
CTTTTGCTGAAGGTGTTCGACACCCGGCATGACCTCAGCTTTCGCTGCACTGTAGCTCTTGAGCTTGTCGGTGATGATCACCCGCGGACATATCGCAGTTCCTTTAAGAGCTTGCGGAAGAACTTCTTGGCTGCCTTCTTGTCCCTCCGGCTCTGGACCAGAATATCCAATACGTCGCCATCCTGATCCACTGCCCGCCATAGATAATGTATCCGTCCGTTGATCTTGAGGAACACTTCGTCGAGGTGCCATTGGTCGCCGGGTCGAGGAGACTTGCGGCGCAAGCCGTTGGCATAAGTCTGACCAAACTTGAGGCACCATTCTCGGACAGTCTCATAGCTAAGGGTCACACCGCGCATCGCTAACATTTCCTCGACATCGCGGAAGCTCAAAGGAAAGCGAAAGTAGAGCCAGACGTAATGACTAATGATTTCGGAGGGGAATCGATGACGTCGGTAGAGAGAGACGGAGCCCATCAGCGGATTATGCCGCACGAACAGCCTGATTACATCTTCCGCCGTTAACCTGACAATACCCTCCCAAAGGTACTGGCGGAGCGTTGCTGCGGTCGCTCAAAAGTCCACCCGGTGATGTCAGAATGCTTCTTGAAAAGCTTTGGAAACTTGTTGTGCCATTTGGTCATGCAAGCATCAATCCGGTTCTGATGTCGCGCGGAACGTTCCTTGAAGACGGCGCCGAAAGGTTCGGGATCTCGTTTGCTGGACAATACGCTGGGCCAATGAACGCCGCAGTACTCGCAAGCATGGCGGATGTCTACGCGTTCGCTTCTGTGGCGGCCGTCCAGGCTATGAACCTGACGCTTAAGCGTTCATTTGCTGAAGCAGAACGGTGGGACGCAGAATATTTCGCGTTGAGGGCCGCGTGCTACACGCCGAAACCTATTCCACTACATTTGCGTCACATTGCCATGCGTGAGGACAGATGAGCGTGAGCGATGAGACAACTCCATCGGTGCTGGCCTGCAAGCTTGAAGACCGTTACCGAATTGGGCGACTTTTTTCAGCAATCAGTCCTTCGAGGAACACTTAAAATGATGTCTGAATCAGCGCAACGCGCATTTGATGGTTGGATCAAAACTGAAACGTGGCACAGCGGCCACCCGTTAGATGACCAACGGTTCTTTAGATTTGTGTGGGCGGTGGTCCCGCAGGGTAAGAACCGGCCTAGCGAAGAAGAGATTCAGCAAGCCATAACTCACACATGGCAAGGACGGTTTGCAGCAGATTATCTCGCAGAGAAGGTGCGTTACTACGCGTCACTCTACGTCACCCTGTGTGACTTTGCGGATGCACATCCGCAATAGTCTACCAGCCCGAGCGAAACGCTCGCCCTATGAAGCTGGCTTTGGACCGCGGTCAGGATTCTATTGTTGATGCCACGGTTGCCCGATACTCTCTTACAACATCGTAGACAACGGTCGCGATGTGCCCGAGCAAGGATATTGCCTTCAGGCTGTTTCTCTTGTTCCCGTAATCAACTGAGATGCCGTGTAGAACCTCATGGCGATTATAAAGGTGTGGGTGTTGCAACCGTTCGATGGAAGTGCTATTCGCCGTAATCCCCATGGGCAATCCGAGTGGTTCAATCAACAGTGTATCGACTTGAGCTGATAGTGTGTTTATCTCAGCTGTGGTCACGAATACTCCGCTGGCTACTGTTTTCCGACTAAAAGGAGATACGCCATTAAGTAGTTCGGCGCCGATGCCATCTGCCTGCGCAAGAAAAACAGGAATTGAAAGATTGTATTGTCCTTGCTCGTGTGCTCCGAACGCGGCCTCGAGTACAGGTTCGCGCGTTGGAAACCTTTCATGGAGCTTTTTCTTTATGTCGTGAAGGTAGCGCTCAACGATCGCCGCCATCTGCTCATCGATCTCACCTTCATCGGCTGAATTCTGCGATGTATTAAGGTTGAAAAAGACGGCCAGTTCGTTGAGCGTCATTTCATCTGTAAGAAACCAGCCCCTGTAGGCCAGGTCGCGCAGAAAGCGTTTCGTATCTTCTGGTATTTGTTTCAGGTTTTCGAAGAATAAGCGAATGCGTACTCGAACTTCAGGCCTATTCAAGAATGTATTAACTTGCTGGACTGTCTGATAAAGTCGGCTCAAACCATCCGAGATGTTCTTGAGATCCGAAATGTTTATGATGTGTGGATCCGTATTAGCTTTCATACACTCAATTGTCATCGATATTAATCACTCCGAACTCTGAGATAGCACTGTCTTTTTCGAAATAAGCTTTTGAACGATTAGATCTCACGGTCGGACGCTCGTGCTGAGTCCACGATACCGTCTCTTTGGTAGCAGTAATAGACTCCGTAAATGGTTGGGTGTGCGCGCAGCCACTCGCGCGATCTCTTTAGTAGCTCACCTCGTCGACGCATTGAAATCACACGGTCCATTGTTACCGCAACAAGAATCGCCGTATCCACATCGTGTCGACCGGAGTTGGTTTTGTGTAAGAATCGTTCAAACGCCAGTTCCATGCATCGATCTTCCTTTTTTGAGAGATCAACCATTCTTGGCGCCGATATTATTTTTCTCGCGTCAGTTTCATCGCGCTTTACCTCGCCATTAAGCCAAACTATTCCGTTGCGGGATAATGCTTGACGCCGTAAGGTCGATTCATCGTTCTCCGTCGTCGTAACTTCAACCTTGAACCCGAAGTTATTGAAGCCTATGACTGCGAGTTGACCATCGTACGGACGACCGTCGGTATAGAACTGCAGGAAGACGTCGTCCGCAATGCGAACAAGATGCAAGCCTAAATATGTTAGAGGGATTGCCTCTTCGATGAGCTTTTTTATGTTTCCCGTCCGCTCAAAATACATCTCGTCGAAGTTTTGCTCTTTCTCCATTTGAGCGAGGACAGAATTGATCCAACGATATGTCTCGAACACATGTCGTCGCTGCTCGTACTCGTCAGTCGTAATGGTGAACCTGGACTTTGTCATCCTTCAAATGATTATACGATCTTCAAGTCAGATGGCTGGGAAGACCCTCCGTCAATCTTGAAATATAGTTGCCGGGAGGTCTGGTCCCGGAAACGTCAATGCTTATACCAATAGGGATCCCAGATTGAATTAACAATCGCGTCGCCATTTGCCGGTTTTCGGGGTTTTTTTACAAATTCAAGTGTTCTTCCGAGAACCTAAAAGTGCGTTGTGGTAGTGTACTCAGGATTAGCGAAGGAGTAGCTTAAATGAGTTTGAACCAACAACCGATTTTGACCCAGGCGCAATTGATCGAGGAGCTACGATCGCTGGGCTACGGCGATGCGTCGGAGACTCGAGTAGCCCTCTGGCGAAAGTCAGAACTACTTCCACCATTCGATGGCGGCGGGTCCGGACAGGGCCGAGGTTGCGGCCGCGAAAAATGCTTTTGGACTTCACGGACGGTATTGGATCAAGCTGTAGCGGTTTCAGATCTGCTCAAGACGTACAACCGTTTGGAAGACCTGTACCTTCCGCTGTGGCAACTGGGGTTTGATATTCCACTATATCGGGGGCGCCCGGCTTTAATGGCACCCCTTCTTAAGGCAGCGGAAGATTTCAGTGTTAGGGAGGAAGGAAACGAAGCGATCGAGGATCTTATCGACGAGCAAGTGTCCAAGATTTCCCCACTCATTAGACGAAAGATCCTTTTTTTCGATGTGCCCGAGGAGAGCATGTCAGTGATCGTTAATGTTATCGCCAATCCTAACTACGCATTTTGGGATGAGCCATACGAAGACGGCGTAACGAAACTCAAGGAATGGGAACTATCGTTTGCGCAACGTTGTCGCGAGCATCTAGGAAATAGCATGGAAGTAAATCGAGAAGTCGTGGCGAGCAACACTGACATGCTTAAGGATGCTCTCTTTATCAATCGATACCTCTCGTTGCCGAATCTCTTGGCTGTAACTCAGGACTGCACAAATGAAGAGCTTCAGGTCGTGCAGCGGGATCTGCAGGTAGGCCGACAGATTCTATTGGTGTTCAGACGAATCGTCGAACTCATTTCTCCGTTTCTACCAGAGTCATGGCGTTTACAGCCGGAAAAGATGAAAGTGGTCTTTAACTTTGGCCGAATTATGGTTTGGGTGGATCTTGTCCTTCGTCGAAATGGCTTTGGTCCTTTGATCGATCAAGCTCTTTCGCAGATCTTAAATCAGCTTCATCACGATTTTGACGAAGCTGCGGAAGGGCAACTTCAAGCAGCCGGGCCTGAGATTGGTAGGGCGCTTACTACAGTTGAAACAATGTTTACGGACTTGGTTGTTCGCAAAGATGAAAGGAACGCTCATGCGCCAACGGTATGACTTCATAAAGCAACTTCCAAGCGGAGGTTTCGGCAATGTTTCTGTTCTGTTCGACAAGGTCTTGAGAAGAGAAGTTGTCGTGAAGTCTCTCATTACTCCTTCGTGGGATAATCGTCAGCGGTTCATCAGAGAAGCAGACATGCTTTACTCGCTGTTATCACATGAGCATGTTGTGGACATCATTCAGGCAAATCTTAATTTGAACAATCCTTGCATTATCCTGGAATACTGCAAGCATGGAACGCTTCAGGATTGGGTGGCAAATCGCGGATTGTTTGGGCCTTCAGAAATCAATGTAGCCTATGCGATTCAACATGCGGCCCTTGGGTTACAGGCAATTCACGAGCGCGGCGGATTTCACCGTGACATAAAGCCAGCCAACCTCTTTATTGGTGAGAACCGTGGCGGTCAACTGACGATCAAACTTGGAGACTTTGGATTTGGTCGACTACCTCAGGCGCAGGGACTTAGCAATCTAACTCGCCATGCTGGTGGCACGATTGGCTATATCGCGCCAGAACTTTACGGTCGGAATCCTGCGTTCACTCAGGCGTGTGATATCTATTCCCTCGGGATAACTGGTATCGAACTCCTGACCGGTTCGCGTGAGGTATCCGCCTTGAACAGAGCGTGGATATTTAACAGCGAATTAAAATCTTTGTTGCTTCGGATGATCAAGCTAAATCCTGAGGAACGACCGACGGCCTTAGATGTAGCTCAAGGAATTAAGCTAGTTGAGAAGAAGGCAAGCGACAATGCGAAAGCAGTTGTGTTGGGCGGCCTCGCTATTATCGGCTTGGGCCTGTTGTTAGGCGGGAGCGATTCGTAAGCTGTATTGGTCTAACCGGCCGACTCACCTTTCGGGGAGTTCTTGCGTTATCGTGATTGTTCATAGTTCCTCAAAACATGCTTGGTGAGAACGGGTGACGCCTAATGTGGTGCCGCGGCAGTTAATTGGCGCCGCTGGTTTTGGCTCTTGGTTGTTAAGACTTTGGTGGCTGTGACAAGCGGTTTCTCTGCTCTTCGCGAAACTTCTTATCGGGATCTTCAACGCACGTCACCACGCCAACCTTCCTCAGATAAACCGATTGACCTGCATCGGGTATTTGCTCAACGATCGTGCCTAGGGCGCCAGGGAGGTCTGATCGGGTTCCGATCACCTCAATTGAAAAGCCGGCGTCTCGCGCTTTGGTTTCTGCGGATTTCAGGTCAAGCCCTATAAGATTTGGTGCGGGCTTTGTTGAAGGCATGGCCTTTTCGTACAGGCTTAACGGTGTATTGGGCGCCGCGAACGGACTGTGATGGAACCAGCCAGGTTTTGCCTTTGCGGGTTAGTTTTGACTTCGCCGCGATCTCGAGTGCCTTAAGTTCTCATTCTTCAATTGTGCTCCTTGCCTTTCGTTGGGCGACTGGCTCACAATGGTGCTTACCGGAGACCGAGTGTGAGCAATCGCGTTTGGTTTTCAAAGGCTCTGTCGGTTCGCGCCGGCAGAGCCTTAATTTTGAAACTTAAGATTCTAGAAATCCGTGCTGCCTGCTCACCGCCTCTGTTGTTATTGTCTTAGGTTTTACTCGTCGTTAGATCGAGCTAACGACAATAATTAATTTGGGCTTGACAAGTGTGGGCGTCTTAGTTTAGGGTGCGTGATTCGCATTAACGGGTATGGCAAGTTTTACCTTCCCAGACCTCTCACAAAAACCGAACAATTGATTTGCAGATTTACCGTTTTCCGTCTTAATGAAATTGTAATAGCGCAAGGGTACGTCTGCCCGTTTGTCTCACTGCGTTTTTATAAGGAGTTACCATGGTTTTTCCTCGTCGGCCTCACCTGAAGGCCCCTTCGCGTCTAATTTCGATTCTTCTTTTGTGTTGTCTCAGCTTGTTGTCATGGCTGCCGCTGCTGGCGGTTAAGGCGTCAGTAAGCAGGAGAGTATCGACGAATACCCCAGCTCAAACGAACGAGACGCCGGCTCATCGCAAGGACGAAGTGCTGGTTCGTTTTCGCAATGGTGTCTCACAGAACGACAAGGACGTTGTTGCCGCCACTCACAGCGCGCGACGAAAACAGTTGCGTGGAGAGTCAGCCATCGAAAAGCTGGAGTTGACAGGTAGTAATGACGCGGCCACTGTCGCGCTTCAGTTGAGCTTGAATCCGTCCGTGGAGTTCGCGGAGCCAAACTTTCTCATTGCAAAGGACCAACTCGACTCAACGATTCCAACCGATCCGCGATTCTCTGAGCAGTGGGCTCTTGGCAATACGGGACAAAACGGCGGGCAATACGGTTCCGATATCGGAGTGACGACGGCTTGGCGGAAGACCACAGGATCACCAGCCACAGTGATCGCGATTATCGATAGCGGAGTCGATTTCACACATCCCGACCTCGTCAACAGCGAATGGACGAATCCGACTCCTACGAATGAGGATACACATGGCTGGGACTACGTTACAGACGCCGGTGACATTAAGGACGAACAGGGCCACGGAACGGCCATCGCCGGTATTATCGCGGCGCAAGGTAACAATGCGACAGGTATCAGCGGGGTGATGTGGCGAGCGAGTTTAATGAGCCTACGGGTCCTGGACAATATGGGCACAGGAGATGTCGGAAACGCGGTCGAGGCCATCGACTACGCCACAGCGCACGGTGCGCAAGTCATTAATCTCTCGTGGGGCACAGACGCGATGTCGTTTGCCTTGAAAGATGCTATCGATCGTGCACTGCGACATGGCGTCACCGTCGTATGCTCAGCCGGCAACAGTGGCCGCAACATCGACGATGGCCTGGCATCATCCACTTATTATCCAGCGTCATTTGACTCCCCTGGTCTCATTGCTGTTGCCGCGACGAACAACACGGACCAGCTCGAGTCATGGTCTAACTTTGGATCAAAGAATGTGGGGGTCGCGGCCCCTGGCGAAAACGTACTCACAACGCAAATGCGTGGGGGCTACTGGAATGTGAGCGGAACGTCAGCCGCCGCTCCTCTTGTTACTGGCATTGCCGGACTAATGAAGAGTCTTCACCCGACCCTGAACCCGCGTAATCTTGTCAAAGCGTTAAAAGATGGAGCGCGAAAGGCTACATCGCTTTCCGGCAAGGTGTCTTCAGGCGGCGTAGTGAGCGCCTCTGGAGCGTTGGAGCAATTGCATGGTTCGACGAATCAGTTGCCGGTTGGACCAATCCGAGGCAGCGGCGGTACCGGACCAGGCGGTAGTTTTAATACTACGCCCCCGCCAGTCACAACAGGAGCCGCAGCGTCGAACCTGCCGAACCTTGATGAACTGCGCAAGCTTCAGCCGACCAAACCCGCACCGCCATCCATGATCCATTCCGATCTTATGCCCCTCTGCGATGCCTCGTGCGGCGGCGACGAATTGCCGCCACGTGCTGGATCGGATCCTGACGTTGCCACTCCGCGCACTCGTCCGTCTAACGAGACCGGGAAGGCTGGCGTCGATCTGGGGTCGCGGAACTACAACTGGAGTGTGCCTCTCGTCAGCCTCAAGGGACGGGCTGGTCTTGATTTGAACATTTCACTCTTCTACAACTCGCTTGTCTGGACGAAAGACGGTTCCTCGATGGCCTTCAATGCTGATCGTGGGTTCCCTGGGCCCGGCTTCAGCATTGGTTTTCCAAAAGTTCAGCAGCGTTTTCTCAACGCGGATCACGGTAAGTATGAATACCTTTTGATCACACCTGCCGGCGGGCGCGTAGCTCTTAGCCAGGTTGGGACTGACAGCGTTTATGAAGCGACGGACGGTTCCTACACGCAATTGATTGACTATGGTAATGGAGCGGCCCTCGTCCGGACGACGGACGGCACTTTGTATTATTTTGCCAGTGGAGGCGCGGGCGCAAATAACGAGTCCGTCTGCACTCAGATCAAGGATCGCAACGGCAATTACATAACGGTCAATTACAACTCTTTCGGTCGCCCGACAACGGTGATCGACACGGTCGGACGCACCATCTCGTTTAATTACGACGGGCAAAACTATCTCACTTCAATAACGCAGACGTGGAACGGCGCGACGCATACCTGGGCCCAGTTTGATTACGCGATGCTCGGGATCGCAACGAACTTTCCCGGCCTGACGGTGAACGGTCCTCAGAATGGCGCGAGCATTCCTGTGCTGGCGCGCGTCTTTCTGGCTGACTACTCTTACTATTACTTCGACCACACTTCGTGGGGACAGGTTAAGACGATCCAGCACTACGCCTCGGACAATCATCAGTTGGCCTACTCCGCTTATAACTTGCCGGCTGATGCGAGCACGTCACAATCGGATTGCCCGCGCTTCACAGAGCAACGCGACTGGGCCGAGAACTGGAACAGCGGCGCCGAAGCCGTCACGAGTTACAGCGTTGCGACAGACAGCTCCTGGATCCAGCAGACAACGCCGGACGGTACTATCTACAAAGAGTTCTTTGCGACAACTGGCTGGCAAAGCGGACTAACCATCAGCACGGAGATGTGGTCTGGCGGAGTTAGGAAAAAATGGACAACCATGTCCTGGACCCAGGACGATACGGGTTTGAGCTATCAAAAGAACCCGCGCGTCACGGAGATAAACATTTATGACTCCGAGGGCAATCGCAAGCGGGCAACTATTGATTACACATCTTTCGGCCTGCCGTCAGATGTTTACGAGTACGCGGCTGACGGCGCCACGCAGCTAAGGCGCACGCATACTGACTATTGTTGGGATTCTGCATATCTTGACCGGCGCATCATTGGACTGCCCGCAGGGCGCCTTGTTTATGACGGCTCGGGAACGCTGTTTTCAAAAATCGCTTACGCCTACGACGGGAGTGACAGTCGTGGCTTCACCGCAGTGGGGCCCGCGATGCAACATGACGACACCTACTATGGGTCTGGGTTAACCTACGGACGCGGCAATTTAACAGGCGTCGGACGCTACAACGTGAATGCTCCCAACGACAGCAGCCAACTAATCTGGGTTTCGCTGCTGGGTTATGACATGGCCGGTTCAGTAGTAATGTCGCGTGACGGATTGGATCGCTTAACGAATATTGATTACGCAGACAATTATTCCGACGGTAACAATTCCCGGAACTCGAGAGCGTATCCGACAAAAGTAACGAATGCAGACAATTATTTTTCTACCGTTCAATATAATTACGACATGAGCGTAGCGACCCGCACGGAAGATCCGAAAGGCGCAGCGCAGACCATAGCTTACGACTGGGTAGGCCGCACCGATCGGGTAACGAATGTGGTCAACGGTGCTTATACGAGATATGTCTATCCGAACTCTTCGAATGTAGTGCAGAGCTTTACTACGGTGCAGGACAGCGCGGGAGAAGCGTATTCGGTAAGCACTCTCGATGGCGCCGGCCGTGTGCGCGGGACTGCCTCAGATCATCCAGGCAGCACGGGCCTCTACAGCGGACAGTACACTATCTATGACAACATGGGACTGCTGTCCCAGCAGTCCAATCCGACCGAGATCAATAGCAGTTGGACTCCGGTGGGAGACGACTCTGCCTGGGTTTATACAGTGCAAGCGTACGACTGGAAAGGCCGGCCGACTTTAACCACTAGTCCTGACGGTACTACTCGCGAGAATACCTATGGCGGTTGTGGTTGTGCCGGAGGTCAGGTGACAACCGCAAGAGATGAAAACGGGAGACGGCGGCGCGCGACTATGGATTCGCTGGGCCGGCTTAAACAGATCGAAGAGCTGAACTGGGACCAAACTGTCTATGCCACGACCACCTACTCTTATAACGCTCGCGATCAAATCACCAGCACGAATCAAGCTGGGCAGACGCGCAGTTTTGCCTATGATGGACATGGACGTCTGCAAACCCGCACCACGCCAGAACAGGGCGCTGTCAACTACAGTTATTTCGCCGATGATTCGGTCCAAACAATGACCGATGCGCGTGGTGCCACAACTACCTTCGCTTACAACAACCGAAATCTCGTCACTGGCATCACATACGGTGTGCCGGCGGGAGTGGCCGCGACGGCTAATGTTTCCTTTGCGTATGACGCCGCAGGCAATCGCACCTCGATGACGGATGGGATGGGATCGGTGAGCTACAGCTACAACACTCTTTCGCAGTTGACTTCAGAGACGCGGGCCTTCAGCGGTTTGGGTTCGTACACGCTGAGTTACGCTTACAATCTAAGCGGTGAGTTAACGTCGATCACAAATCCATGGAATGTTCAGGTCGGCTACAGTTACGACAAGATGGGCCGGCCAACTGGTGTCAGTGGTTCGGGCTATGCGGGCGTCGGCAGTTACGCCAGCTCACTCACCTATCGTGCTTTTGGCTTGAAAGGAATGATCTACGGCAATGGCCGGCAGCTTTCCATCAACTACGACAACAAACTGCGGATGACGCGGTGGGATGTGGCCGGAGTGCTGGGATCGGATTACGAGTATCGCTGGGAGGATACTTTTAGACCGACCTTTGCACACAGCCGTACCGATTCGACCCTGGACCGTTGGTACAATTATGACAACGTGGGACGGCTGCACATTGCCCGCAGCGGTTCCGAAGCCCGTGCTGCCTATGGCGAAACTTTCAACGGACAATATGACGGACCGTACTCGATGGGGATTTATTACGACGTGTGGGGGAACATCACATCGAAAGACGGATGGGGCGGAGAGAATCCGGCTTACACGGCTACTTACACCAACAACCGACGCGACGGCTTTGGTTACGATGCGTCCGGGAATCTCACGAATGATGGGCTTCAAAGTTTCAATTACGACGCCACGGGTCAGCAAACCTATGCATCAGGAACCGGACTCTCGCAAGGTTACGACGGCAACGGGCTGCGGGTCGCTAAGACTGAGAGTGGAGTATCGACTTACTACCTACGTTCTTCGGTCCTGGGTGGACAGGTTGTTTCAGAGATCAATTCCAGCGGCGCGTGGACGCGCGGCTATGTGTACGCGGGCGGGCAGACGCTGGCGGTGCAGCAGCAAAACTCGGTTTCCTGGCTGCACCAGGATCCGGTGACGAAGAGTCAGCGCGTGACCGACGCCAACGGAACAGTAGTTAGCACGGTTGAACTCGACCCGTGGGGCGGAGATACCAATCGTTCAAGCAATGGAGCGTTTCAGCCGAAGAAGTACACGAGTTATGAGCGCGACAGTAACGGCTCAGATGAAGCAATGTACCGTCGCTACAATCG
>Ga0137359_10004446_pt1 | contig 11509 bp, 13 predicted proteins | sample Mad1_40_16metaG_FD_108281 | JGI IMG/M metagenome (GOLD analysis project Ga0137359, IMG submission 108281) | Vadose zone soil microbial communities from Angelo Coast Range Reserve, California, USA - Mad1_40_16 metaG | ecosystem: Environmental > Terrestrial > Soil > Vadose zone | place: USA... | reverse complement strand
ATCGTTGACTTGGGTATCGAAAGGCTACGGCTTGCCGGAGTGATCCCGCCACGATCCACAACGTGGACAAAATAGTAGAAATCGTTGAGGTCCAATGCGTTTCCTTATCAACGGTGCGGCTAGTCTTAAAAAGCCGATTCTTTCTCGTCAAAAAGCAAGGCATGTCCCGACCAAGCGGGATGATATCATCTTATCAATGCTTCGTATTTCCCTGTTGAGATAGCGGAATGTGCGCTCCGTTCGCAAACGCGGTCTGCATCAAACTCTCCTATTCAAATATGCGAAACCGCGACTCGCGCACGGTGCCGCGATTTACGGGTGCATCGAAATCACGCTCCGGTCCGTGCGGAACGATTCGGCTCGGATTGAGCCAGGGATGGCTCATATAATAATGAGCCTTGATGTGCTTGAAATTGACCGTCGGTCGGATGTCAGGGTGTTGATATAGATCTCGCGTGTAGTCCCACAACGCCCGGTATTCGATGAGCATTCGGCGATTGCATTTGAAATGGCCATTATAAACGGCGTCAAACCGCACCAGCGTTGTGAACAATCGAATGTCGGCCTCGGTGAGCGAGGAGCCAACCAGATATCGCTGCCATGAGAGTCGGTCTTCGAGCCAGTCGAGTGTTTCAAACACCTTCGCAACGGCTTCATCGTAGGCCTGCTGCCGTGCGGCGAAACCTGCCATGTAGACCCCATTGCTGAGACCCGAATAGATGCGGTCGTTGACAGCATCAATTTCCCTTTGAAGGCTCGACGGGTAGTAATCTCCAAATCGAGCACCGAGATGATCGAATGCGGAGTTGAACATCCGAATGATTTCTGACGATTCGTTCGAGACGATGGTGCGTCGAACTTTGTCCCACAGGACGGGGACGCTCACTCGCGTAGTGGACTCGGAATCGGCCAGAGTGTAGATCTCATAAAGCTTCGAGCAGTGGTTCACCAGGTCCGGCACGACGCCTTCGTCCTGGGTGAATGTCCAGCCGTCCTCGCCCATTAGCCAATGAACGACCGAGACGCCGATGATTTCCCCCAGGCCCTTCAAGCTTCGCATGATATACGCGCGGTGGGACCAGGGACAGGCCAGCGACACGTAGAGGTGGTAGCGTCCGCGCTCGGCTTTGAATCCCTGAAGTCCATCCTGGGTTACCCAGTTTCGGAACACCGACGGTTCGCGCCGGAGCGCGCCTTCAACCAAGACCGCATCAACACCGGTTCGATGCCACTTTCCGCGGATAAGCTCACCCATCGAGTAGGCACTGCGAACGGCCAGCCACCCACGCCGACGACGGCGTAAAAACCCATCGCTTCTCCTGCCGATCGGGTTCGATCAGCCCGACGATGGATTGTTGATCGGGGTCGACGACGCGAATCATGTGCGAGAGCAGCGCATGATCGAGGGGCCTGGGAAAGTTCAACACCAGCGCCTGCCGCGTCCCGCTTGCCGACAAGTTCACCGTCCACCGGCCAGGGTCGATCGGCTCACGGATCGCTGCGGTCACGCGGAACGATTTCGAAAAACTCTTGAAAATCTGTTTCGAGGGTCGGTGCGTGACCATATCGTTGATGGCGATCTGATCGGGGCTCGTCCCCATGAGGGCGGCCAGTTTCCGGTCGATGCCCCCAACCAGGTCACACCCCTCGAAGGTCTGGGCGTTACCCAGGGAAGCGTTCGTTTGCGGGGTGAAAGCGCTGGGGAAGAGCTGAAACGCGTGAACCTCGGCGCCTTTGGTATCGCCGACGAATAGTACGTTGTCGGATCCAAACGCTAAAGCGCCGGCGGATTCTACCAACTTGGTGGCTTTGTCCCAGTCTGGCGTAGCCGCTGCCGCACCGGCGACGGATGGCGTGGCCGCGAGAGCCGCGGCAGCTACGCCGAGGCTGGCCTGTTGAGGAAATTGACGTCGTTCCATCGCGAACTCCATTGAGGTGTTTTACCGGGAGGCGACATGACTTCCGGGCAGGTGGCGGCTGTCTGCCACCGATGTGGAGAGTCTAAGTGCGCCACGATCGGCGAAGAAGCTGTGATCTTAGAACTCAGCGTTCGATAGTTGGGACGATGCATGGTCCTGCGTGCCTAATCTGAACGGCTTCTTCGACTTTGTACGGCTCTGTATCGAATAATTGCGGACGACAGCCGCCCGCTTGAAGATATCCGAAACACTATCTTCATGCAGCCGCTTCCCCACACGCCCTCGCCCGACCAACCGCCGGAAAACCGCCGCCTCCCGAATTGCTGCGCATTGCAACCATTTCTGCAGCCACCGCACCGTCGTCCGCGAAAGGTAAGCCACGCTCGCCTCCCCAGTCTAGTCTGTCTTCGATAGCCGAATCATCATCCGCCCCGACCCATTCGGCATGACTTCAATGTCCTCAACGTCAAACGCCACCAATTCGCTCCGTCGCGCCATCGTGTCATAGGCCACACACAAGAGCGCCTTCTCCCGATCCGCGCGAAGGCCTTCGCCGGCGCTATCGAGGAACTCCTTGATCTCCTTCCACCCCAACGCCAATGCCTGATCCTGCCGCGCCGACGTCCTCTGCCCCATTTCCTTCAGCGCCAACCGAACTGCTTCGCTCGCCGCCGGGCTCAACCGCGAAGAACCCTCGGCTTCCGTCACTGGCTGGACTGCTCACCTTCTTTTCTAATTCGCAGGCGGTCGTTCCTCCAATGCGAAACTTATGGCATGAGTAGCAGCTGCGAGCGCAACCGCGCCGCACAGTGCGGATGCCAAAAAGAGGACTTTAGATGTCGGGTAAACGAAGGCTATAGCCGCATTTGCAATGGCCGGCGGGTGCATGATTTCCGCCCAGAAGGCGAGCAGTAGCGCGACGGCAACAGTCGCGCCTATTCCCCAGCTCGCACCTGCCGTCACCCAAACGCCAACAACGCCGACTACTGCGGCCATCATATGACATCCGACTATCACTCGTGGTCGAGTCGTGTGCGTCATCGGAGCGTAAAGTAGGAGTGCGATGCTGGAGACCCAAGACGTCAAAATTAGCCCTGTGCGAAGCACCGACGTGCACAGAATCATAAATCCGATGAGGGCACCGCCGATTACAGCAGCTTTTGCGGCCCGATGTGACGGTAGAGGCATCAAAAGACAATAGCTCGAGACAGCGCGCGAGCCGGATTGGCGCACGCACGCACCATCGCACGGAAGAGAATCTGCACTTTCATTTCAAAGCGAGAAGTGTTCATTGCGTACCTATGATTTTAGACCCGCACGCCACACAAAGCGCAGACAATTGCTGCGGATATTACGGCGCTCGCGGTCAAACCGGCGGCCCAGGCGCGATCCGCGGCAGCGGTGCGGGCGCCATGAGCGAGCATCACCACTCGCAGTCCAGAGAACAAGTGTCCGACGACGAAAAAGGCCCCGAGCGCATAGTGCGGCAACAGGCGGATATTCCAGGCGTCATGAATGAGTCCGCCCGGTGCGCCTGAGGCCCAAGACCAGTCGGTTTCGATCTTGTGCACAGCGCGCGCGTAAACCAATGCCGAATTCAGATGCGTGAGGATGAAGGCCGCAAGATATGCGCCCGAGCCGATTTGAAAAATACGATAGGCATCGTTGCGAAGGCTGCTCCACCGCCAAGCGAGGCGCACTCCGCTTGCAGCCTGAAACAGCAGCAATACCACCAGCACCGGCTCGATGAGCGCAGCGCGGTATACCGTGCGGCCCGCTTTCATGATCGCGGCATGGGTGCCGGGGCCGACTAATCCGAACAGATGATTGGTGAGATGGAACAGCACGTAGCAAGCAACGAAGGCGGCCGATACGCCATGCGCGATGCGCCAAGCACCGGGCGGTTGCATCGTTTGTTTCGGCGTAGGCGCCCCCCGGCCGGACCAGCCGTAAAGGCCCGCCAGTGTCCACAGCGCGATCCAGAGTGCCACTTCCGGTAACTTTAGTCCGAGCAGTCCGCGCGCGACACCGACGAAAACAAAGAGTGGCGGCGCGGCGATGCTGGCATACGCCAACCGGCGCGCGCACAGGTCCGATTGCACAATTGGCGGCACGCGGGTCAGCCAATAAGCGAATGCCAGCCCTGACAGCGGCATAGCGAACACGAGAACAAGTAGGGCTCCGGCACCCGCGAGGCGAATGGCCGAGTCGGCGAAGTCGGGCGGCGAAACCACGAGATGGAACGCCTGCAGCAGGAACGGATAGGCCATCGCCGCTGCGGCCGGAGACAGACCAACGATCTTGCGCCGGAGCGCATCGGCCGGCACGTTGGCGAAGGGAACGGCGCTCACCTTCCGCGCCTATTTGTCCGGCGTCGACCAGGCCAACGCGTTTTGTGCCAGTGCCGCGCCGAGCGCCAGACCGACGACGCAAAGCAGCGCAAAAAACCCGATCATCATGCGATCCTCTGGACGTTTCTGTCTTTCTGAAGGCTTGTCAGAGTGCCATAGTTATGCACATAAGATATCGTCGGAAAACCCTCATGCTGAGCATAGAATCTATGCCGACAAGCTAACCACCTTTTATTGTTTTCTGATAGAACGGCGCGGGCGCGACTTTGGCGCGGATGTCATGAACCTCATGTTTCTCAACTGTCGGGCGGCGCGAATTAGGCTCCCCCCACCGCACAGTCACTTCCGTGCCCGGTTCGCTATGCTCGACATTGACAAGAGACAATGACAGCATTGATTTCGCGTTCGCACTGAATCCCACAGTTTGTGAAATTCCCGCGCGCTGACCATTTTTGAGCACTTCGTCATACTGAAACGTTGAGTACCCCCCCAGCGGCATATTCAGGTACTTGCTCTTACTTGGCCCCGCGAACAATGATGACCGGATGACGTCCATCACGTCACTCTCGTTCCAAACGAGGGTAACTTTCTTGCGCTTCGGGTTCTTGATCTTTTCTGCGAGTGCATCCCAACCGATAAACTCTCGATTAAGATCAACAAGCGGAGCGTACCCGACTTCGATCGGATCCATGTAGTAGTCGACAATACTGTCCGACAGCAGACTGCCGCCAAGAGACCCCATCACCTCGAGGTGCATCGGGGTCATCCACTCGCGATACGGCTTCATCTCTTTGCTATGGTAGATCGCCGGACACGGCAACGGCATCCAACCCGATTCCAGGGTTGAAGTCGGGAAGGCCAATGCTCCGACCTTTCTCAGCTGGTATTTCTCTCCGGCCACTTCTAGGGTCTGTTTGACGATCTGCGCATCACTCCACGGCCCGAATAGTTCAAAGCCCGGCACGCCGGCCATGCCGTGACGCAATGCACGGACCGGTCGTCCCTTGATCGAAAATTCGCCGATCTGGAAAAACCCGATATCAGGCAACTTGCCCTCCGTAACCTCCCTCATGAGTTCGAGAGCGCGCGGCCCTTGTATTTGGAATATGTAGATCTTGGGCTCACCGCCTCTGAAAGCGACGGTTTCATCACGCTCGACGTCAACATGGTACTTGCCGGCCTCAGCGTTGAATTGAACCCAATCGCTGATGACCGGTGCCCCGGTTATACGATACACGTCGTCAGAAGTATGGAAGCAGATGCCATCGCCGATCAGATACCCATCGTGGCTGGCGGCTATGATTTGCTTGGCGCGATTGACTGGGAACGAGCCAAATTTGTTGCATCCCACCTTCGACAAGAGCGCCATGACATCCGGCCCCTTGAGGTAAAGATCGGTCATATGATACGACATGTCTAAAAGGGCGCATGTGCTTTTCCAGGCCCGCTGTTCGTCTCGCCAGTTCGTAAATTCCGGTGGCACAACGGGAAATGTGTAGGGACCGGTCGAGGAGCTTCGAAGCAATGAAACCGCCCCTCCCGCCGCGTTCAGGATCTCCTCGAGGTTTTTCAACTTCATTAGCCTGTGATCCATTGTTTCTCCTGACTAACACCGTAATCGCACGTCATTCACTGCTGGCTAGCTTCTCCACCACGCGACGAGCGCGCGCTGCCCCGGCGTCGCCGCGAAGAAACTGACGCGCAGGGCTCTTGCAATCCGGCAGCTGTTCGTACCTCTCCTGCCATTCGATGATTGGGGCGTCCTCATTGACGAAGGCCTGCGAAATGCTCGCCTGAAGATGCGTATCGAATTGCTGGTCTCCCTTCCGGCTATCGCGCGCAAACGTCCAGAAATAGTGGGTAGACGTCGCAGTTTCGGGAGTGAGCAGATGGGATACATAGGCGGCTATCCCATCGGCGCTTGCCTGGCCCGGAGCAGTCGCGCCAACCTCCAACAGCAGGCATGACGGGGGCTCCCAGCGCATGTGAAAACGCATGTCCGCATGCGTTATCGGATCTTTGTCCCAAAGCTGAGCCAGAAGGGGCGTCATCGGCTCATTGGCGATTGAATAGAGGGAAAAAACCGAATCGCCATCTTGACGCACATCCTGCTGCAATCTGGAATTGAACCCCTCGTGTGCCAGATAGGGATGCAGAAATTCTGTGTGTGACAGATCGAGGAGGTTATCCGAGATGAGCGGCTCACGAGCATTGATCTTCAGATACCCATGGACCGGCTTCACGTCCGGGTCTGCTATTCGACTAAAATCGGGTATCGTCGCGGGAGTTGCCGAATCCGCTTCGCCCATCCAAATCCAGACCATATGGTAACGCTCCACCAAAGCGTAGCGGCGCGCGCGAACGTTGGGCGTGGGGTCGCGAAAATTGGGATTGTGAGAGCACTTGCCGGATGGGTCGAAGCGCAAACCATGATAGGGGCAGGCAATCTCGTTGCCTATGACGCGGCCGAGATGAAGGGGTGCGCGACGATGCGGACAAACATCGCTGAGCGCAACCGCCTGTCCGTTATGTGCGCGGTACAAAGCAATCGGGAGATCGAACAGCACTCTTCTAATTGGCTGCGTCGTGATTTCGTTGGCGAAGGCCGCTACGTACCAATGCCCTTCGAGATAATTCATACTGGCTCCTTCATGTCGTGCTGGGCTTTGACGCCGACGCCTCTGACCTTGACTGCGTCATTTGAGTATTGCGACTGCGCGTGTCCAGCCGGCCGATGCCGCCCTGATCTTGCAAGGAAAGCAAGCAACCTTGAATCCGTCGTTCGGCAAGGCTTCGAGATTGTGCAGCTTCTCCAGGTGACAATAGCCAATATTTCGACCCGCCTTGTGGCCTTCCCAGATCAGGCCGGCGTCGCCCGACTTCTGATATCGCTCCTTGGTATAAACGAAGGGAGCGTCCCAGCTCCAACCGTCGGTTCCCGTAACTCGCACGCCCCGCTCGAGCAGATACATGGTGGCGTCGTAGCCCATTCCGCAGCCGGCGCTCACGTAATCCTCATAACCGTACCGCGAGCCGGCGCGCGTGTTGATGAGGACGATTTCCAGAGGAGCGAGCCGATGGCCGACGCGGCGGAGCTCACTCTCGACCTCGCTTGCGCCGACGACATATCCGTCCGCAAGGTGCCTGAAATCAAGCTTGACGCCCGGCTGAAAGCACCATTCGAGCGGCACTTCATCGATGGTAATGGCGCGCTCGCCCCGGTTCATGCTCGAGGCAAAGTGGTAGGGTGCATCGAGGTGCGTGCCGTTGTGGGTATTTAACTGAATTCGCTCGATTGCCCAGGCCTCCCCATCCGGTAGATCTCCAGCCGTGAGCCCCGGGAAGAAACCGACCAACTCAGGTACCGACATCCGGTGATCGATGTAATCGATCTTTGGCCGATACCCCGGGGGGTCGGACACCACATCGTTTTCCAGATAGATCGACAAATCCACGATGGCCTGGCTCACAGGCATATTCCTTGGGCACCTAGCTCCGCGAAGGTCTTACCGATCCAGTCCGCAATATAGTCTTTCGCGTTCTCCGGATTATCCGCGCTGACGTGCTCCACTCCACCCTCGCGCGGCGTAAACCATTTCAATTCGCGTTTCGGGCTGTTGACGGCCTTTTCGTATTGTTGAATTGCATACTCGCGGGGGATCTGCCGATCGTTCGAGCCATGAGTGACCAGGAATGGAACGGTAATCTTCTCGATGCAATCCGCCAACGTGATGCGTGGCGCAAAGGCCATGAATTCCTCGAGCGATTCCTTGCCCCACACCCACTGAACATGCTCCCAATAGTGAGGCACCGGACGATCGCCCTCGCGATCCAGCCGCCGCTTCTGCAACTCTCCCCAGTTGAAATTCGCTCCCCAGGCGACGCACAGCTTGAATCGTTTCTCGAATGCCGCTGCCCGTGGTGCAAAAAATCCGCCGAGAGACCAGGCGCATATTCCCAGGTAGTTGGGATCCACGTCCAGTCGCTTGTCGAGCACATCCGCACACGAACCTGCCCACCTCTCCGCCTCGACGATCGCCCGCAGATCGTGCAGTCGAAGGGCTTCCCCAACCCCGGGCTGATCCACCATGAGCGTCGACATGCCACGCCTTGCCAGCTCGTGCCCAATGCGCGAGCCGTAGATCATCTCTTTGGTGCTGTCGAGGCCATTGAAAAATGCAATGCAGGGCGCGGCGCTCCCGTCGGGGCGGTGCGCTCGTACGAATAGGCCGGCCAGTGACTTCCCCTGGTACGGAATTTCCACCCGCTCACAGTTCAGGTCGCCTAATTCCACGTATTTGGCGAAGCAATCGAGCATCTGCCGATAGGCGTGGCGCCGCGGCTCGAAACGCCGGTTCTGCATGCGTTCCGCAGTGATGTAATAAGCCGCGGCGCGGCCATACTTCGCGCTCGCACTCAAATGCCGGCCTGCGGCCACATCCTCCCCCGCCAAGTCAACGAGCCGATCCGCCTGCTCGCACCACACTTCGAAGAAAGCCGCAGTTCCAGAATCATCGCCGCTCTTGGACACGTCGACGAGCTGACGGCAAATAGCGTCTACTTCGCCAACGTTACCTCCCATGAGCAGCGCAATATTGGTCGACAGGTTCCACACATAATTCGTCGGAAAGTATTCCAGCATACAAATTTCCTTCAGGCGTTGCGTAGCGCCTGACGATCGATCCTGCCCGTAACTCAATTCTATCCGCTTCGGCATGGAAGACGATGACGGCGACCTCATTCGCCGTGTGCCGTGACTCAACCCCGAACCCTACGAATGACGCAATAGCCATGCGTCCGCGCGGTTCTCGCGAGCATCACGCGCAAACGGAGCGCTGGCGACCTTGACTCTCACAGCCTTCTGCCTATGCGGTTCGACGGTGGGCTTTCGCGTCCCCCCATTTTCCTCGCCCCAGACAAGGTTGAGAACGTCGCCGTTCTGAATCTCCGGATCGACGATACCGATCGAGATCACCGCCCGCTCGTTGTAGGTGTAGGTTGCGAACATCGAAAATCCCACAACTTTGTCGCCCATCATGATCCGGTCATACATCGACGATGCATAATTCGGGATGGGGAAATCAAGGAACTTAAATGGCTCCGACCCGGGAATAAAAGCAGAGCCGATGATCGTCGCGACATCCTCCGCGTTCCAAACAAACGTCACCTTTTTTCGGTGCGGCTGCTTGGCCAATGACTGGAGAGCAGCGCTTCCGATGAAATCGTGGTCGAACTTTATAAAAGGGCCATAGCCGAGCTCGTAGGGAGTGACATAGTAATCTTCGATATTTTGCGAGGCAAAGCTGCCGCCCACGGAATTGTTCGATTCATAGCCCTGGGCCGGCAACCATTCGCGATACGGCTTCATTCTCTCGCCTGTATAGACGGCCGGCACGGGCGCCGGAATCCAGCCGGCCTCCACTCCTGCGGTTGCGTAGGCACGAGCGCCGATTAGGCGCAGTCCCACTTTCTTTCCAGCTTCGATGATCGTGGCGAGCACCTCCCGTCCTTCGGCATACGGCCCCCAGATCTCAAGTCCAGGGACACCGGACATCGAGTGGCGCAGGGCGTCTGCCCGGTACGCACCGATATTGATTTTCCCAAAGCAGAAGAATTTAATCTCCGGTACGTGACCACCGTTCAATCTTTCGAACAACTGGGGAGCGTTCGGACCCTGGATCTGGTACCGATAGTAGTCACGAACGATGGTTGCGCCGCCGGATTGGAGCGGCGAGCGGTCGCGTCGTTCAAATTGGACGTCGTAGCCGCCGGTAGTGCCGTGATATTGAACCCAGTTCATCGCGGGCGCGCGTCCTACCAGCAACAGCTCGCACTCTCCCGTGAAGAACAGAACTACGTCCCCGATAAAGTAGCCCTCGTAATTGCATACGACGAACTGTTTTGCCTTGCCAGGCGCGAATTTACCGAAGCTGTTGACCCCAAGTGAGTTGAGGAGACGAAAAGCATCCGGCCCCTTAACTGACAGATTGCCCATATGATATGACTGATCTGCAAGCGCAACCGTCTCGCGCCAACCTCGTTGTTCGTTCCGCCAGGAGGTGAATTCGGCGGGAACGACTGGAAACGTGAAGGCTCCTGCCTGCGAATTTCGAAGATAGTCTATAGGATTTCCGGCAGATCGAATCAGGTGTTCCAAGCTCTCGGCTTTCATCCTGTTATCTCCAACGTCAAAGTGATCGATGGCCGAGATCCACTGAATCTCGATGCCGCGACTTAGAACTTGACACCGAAAGTCATACCGTAGGTGCGCGGTGATCCCAATGCACGCAGGTTGCCTTGATTCGCCTCGATCAACGAGGTCGCGTAGACAGTGTTACCGAGATTTTTTCCCCACGCTTTGATCGAGTAGCGATTGCTCGGGTCGGTCCACGTGATCGAAGAATTCAGGATCCCAAAATCGCTTTGATAGAGATAGTCATCCGGCGCCGCATAGAGGCGGCTGCTGTGGTAGTAAGTGACATTCGCAGACAGCGTGCCGGCGCTGAATGGGTGTCTATAGTTGCCGCTAATGTTATAGGTGAAGGTCGGCGAGTAGGCGAGCTGGTTGCCCGCGGCATTCCCGGAGCAGGGGACACCCGGAGCAAGCGGCACGCAGCCACCACCGGGAACGAAGAAGTCCGCATTCGGGAAGGATGTGTAGCGATCGTGGAGATACGACAATCCGCCGCTCAAGGTTAGCTCAGGCGACAGAACATAGTCGGCATCCAGGTCCAAGCCGTAGATTTTCGCCGCGGCTCCGTTGTAGATCGCCTCCGTGCCGGCCGTAAAGCGACCCACCTGAATGTTCGAATAGTCGTAGTGGAATGCCGCCACATTGAGGCGCAGATGCTTATCGAGCAATTCCGACTTCAGGCCGATCTCGGCGGAACGAATCGTTTCGGGCTGGTACACAGGATTTGTCGCCAGCGTAAGGTTGTAACCGCCGCTTTTGAATCCGGTGTTGTATGAAACGTAGCCGAGAATGTTCTGCCCAAACTGATGATCGAGAGCCGCCCGGTAGCTCAGATTATTGAAGGAGCTCTCGGCCGGAATACCTGCCCCCGGCGGTGGGATCGGCGCTGTCGGCCCAGGCGCGCCGGCAACGGAGAACTCCTCCGTGCCTACCAGCTTTTTATCTTCATTCGTGTAACGCAGACCTGCAGTCGCGTTCGACCCTGGCAGGAACTCCCATGTCGCTTGCGCGTAGCCAGCAATGGAGTTTGTCCTTTGCGAGTCGTT
>Ga0137359_10004445_pt1 | contig 11511 bp, 9 predicted proteins | sample Mad1_40_16metaG_FD_108281 | JGI IMG/M metagenome (GOLD analysis project Ga0137359, IMG submission 108281) | Vadose zone soil microbial communities from Angelo Coast Range Reserve, California, USA - Mad1_40_16 metaG | ecosystem: Environmental > Terrestrial > Soil > Vadose zone | place: USA... | reverse complement strand
TGTAAGAGTGTAAATCCTGCATCAAAAAACACGGTACGGATTGATTGCGGCTGTTCAAGCGGCATTTTTTAGCGCGTCCTTATCTTGCATCCTGCATGGGTGGGAGAGGTGCGTCGCCATACCTCTCCCACCCATACAAGGGTTTTGTTCAGCCCCTGGCCTTATAGACTGCGTCAGCGGCGGCAAGGGCGGCGCCTGGATTGGGCTTAAAGCCGCTGCGGGGCAATACATGTTCCAAAGCTGAAAGCACAGTATCGACGTTTTTACGGCGTGAGTTATAACCCATCAGGCCGATACGGATCAAGCGGCCTTTCAGTGCGCCAAAACCGCCGCCGACCTCGATGCTGTACTCTTCAAGAAGCCCATTGCGCATCGCCATTTCGTCTATACCCTCGCGCAGGCTGATCGCGGTGAGCACAGGAAGCTCAAAACCCGGCTGCGTGAGAATATCCAGGCCCATAGCTTTGATACCTGCCCTCAAGACCTCGCCGTGCAGTTGATGGCGCGCCCAACGTGTCTCTAGCCCTTCCTCCAGGATGACGCGCAGCGCTTCACGCATGGTATAGACCACATTACTGCACGCGGTATGATGATAGGTGTGATCGCCGTTCCAGTAACGGTGCAGTTTTGGCAAGTCCAGGTAATAGCTCTGCACAGGCTTTTTGCGCTGCTGGATAACCTGTACCGCTCGCTCGTTCAGTGTGACCGGTGCCAGGCCTGGCAGAGCTCCCAGGCTCTTCTGGCTGCCAGCGTAGCAAGCGTCGATCTTCATCTCGTCGACATTCATGGGTATACCGCCAAGCCCACAAACCGCGTCCACGACGAAGAGCGCTCCATGAGCATGGGTAATGCGCTCGAGTTCTTCTAACGGCTGCCAGAGCCCGGTGGAGGTTTCCGCAATAGCAGTAGCAAATATTTTGGCTCCAGGATGATCTTTGAAAGCCTGCTCGAGTACCGCCGGGTCGAGGGGTTTGCCCAGTTCAGTCTCCAGGTTAATCACGTTGGCTCCTGCGCGTTGTGAGATTTCGACGATCTGGCCGCTAAAGAAGCCCAGGCTTCCGGAGATGAGGGTATCGCCCTCTTCAAGTAGATTACAAAGCACTGCTTCTGCACCGGAGAAGCCAGAGCCGGAGACGCAGAGCGTCATTTCGTTTTTGGTCTGGAATACCCAGCGCAGCAACTGAGCTGTTTCTTCGAGAATGCTGAAAAACTCGGGGTCGATGTGACCGAGTTGGGGCGCTGAGGCTATGCGGAGGATGCGAGGATCAACGTTGCAAGGACCAGGGCCCAGCAGTAGCCGGTAAGAGGGATTGAGTTCGGGAAGAGTGTTTTCGTAGGTTACACTTTTGCCCATTACTAATTGTGTCATGCGGTTGCCTTCCTTTCAGATAGGGGCGCAGGCTAATGCGCCCATCCAAAGAAATCACCCTGGTCACAGTCGGGCGCGTGGTATATGGAGCAGGACTGTTCAGCCCTACACCACTGCCTCTGTTTCAAACAAGTGTTGCAACTTGTTGGCTTGATCGACTGTGATCAAGTTGTCGATAAATTCGTCGAGCTCACCATTGAGCACGCCTTGTAGATTGTGCCGGGTTAAACCTATGCGGTGATCGGTCACGCGATCCTGTGGGAAATTATAGGTGCGAATCTTCTCGCTGCGGTCGCCGGTCTGTACCTGTGACCGTCGCTCTTTGCTCAGTTCTTCCTGCCTGCGAGCCTCTTCGAGATCCCACAGGCGAGACTTGAGGACGGAGAGCGCCTTGGTTTTATTTTTTAGCTGCGACTTCTCATCCTGGATGGTAACGACCAGGCCCGTGGGAAGGTGCGTGATGCGCACTGCCGAGTCGGTGGTGTTCACGCTCTGGCCCCCATGCCCGGTTGAGCGATAGACATCGACGCGAATATCGTTGTCTTTGATATCGATATTACTGTCATCATCGACTTCTGGGAGGACGATCACCTTGGCTGTAGAAGTATGGATGCGCCCACTGGCCTCGGTAACCGGAACGCGCTGGACACGATGTGTCCCGCCCTCGTACTTCAAACGGCTATAGGCGCCCTTGCCTTTCACGATAAAGGTGATATCTTTGATACCTCTTTGCGTGGTTTCGTTGCTATTCAGGATTTCAACCTTCCAGCGCCGGTTATCCGCGTAGCGGCTATACATGCGGAAGAGTTCCGCCGCGAAAAGCGCAGCTTCTTCACCGCCTGTTCCTGCCTGAATGGTGACGATGGCATTTTTCTCATCTAGAATATCTTTGGGCAGCAAGGCAACCTTTATCTCTTGAAGCAATTCCTCTTTACGTGCTTTGAGGCGTTCTAGCTCTTCATAAGCAAGGTCGCGTATCTCCAGGTCATCGCCTTCGTACAATTCCTGGGCCTCGGCAATTTGTTTGTCATTTTCGACAAGTTCGTGGTATTTTTGCACTACCTCTCCGAGTTCGGCACGTTCGCGGCCATAACGTTGTAACAGCGCGCTATCTGCGATTACATCCGGCTGTGCCATCAAGGTATTCAGTTCTTCGTAGCGTTGTGCAAGGCTGGCAAGCCTGTCCATTAAGTCCATAAGTGGATCCTCCCGCTAGCTCCTCATCCTCCCGAAATGGGACTGTAGCCCTTATTTAAAATCGTATCATATATAAAGACACGTCGGTACGGATGAAATGGTAGTAATTATTTTGTGTTTATAGGTCATTTTACTAGGGAGTGTCTGGGGGTGCGCGCAGGCATAGCTACCCGGCGGCAAGCAGGTAACGCTCGACAGTTGCGCGGCGTGGATGTCGTGTTGAGAGAGAATATGCAGTTGTGCCGTATAGGAGCGATTTCATACACTTATTATACCACATCTGCGGCATTTCTGCGTTCCTCATTGAGAGGTTTGTCAGGGCTTCTCAACAGTTTTTCCTCTTCCCCTCCCCGCCCCAAAAAAGAGTACAAGAGCGTGTTGCCGGTGTGGCACGGTAGCGCCACACCGGCAACACGCTCTTATTAATGTGAGGTGGGGGCTTGCTGCCAAGCAGAGCGACGTTTGAGAAGCCCATAGTATGAATGATTACCTGGAAAAGGAGACAATTTTGTCAAAGAAGACCTCGGGAGAAGATGTGAAACTTCAAGCCTTTTTGTGAAATATCACCTATTCTATAGGCAAAAATAAGAGTATACTATGCTTCATTGAACGGGTAATTTGGTCTTGAAAAAGGGCTTTCTCCTGCGTTAACAGAATTGGGAGGAGGGATTCAAGTGCATTTCTGCTTTATCTTGGAAGAGAGATATGCTCGAAAACCCATGCCGATGGTAGTAGCAGACCAGTTGCAGCAGTGGGGACACGAGATTGATGTTTTACAGCCATACGCAGCCGTTACCAGCCTGACCGACCTTTCCCTGACGAAGTATGATGCCTATGTCCTGAAGACCGTATCGGATGGGCCGGGTTTAACTATCCTCGAAGCGGCTGAAGCAGTTGGTATACCCACAATCAATAATTCACGCGCTATTCGCCTGATACGAGATAAGGCGGTAGCGGTGGCTTTTGCGCAAGCGTGTGGCCTGCCTGTGCCAACTACCTACTTTGTTGGTCATCCACGCGCCCTAGTCAAAGTGCCGCAGGAACTGTATCCTGTGGTTGTAAAACCTAGTAATGGTACTTCATTACAGGATATCCATCTCGTGCGCACACCTGAAGAGATGACGCGGCTCCCGCTTGATGAGCATAGTTACTACCTGGCGATGCGCTATGTCGAGAATACTGGCTACGACATCAAGCTGTATATCACGGGCCAGGAAGTGCATGCAATCGTCAAAAGTTCACCCCTCCATGGAACGGTGCATGAAGAAGAAATAGCCGTGAGTCGTGATATGCTGAAGCTTGCCCGCCGCGTAGGTCAGGTGTTTGGTCTTGACCTGTATGGCGTGGATATCCTGGAGACGCCCCAGGGGCTGGTGCTTGTTGATATCAATGACTTTCCCAGCTTTTATGGTGTGCCGCGCAAAGTCGCCAGCGTCGCCGAATATATCCTGCACGCAGCCTATCGCTATCGCATAAGTCGCGAGGGGCAAAGGCGGCCTGCGCGTCCGCAGATTCATACCCGCAAGTCTCTACACCGGCAGGATAACAGGATCGTGCCCGCCGAACTACTAACGTTTAATCCAAATGTGAAGCGGGTCCATAGCAATTGATCGCGCAAAGCGAGCCCCTACAATTATGAAACCTTCTTAGCTCGTTAACCGTGTTATATGTGTGATCTTGTAATAGACTTTCTAACGCCAGAAGCAAACGAGCGCTGATATGCACCTCAAATGGATTGGCATGCGCCCCGTAAGCAACGCCATCCAGAGTTTGAAAGGAAGGTTAGGAGCAGGTACTATGAGAACCACTAATGTGGATCGGTATGATGCCAACACTATGACGGATAGAGCCAAAGATGCTGTGAAGTCAACCGTGTCTACCGTCCAGGAAAGATTGCAATCAGGGTTATCAAAGACCCAGGGTGCTCTACTCGTAGGACTGGATGCGACGCAAGAACTGCTGAAAGAACAGCGCAAACAGGCTGCAAAGAACCTGAAGAAGGCTCAAAAGAGGACACAAAAGAACCTCAAGAATGTTCGGAAAAGCGTGCAGCCGGGCTTATCGCAAACTCAGGAGGCCCTACTCACGGGGTTGGGTGCCGCACAGGTCGCTTTGGAAAAGAATGCCAGGCGTGCTGGTAAGGGTTTGAAAAAGACTCAGAAGAACTTGAAGGAAACGCGCGATGCCGTGCAATCCCAGCTTGAGAGGCGAGCACGCAAACGCGCTCGTGCAAAAACCATGTTCCGCATTGGTCTACTGACGGGCGTTGTGCTTATGCTGCTCTATGCCCCGTGGCCGGGCTCAGAGACACGTCGTCAACTCGTAGCATTTTGGCAAGGACTCTTCTCACGCCAGGATTAGAACTGGTAAATGTTGGCAATCAAGCCCGGCAATCTACCTGGAAAGGCGAGGATACTGGTGTCCTCGCCTTTCCAGGTAGATTGTCAAATTTCAGTTAACAACCGGGCGAAGTTCGTAGAAGGGTCTCCAGTATCATGTACGCTTCATTAAATGTCCAAGATCGTTCAACACATAGAGCACGCGGTGCCTTCCCGATGCCCGTGCTATCGTAATCGATGTATTAGCGGCAGGGTAAAAGAAATCTTTTTCCAGTCCCAGCACTTCGGCTGCATAGGCGTTAACCACACCACCGTGAGCAAAGACCAGCACGCGCTGGCCGATGTGGTTGCGCGCGATTTGATCAAACGCCTCGACCACGCGCCTGCGGAATGCCTTTGAGGGTTCGCTATCCGGAATAACATCCCAATGTCCTGCTTCACCGGCCATACGCACGATGTCAATCTGGCGTTCCTGTAGGGCCTTGTATAAGGCCTCCAGATCATTGCCATCGCTGGGCAAGGGACGTATAGTGCCCAGTTTAATCTCTTTTAGATCCTCGACGATAATGGGCTGTATACCCAGGCGTTCGGCTAGCGGCGCTGCCGTTTCCAGGCAGCGCCGCAGGGGACTACTGTAGATCGCATCAAAGTTCAAACTGCTCAGCCGTTCCGCCAATGCCTGGGCCTGCTCACGTCCTACACGGCTGAGCGGCAGGTTGTCATAGATACCGCTGGGAATAATTTCATCTGCCTCGGGAATGGCATCAGCATGCCGCACAATAAACAGCTCGGCAGCATGGCTGTGCTGGAACAGAAATGGGTCTTGCATCGTATTGAATGGTTCCTCATCTACTAGCTGTATGTTCCTCTGTTGCAGGTATCCCTCATTTCGCCAACTGGCGTATGACCGATCTAGCCAGCGAACGTTTGTGTACCTCGTCTGGCCCATCGACCACGTGTAAAGTTCGCCCGTGCGCCCACATCGATGCCAGCGGAAAATCGTCGCTGAGTCCCGCGGCACCGAAGACCTGCATAGCCCTGCTGACCACGTTGGTAAATACCTCGGGTGCCGCGATCTTAATCATGGCGATCTCGTTCTGCGCGGCCTTCTTGCCCAGGTTGTCAATCATCCAGGCTGTTTTGAGCGTCAGGAGCCGGGCCTGCTCGATCTCCAGTTGCGATTGGGCGATCCATTCCTGGATGACACCTTGCTCGGATAGGGGTTTGCCAAAAGCAACACGCGAGGTGGCACGCTGGCACATCAATTCCAAGGCATACTGCGCTGCCCCAATCGCGCGCATGCAATGGTGGATGCGTCCAGGCCCCAGGCGCGCCTGGGCAATGGCGAAACCGTCGCCTTCCTCTCCCAGTAGATTGCTCACAGGGACGCGTACGTCCTTGAAAAGCACCTCGCAATGGCTTTCATTGTCTATGTAGCCCATCACCGGAAGGTTGCGCACAACAGTGACGCCAGGCGTATTTTTTGGCACGAGCACCATGCTCTGCTGGCGGTGCCGTTCTGGAGTGTCGGGATCGGTCTTGCCCATTACGATAAAAATTTTGCAGTGTTCGCGCGCAGCCCCTGAGGCCCACCACTTGCGGCCGTTGAGCACATATTCGTCGCCCTCGCGCTTGATAGAGAGCTGGATGTTGGTAGCATCAGAACTGGCCACGTCTGGTTCGGTCATGGCAAAGGTCGAACGTATCTCTCCGTTCAGCAGCGGCAGGAGCCACTGCCTTTTCTGCTCAGGCGTGCCGAACTGGGCCAGGATCTCCATGTTACCCGTGTCGGGCGCTGCGCAGTTAAACACCTCGGATGCCCAACTGACGCGGCCCATAATTTCGGCAAGGGGCGCATATTCCAGGTTCGTCAGGCCGGCGCCATACTCCTCATCGGGCAGGAAGAGATTCCAGAGCCCCTCTGCCCTGGCCTTCGCCTTCAATTCGTCCACAATTTCAGCATGGTGGAAAGGGTTGCCTGAAGCGGCAACCTGGTCGCGAAAGGTTTGCTCGTTGGGATAAATATAGCGATCCATGAAATCGCTCAGACGCTTACGTAGCTCGTTAACTTTCTCTGAGTAGGCAAAATCCATTTGTGTGCTCCTCTGCAAAAATTAGTGTACGTCTTTCTTTTGACTATACCATATCCGCGAGAGGAGCGCCCGGTACTTTTGCCTTTACCCCTACGGATACTGAGGTGGTTGAGGTTGTCCATACTGCGGGTATTGTGGAGACGATGTAAATGGCTGTGGCGATGGCGGATATTGCTGATTCCGCATTGCCTGCTGCCTGAGGTAGTTGAGTTCTCTATAGATGGGCCATTCGCCAAAAGCGAGTATGCAAAGCATGACGATGTTGACGATGGGCACAAACATCAGCAGCCCCAAAGCCCCGCTATAACCTGCTTTGGCGAAGATGCGCCAGTAAATGATAACCGCAAAAATGATAGCTACGAGACCGACAATGCCGGAAACGATGAAGATAGTTACTAGCGTAGTAGTATCTACCGTACCAGACGTGGCCGGGTTCGTGGTGGTGTAGTTAGGGCCCATGTTCATCTCCTTCCTATGTATAAAAACGTGCTGTTTGACCAATGCAGAAAAGACTGGATAGGGTAAGTTTGGAGCAACCAGGCGGAAGTGACAGGATGCATGTAACCTGTGCAGTTAGCCAATTCCATCTAGAGCGAACCTACTGGCTTTATCATTATAACATGTATTGTATAGATGATGAGTTTCGATGACCGGGAGACGGGAATATCTCCCTCCATGCCTGTGTTCTCTCTAGTGAGAACAATTCTACGTCGTGAGTCCTTTACAAATTCCTCCTTCAAAATGGAATATCTCCCAAACCACTCGTGTTATCAAGCTATGAACGGTTAGCAATCTCATACCGGGAGTGCTAGACAAGCAAATGACAATGTGCTATAATCTGGCAATCAAACGTTGGGACTGCTAACAAGCAGACACGATATTGAACATTTACTGCTGAAATGCGGAGTATGAGGCCCAGATGTTTCTTCTGTGCAAACCTGCCCGTATAAGATGTAGGGAGTAAAGGTTCACGATCGTACTTCCATATAGTTAGGAGCATTCAATCACATGAAGTGTGAACGTTGTCAAAATAATCCTGCCAGCGTGCGTATCGACGAACTCGTCAACGGCAAGCGTGTACAGCATTACCTGTGCCGGGAGTGTGTTGATGAGCTGATGAGCGCGGCTATGAACCAGTTCGGCGGCTCAGATGGTCAAGATAACCCTGGTGGTGCTCCCTTCGGTTTCTTTTCAAATAATGCCAATGCTTCATCCGCTGCTGGTGGCGTAAATACGGCTACCGCGGAGCGGCAGGCTAAAAATAGTAAAACACCTACGCTGGATCAGTACGGGCGTGATCTGACTGACGAGGCTGCTCAAGGGAAACTAGACCCGGCTGCGGGCCGCGAACGTGAGCTTCGCCGGGTAATTACGGTGCTGGGACGCCGTCAAAAGAATAACCCGGTGCTAATTGGTGAGCCGGGTGTGGGTAAGACTGCCATTGTCGAAGGCCTGGCCCGTCGTGTTAACGAGGGTAATGTCCCTGCTAACTTGCGTGGCAAGCGTATCGTCTCCTTAAATATTGGTGGCATGGTTGCCGGAGCGATGTTCCGGGGACAGTTCGAACAGCGTATCAAGTCTATTCTTGAGGAACTGCGACAGGCTGATGATGTGATTCTGTTTATCGACGAGTTGCACACGGTTGTTGGCGCAGGTGCCGCTGAAGGCGCGGTTGGCGCTGCCGATATGCTCAAGCCAGCATTGGCGCGTGGTGAACTGCGCTGTATCGGCGCTACCACGATGGACGAATACCGCAAGCATATCGAGAAAGATGCAGCCTTAGAGCGCCGCTTCCAACCCGTGTTGGTCGATGAGCCAACGGCTGAAGAGGCCATCGAAATGCTGCGCATTGTGCGTGCCAATTATGAACTGCACCACGGTGTGGGTATCACCGACGAGGCCATTGATGCGGCTGTAAAACTCTCTGACCGCTATATCAATGATCGCTTCTTGCCTGACAAGGCTATCGACGTAATGGACGAGGCTGGCTCAGCCCTACGCTTAGAAGCGACCGAAAAGGGTATCGTCAGCCCGACCTACATCTCTGACCTGGAGAAAGAACTGGCAGATATCCAGGCGAAGAAGGAAGCGGCTGCGAACTCTGAAGAATACGAGCGTGCTGCCAGGTTGCGCCAGCAAGAACTGGTGGCGCTGGAAAAACTGGATAAAGCGCGTGCCGAGTCGGGTAATTCAATGACCTTACTTGTCACTCCTGAGCTAGTAGCGCAAGTTGTTGAGAACTGGACGGGGGTGCCCGTCAGCCAGATGGTCGAGGGCGAGCGCCAGAATCTGCTGAACCTGGAAGATGATCTGCGCAAGCGGATTATTGGTCAGGACGAGGCTATTAGCGCAATTGCTCGCGCTATCCGCCGCTCGCGTGCAGGTCTGAAGGATCCGAAACGCCCCATTGGTTCGTTCCTGTTCCTTGGCCCTACAGGTGTTGGTAAGACGGAAATGGCGAAGGCCCTGGCCGCTGAACTCTTTGGCGGCGAGGACAAATTGATCCGCCTCGATATGTCGGAGTACATGGAGCCCCATACGGTCTCCCGCCTGTTTGGTAGCCCTCCAGGCTATGTTGGCTATGACGAGGGTGGTCAGTTGACCGAGCAAGTGCGTCGCCACCCGTATAGCGTGATCCTGTTGGACGAAGTCGAAAAGGCGCATCCAGAGGTCTTCAACTCCTTGTTGCAGATCATGGACGATGGCCGTTTAACCGATGGTCAGGGTCGCACGGTAGACTTCAAGAACACCGTGGTGATTATGACCAGTAATGCCGGCAGCGCCGACATGAAGCGCGCGGTGCGTATTGGCTTCTTGCCGAACAGTCAAGAGGAAGTGCGCAATGAGCGCAACGAGGTGATCCGCTCGAAGGCGATGGAGGGGCTGAAGCGCATGTTCCGGCCCGAGTTCATCAACCGTATCGACCAGGTTGTGATCTTCCATGCATTAGGCAAGGAGGAACTCTACAAGATCGTTGAGCTGTTGCTAGCCCAGGTTCGCTCGCGCTTGAGTGAGCAGAAGATCGAGCTGGTAGTCAGCGACGAGGTGCGAGACCTGCTGCTGCGTGAAGGCTTCGACGAGGAGTATGGTGCGCGCCCACTGCGCCGCACGATCCAGACCTATGTCGATGATGCTCTGGCTGACGCGTTGCTGAACGGCGTTGTTGCCCCCGGCCAGGTAGCACACCTGGTACTGCGGGATGACGCTGTTGCCGTTGAAGCTGAGAAGGTGCCTCAGGTAGCATAGTAGATTATTACTGATGAATAAAGAGGGTCCGGCAGGCGACGCCTGCCGGACCCTCTTTATTCATCAGTAATTATAAAACTCAACAAATATATTGAACTTCGTGTTGAGCTTTTAAGCAAATTCTAATACTCGTTTAATGTAACTGGCTTGATTTGAAGCTTAGCTCTTGCTACAATTAGCACACTGGTTTTTAGACCTTTCGGAAGGAATGAGGTAATGACGCGCGATCAGAATAAAGGGATCAACCTGGCGACTTCAGAGAACAATGCCGGTGTTAATCCCACGGTCGCGCACGGCGATGACTCATGTAGTGCGGAAGGTAAAGCTGCGACAGAGAGTTTTGAGGCCCTGTATGAGGCCGAACGGCGCGCGCGTGCCGAGGCTACAGCGCGTGCTAACGAGCTCGAGGCAATCTTCGAGGCGATGGCTGATGCTGTGTTCTTCTACGATAGGCAAGGCCATCTACTGCGCACAAACGCTGCTGCGCGCGAACTGCTTGGACTTGATCAATCCCCCGGCTATCACTCGCTTCCCCCAGATGAGCGTCTTGTTCATTTTCTTCCGCGTGATGCGCGGGGTCGGCCTCTCCCTGAGCAGCAATGGCCGATCCACCGCATTTTAAGTGGCGAGGGGCTGACGGGCGCGAATGCCATGGACATGATGGTTCGCCTGCCTGATGGACGCGAGTTAGAGTTTAGTGTGAGCGGCGCGCCGTTGCGTGGCACAAAAGGGAATATTACCGGTGGCGTCGTGATCACGCGCGATGTCACAGAACGACGGCGCTTGGAGCGAATGGCCCAGGGATTCGCGCGTGAAGCAGTAGCCCGTGCCAGCCAGCTTGAAGCGACTATTGAAGCTATGGCTGACGGTGTGTTCATCTATGACGCTGAAGGGCGTCTCTTCCAGGCAAATAAGGCTGCGCGTGAACTTCTCGCGCTCGATATCCAGTTGGACTTTCACTCGCGTCCCGTGCGCGAGCGCGCATCTCAGACGCTGGTGCGCGACGAACAAGGCCAGTTTCTCCCCAAGGAGCAATGGCCATTGCACCGCATCCTGCGCGGTGAAATACTCGAGGGCACAAACGCGGTGGACGTGATGCTCCGCGCGCTCGATGGGCGCGAAGTGCTGCTTGGCACCAGTGGCGCTCCGGTGCGTGATGCCGAAGGACACATAGCAGGTGGCGTCTTGATTATGCGAGATGTGACGGAAAGACGTCATTTGGAGCAGAGAACGCATGATTCCCTCGATGCTTTGCTGGCGATAGCGG
>Ga0137359_10004444_pt1 | contig 11514 bp, 7 predicted proteins | sample Mad1_40_16metaG_FD_108281 | JGI IMG/M metagenome (GOLD analysis project Ga0137359, IMG submission 108281) | Vadose zone soil microbial communities from Angelo Coast Range Reserve, California, USA - Mad1_40_16 metaG | ecosystem: Environmental > Terrestrial > Soil > Vadose zone | place: USA... | reverse complement strand
GATTTCAAACGAATCGCCTGCTTGTAAGCCTGAATCTCTTCATCCGCTTTGCCCCAGTCTCGATAGACCAATCCCAACGCGTACCAGGCATCAGCGCCGTTGTAGGGATCGAGCCGAATCGATTGGCGGTAGCTGTTTTCTGCTTCGCGATATTGCTTCAGATAGTAATTTGCCAAACCGATATTGAAATATGACTCAGCAGACGGGCGCAGCGCTACTGCGCGACGCGATGCCTCAATCGCGTCGCTATGCCGGCCGAGTTTTTCGCGGCAAAAGCCCGCTTGGGCCCAGGCTTCCGCATAGTTGCTATCAGATTCAACCGCCTTCTCGAAATACGGCAACGCTTTTTCACAGTCGTCCTGGGAAAGAAAACTGAGACCATCACGAAATGCCTGCACCGCCTTCGCGCGTTTGTTTCTACCGCTTGCCGCGACCAGTTCAGATAACGACATCAAGGCGCCGCCGCTTTGCAATTGTGAAATGCGTTCTGACGGAATCGCAAAATTAATGCTCTGCCCGCCGGTGATTTGCAGTGTCGCGACGCCGATCACCTGGCCATGCATGTTCACGACAGGACTACCACTCGACCCTGGTGAAATGGGCGCGGTGATCTGAATGATTCTTCCGAAAGTGGGAATGTCGCGCACGGCTGAAACAATCCCGTTCGTTACGCTGCCTTCAAGTCCGAAGGGATTGCCGATTACGACGATACTTTCGCCCTCTTGCGGCGAAGTGCGGTCGAGCGACAGCGATCGCACCTGGCCGGCAGGCGCTTCGATCCGCAACACGGCAAGGTCGCCTTCAGCATCAACGGCCACCACGCCTTTAACCGGATATACATACCCGTTAAACGAATGAACCTCGGCGCGGTAGGCGTTTTCGATAACATGGCGGTTGGTGACTACGCGATCCGAGTCGATGAAGAAGCCGCTGCCGCGCGAAAGCTGTTCGCCGCGCGCGTCAAACGTTTCGATTGCCACGGCGGAGGGTTTGATACGACGAACCAAATCGGGAAGAAGATCCTGCGCGGAAGCCTGAGGAACAACGCGTAGAACGAGCAATAATGAAAGCCAAAGGAATTTCATTTATTGAATATTAAGTCTTCTCTGTGAGTCCTCAGTGCCCTCTGTGTCTCTGTGGTTGGATTTAGCACGAAACCGATCACCAAGAATTCATAACCCTGCCAGCGCCAATTTCTGAACCTGCGAAACCACGTCGGCGAGTTTCACATCATTGCTCGACTTCGCGCGGCGGTCAAAAAGTTCAACCAAACCATCTGTAACTTTCTTGCCAATGGTGATGCGGTAAGGAATGCCGATCAGATCGGCATCCTTAAATTTCACACCTGCGCGCTCATCACGATCATCCAGCAAAGTGTCCAGCCCGGCGCGCGTCAAGTCTTTGTAGAGTTTTTCTCCCGTCTCTCGCAGCTTCTCGTCCTTCATGTTGATTACGGTAACGACTACATCAAACGGTGCAATCGTCTTGGGCCAGATGATGCCGTCGGCGTCGTGATTCTGTTCGATAGCGGCGGTGATAATGCGCTCAACGCCGATGCCGTAGCTACCCATCACGATCGGCGCCGGCTTTCCGGCTTCAGTCAAAACCGTCGCGCCCATCGATTCCGAATACTTGGTGCCGAGTTTGAAGATGTGGCCAATCTCCATCGCTTTGTATACGTCGAGCACTCCGGTGTCGCAGCGCGGACATGATTCATCGGAATTCACCGAGCGCAGGTCGGCCCACTGATCGATCTGAATGTCTCGTTCCACATCGACGCCGCGAAGGTGATGGTCATCTTTGTTCGCGCCGGTCGTCATGTCGCGTCGGCCTTTAAGCGCAAGATCGGCGACCACAAGTAATCGTTTAACGCCTTCAGTACCCGCATAGACCTGTGCCTGCCCCGGTGTTCCTTCGAACAATCCAATGCGGAAGCCGTGCAGAGGTACGTTCTCATTAACCCCTACCGCGCCCAAACTTCCAGGACTCGCGCCGAGCCAATTGCGGATTTCGTACGGATAAGCCTGACGAAATGTCCTGGCTCCAAGTGCATCCATGAGCTTGATGTCGTGAAGTTGATGATCGCCGCGCAAAAGGATTAATGCTGGTATCCCATTGTCTACGACCAACGCCATGGTCTTGATCTGATTCTTCGCTGCAGCGCCGCCGGGAAAAGTTGTCAGGTCTTCAATCGTGCGCACTCCAGGCGTGGGAAATTCTTCCGGCGCTTCGGGACCGACCAGATCTTTAACAGGCGCCAGGCGCGACGTGGCCTTCTCGAGATTCGCCGCGTAACCACAGTTTGCACAACTCGCAATCAAGTCTTCGCCGGCACCAGTTTTTGCGACAAACTCATTTGATTCAGAACCGCCCATCGAACCTGAAGACGCTTCGACAATTGAATACTCGATGCCGCAGCGTGTGAAGATTCGCTTGTAGGCCTCGCGCTGGTCCGCAAACGATTTGTCCAGACCAGCCTTATCGAGATCAAACGAGTAGGCGTCTTTCATGATAAACGTGCGCAGCCGCATAAAGCCCGACTTTGGCCGGAGCTCGTCGCGAAACTTCACCTGAATCTGATACCAAACCTGCGGCAGTTGTTTGTAAGAACGAAGTTCATTGCGCGCGATGGTCGTAAAGATTTCTTCATGCGTCATGCCAAGGCACATGTCCGCGTCCTTGCGATCTTTCAGGCGAAACATTTCGTCGCCGATGGCGTCCCAGCGACCCGATTCTTTCCAAACCTCAGCCGGATGCAGCGCCGGCAGATAAAACTCCTGGCCGCCGATGCGGTTCATCTCTTCGCGCAGGATGGCCATGATCTTCAGCGCAATTCGTTGGGCCATCGGCATGTAGGAATAGATGCCGGCGCCAAGTTGGCGAATCAAGCCAGCACGTAGCAAAAGTTTGTGCGAGACAACTTCGGCGTCCGCCGGATCCTCGCGAAGTGTGGGAATAAAATATTGTGACCAGCGCATTAGGTTTTAAGTGAAACTTTCCTGAGATGACTACGGCTATTCATTCTCGCTTAGCAAAAAGCTTAACGCAACGTAGGACAGACATTCCTGCATGTCCGACGAACTTCAGTTTGTCGCTGAGCAACGACAAGCTGAAGCTTATCGAACATCACGTTGCGAGCGCTCGTAGCCTGCTGTACCATCGCAGCCTGCTACAGTCGTCGATCTCCTGAGATTCACAAATGAAAATTGCACTTGCGAGCGACCATGCCGGTTTTGCCGAGAAGGAGCGTTTAAAGCCTTTACTGACTGACCTGGGATTGCAGTTTGAAGACCTGGGCACACTCTCAGAAGCTTCGGTTGATTATCCGGATTACGCGCGCAAGGTTGCGGAAGAAGTTGCCGGAGGACGCGTCGATCAGGGGCTGCTGGTTTGCGGGTCGGGGACGGGAATGGCGATTACTGCAAACAAGGTACCGGGCGTTCGCGCCGCAGTTGCGTGGTCGGAAGAAACAGCGCGGCTCGCGCGGCAACATAACGATGCGAATGTGCTGGCAATCGGTGCGCGCACTACGCCGCCGGAACAGATTCCGGCAATCGTGCGTGCCTGGTTCAGTGCAGATTTTGAAGGCGGCCGCCACGCCGAGCGGGTTGCAAAAATTGAAGGCAGTCGGAAGTAAGCAGAAGGCAGAATCCTGAAGGCAACTCTAAAGATCGAGTGTAATGGTCAAGAATGAAAAGCTCATGGTTGGGAAGGGTGGTTTACCCCTGCTCGTTGAATGCCACTCGATCTTGGGCGAGGGCAGGCCACCCTTCCCGCCCATGAGACATTCAGACTTGAATGCTTCAGTGCAGAATCTGCCACCAAGACTAAGTTCAAAGGACCAGATTAAATGACCGATTTAAGGAACGCACCACTCGCCGAGGTTGATCCATTAATTTCCGAAGCCATCGACAATGAAGTCGCGCGCCAGGCGAACGGCCTTGAGCTGATTGCATCGGAAAACTTCGTTAGTGAAGCCGTACTGGAAGCGGCGGGTTCTGTGTTTACGAATAAGTATGCTGAGGGCTATCCGAAGAAAAGATATTACGGTGGCTGTGAATGGACCGACGTGGTTGAGCAGGCGGCGATCGATCGCGCTAAACAATTATTCGGCGCGGACCACGCGAACGTGCAACCACACAGCGGCGCACAGGCAAACATGTCCGTATACCTGGCGGCGATTCAGTATGGCGATCAGATTTTGGGAATGAACTTATCGCATGGTGGACATTTGACGCACGGTCACCCGATGAATTTTTCCGGCATCAGTTACAAGGTCGCCGATTACGGCGTGTCGAAGGAAACTGAGCAGATTGATTACGACGAGTTGCAACGCATCGCGGAGGAGCATAAGCCCAAGCTGCTCGTGTGCGGCGCTTCCGCCTATCCGCGCATCATTGATTTCAAACGCATCGGCGAAATCGCCAGGAGTGTCGGCGCGCGTATGTTTGCCGACATCGCACACATCGCGGGCCCGGTCGTTGCCGATCTTCATCCGTCGCCAGTGCCGCATGCTGATTACGTTACGACGACCACACACAAGACTCTTCGCGGCCCACGCGGCGGATTAATCCTTTGCAAAGAAGAGCACGCGAAGGAGATTGATCGAAAGGTGTTTCCGGGCGTGCAGGGTGGGCCATTAGTGCACATCATTGCCGCCAAGGCCGTCGCGTTTGGCGAGGCGCTGCGCGACGACTTCAAAGTTTACCAGCGGCAAATTCTGGCCAATGCAAAAGCGCTGGCTAGTGAACTTCAACAGCATGGCCTGCGTTTAGTTTCCGGTGGCACCGACAATCATCTTATGCTGGTTGACGTTTGGATGGACGGAAAGGGAATCACCGGCAAAGATGCGGAGAAGGCGCTCGAAGCCGCGAACATCACCGTTAACAAGAACACGATTCCTTTCGATCAAAACAAGCCGTTCGTCGCTTCGGGCCTGCGCATCGGCACACCGGCCGTCACCACGCGCGGCATGAAGGAACCTGAGATGCGGGAAATCGGTCGCTTGATCGCAGAAGTCATTCACGCGCCCGAGTCGGAAGAAGTGCGAGCAAAAGTTCGGCAGGGCGTGGACGAATTGAGCGCCCGTTTTCCGCTTTATGCGAAGCGACTGAAGGGACGCGCTTCCAATCGTGAAGTAATCGGCGCCAGGTAGCCAGGCGCAGCTATAATGTCTGCGCGGAACGACTACTCATGAAAAGTCTCTCATTCTTCTTAGCTATGCTGTTGTTACTGTCGGCCTCAGCCTCAGTGACCTTGGCCCAAACCAGCCATGCTACATCAATAGGAGAAATCCCTTGCATTGAAGACTCTCTGCCCGGTCGACCCACGTTGAAACGACGCCAGCCGCCACCGCAGACTACAGCGACCGATGAAGGCAGAATCGATCAGAAGCCTTTGCAGAAGGAAAAGGGTCAGCAGAAAGATCCATGCATAGATCCGATCAGTAATCAGCCAATTCGCGTCGAGTTTGACGGGTTGCATGCTTTCACCGAAGTAGACATGGTTAAGGCGTTCCGCGAGCGAAGGATTGGACTCCCAGCCAACCAAATGCCGGATTCCGAAGTTCTCGCGAAAGGTAATGTACTGATAAAGGAATGGCTGGAATCGCGCGGTTACTTTAATGCCACGGTCAGTGCTCGCGAGAACGAAGACGAGCGAAGTATCGTTTTTCTTGTTTACGAAGGTCAGCGCTTTCCACTTACGGAAGTTCGGTTTGAAGGCAACCAAAATTTCTCTTCGGTAGAATTAGCATCGAAAATCGGAGAGTGCCGAGCTGACTATCGAGACACTGAGAGCGGCTACGATTCCCTTATTTTCGATTATTGCACCCGCCGGTTATTGAACTTCATAAGAAGCCGAGGTTACCTACGGGCAGCGTTCGGTCAACCAACAAAAGAGATAGATTCGCGTGGCCTGGTTCTGACTCTTCCTCTCGACGAGGGCCCACTTTATCGCCTTGGGGAAATCAAAATCGAAGGATCAAAAGCTGTTGCGGCAGAACAAATCAGGGCCATGCTCAATCTTCAACCGGGCGACATAGTCAATGGTGAAAGAATTGGCAAGTGGTTATTTGAGGACGTCAAGAGAACGTACGGAGAGATGGGGTACATTGAATATGCCGCCGAGCCCGAGCCTGAGTTCCGCGCGGCTGATGACCGAAACGAGGCAAGAGTTGATTTCACCGTCACCATCGACGAGGGGCGACAGTTTAGAATTCATGACATCAAATTCAATGGAGACAGTCTCCCTGAAAAAGAACTGCTCAGCGTGTTGCGAATTCGCGGGGGCGACGTATTTAACCAGCGGCTTTTCGAGGAGAGTATCGAGGAGTTGAACAAAATGGGTTGCTTCGAGCGAATAGACAAGGATCGCGATGTTGGCTTCGCCACAAACGAAGAAGACGGACTCATCAATATAATCATCAAAGTTAACAACCTAAAGAGCAGTGCAACTCCCCGAGATTTGTCAGCGGACGGTCGTTAGTCAAGCCTCAACATGCAAGAAATCTTCGGGCCTGACGGCCTAATCGCCCAGGCACTTCCTGATTACGAACATCGTCCCGGCCAAATTGATATGGCACGGGCCGTGATGCGCGCGTTTGACGAGCGCCGGCATCTGATCGTTGAAGCTGGGACGGGAACAGGTAAGACGCTCGCTTATCTTGTGCCTGCAATTGCCTCAGCGGTTGGGGGACGTGGCCGCGTGATCATCTCGACGGGCACGAAAAATCTCCAGGAACAATTAATGGAGAAAGACATTCCTTTCCTTCAGCGAGTGCTGCCAAAGAATTTCGACGCCGCTTACATGAAGGGTAGAAACAATTACGTCTGCCTTCATCGATTGGGTCGCGCCGAAGGTTCTCCAGTGCTCGAAGGCCTGGATGAAGTTGATTATTTTGATGAAGTGGGCCATTGGGCCAAGTCATCGCAGACTGGTGACCGCGCGGAATTATCAAACCTGCCGGAGTCGCTTTCATTCTGGCGTCACATCGATGCGCGAACGGAAACTTGTCTGGGCCAGAAATGCGTCGATTTCAATCCCTGCTTCATCACGCGCATGCGCGAGCGCGCCCTGAATGCCGACATCGTCGTTGTCAATCACCATCTGTTCTTTGCCGACCTGGCCCTGCGCAACAGCATGTACGGCAGCGTCCTGCCGGATTATTCTGCAGTCATTCTGGATGAAGCGCATCTAATTGAGGACGTGGCTTCGGAATATTTTGGTTCGCAAGTTTCAACCTATCAAATCGACGATCTCATTCGCGACGTGGGCAATGTGCCTTACGAAGATGCGGACGCCGATCGCGAGATAACGAAGACTTCGGCGCGCGTCATGCGTTTCGCCGACAACTTCTGGATGGGCTTTCGCGATGGCCGCAGCAATGAAGGACGTTATCCGATTATTCCCGGCACTTTCGCTGGGCGCGATGAAGACGGCGAAATGCAGTCAACGCCGTCGGGAGACCTTTACGTTTCGCTTGATGGCGCACTTGCCAGATTAGAAACGACGCTTGATGCGCTGAAGGAAAAACCGGCGGAAGTTGAGAATCTCGTCCGGCGCATTCGGCAAACCAGGTTTGATTTGCAGTTCATCGTTACAGGCGCGGACAAGAAATTTGTCTACTGGTTGGAGCGTCGCGGCCGGGGAATTTTTCTGCGCGCCTCGCCGATAGATGTTTCGGGCATACTCGAAGACAAACTGTTCGACAAGATTGATACCGTGGTGTTGACATCGGCAACACTCTCAAGCGCCGGCAACTTTTCGTTTATTCGCGAGCGGCTCGGCCTCGATGCTGCTGATGACTTGATAGCCGAATCATCTTTCGATTATCAGAGCCAGGCGCTTTTGTATCTGCCGCCGAATATGCCCGATCCACGTTCGCACGAGTGGGCCGCAGCAGCCGCTGAAGAAGTGATCAAGATTGTGAACGCAACAAATGGCCGCGCGTTTGTGTTGTCGACCAGCCTGACGGGCATGCAATCGCTTTACGATTTGGCGATGCCTGAACTCGATTACCCGTGCCTGTTGCAGGGCAGTGCCTCAAAAGGACGTTTGCTGGAAAGATTTCGCCAGACTCCAAACGCGGTGTTGTTCGCGACCTCGAGTTTTTGGCAGGGTGTGGACGTGCGCGGCGAGCAGTTGTCCTGCGTGATCATCGACAAGCTGCCGTTCGCTGTGCCAACCGATCCGATTGTGGCTGCGCGCCAGCGTTACATTGAAGATGAAGGTGGCTCGAGTTTTTTTGAGTACAGCGTGCCGCAGGCAATTATCAGTTTGAAGCAGGGACTTGGACGGTTAATACGCAGCACGACCGACCGCGGCGTATTGGCGGTGCTCGATCCGCGGCTGAAGACAAAGAGTTATGGACGATTGTTTTTGAAGAGTCTGCCGCAGTGTCGTGTGACTGCGCGAATAGAGGATCTCACGGGTATGTTTGAATCACAGTCCAAAGTCCAAAGTCCAATGTCCAATGTCGCTGGTCTTTGATAATCTTTTTTGGACTTTGGACATTGGACTTTGGACGTTAGACTTGGGTCATGCCGGGACTATTTGAAGTAATGATCGAGCGCAACTTCTCGAGCGCGCATCAACTGCGCGGCTATAAGGGGAAGTGTGAAAACCTGCACGGCCACAATTACAGGGTTGAGATATATGCGCGCGGTAGCGAGCTGGATAATATCGGATTGCTGGTTGATTTTGTGGAACTCAAAGCAGCCGCCGACGAAGTGGTTCAATATCTCGACCATCGAAATATCAACGAGCTCGATCCGTTTGTCGAGTTGCAACCTTCCGCGGAAAATCTGGCGAAATATGTTTTAGAGCGAGTAGCTTCTAAAGTTGGTGACGAGCGCGTGCAGATTTACAAGGTGCGATGTTTTGAGACGCCGACGAGCGTCGCGACTTATGAAATTCAGTAGGCAGAAGGCAGTGGCAGTCGGCAGAAAACAATTGAACCATCTTGCTTTTCTTTCTGCCTAGTGCTGCTGCCGTCTGCCTACTATTCTTTACGCTTCGTCAGCCATCACTGGGATAGTTTGCACAAACACCGGCGTTAACTCTTCTTCTCGATATTCAGGCACACGATGTTGCTCTCTGAGCCGTGCTAGACCTGCCTTTTTCATGTAGGGTTTCTCGCAGAATCTAAAGAACAACCAGGCAAAGCCGATCGTCGCTGGCACAACGATCGCCAAAGCATTCACCATCGGCGGCAGTTCCCGAATGGTAAACGACCACGATTCCATGATCACGAGTTCGTGAGTGAGATACAAAGAATAGGAAAAGACTCCCACGGTCGCGGCGGCGCCGACGCTTTTCGCAACCAGTCTTCCAATAGCTCCCGGCTCACGCAGTCGCGTTAGCCACGCGTGTTCGGCGCTGACTACACGATTCACCACCATAAAAAATCCAAATCCCCACAGCGGATGCATCAGCAACCAACCCAGGTCGTGTGGCAACGTATCCTTCTGCGTGTTTGGCAACAACTCTGAAATCGCCGATGCTAAAACAATCGCCGCGCCGCCGAGCCACAAGTTTCGGCACCAGCGCGGCAGTTTTACTAAACCGAATGCTGACTCAACCGCAATCGCCCCCAACGCCCAGGTGAACCAATGAACTGCGGCTGCTTCAGGCACTGGTACACCGACCCCAGTCGAAACCCAAATTGCATGGCTGAAAAAATACCATCCCACGCGCGCAGCCGCGCAAATCGCCAAAGTCAATCCCCAGCCCCAGCGCTTACGCAAAAACAGCAACAGAAAGTAAGCCAGGTAAAGTTGCTCTTCGATTGCGAGCGTCCAGAAAACGCCGTTGATGCTGTAACAAGTGTGCGGATCCAGATTGTGAAGCATCAATAGATGCATCGCGACATCGTAAACAAAAAAATGGGTGAGATTGATGCCGGTAGAGAGCGCGGCCATCAACATGAACAGCGCAAACGCCATCAGGTATGGCGGATAGAGCCGCCGAATGCGCCGCCTCCAGAATGAACCAAACTGAATTGGTTTTTCTTTTCCGGCAGCGCGCGACTTGGCCCATTGCAGGTGAATGCAAAATCCGGAGATGACGAAGAAAAGAAAGACGCCGATGTAACCGAACGAACTCAAAAACTGGATCAGTTTCACCGGCCACTGGAAAAAGTTATGAGGAACGGCGTTTTGAGTCCGCGAGACCGCGTGATATAGCACGACACCTAGTGCTGCCACGCCGCGAAGGGCATCGATGCTTTGGAGACGGCCTGTCGCCGGCAGGTTATTAAGCGGTTTCATCTGCGACGTCGAGGCAAAAATCTATCGGTTTCGCAAATCGAGAGGTTGTTGTAATTTCAAGAGCGTTCCAGTTTAGGCTGACACTAACGCGGCCACGTCAATATTGTACTTTCTGATTTTGCTGTACAACCGCGGACGATAGATGCCCAGCAGGTTAGCTGCCGCCTGCTTGTTGCCGCCGGTGCGTTGCAATGTTTTCTCAATCACGAGGCGCTCAATATCTTCGAGCGTCATGTTGGGCGGCACGTCCCAGCCGGCGCCGGCCGGCGATCCTTCAGGCAGCGAGCCATTATCAAAAGGCAGATCAACCGGCTCAATTCGATTTGCTTTCGCAAGTAGCACCGCTCGCTCGATCACATTTTGCAGCTCACGCACGTTGCCTGGCCAGGTGTGCGAGAAGAGTCTTTGATATGCAGCCTGGGAAACACCACTGATCGCGCGGTCGTATTTCTGCGCATACATATGCAGGAAATGTTCGGTGAGCAACTGTATGTCGTCGCTTCTTTCGCGCAGCGGCGGCACATGGATGGTGATGGTCGAGATCCGATAGAACAGATCGTCGCGCAACAGCCCATCACGAATGGCGTCGGCAGGCGGACGATTGGTGGAGGAGATCAGACGAAAGTCAACGGCGTAAGTTTTTTCTGAGCCAATCTTGCGGTAACTGCGCTCCTGCAAAACGCGTAACAGTTTTGGCTGAAGCTCAACCGGCATTTCTGCGATTTCATCCAGCATTAGCGAGCCGCCGGCCGCGTGTTGCACCAAACCTTCCTTGTCCGCGTGCGCGCCGGTAAACGCGCCTTTGGTATGGCCAAAGAGTTCAGATTCAATAAGCTCTTTCGGCAACGCAGCGCAGTTGACCTTGATAAATGGCTTGCGCGCGCGCAACGAATTGTAATGAATGGCGTTGGCGATTAGCTCTTTTCCGGTACCCGATTCACCCACGATCAAAACGTTCGCGTCCGATTTGGCTACCGATTCGATCGTCTCGTAGATCGTTTGCATCGATTTCGCAGCGCCGATAATGTTGAAATATTCTGAGCGGGTCGAAAGCTGGCGCCGCATGTTTGCGTTTTCTGTCAACAATTCGCGCTGCTTCAATGCGTTTTCGACTCGCAGATGAAGTTCTTCAAAATCGAAGGGCTTGTCCACGAAATCAAACGCACCTGCCTTGGTCGCCTCAACGGCTTTGGCGACCGAGCCATGTCCAGTGACCACGATTACTTCAGTTGTCGGACGCGCATCT
>Ga0137359_10004443_pt1 | contig 11514 bp, 13 predicted proteins | sample Mad1_40_16metaG_FD_108281 | JGI IMG/M metagenome (GOLD analysis project Ga0137359, IMG submission 108281) | Vadose zone soil microbial communities from Angelo Coast Range Reserve, California, USA - Mad1_40_16 metaG | ecosystem: Environmental > Terrestrial > Soil > Vadose zone | place: USA... | reverse complement strand
CAAGCCGATCACGGCGGCCAACCCGCCGTAAACAACGCTGTACGGCACGCGGCGAACGTAAACTCCGAAGAGCACGTCCACCAGCCACCACAGGAGTGTAGCAACCATCGCGCCGGGCAATACTTTGCGCATGCTGTCTTCCTGCGGCCGCGCTACGCGATAAATCACCGTCAGCGCCAGCATGGCAAGCACCATCGCGGCGGTAGGGAAAAAGAAATTCCACCATCCTTGCAAAATGGCGTGCTTGCCGACTTCATGGGCGATCCATCGCCGCAGCGGCTTACCCAGAACGCCGAGAATGGCCGCCCCCAACAACGGAGCAATGGTTACGAGCAACAACATCAAACCGCGAACTTGCCGGTGCAGAAACCCGAGTTCGTCCGTATCCTCATAGATGGTATGAATCCCCTGCATCACCAGCTTCATGACCTGGGACCCGGCGAGCAAGGTTCCCGTCCATCCCAGCGCGGCGATCTTCCATGCGTCCGGTCCGCGCTTTACCAAGAACTCCGAGACGATCCCCTGGCTCCCCGGCGGCAAGAACTGTGTAAGATCGGCGATCAGATCAAAGAGACTCGTCTTTCCGCCGATCCGGCTGGTAGCCAGCGCCACGGCAATCAGCAATGCTGGAAAAAACGCGAGGAAAAGATTGAAGGCAATGGCCTGGGAGATCACTCCGCATCGCGGAAATACGCGTGCGAACATCCCGTACACCCGCCTAAGAATCCCCGCTGCTGAAATCATAGCCCGGCATTATACCTGCCTGAGCCATTCTTCAGGACTTCCCGGCAGCGAACGCTCTCTGGATGTATTCCCACACGTCCTTGTTGCTGGAGACGTTTGCAAACTTTGAGCCTGCAAAGATGGAGCTCCCACTTCACGCCCGTTTTTCCATGTGGATCACTAAAAGTGTTTTACCGTTTACCAGGGGAATGGAAATGCGTTTCACCGCGGCATACCCCTTTACACCAAAGAGCTTCGCCCCAGTCAACGTTGCCCCCATCTCGTAGCGGGTAAAGCCCGCGGACCTCGCCGCCTCTTCGCAAGCCTTCAGAATCATGCTGCCAACTCCGCGGCGCGCCCAATCCGGATGGATGAAGAAGGCGCGAATTTTCGCTGCATCGCGCTGAGGGTCCAGCAGTGCATCCTCGCGCCCTGTCCAATGATCGCTACCATACAGGGTCTTGCGCTTGCTCCAGCCGCCGCATCCGACGATGATTAATCCGGACCGCTTGCCTGCGGCTTCGGCACGCGCGATCGCATTTCGCTCGGCCTCCGCAACAATGTACGTTCCGTCGGCGATGATTTGGCTGTCGACGCCAAAAACGGTTTGCAGCGCGCCTTCGATCTGCGCTGGAGTGTAGTCCAGTGTCTGCAACCCACGCACGGACTTGTCGATCAGTTCCCGCAAAGCGGGGACGTCTTCCGGGACGGCGAGACGGAGATGAATGTTTGCATGCGTCATCGTTCAAAAACAGGAACCGCGAAGTAAATTCTATCGCCCTGTGGCACAGGAACACGACAGAATTTGCGCTGTCCAGCATCATCGGCTGATGTTTTGAGCGGTTTGCAAATCACATTATTTCCGAATGGATACAGGTAAATTCTAATGCTCTACATGGTCATCGAACGATTCAAGAATCAGGACGCCAAAGCAGTATATCGTCGCTTCCGGGAGAAGGGACGCATGGCTCCGGGCGGCTTAGCCTACGTCGAAAGCTGGGTGGAGCATAACTTCGACCGTTGCTTCCAGTTGATGGAGTGCGGCGACGCGCGATTGTTGGAAGAGTGGGCAGACCACTGGCGGGATCTGGTTGATTTTGAATTCGCCCCGGTGCGCCTTTCGAAAGAGGCGGCCGAGATCATCGCGCCGCAACTCTGAATCACGATTTTTCGCGGGATTGAAGCGTCCCCCGCAGTCTGGTCAGCAAAGCGGCCAGCTTCGGCCGGTCCTGTTCACTCAACGCGGTGAATTTCAATCCCAGGCCAACACCGGGTGTTGCGTGCCTCACGACGGCGTCGGCCCGGATCTGCCCTTCTGGCACCAGAAAATTCAATCTGGCCAGAACGCCTTCCGCCTTGGGCTCAGGAGTCTCGATGAACAATCCTCCCATGCTCATATCCCGGACACGCGAGACGTCCTCGCGCCGCTGACATTGCCAGTACACCCAAACATCGCCGGGCGTCGGGACGCGGGACGTCAGTCTCCTGGACGGGGAAGTCAATAGCCGAGAGCGAAGCTTTCCGGGTACCATGGTGACACGTCGATCGCCGACCCCAATATAAACAGGCGATATGACGGTAGTGTCAAAATCTCCTGAATCGTTTCACCCTGGAGCATGTGCGGAAGTCGATCCAGCGTTCGCCGACGGGTCGATGGAATCTAGACGGACGATGGAGCATGCGTCTAACTCCGAAATGGAGTACCCTGTTGTTCTCCGCTCCCCCGCTGCAATGCCGGAGGGGCAAGATGCCCGCCACCTATGAGATAGATAAGCAACGCCGGCTGGTGATCACCACGGGATTGGGTCGAATTACCTTGGCCAACGCACTCGAGCACCAGGAAAAGCTCCGGAAGGATCCGGATTTCGACCCCAGCTTCTCTCAGATCATGGATCTCACCCGGATCACGGAGTTCGCGCTCGAAGCCAATGACATTCGCAGGCTGGCGCAGGGAACGGTATTTTCCCGGGAATCCCGCCGAGCCATTATCGCCTCGAGCGATCTTGTCTATGGATTCGGACGGATGTTCGAAATCCTTCGTGAAATCGCAGGGGAAAACGGAATTCGCGTTTTTCGGGACCTCGACGAAGCACTTGACTGGATTCTTCCCAAAAGCACGAGCGCCTGAGCAGCAAAATGGAACGGTGGGAAGTGGGTGGGTAGTGTGCGCGCTGGGTTCTGACTCTCCCCTCACAATTTTGCCGCCGCCCGAATGCCATGTTCACTCGTGCAGGACCACACTGAGGAGGGAGCTGTGGACCTGAAGTCCGCCGTTGTAACGAATAAAACCCAGTTTCCTGAACTTATTCATGAAAAAATTGACCCGTGAGCGCGTTGTGCCAACCATCTCCGCCAACATCTCCTGCGAAATCTTGGGGTGCACCTGTTGAGGTTCGGATTCCGCGCCAAAGCGCGCCAGCAGCAGAAGCGTCCTAGCCAGCCGTTTCTCGCTGGAGTTAAAAAGCTGATCGATCAAATCCTCTTCGACTCGGATGTTGCGCGAAAGAATGTAGGCCATGAAGCGGTCGGAGAGCGCATGTTCGGCGTGGAGCACGCGCATCATCTCTTTTTTTTCTATGACCAGGATGGTTGTGGGAACAATCGCGGTGGCCGTCCCCATGCGAATCTCCTGACCTGCCAGGCACCCCTCCCCAAGAAAGTCGGCGGGGCCGAGTATCGCCACGACTGCTTCTTTGCCGACTTCATTGACAACGGACAGTTTTACACCGCCTTCTTGAATGTACATCACACTCGTGGCGGGCTCACCTTGAGAGTAAATCTTCTGCGACCTTCGATACACGACGACTTTTCTCGCCACACCAGCGGAGTTGAGAAAAGCCTGGGCATCGAAGGCCAGCTTTCCTTTTAGTTTTGGGCGGGGGTTTTTGTTGTTTGGGCTCGCGATATTCTTCATAACAACACCGCTTAGCCGCAATTTTAACAAGATCAGGCGGCCCAAATCAAGGTTTTGTTGGGTTGATGTTGGCAAGCATGAACCGCCGTCCTGCGGATAGCCTCGCCTTAAAGCCTGGCTACTTTTTCGATGCTAGTCCTCGAAAGGAGTCTCTATTTCTCCATGCCCATGCGGTTTTCTTAGTTTGGCCGTCGGCACCGGCAGGCTGAGATTCGCATACTTTTTGCGGGCGGATTTCGCCACTCGCGACTTCGCCATTTCTTTCTTGAGGCTGGCGAGGGTCGCTCTCGCCGATCCATTCATGGCTTTCTTCTTAGGCATACTCCTATGATGACCTGTACTCCAAAACCATTCAGTTCCATTTGGAACAGGGGGGGCGCCGTCATAGGAATAACGGTTTTAGCGAAAATTGCAGCGCATCGAGATCCCGCGGATTGCCGAAACAAATCTATCGCCTGCCAGCAGCGTACCTCGACTGTGCAACCAAGTTTCTTTGCTCCTTGATCGAGTAAAGTGCTGAATCGGCTTGGCGTAAGAGCTTTTCAATTGTATCCCCGTCTTGAGGGTAGACGGCAATTCCCACGCTGACGGAAAGTTTTGGTCCATTGCTGTCATTGGCAACGCTCTCGCAGATGCGCTGGGCTACTTGCTGGGCTTTCCGAGCGTTAGTTTCCGGCAAGACAACAGCAAACTCGTCCCCGCCGAAGCGCGCGGGAGTATCGATGCCCCGGCAGCAGGAGCTCAAAACATCGGCCAACCGGCAAAGCGCTTGGCTTCCTACCATGTGCCCGTGGTGGTCGTTGATTCGTTTTAATCCGTCCATGTCAAGGAACAACAAGGCAAACTCTCGGCTGGTCCGACTGCTTCGCTTGATTTCCCCGTCAAGCACATCCACGAGGTGGCGATAGTTGGCCAGCCCGGTCAACGAATCGCTGGCGGCCTGTTGGCGGAGGTGATCCTCCAGCTCTCGCTGCCGGGTGACGTCTTCGGCGATGACCTCGTAGCCTTCCAACTCTCCTTGCTCGCTGAGAACCTCTCGTCCGCTCAGCCGGACCTTCAAGCTCGTATGGTCTTTCCGCTTCCATTCGATTTCCATGGGATCAGCGTGAGTGTGTGTGCCATTCTGACCCAGCATCTGCGCCCGTTTGCCGGAATCTTGAATAATTTCGCGGGCCAGATCTAGAGCCAGGAGTTCTTGCCTCGACTCATAGCCGAGCATCCTGATCATCGCTTCGTTTACTTCTAGAAACCGTCCGTCGAGACCGCAGCGGCAAATTCCGTAGCTTAGATTCCCTGCCAGGGCGCGATAACGTGCCTCCGACCGTCGCAGTTCTTTCTCCGCGCGATCACGTTGCTCGCGTAACAATTTCTCATCGAGGGCTCGATGCACCGCCACTGGCAAGTGGCCAATCCTCTCCATTTCGATACAATCCGAAGCACCCCTGAGTATGAACTTGGCGGCCGTTTCCCGTTTCAATCCATAGACCAAAAAGATGACCGGGATGTCCTTCTTCATCTCACAAAGGACATCCAGTACCTGTGTTTCTTGCCAATTAGGGCTGGGGTGCTCGGCTACCACGAGGTCAAAGGGTTCCCGACGGAGCCGCTCGGCGAACTGCTCGGGAGTCACAACTACGTCTGCGCTGAGAACGAATCGCGCCTTCTTGAGTTCAGACAAGCAGTGTTCAACGTCAGCCAGGAAACGATGGACAAATAGGATGCGCACAAGGCTGCGTTTAAGTCCAATTAGGTCGAGCGATGAGGCTGGGGTCCCTAGCTCCATGTCCGGTTTTTCACTGCAACGGCTCCAAAAGCGTTTGGAGATGCCGGGGGGTGGCGGTTCTTTTCCGCGCCAAACCGCCCCCCCGGCTGTCATGGTTACTTCAAAAGTAGGGTATGAACTGCACCGTCTGACGTCTGTTCAATTTTGCACACCAAGTACTAGTCCAGTGCTGGATAAAACACATTCCCGACCAGTCCCAATTTGAGGTGCCGATAGAGGCCACCGCTGCTTTTTCGTCACCTGGCCTTGCCTTGCCGCCTTCAACACCACGTCGTACACTGGGAACATCCTATCGATTATTCGAGGACTCATCCGTGACCACACCTGCACAATTCGTTTCGGCATCCCAACTCGCCCGTAGTGCGCGCAGCGAAGAAGTCGTCGCCAAACACAAGAAATACCTATGGCCCTCGGTGACCAACTACTTCCAGCAGCCCCTGGTGGCCGACCGCGGCGAAATGCAGCACCTCTGGGACGTGGAAGGCAACAAGTATCTCGATTTCTTTGGCGGCATCCTGACCGTCTCCGTGGGCCACTGCAATCCGAAGATTTCCAGCAAGGTGAGCGCGCAGGTCAACCGGCTGCAGCACACTTCGACGCTCTTTCCCACCGAACACATTGTTGCGCTTGCTGAAAAGGTCGCGCAGATCACTCCAGGCAACCTGCAGCAGAGTTTCTTTACCAATTCCGGCACCGAAGCGAACGAAGCTGCCATTTTGCTCGCGCGCATGTCCACTGGCAATTTTGATGTCGTCGCTCTGCGTCACGCTTATTCCGGTGGCTCGGCGCTAGCCAAAGCCGTCACCGCGCACGCGCCTTATCGCAAGGCGGGCGTCATCAGCGTAGGCATTTCGCACGCCGTCAATCCTTATTGCTATCGCTGCCCGCTGCACTTGAAATATCCCGATTGCGAAGTGGCTTGCGCCGATGACGTAGAAAACCTCATTCAGACCGGGACCAGCGGCAACATTGCCGCGTTCATCGCTGAACCGATTCAAGGCGTCGGCGGGTTTATTACTCCTCCGAAGGAATACTTCAAGATCGTGTTCAAGATCGTTAAGAAATATGGCGCGCTGTTCATCTCCGATGAAGTGCAAACCGGCTGGGGGCGCACGGGCAAGAAATGGTTCGGCATTGAAAATTGGGAAGTCATTCCGGACATGATCACCAGCGCGAAAGGCATGGCCAATGGAGCGCCTGTGGGCTTGACGGTGACTACGCCGGAAATTGCCGGCGGGTTCCAGGGATCCAACATCGCGACATTCGGCGGCAATCCGGTGACCAGCGTCGCGGCCAAAGCCACCATCGAGCTGATTGAAGAAGAAAATTTGCTGGAAAACGCGGATGTCGTCGGCAAATATTTCCGCGGCAAGCTGGAAGAGTTGCAGGCCAAGCATTCGCTCATTGGCGACGTGCGCGGCATGGGACTGATGCAGGCCCTCGAACTGGTCAAAGACCGCAAGACCAAAGAGCCAGCTCCTGAAGCCGCCACCCAAATGATGGAGCGCGCGCGCCAGAATGGCCTGCTCATCGGCAAGGGCGGCCTTTACGGAAACACCATCCGCATGGCTCCCATGCTGAACACCACCAAGCCGGACGTCGACGAAGCCATCAAGCTCCTCGATAAGTCCTTCACTGAGGTCAAGAATTGAGAAGTAGAAGTTTGCCGGCCGCGCCGATCCTATTTTTATTGGCAATTTGCGTTTTGCCCCTTCCATCTCGCTCGCAGTCGGCCGAAAAGAAGCTACTTTGGAAATCCGTGGGATTTGCCATCGTAAAATTCAACAACGAAGCGCCGAAGTCCTGGAACATTTATCACACAGAGAAGAAAGGATTGCTGCTGGTACACCTGTGGAAGCGCTACCTGCTAGTCGATACCAAGGAACAAGAGGCTTACGAAATCGATCCGCAAACCGTCAAGCCGCACGGCGAAGACGTGGAATGGTCACCCACGGATAAGCCGGAACAGCCGCTTGAGACTCCAGAATGGAAAACCCGCGACGTCGGCAGCATGCAACTGGTCAGATTTCGACTCGGCAAAGATGGCCACATCCTGGAGCTGCAAATCCCCATTCTCATCAACGGAAAACCGGCCTACTGAACCGCTCAAATCTATCGTCGGTACACGCCGTAATACCACGGAATGCCGAGCGCGCCCGGCTCAACGCCCACAACCACCGAGTCTCCGGTGCGAAATCGATCGTAGTCATCGAAATCTACGGCCAGGCGCTCGATCTTCTGCCCCTCCCGCCAGGAATGAACAAACAATCGGCGAGTGCCGCGTACGATACCCGGCATGTTGTAACGGCTATCCACGGTTGTCGGGTGATAGGCCACATTCTTTTGTGAATCCAACTTCCCGTTCAGAAGCAAAGTAGCAGCTAGAATCCAAGGCAGCGGAATAAACCCTGTATAAATGCGTTTGAGTGCTTCGAGCTCCCGGCGATATCGCGCACGACGTTCGAGAATCACGGCAATAGCCAGCGCGCCAAAGAAAAGCGCGCCAAAGAAAACCAGCATAAGGTCCAGGTCGAGCGGCGGATAAATCTGGCTAACATAGGGAAACAACAGCGACCCGGCAAGAAATACCCCCGTGCGCTTGAACAGCCGCCGCCTGAACATGACCTCGGCAGCGGCCGAAGTCAGGCCGCATGAGGGACACTGGTCCGCAATCCGCTCGGAACCGCAATCAAGGCAGCGTGTCATCACTTTTAGTATAAAACGGGATTAGGAACCGGTGGTGGAGAGCGAGGAAAGCAAATTCTCGTAGAGCTTCTGGCTTTCGGGTTCCGAGACAGCCACGGACACTCCCATGCCCTTCCCGGGCTCGATCCGCTTTACAAAACAGTTGAGACTTACGGGCCGCTCGAGAGTCAGCCGCGCCGTAAACCCGGCCCCCACCCACAGCGGATCGACGGCTTCGATAAACATTCCACTCGTGCTGATGTCGCGCGTGCTTCCGCGAAGGACCGCAGAGCCCCATTCGATCTCCAGGTCTGCGCGGAACGAGTATCGCGTTGCCCAGCGCCGTTCGAGTCGCCGGGGCGGATGATCCCCAATGCCCATGAATCTGGTGCAACCCTTTGACAGGGATTACGTGCCACGGCGCTCGGGCGAAATCGCCGCCTCTCTGCTGCAAGCATACGCCTTGTTCCACCACAACACATACGACGCCGGACATGTATGTTTTGTTCCCAGCAACGTAACTTTCGATGCCGGGCCGGTGCAGGTAACATGTTCTACGAATGGAAAGGCAGAAGCTCAGTCCTTATTAGACTCGGAAGAGTCATCAAGGGAAGCATTACCACTCGCTGCTCTTTCCCCAGCGCGCATCCGGCGTTGCACTTCGGCCCGTAAATACTTGCGAAGGTTCTCCGGAACGATGCCTGGGGCCGCCAATTCCCGTAGATCGGAAACCGTAAGCTCGGGAAGATAAGAAAGAATCGCCCCCAGCGGCGCCGAAGGTTGACGCACGAGCGCGAGCCGCACGTTGTAGGTAATCGACCACTTGCGATGGCCAACGATGGCGGGGATTACCGGAGCAGGGAGTTTTTCGCGCGAAAGCACTCGCAAGATTTGCGCCTCTGTCAGGTACGGATTGTCGAGAACGATCGAAACAACTTGCGCATGGCCTTCCGCGAGCAGCGCGCCAGCCACGCGCGCCGGGCCGCGCCGGGCCAACGTGATTTTCTGGCCGAGCGGAAGCTGCGGCAATCGCGCCAGCAATTGCTCCTCAGCATTGAGCTTCAGCTCCGCGGAAATTCCCGGCAAAAGGGTAATCTGCACCAGGTCCATTAAATAGAGGTCGCGAAGAAGACGCAGGCTGACCAGCCGTGGCGTCCGCGGATGAAACGCCAGCGATCGCTTCACTCGATAGCTTTTCAGGAGCGCTTTGCGCCGCGCCACTTCTTCGAGTAGCTCTCCCCGAAGATCTTTTCGTTCCAGCAGCAGGCAGACATGCATCTCGTCCAGCGCCGGATTCTCCAGCAGCGCAAGGAGCACATCGGCAGAAGGATGATGCACCAGCCCGGCAAGCTCTTCGCCCGTGGCGATAAGCGCCCGCTCGCGATCTTTGTTTTTGACGTCCGGCATGACCTAACTCTCGTTTAGCACAAGAGGATGCGTCAGCGCTTCTCGCGCCAGTTGTGCCGCGGCGTCGGCCACGGAGCGCGGCAGCGGACCGATTCTTACCCTCGGAGCAACTTCTCGGATCATGCTATCGAATTGAGCATTGAGGAAGGCGCTTCCGTCAAAGACTCCCCCGGTTTTCGCGAGGAAAAAACTCGAGTCTCTCAGTTTCAGTTTCTCGATGACCTCGCGTGCCTGATCTCGCAAATCCTGCGCAGCACTGGTCAGGAGAACTCGCGCCGCAACGTCGCCGCTTTCTGCCGCGCTTGCCACGATTGGAAATATCTTGGGGAAAACGGCGCCGGGATTGGCCCGCGCTTGATCAAACAATTCGCCAAACTTCCACTGGAATGTTTCAAGAATTTTCGCGCCCAGCGGAAATGCCTCGCTGTTGAGATGCTTCTGAAAACTCATGGCAACTGCTTTCCTGCCGATATCGTATGCGCTCCCCGGATCTCCAAGTACCGGCCCAAACCCGCCCGCGCGCGCTACTTCGACTGGGGCGCTCCTTCCCAGAACCGCCGAACCCGTCCCTGCAATCACCACAACACTGGGAATCTCTCCCGTGGCTCCAAGGGAGAGCAGAAGGTCGCTCGTAACACTGATTCTTGCATTCGGGAATTTCGGTTGCAGGCCCGACTTGATCGCCCCTTGCATGCTCGGCTCGGCTGCTCCCGATAGGCCCGCAACGAAGTAGCCTACATCCTTTTCAGATTTTCCGGCCGCGCGGAGGGCGTCCGTTGCCGCTACGGTGAGGGCGGCCAGAGCCGCATCCACGCCGAATGTCGTGGGGTTGGAAGAGCCCGAGCGCGAGCGCGCGAGAATCGTGCCGGTCTCGTCCATTAGGACGCAGTCCGTCTTCGTGCCCCCGCCGTCGAATCCCAGAACGTAGCGCATGGGAAAAGCATAAGCGAGAACGTTCCACAATCGTAGGCCAAGTGCAGTGCGAGTGCGCAAACCGGAAAAGTTCACCCGGTGTTGTAATTTCGTCCCGCATTCCGCAGAGTTTTCTTGACGCGGCTGCGCTCCGCAACTATCCTCGACGCACTTTTCCGAGCCTCCCAACCGCGCCGCGGAAAAGACACTCGATGCGCATCCATCCGCTCGACCTGGCGATCGTCATTGCCTACCTGTTCGGCGTCACTGCGCTGGGCATGCGGTTCCGCCGTGGTCAGCAGAACGCCACCGACTATTTCCTGGGCGGCCGCACCGCGCCCTGGTGGGCGCTGGCGTTTTCCATCGTCGCCACGGAAACCTCAACTCTCACGATCATCGGCACCCCCGCCATCGCCTACGGCGGGAATCTCACTTTTCTTCAACTGGTCTTCGGCTACCTGATCGGCCGCGTGCTCATTGTCCTGTTGCTGCTGCCCGGATATTTTCGCGGCGAATTCTTCACCGCCTACGAGCTGATCGAAAAGCGCTTTGGCGAGCGCATGCGCGCCGTCGCCGCCAGCACTTTCCTGATCACCCGCGCGATTGCCGAAGGTGTCCGCGTTTCGGCCATCGCCCTGGTAGTCAGCGTCGTGCTGGGAACCTCAGAAAAGTTAGCCGTCGTCATCGTCATCGCCCTCACCGTGCTGTATACCTTCGAAGGCGGCATGAAAGCGGTCATTTGGACCGACGTGGCGCAGCTCTTGGTTTATCTGACGGGCAGCTCCATAACCTTTTTCGTTCTGCTGCACCGGATTCCCGGCGGCTGGAACGAAGTAATGCAAGTCGCAGCCGCGGCTGGACACAAGCTGCAGTTTCTCGATTTTTCCTGGAATCTCGCCACAAAATATACTTTCTGGTCCGGACTCATCGGCGGCGCCTTTCTCACCATGGCCAGCCACGGCACGGACCAAATTATCGTCCAACGGCTACTGGCCGCGAAAAATCAACGAGACAGCCGCCGCGCGCTGCTCACCAGTGGCGTCATCGTTCTCTTCCAGTTCATCGTGTTTCTTCTGATTGGCGTATTGCT
>Ga0137359_10004442_pt1 | contig 11514 bp, 10 predicted proteins | sample Mad1_40_16metaG_FD_108281 | JGI IMG/M metagenome (GOLD analysis project Ga0137359, IMG submission 108281) | Vadose zone soil microbial communities from Angelo Coast Range Reserve, California, USA - Mad1_40_16 metaG | ecosystem: Environmental > Terrestrial > Soil > Vadose zone | place: USA... | reverse complement strand
GAACCTGAGTTCGATGATGGACGTGTGTCGTGTAGGGGAAGAGTCAGCGGATCTTGTGCGGACCGAGACCCTGAAAGTGCAGGGTCAGGACATGTCGGCGCATGTCGCCAGTACAACCAGCGTGTTGGCGGGCACGACGGACACCACGATCGTTTTCGTCACACCCGATAACAAGACGAGCCACTTCACCACCGTTAAGGGACCGCTCTCCGCTCCGGCGCTGGACAATAACTCGGTGAGGGCGGCGCCCTGGCAGGGCTTCCCGATACCGGCCGCAACCAATTAAGGCAATCGCTAGTCGATCCGCCGGATATGTGGCGGCCCTTCGCACGGGCGATAGCGCATGCCGTCTTTCATGATCAGGGCCAGGCGCGTGCGATCCTGCAGCACGCGGACGTCGGACGATGGATCGCCATCGACCAGCAGCAGATCGGCGAGATAGCCCGGCTCGACCAGTCCGAGTTCATGGCCCCGCAGCATGATCTCGCCGCCGATGCGGGTCGCGGCCTGTAGCGCCTCGCCCGGACTGAAGCCGAAATGGGTCACGAAGTATTCGAGGTCGCGCGCATTCGTGCCCTGGGGATTGACGGCAAAGCCATAGTCGCCTCCGGTCACGATGCGGATGCCGCGTTTGCGCATCTCGTTGTGCACGCGACACGTCGATTCGAACAAAGGCTTCAGTCGTTCCAGATAGACCCGCGCCTGGGCGGAATTATCGCCGCGCAAACTCTCCATCCGCATCAGGACGATGCCGATGGCGGGCCCGGTGAAGATATGGTGCTTGGCCGATTCCAGCAGATCCAGCGCCTCTTCGTCGGCGAAGTCGCAATGATAAATGATGTCGACGCCATGCCCGATGGCGCGCTTGACCGATTCCGAGGCGCGGGCATGCGCGGCCACGCGCCGGCCGATGGTGTGCGTGGCTTCTACGGCGACGGCGATCTCGCCGTCGGTCATGACGGCAGCCTGCGCCGGCGCCGACGCGGTCCCGAAGTCGCCCGAGATGTTGAGCTTGATGGTGTCCACGCCTTCGCGCAGGCAAAGCCGCACGGTACGCAGCATCTCGTCGGCACCGTCGACGGCCATGCCGAAACTGTCCTGGTGCAGATGCAGGCGCCGCCCATCACCCAGCCCACCGGTGACGGTGAGCTCCGGTCCGGCCGCCGTCGACGAGGCCCGCCTCGATCGCGTCGCGCACCACCACATCGAGGCGGATCTTCGCCGCCGCGGCGCTGCAAGCGCTGGTGAAACCGGCCGCCAGCAACTTGCGGCCGGCATCCACGGTAAGCAGCGTGTGCTCTTCGGGTGGCATTTCGCCAAGCGCGGTGCCCCGGTTCACATCGCCAAAGGAAAGATGCGCGTGCCCTTCGACCATGCCCGGCATGAGGAATTTCCCGCCGGCGTCGAGAGTCTCGGCACCGGCGGGAGAAAACGCTTCAGCTTGCGGAACGACGGCCGCGATTCGATTGCCGTCGATCAGGACCTTGGCCGGAAAGGGTGGCGCGCCGGTGCCGCTCCACACGAGGGCGTTGTCAATCAACAGACGCATGCGCCGCTATTGCGCTGCCGCCGCTGCCGCGCGATCGGCCGCCGACAAAGTGGGGTTGGGGATGTGTAGGAACAATGCGCACACCAGGGCCGCGATCAGGCTGAGCAGTGCCAGGCCGAACAGGCCGCCGGCAAAGTTGCCGGTCGCGTCTTTCATCACGCCGACATACCAGGGGCCGAAGAAACCGCCGAGATTGCCGATCGAGTTGATCCAGGCGATGCCGCCCGCCAGCGCCGTGCCGCTGAGAAACATCGGCGGCATGGCGAAGAATGGGCCCTTCGAGCCGTAGAAGCCCATCGCCGCGAGGGACATGCCGACCAGTGCCCAGTAGCTGCCCATGGTCAGGCCGGCCAGCACCAGCCCACCGGTGGACAGCACGCAGGCCACCAGCAGGTTCCAGCGCCGCTCGTTCATGCGGTCGGAGATCCGTCCCCAGACCACGAGCGCGATGCCGCCGCAGATGTAGGGAATCATGGTCAGCCAGCCGACCATCATGTTGGAGGCCTGGCCGATCGATTTGATGATCTGCGGAATGAAGATCAGCATGCCGAGGCTTGCCGTTACGATGCCGAGATAGTTGAGCGCGAGCAGCAGGACCTTTGGATTGATCATCGCCTGCCACAGCGAATAGGTCCGTACCTTTTCCTTGGCCTTGCGCTCGGAGGCCAGTTTGGTGGTGAGCCAGTTGGCCTCCTCCGGCGTCAGAAATTTTGCCTGGTCCGGTCGGTCGGTCAGCACGAAGAAAGTGACGACGCCCAGGATCACCGTGGGTATCGCCTCGGCGATGTACATGATCTGCCAGCCGTGCAGGCCGAACATGCCGTCCAGCCCCAGCAACGCCGTGGAGACCGGCGCGCCGAGCGCCACCGCCACCGGCAGGCCGATCAGGAAGCCCGAAACGATGCGGGCATGGTGGTGGCTGGGGAACCAATAGGTGAAGTACAGCACGATGCCCGGGAAGAATCCGGCTTCGGCCACGCCCAACAGGAAGCGCACGATTCCATAGCTGGTCGAATCGGTCACCATGGCGGTGACACCCGCCAGGATGCCCCAGGTGATCATGATGCGGGCGATCCACAATCGCGCGCCGACCTTTTCCAGGATGACGTTGCTCGGCACCTCGAACAGGAAATAGCCCCAGTAGAACGTACCGGTGGCGAACCCGAAGTCCGCAGCCGACATGTTGAGATCGCCGCGCATAGTAAGGCCGGCGAAGCTGACATTGATTCGATCGATATAGGCCAGGATATAGGCTGCCACCAGGAACGGCAGCAACCGGACGTAGATCTTGCGCATGGCGGACTTTTCGAGTGCGGCGTCCATCTCTTATCTCCTCCCATATTTTTTTCTCGCTTTACCGCTCCGTTTTTTTTGCCGGTTACGTGAAAAAACATTAGCCCGAAAATGCGATCCGGTCACCTGGCGGTCTGTTTTCGTTCCCCTACGCGGCAACGTTCGCCGCCGTAGGGGCGTTGCCCCCAGCGTAAGGAGATCGTTCCATGAAGCGAGTTTTCCTTGTCCTCACTCTGCTCGGTACCGTCGGGGTAACGCAGGCGCAGACGATGTCCCAGCCTCAACCCGATAAATGGCAGCGTATTCCAGGCGATCCGAGTCCGTCGGCGAGCACGCCCTTCGGTGGCCAAGGGCCGTCAGTCGCGTCGCAACCGCCTGAACCGGCCCGAGCCCGTCCACAGCATCCCGCCATGAAGGATACTCGCGGCAACATGATCACGCCGCCGCAAAGCAAAACGCCGTAATCGTTGCGCGATGGCTCGGGGTTTGTGGCGCTGCACTTGGAGGGCCCGCGGCTGCGTTCTATCATCCGGCATAGCAATTGCCTGATCCTAGGCGCTCCCCTCTCGCCGGAAAGTGAAAAACATGGCCATCGATCCGGCAACTGCCCGCTATCGGCTTGGCTTCGATATCGGTGGCACCTTCACCGACTTCGTGCTGCTGGATGCAGCGACCGGCGTCATCAGCTTGCACAAATGCCTTACCACGCCGCAGGATCCGGCGGACGGCGCACTCGACGGCATTCGCGCCATCTGCGCAGCCGCCGGAGTTGCCGTGTCGGAGGTGGGAGAGCTGCTGCACGGCACCACGCTGGTCACCAACGCCTTGATCGAGGGCCGCGGCGCGCGACTTGGCTTGCTGACGACGCGCGGCTTCCGCGATGTGCTCGAGTTCGGCGTCGAGCAGCGCTATGACATCTACGATCTGTTCCTGAAGTTCCCCGACCCGCTGGTGCCGCGGCATCGCCGGCTCGAGGTCACCGAACGCCTGGCCTATGACGGCCGTGTGCTGGAACCGCTCGATGAGGCGGCGGTGCGCGCGGAAGGCGCCAAGCTGGTGGCGGAAGGCTGTTCAGCCATCGCGGTGTGTTTCCTGCACAGCTATGCCAACCCAGCGCATGAGCAGGCGGCCGGACGCATCTTGCGGAAAGCCTTCCCCAACATCTTCGTCAGCCTTTCATCGGAAGTGGCGCCGGAAATCCGCGAATACGAGCGCTGCGCCACGACCTGCGCCAATGCCTTCGTGCAGCCGCTCATGGATCGCTACATCGGACGCCTCCTGCGTGAGCTGGATGAGCTGGGCTTCAGCGGCACGCTGCGGCTGATGCAATCCGACGGCGGACTCTGCGCGCCCGAAGTGGCGCGCACCTTCCCCATTCGCCTTCTGGAATCCGGTCCGGCCGGCGGCGCGCTCGCCACCGTGCTGTTCGCGAGGGAGGCCGGATTACCGGACGCCATCGCCTTCGATATGGGCGGCACGACGGCGAAATCCTGCCTGATCGAGAACGGCCGTGCGGCTGTGGTGCCGATGATGGAAGCCGCGCGCGTCCGCCGCTTCAAGCGCGGCTCGGGTCTGCCGATCAAGGCGCCGGTCGTGGACATGATCGAGATCGGCGCTGGTGGCGGCTCCATCGCCAGCCTGGACGAGACCGGCCTGCTCAAGGTCGGCCCACGCAGCGCTGGCGCCGCGCCTGGCCCCGCCTGCTACGGCCAAGGCGGCACGGACGCCACGGTGACTGACGCCAACCTGCTGCTAGGCTACTACGACCCGACCTTCTTCCTGGGCGGCAGCATGGCTCTGGACAGGCAAGTGGCCGAAGCGGCGCTGACGCGGCTGGGAGAACGGCTCAATTTGTCGGCAATCGAAACCGCCGCCGGCATCCACGCCGTCGTCGGCGAGGCGATGGCCGCGGCCGCCCGCGTGCATCTGGTGGAAAAGGGTAGGGACCCGCGCCGCTACGCCATGGTCGCATTCGGCGGTGCCGGCCCGGCGCACGCTGCGCGCGTTGCCCGTGTGCTGGGCATAACTGAGGTTCTCATCCCGCCGGCCTCGGGTGCAGCCTCGGCGCTGGGCTTCCTCGCAGCACCGCTGGCATTCGAGCAATCGCGTAGCGTGCTGACGCGGCTCGGCAGTGGAACGGACTGGACGCAAGCCAATGCCGCCCTGGTGGAACTCGATAGCCAGGCGCGTGGCCGACTCGGTGCCGCCGGCGTGTCCGATGCCATCATCAAGGTCAAGCGTTACGCGGAAATGCGGCTGATCGGTCAGCTCCACCAGATCATGGTGCGCTTGCCCGAACACCGCCTGGCTCCATCCAGCTTGCCCGTCCTGACCAAAGCCTTCGCCGAGACCTACCGCACGCTCTACACGCGCGTGGTGGAAGGCACGGAGATAGAGGTGCTGTCGTTCCGCGTCCGCGTCAGCGCCCCTGAGCCGCAGATCGCGCTGTCGGGTGCCGTCGCCGGCGACGCCGCCGGTGCCGCGCTCAAGGGCCATCGCCCGGCATATTTCGAGGGCAAGTTCCGCAATACGCCGGTCTATGACCGCTACGCCCTGGCGCCCGGCCTGAAGGTGGCTGGTCCTGCCATTGTCGAGGAACGCGAAGCCACCACCGTCATTGGCCCCGGCGACAGCGTGACGGTCGATGCCGCGCGCAACCTCCGCGTCAGCGTCGCCGCGGCGCAGAACGCGCAGGCGCTGATTACACCCGGCATGACGCTGGAAGCAGCGAAGGCGCGCATCGAAGCCGATCCGATCGGATTGGAGATCATGTGGTCCCGCCTGATCTCCATCGTCGAGGAGATGTGGCAGACCGTATGCCGCACTGCCTATTCGCTGATCATTTCGGAGAGCCAGGACTTCGCCAACGAGATCCTGGATCCGCGCGGCAACCCGCTGGCGCACAGTCCGCGCGCCATGCCTCTGTTCAACCTGACGCTCAGCCGCTGCGTGCAGTCGCTTCTCGAACACTTTCCACCCGAAACGCTGCAGCAGGGCGACGTGCTGGTGACCAACGATCCCTGGCTCTGTGCCGGGCACCTGTTCGACATCGCGCTGGTGACGCCGGTGTTCAGCGGCGAGCGGCTGGTGGCGCTGATGGGCACGGTCGGACATGTGAGCGACATCGGCGGGGTGAAGGATCCCAACGCCGTTCGCGAGCTGTTCGATGAAGGCGTGCTGATTCCGCCCATGAAGCTCTACAGCGCCGGCAAGCCGGACAAGTCTCTGTTGCGCATGCTGCACAGCAATGTCCGTAACCCGGACCAGGTGCTGGGCGACATCGAGTCCATGATCACCGCCAATGCGCTGGGCGGCCAGCGCCTGCTCGCCTTCATGGCCGAATACGGGCTGGAGGATCTGGCGGCGCTCACGGCAGTTGTGCAGGGCCGCAGCGAAGCCGCGACTCGCGCCGCCATCCGCGCGGTGCCGGACGGAGTCTACGAAAGCGAGATCGAGAATCGGCCCGGTGGGCAGGAGTTGCTGCGCTTCAAGGTGCGCGTGCACAAGCAGGGCGAGACCATCCATATCGAACACGTGGACCCGCCGCCGGAAGTGCCGCGCGGCGGCGTGAACTGCACGATGAACGTCACCGCCGCACATTCCAGCTACCCTCTGAAATGCATGCTGACGCCGAATGTGCGCGGCAATGCTGGCTGCTACGCGCCGATCAGCGTTACCGCGCCGCCGCATACGTCCTTGAACTGCGACCCGCCGGCGGCGGTGGCCAATCGAACGCGCCTTTCGTGGTGGCTGGGGCCGAACCTCTACCGTGCCCTGGCGTCGGCCATCCCGGACAAGGTCCAGGCCTTTACCGGCATGCCCAAGGCGTTCGGCTTCTACGGCCGGAACCTTCAGGGCCGCGTCGCTTCCGACCACTTCTTCATGGGTGGCGGCCAAGGCGCGTCGCAGAGGCAGGATGGCAAGTCGGGCCTGCTCTTCCCGACATCTGCTGCCAACACGCCAGTGGAACTGCTGGAAAGCCGGATGCCCGTGGTGATTCTGGAAAAGAGCCTGGTTGCAGACACGGGCGGTCCTGGCAAACGGCGTGGCGGCCTTGGCCAACGCATGCGCGCGCGACGGTTGGAAAGCCATGCCGAACCGATCACGGTCGGCCTCTTCCCGGAAGGTCATGGCATGCACGTGCAAGGTCTGTTCGGCGGCCTGCCCGGTGGCGGCGCCGTGGGCATCGTGAAGCATCCCGATGCCGCGCCGCATAACGTGTCGACCGGCGAGATGGTCTCGATGACCGACAACCGGCTCGAGATCGACGCCACGATCGCCGGCGGCTCAGGTTTCGGTCCCCCGCATGAACGCACACTCGAGGACATCGCCGCCGATCTGGAGGATGGCTACATCAGTCCGGCAGGCGCACAGCGCGACTACGGCTGCGTGCTGACCGCTGACGGACGTATCGACATCGAAGCCACCCTTCGCCAGCGCACGCTGTCGCCCGCCGACGGGAATTGACCATGACGTAGGTCGGGCCTGCTGGAATACGTCGGCCCCCCGCCGCGCATCACTGCTGGCTGATCGGAGGGATGAGTTCACTTGCGTCGTTGGCAACGGCAGGTCGGTCAGCCGGCCGCCGCGACCTGGCCCGTTGGGCGAGATCGCCGCTCTAGCTTTTCCGGGAATACTCGATGGTAAGGCGCCATTGGGTAGGCCTTCTGGCCAATCATCCTCGTTTTAAGGAGCCGCCCTTGCTGCCTTGGGGGATGAACCGTGCCGACTGGCGGTACCTAGACCAAGGTTGAAATCGCTCGGCCTCGATCGACATTTGTGAGGTGATACTCATGGCCGCATTGAAGAAGCTCGCCTGCGCTTCCCATTTTGCTCTTGCGCTCACTGCGAAGTCCTCTTTCGCTCAAACCGGCCGCAATTCCATGCCGAGCGGCGGCGCTGCGACGAGCCTTGCCGCTTGCGACGCGCTGGCCGCCGCCTCGCCCAAGCACCACAGCCACAACAACAAGAACGGCCAAATGCCAGGATCGCCTTCGACTGGCGCGCTGGCCTTCCAAGGAAACTGACGCAGATGCCGGCCGTCACCGCGTTTCGAGAAGGAGCTCGACGATCCCGTGCTTGGCCGCAAGATCTTCCACAGCTACGACGTTCAGGCGCTGCCCATCGTCTCCTGAGGGAGTGTTTGCCCACCATCTGCCCACCACTATGGGCGGTTTTCTGCTGTTTTTTTGCGGCGTTCGAGTGGGGAGCGGAACAACAATCCACAGGCCGAAGCCGCGATTAGCCCAATTGATTGGGCTCTGCGCTGGTGCTGCCGCACAGGATTGAACTGTGGACCTCCCCCTTACCAAGGGGGTGCTCTACCACTGAGCTACGGCAGCCAGGACGCAATCGCGGCGCGGATATGCCATAGGGGGGCGGGCGGTTCAACAGCCCCCGCCAAGGCCCTGCGAAATCGCTTCTTCAGCTTGCTTGCCGGGATGCCTGCGCTGGTCCTACCATCCTTGCAACGGGCCTATGCGAGCCCTTTCGGGAAGGAAGCACATGAACTGGCGTCCGATTTCCGCCGACTCCCATATCACCGAGCCGCCCAACTGCTACATCGACAATATCGACCCGGCCTGGCGCGACCGCGCGCCCCACGTCATCAACAAGGAGGGCATGGGCGATATCTACGTCGTACAGGGCATGAAACTGCCTGTGCCGCTCGGCCTGATCGCCGCGGCTGGCGTGGCGCCCAAGGATATACGCGTGGGCGGGTCGCGCTTTGAGGACCTGCATCGGGGCGGCTGGGAGCCCTCCGCGCGGCTCGCCGACCAGGACCGTGACGGGGTGGCGGCCGAGATCATCTATCCGACGGTCGGCATGCTGATCTGCAATCATCCGGACTTCGATTACAAGAAAGCCTGCTTCGACGCCTACAACCGCTGGCTCCAGGCCTATTGCAGCCACGCGCCCGACCGGCTCGTCGGTCTCGGCCAGACGGCCATGCGCACCGTCACGGAGGGCATCGCCGATCTCGAGCGTATCAAGGCGATGGGCTTCAAGGGCGTGATGATGCCGGGCAATCCCGGCGAACTCGATTACGACGCCCCTGCCTACGATCCGTTCTGGGAAGCCGCGGTGGCGCTCGAGATGCCGCTCTCGTTCCACATCCTCACCTCGTCGGGCGACAACACCATGCTCAAGCCGCGCGGGCCCAAGATCAACAGCTTCCTGTCGATCATCCGTGGCTGCCAGGACATCATGGGCATGCTGATCTACAGCAGCGTGTTCGAACGCCATCCCAAGCTGCGCGTCGTCTGCGTCGAGGCTGATGCCGGTTGGGCGCCGCATTTCATGTACCGCATGGACCATGCCTACAAACGCCACCGCTACTGGATGAAGGGCAAGGAGCTGCAGCGCCTGCCGTCGGAGTATTTTCGCGAGAATATCTCGCTCACCTTCCAGGACGACTGGACTGCGTTCCTGTTCGCCGAACATCTCGGTTCGCGGCAGCTGATGTGGGCCAACGACTTCCCGCACAGCGACTCGACCTGGCCGTGGAGCCAGGAGGTGATCGCCGAGCAGGCCAGGAACCTGAGCCCGGATTTGAGGAAGCGGATTTTGCGCGACAACGTGGTCGAACTCTATCGGCTCGCTGCCTAGCGATGCGCTTCGATCTGTTCATGTATTGCACAGTCGGCCGCAAGGCCGAGCTGGAAGCGGGAATGGCCGGGCGCAAGCCGGAACTCTATCAGCGCATGCTGGCTGAAATCGCCGAGTATGCGCGCTTCGCCGACCAGGCCGGCTATTTCGGCTTTGGCCACCCCGAGCATCACCTGCAGCTCGAGGGTTTCGAGATCTCCAACGATCCCAAGCTGATGGCGATGTTGCTCGGCTAGCACAGCAAGCGCATGCGCATCATCACCTGCGGCTTTGTCTCCACGACCCACAATCCGCTGCGTGTGGCCGAGGACATCGCCACGCTCGACAATATGCTGGGCGGCCGCTTTGGTGTGGGGCTGGTGCGTGGCTACCAGGCGCGCTGGGTCGAGAACTTCAAGGTGCGCCGCTGCAGACGCCGCATCCGCCGCTCTATGGAGGTTTCGCCAACTCGATGCGCACGGCGCTGTTCTGGGCCAGGTATGGCGGCAAGCCGATCGTGCTCACCGATAACCTGAAATTCTACGACCAGCTCTGCCGCGGCTACACCGAGGAGGCGGCCAAGCATGGTCGCACCGTGAAGAACGGCCAGCAGGCCGGCTGGGGCGGCATCTTCATCTGCGCGCCAACCGACGCCCAGGCGCAGGAATGGCTGAAGGACATGATGTGGTTCTGGCAGAGCTGGGCCATTCCCTTCGGCCAAGGCGTGCCCGAGCTGCTGGTGGGCTCGCCCGACACGATCTGCCGCCGCCTCGAGGAGGTGCAGAAGGTCGTGCCCGATCAGGACGAGGTAGTGCTGCTGATCCCGCAGGGCCTGCACGACCGCGGCCAGATCCTGACCTCACTCGAGCTGATGGCGACCAAGGTGATGCCGAAGTTCGCTTCGTAGACGGCGCCGCGAGGGAGCTTCAAGCCACCGTCGAGATGACCGTTCCGCTCAGCACCGCGAAATAGTGGACGCTGGCGGCGATGAGCACGAAGCCGTGCCAGATGGCATTCTGGTAGGGCAGGTTGCGCCAGACATGGAAAATGACGCCGATCGAATAAAGCGCGCCGCCCACCGCGAGCAGCGCGAGCGTCGAGCCGCCGAGCGACTTCAGGAACGGCCCGAGGGCGATCAGGCCTATCCAGCCCATCGCAAGGTAGAGGAGGGTCGAAAGCCGCTCGATGCGGCGCGGCTGCCAGAGCTTCACGGCGATGCCGAGCGCCGCGATCGTCCAGATCACCACCGTCAGGCTGTAGGCCCAGGCGCCGTCGAGGCGCAGCGTGGTGAAGGGTGTGTAGGTGCCGGCGATCATGACGAAGATCGCGGCGTGATCGAAACGCTGCAGCAACTCGCGCCGGCGGCTCGACCGCAGCAGGTGATAGGCCGCCGAGCAGCCCAGCATGGCGAGCAACCCCGCCGCATAGATGAAAATCGGCGCAATCTCGCTGAGGTCGAGGCGGAGCGCCGCAACCACGACGATCGCGACCGCGCCCGCGACCCCGAGCGCGATACCGAGCGCATGAACAACGCCGTCGGCTGCAAGCTCGCCCGCGCTGGGGACCCGCCATCGTTGAGCTGCATCGGTCACTGGTACGATCACGGGCGATACCTTCGAGGCAAATATGGTTTTGCGTTGACGCGAACCTGATAAGCAAAAAAGGGCCGGGCTTTTGAAGCCCCGGCCCTTTTGCAGTGGATGTCGCTCGATCAGCCCTGATCGAGGAAGCTTCTGAGCATCCGCGAGCGGCTGGGATGCTTCAACTTGCGCAGCGCCTTGGCTTCGATCTGGCGGATGCGCTCGCGGGTGACCGAGAACTGCTGGCCGACCTCTTCGAGGGTATGGTCGGTGTTCATGCCGATGCCGAAGCGCATGCGAAGCACGCGCTCCTCGCGCGGGGTGAGGGTGGCCAGGACCCGCGTCGTGCTCTCGCGCAGATTGCCCTGGATGGCGGCCTCGAGCGGGATCACGGCGTTCTTGTCCTCGATGAAGTCGCCGAGGTGGCTATCCTCCTCGTCGCCGATCGGCGTCTCGAGGCTGATCGGCTCCTTGGCGATCTTCAGCACCTTGCGCACCTTCTCG
>Ga0137359_10004440_pt1 | contig 11515 bp, 14 predicted proteins | sample Mad1_40_16metaG_FD_108281 | JGI IMG/M metagenome (GOLD analysis project Ga0137359, IMG submission 108281) | Vadose zone soil microbial communities from Angelo Coast Range Reserve, California, USA - Mad1_40_16 metaG | ecosystem: Environmental > Terrestrial > Soil > Vadose zone | place: USA... | reverse complement strand
TGAATCGGGTAGTCGACTTGGCGTATATCAGCGTCATATCAAGATGACTCGACACTAACACGCGCACACATAGTTAAGCCTCAGATCAAGCTTGCGTCCTTGGGCGTCCTGCAGAGTCAACCGGTTCTCGATGTCAAAGTCAGAGTGACCGTCCGTGTTAATGATACTAAATTCACTGGCTTGGAAAGCTATAAAAAGTGCGATGAGCATGCAGAGTCCCTCGACGCAGGGAGACCACGAACCTGTGTCGTTGATCTCGATGTTAAGTAGAACCAGATGAGTGAGCTCAACAGAGTGTATCGGCATTATACCACCGGCGCGAAGATAACTCCTCCAGTTTTGGTCAGTATCCTTGTCATAGATTCTATACTGTAGGTTGTATGGCAACAAGTTTTCGAGTTGTATAGGTGCCATGAGGTCAAGATCCAGCTTCGGGTACCGCCTAAATTGGTAGTTACATGGTGAGGAGGAAGATGGACATCGGCAGGTGGCACTTACCGCCAGCTTGCAGATGGGCCATTAGCATCCGTCTTCACGAAAGCGTGGAATCGGAATATGGCTTCTGAGGGATCTCGGTGTTCGCAGTGAAGGGCCAAGAAGCGAGACCTTGACTGAGATTCCACTAGGTCTTCCAAGGATTTGGGATTCGACCACCGGTAGCCAAAGCCCTCTACGAGTTTAACTCAGAACAACCTTCTATATGGAGGAGGTTACTTACGATCGGGTTGTACTTTGAGCTTGCTCTTCCCGACCTTCACCAGAGGGAGGGAATAATCCTGCCCGGGTGCTGTATGACTTGTGAATCTATATCCTCACAGATGGCGTAGGATGCCGCACCCAGTTTAACTGTGATACCACTGCCAGTGTGATCCCCGCCTTCTCCAACGGCAATTTCGACAGGATACAAAGTCCGGTTATGAACTCGATATGTCGACCGAAGAGTGACGATCTTCGTGCTCGCCTCAACTTTAACCTCACAGAGTAGTCGGTTGTAGCACTTTTCGGTCCTCGGCCTCAGCGCGAAGGTATATTCTCCTTCCCTGTCCACCGGGACACCACTCAATTTCTCCCATGCTTGGTCAACGAACTGAATGGTAATGCTACTATCACCAGATGGGGTGTGCTTGATATCCGGTATCAACATGAGTTCATGAGTAACCATGGGCGTGAACGCACCTCGCGCATCGTCCTCCAGTCATCGAAGCGCCAATCTACTGTTTGACCATCGTTGACTATGACAGTCCTCCTCACATCACTAGGGTCACTTTCTGCACCGGACCACAATCGAAGCGTGGTCCCTGTGATGTTGCGAATGCGATATGGCGCGCGACTTCCTCTCGCTTTTTGAAGAACGTGTTCACGCTCTCGACTAAGTGAGTTGAGGGTTTCAAGAGCGAGCTCAATGAAGGCGGTGCTCAGATTTACGTTCAAACGCTCAGTGGAAGTCACTTTGGTCGTAAGCGCGTACGAAGGAAGCTCTCGAGAAACCTAGATCCCGTCGTCACAAAGGCTATGCAGAACTAAAGCAGAACTTACCGAGGTAGTGAAAGTCCAAGGGTCAATCACTAGGCAACTACGTTTAGAAACATAAATAAGTGTTCTGAAATACACACATGGCTCCCAGTGAGAATTTGTCAAATTCCAGTAGTTGATCGAGGTTTCAATGGTAGTTGCCGCCCGCAGCTTTCAACTGTTAGACCGTGGAAGAACTGACGTAGGGGCAACATACCTCTCCGGACCAATCACTCACGCCTGCAACAAATGACCTGACGACGAGGTGTAGCAAGGGTTGTTCGTGCAAGTCACCAATTAAAATCAGGCGGAACCCATCAAAGGAAGCTTTCAGCTAATCAAAAGTTCATGCTATCATCTAGTTTTGAATCTTTTCTACGAACCTGTTCTTTCGACATCATCACGTGTGCTGAACCCAAAAGCTGATGGGGGGTTGGGCCCCGATTCGACACTATGCCTTGAGTAGGCCCTCTAGAAAACTGACTCGCACCTGTTGTTGAGATTTCCAAAGGACGAATTGCCTTTGAACTGGAGGCATCACTTATTTGCTTTCCGTAGGCATCTATAGCCTTATTGACGATAGTCAAGATCAGCACGATATCGCGATAAGATGCCCGTAGGACTATGGGTTTGAAAGTGATATCAACGCTAGTCATCTGATGCAATGATAATGTCCGCTTGTCCAGAGTAAGAGCTAGGTCGACGTCATCCAAGATCCGTGCTTCTTCAGGCCTGCCCATGCGCAATAGAGCCATACCGGCGCGAGTCATGGTGAGAGCAAGGATGCCCTGAATTAAACGTAAGCCACATTTCAACGTGAGTAGCGTGAAACATGCCTGTTGAGAAAGGGATATTTGAGCAACCGTCAAGCGGATTGCCTGGGAATCAGAGTCGAGATCATCCTCGAGAACGCTGATTGATACATCATGTAAGTCAAGCCTGAATTGGACAATTGCTTCCCCGCCGAGGGAACGGTTCGAATTTTCCAAGGGTTTTGGAACCTCTGATTCGTGGACATCAGGATCAGAAGTCTCAAACGCGCTCGTAAAAAATTCCATGAGTGCAAAGACAGGACCAAGAGAGAATAGAATGTGTGGCGAATCCACGGTAAGGATAGTAAGGGACGAAGGTTCAGAACCGCCAGATGAAGTGTAGAGAAGCATGAATTGATTCCTGTCATGCTGTGCCGCTGGTATGATCTCACGGAACTTAGAGGGTGCTGGGGTAGTATTGCTCATTGTGAATGACCTGAGTACCACCTGAGCCTCCATCGCGCCATCAGATAGCGTCTTCACGCGCACGCTATTATCGCTCAACGCAAACCGAGCGATACCATGTTCCTTCAAACTGGTTTCCGTGGTTGCTTGACGGTCAAATAATTGGAGTTTGACGGTGTTCACGGTAAAGACTAGATCTAGTGTGGTTCTAGGATTGGTGCTGCCCGGGTGTCCATCCAGCTCAGGGTGTAAGTCTACTGCTGATTCGTTGTAAGTCTCGGGCTTAACGGAGGGGCGCTCTACTCTGCGATTGCTCACAGCGGGTTCAGGTTGGACAGGGCCTTCGGGAACTCCCGCAAAGGCACGGGGAATTGATCGAGAAAGCGCCATGAGCATTCCGTATTGGACTTCTGTTAATGCGAGCTTTATTTCAGACACCTTAATGTTCACCTATGAAGGTAGTCTCGTCAGAGATTATTCACTCTTATATTGTGGATTTCACCTCAGTGTCAGGTCGGTGCGCATTGTTAGATGAGCCACCAGACTGGATAATCTCCGCGGCAATGGCTATATCATCAACCATTTTGAGTGTGGACGGGTCCCCATCATAAAATATTGTTGAAACCAGTTGCATGCCACGGAGGCTAGCCTCAGTTCTTGGTATGGCATCTTGATAGGAATTGTTTGCCGTGATCTCACCAAGGCGCATGGTCAACGAATCACGGGAAGAAGACGGATTCGAGGGAAAGATGATGATGGGAGACTTGATGGAGATACTGAACCCCATGCGCTCGATTTCAGAGGCACGTTGAACAGCAACCTCGGTAGCAGTATCATATAATCCTTTGAGCTTAGCCAGTTTCAGGAGAAAGATGTAGATATCGCGTAAAGGTTTCTCCAGGTAATGGAAAGTCACGGACGCTGCTGCGAGAGAAACCGACGAGTCGATGCCCTTCTTGGCCTCCGGATCTCGAGGTTCGAACGTCACGTATCTGAATTCAGCGAGGTGATCACCTTCGATGAACATCAGTTTCTTAAAGTCCGGTGACGACGTTTCTGTTCCAGAATCATCACTGAGAGCTAAACTTCCCAACCGAACGTGCACATCCATCGTATTCCTCAGTAAAACGGAAGCATCCGCGGTCGATAAGGATAATGTGGCGATACGGGCACCAGCATTGGTAATGGTAACTGTGGAAGCTCAAAATCAGGAACTTATCACTAATGTACAGAATCCTTACCTTCAACACTGGCAAGCTTGACAAAGATACGAAGTTTACCACTCCGTTGAACCGACAACGACTCTGGTACCGGCAGGGTAATAGCTGTGGTGCTCTCCACGGCCGCAGTGGGGGTCTCTCCAGGAGTAGGTGCAGACGGAACAAACGTAGTCATAATGAGATCGTACAATGTCAAGAGGGGCTCTGGCGCAGTCCAGAAAATGACCGTAGATACATCCACGGTAATGTCTTGATCAACTCCCTCATAGTCCGGCAAGGTGTTCTGGACACGCGTGTAATCTACACGAAGAAGGTCCTTTCCGTCAATAGACCCATCTGCTGAAGAGAGTAATTGAAGAGGTTCAAAGCCTGGCTCGGCGACTTTCATGGATAAGGAACTATAGATTTGTAAGTTGCAACCTTTAAGCAGTCAGAGGGATACGGACCCAAGCCGGATCCCGATCTTCATATCGTGCTGAGTGAGCAAGAGTAACAGCGAGAAGTTATCGAAAGAAACGTGTCCAAGCGGCTTCTCGCTTGCCAGACTTTGTGATTTGTATAGAGATGCACGTAGAGTAGTGACTTGGAATGAAAGCTCCAAGATTCGCTGCCCCAGCGCCAGGTCCTGGTGATAACGTTAACTGCAAATACAAAACTAGGAAAGTTTGACAGCGTACGCACTTCGCGACTCTTATCGTCCGTAGGCTGATCATCTTCTGAGTCCTCATCGTCCGTCTCGTCGATGTTGTACTCTGTTTCGGGAAGATCGAAGAGCCCCGGCGACAAGCGGTAGTCAGATGGTACGATTGCGTTCGAACCGACGACAGAGTTATCGAATATTGGTATGGTAACATCGATAAGGCGCAAAATGGACTTGTATTTGAAATCAGAGAAATTCAGCTGTAACGTGGGCAGCTTCCCAGAGATCTTGACGCGAACCAGATTGGCGACACTCGGCACAATTGAATTCTGGACCTGCAGATCGACGCTGATTCGTTCGATGATATGGAGAGACGAATCGCTGAGCGATATTAATGCATTTCTGCATGATTGCAGATCTCCTCCGAGTACGAACTGATGCAATTATTAGAAGTGTAGTGGAACTGAAATGAGTGTTGTCTACCTGTGCATCCTCCAGCTTGAGACTAAGCTTATCATACATGAGGGATTCAAGCCTCGCATAGTCATCATCTGTATATTGTTGGGTCCGTCTGAGATGAACCTGGCGGATGGCCTCCTTACTTGCCAGGTCACTTTCGATAGAGATGTGACCGGCATCGATGAGAAGATGTGTACACCTGTGAGTAGAGATGCTGCAAAATCTTAGATGACAAAGAGGGCAAAGCTACGAACGCACTCACCTTTCAGGTATGATGATAATCGGTGCTTTCATATCCACATGAAGGTCAACCGTTTTGTGAGTTTGCAACGCATACTCGAGGCCAGCTCGTGTTTCCTTGCGCAAGCCTTCGATCGCCCCACCAGCTGCAGTCTACGAAGGAGGTGAGTGACGATAAAGAAGTTGCCTGGGAAGTCACACCCACAAGCAACGCGTCGACAGACTCAAGACGGTCTTCCGGTGGCTTGAAAAACTTGTATATCGCCTCCACATATCCCCTATGATATACAACCTCCATATGTCTCATCCGAATCGTAAGCGCGGTATCGGCTCTCTCATCGAGCGGATTGTTCTCAAACTTCATGTACAGAAAAGGGTCTTTAGAAACTGCCTCTGTCGCGCTGCCCAATGTTGACGAGTCCTGTTTGACATGGACTATTTGAGGAAATAGCGTATCTTTTGTAGTACCATCGAAAACGCTGAACCCGCCAAGCGAAGAAGAAACCTCTAGATTGTCGCGTCGTTGAATGGCTATCGCCTGAAATTCGTCAAAAATCACAGAGATAATCTCTTTGGCAATTCCATGCGGGTCTGTCTTCAAGGCAAATGAGCCCATCTTAAGCTGCGTTTGGACCCTCGTCTTGACGGCATCTTTTGGCAACTCAAACGACTCCGCAAGAGCCGCCTTCTCATCATAGTCAAGAACTTCGTATAACTCTCGCCGTTGTTGGTCAGTCATGTTTTCGAACGGTGACTCTTGCGAGGGCTGCGTCGACGGAGTAGAGCTAGAAGAACCCCAGACAGGAAGCCAATTTGTCCAACTGGAGCTCTGCGCCTCCACCCGCTTCTTCTCGTCCTCGACTTGCTTCCGTAGCTTGCCATCCTTGCGCAATTCCGAGCGTGAGATTGACCTATAGAATCGAATATCCTCATATGAGAGCTTTTTCTCCAAATCGTCAAGTTCACACAGTTCCTAAGGGTCAGGTGAGCACTAGACGCCATGATGGCGGCAATGACCACACCTCGGTCGAGCTACTATTCCGCTGCTTCTTCTTGAAAAGTTCAACGTAACGGCGACGGTCGTCGCGGCGTTCGGCAAAGAAGGCCCATGTCCATCGGCGCCTTCGCTCTCGAACGCTATCTAGAATAGCGCGTCCTGCAAAGGTAAGGAGTGCGTGAGGTCGATTTTCCTTGAATTCTTCTGGTCGCCAATATTTTGCGAACTACGCCGAGTTTGGTGAGTGGCAGAGTAAATAGGGTCAATATTGAAAGCAACGTACTCGTGACTTCCTTCTCAACAGGGGGATGGTCTCCAACAAAGAAACGATATCCCTGAACTGATGGTCGTCAAGTAGAACCCCGATTTCGGGAAATATGAGTTGAATATCGAATAGAGGGGCCTCTTGCGTCGCTTTGTGTCGCAAGACAACCTGGTATTACAGTTGATACAGACAGAGCTTCATTTCAAAATCCGTCTTACCCGGCCTTCTCCTGAGACTGGCTTTAAAATGAATTGGTGATTTTGAGAAGCCCCTTCCCGCGCAATCTGAGGGATCTCGTCACGATCGATATAAAGGTGCTCAAAGGGAGGTACGAGACCATGGAGGAGAATCGCTCTACAGCGGCCTCGTAAGGTTGCCCGGACATGCTCTGCGCGTCTGTGTCAAAGTAACCCGCTAGATATTCTAGCTTCGCCAACTATCCTAGCGTTAGCGAGTAGGACAACCCAACAAGTCAACTCACTTTGTGCACAATCTTGCTGCTTCCCTCGATGAATGCAGGCACCCAATTCTCGTCGACAGAAACTGCTGAGAAACTAGACAGTGTGATACCGACGGCAAACGGATGCTAGAAGGACTGATGGTCAAGGACCGCTCAACTTTGCTGGTTCTTAATTCGCAGACGTACACCTGGAACACTGATGTTATCTTCGTACCGGATGTGTACATTCTTAACAGTCACTTGGATGTTGTTGAGAAGTTTTGCGAGGAACGACGCGATAAAGCCCTTGCTTTCTGCGCTATCTTCGGTACCTTCAATGTTGTCGAGTTCACTGTGATAGTATAAAACACAATGCTATACCTTCCACTCCAGTTGCTCGCATTTGAAGCATCTCAGCATTTTCAAGGCGCTCTAGCTTGGCACCTTGCATGCGGTGCAGGAGTCCATCAGGATCTTCGCCATCCTCTTTGCGCGGGACGACAAGAAGATAAACGTCTTCAATGAGAACTTCGACGGGCTGGTTTCCCAGGTTTAGCCAATGCAAGGACAAGGAAAACTTTCCCAGGTGGCCTGTCCCTCAATATAATGAGTGTTCCCCACGACAAAGAGAATACACACCTTCGGAAACATCTATCGGCAGTCGAAGTGAGTCCAAGGCACCTTTCTTGATTCGAAGTTTCCCCAAGGTTACTTGGCCTGATCGGTGCACGATATGTTATCGCCGTGATTACTACAAGTGGCACCGACTTACCTTGAACAATCCCAAGGTTAAGTAAGCCCATATCCAAATTCTCAACATAAGGGGCAAGAAAGCGACTGAAAACCTAGACCCAATATGAATAGGGACAACGAACGAACGAGGGAAAGATTTGCACAATTCCCAGGAGTTCTTTGAGAGGGTTGGTGAACCATCGTGATCGCGACATGACTTAAGCTAGTCGTGGCCTTTACAGTGGCCGCAATCGATTGGAAAACCTTTAAGGAGACGCCAATGGGCAGGTTATATGCAGACGGATGCAGACGAGATAATCCGAAATATGGTACCGGGTTCAGAGAGCGATTGATACGTCATCGATGTGTCGGTATTTTATTATGTAAATATTCAACCGAATCGGGAAACAGGTTACGATATCCCCATTATTCGTTTTCGCTACCAGATTCAGAAGATTCGGTTCTAATCACCTCTATTGGCCCTCGGTAGAAATCTCGAATGTACCCATCGCCTCGTTTTCTTTACATGTGGGGATAAAGGGGCACACCAAAGATTTCACGAACCTCGATCACCTGAAAAAATGCCGCATAGTGTGTCTCACCGTGTTGGTCGGCCACCCTGTCTGTCGGCAAAAATAGCTTCGGGCAGGGACCATCAGACTTGGATGCGGTTTCCTCGTGGGCTACCGTATTTAAACCGGGAGTCGAGGGATATTCGCCACCACTATACATACCTTTCGGTTTCAGGATATCCCCCCCACTTTTCGCTGTCCCCATGTTATCTCTACACCCTCAGTCAGTGAACAGTATCCCAGATGTTCGTCATGATGCGCCGTGCATCAACGAGGTCAGATGGGGCAAACCACTTCTTGGGGTCGTGTGACTAAATTCGTTTCCGTTCCTCTGACAGCTGGGCGACATCCATGATGCCTTGAAACCCATCACAGAGTGTGTATGCGTCCTTTTGGTCCACGATTCCTGTATCCTTAATCATTGATGGTAGACTGCTTACTTCGACGCACGAGGAGTCTGTGAGACTATACTGTACGGTGCCAACATGGTCCTCATCGTCCGATATGTGTATGTTAGCTTTCTGAGCCTTCCCAAGAGGAAACGCATTTAACTCGGATACGTCCCAGGTCTTGACCTTCATGACCTTAACGACCTGCGATCTCGCTGTCTGCTTTTCATCCACGACCTAGTCAACTCTTTGCGTGAATCTGGCGTATGCAGAAAAGTACACTGTATGGTGGGTCTCGACACTGAAGCAATGGGGGATTTTAGGTTAGGGCTTCATACACGCTCGCACCATCAAGTTCACCCATGTGCCTGATCTGTGCCTGTCACTCACGACTGAGCAAGAACGCGATCCAGCTTTCAGCACAAGATGCGTATACTAAATTGAAAATGGGAAACCGGTAAGACAGGGCTCATTTTTAGTCGATATAATGTGATGCGCTAAGAAAAAATGAATAGTGAACGGGTGCTTTTAGTTGAATTGGAAGAGGGACCGGCTTTAGTAGTTACATAGAATGTTTTATGTTTTGTTCCATTCCCGTTATTCTACCCCAAAAAACAAATTTTTAAATTCCGATCATGGCCGGAAGACTTCGGTGCCGGCGCTGTTCGGAGTGGTCCACAACTCTCTCTCCTGCTGGTGTTTCTCCTCCCCGCTTTCCTCTCGTCATGGCTCCTCTTGCGGACTTTCTTCTCAAACATGCCCCCATTCCTCACCTGCCCTACCACCTGACTCATTATGTACGTGGCGCGACGCCCCTTTCGACACAGCCAGTTGTCCTCAGCATTCTTGCTGGCTATCTTGCCACCATCTTCGGCATTCGCGAGGTCATGAAGACACGTCAACCCCAAAAGCTCACCTTCCTCTTCCAACTTCACAATGCCATTCTTAGTTCTGGTAGCGCTCTTCTCCTCGCACTCATGCTTGAGGAGATTGTCCCCATTTACTGGCGACATGGCCTTTTCAATGCACTTTGCGGTGCTCAAGCCTGGACCGAGGTTGGTTCTCAAGTTAACATTCTGGCGACCGAACTAAACCTTCTGTAGCGTATGGAACTGTATTATATCATCAATTACTATATTAAATATGTTGAGCTGCTCGACACCGTCTTCCTTGCCCTGAAGAAAAAACCATTGGGTATGTTTCATGACAACGATGATAGACAGTGTCCTTGACGTGATTATAGCCTTCTTGCATGTATACCATCATTCTGCGACTGCTTTCCTTTGTTTCACTCAACTTAATGGGAAGACAAGCATTGTATTTCGGTTTTCCCCTGTCAACGTTCTCTGATTAACCGCTTCTGTGGCAGTCTTGGACCGTCATTACGCAGAATTTGGCTGTTCATGTCCTTATGTGTATGTAAGCCTCGAGATCTATTCATGCGTTTATCTTAGTCCCTTTGCAGACTACTATTATTATGCTACTGCCGGCGGTGCTAAGATTTGGGTCAGTAAACACAGCCGATTCTCTTTGGTTTGGCCGCTGATATTTGGATACTGATCTACGCTTTCATTTTCAGTGGAAGAAGTACTTAACCACCATGCAGATCGTTCAGTTCGTCGTTGACCTGCACCTCGTATACTTCGGGAGTGAGTTAAATATTCAATTGATGAAGTTAACACTCAAACATCGTCGTTTCGGACAGCATATTCGTACTTTGCCAGCACTTACTGGCCCCAGCTTCCGACGTTTGGCTCTTGCCATGGGACTGAGGCTGCTGCTGTGTTTGGCTGTGCGCTACTGTCAAGCTATCTCCTGCTATTCATCAAGTTCTACATTGATACGTATAAAAAGCCGGCTCGGGGCAAGAAACCAGTTACGAATGGACATGCGATTGCAAACGGGCATGGGTTTGTCCCTTGTATATTTGATCCCGGTTCACAGCTAATGGGTATGTGTTTGATAGGCTGAAGGAGGATTAAGTTCACGTTTAGAGAAAAAAAAATCCGCACGAATAGAGGTATGGATCCTTGACGGGGATCGTGCTCCATTTTTATCGTCTACATATACCAACCGTGGCTAGTTAAATCACGGATCTACCATAACAAGATTAATCATTGGGGCTGGGGACAACCGCCACTCAGAGCCTGTTCGCTCTTTCTCTTTACCGGGTTCTCGTCGCAAAATATCCCATCTTGTAACGCTTAGATGTTACAACCATCTAGGGTTCCCTAATTGATGTCCTATTTGCAATCAATCGATTGAGCTGAGACGAGGATTACGTTATTGTTGTTGTTCGCGCCCGCGTCTCTGCATGGGAACCCAATCATAACCGTATCTCTTCACATTTCGTACATGAACCCATGCCCGCGAATCAGGGCCATGCTAAACGCTCCATAGTTCCACGGGAATTTTTTCTTCCTGTCGAGGTGTACATCTCTAAGCAAGCGGCCGGCGCTCTGCGAAAAGTACCTTCGTATTTATTTTGTTTTGTACTACTTACCCAGCGCTCCAAAAACAGCCCAATCCGCGCAAGAAGGTCGAGAAGAGAGAGAGTACGAGACCTATGTCTATGCTATGCGATGATAATCCAAGAAAGGTTAAAGGTATGTTGACCGACGACTGTTGCCAACTCTTATCGACGTGCCCCTCAGAGAAATCAAGTTGGCTGAACTTAGCCCGTGGCCAGACGACCACCAGCGATCAATGGAGGCAGGCTACGTGCCGCCTAACGGAAGAGGAGGAAGGATGCGTGTTGAACGTCTACCTTGAGGTAGGTAGCCCTTTGTAACCTCCCGCAGTTTTCATATCAACGAACGCGATACTCTTGCAC
>Ga0137359_10004439_pt1 | contig 11515 bp, 13 predicted proteins | sample Mad1_40_16metaG_FD_108281 | JGI IMG/M metagenome (GOLD analysis project Ga0137359, IMG submission 108281) | Vadose zone soil microbial communities from Angelo Coast Range Reserve, California, USA - Mad1_40_16 metaG | ecosystem: Environmental > Terrestrial > Soil > Vadose zone | place: USA... | reverse complement strand
GACCATCCTGAATTAGTCAATAGACGCTAGGACGTGAGAGTGTTGTTCAACTGCCAGGGCCAATCTTGGCTAGCTCAACTCCGGCACTGATTTGAGTAAGCCATGACAACGTTCAGACCACGCGCAGCTGTGGGGGAGCAGAATTTGCAGGAAGTTGGGCGAGAGAAGCGGTCTAGGCTGTCAGGTCACCAGGTCCCGGGCCCGATTCTTGGTTAGTCGAGGGCAAACTGTTTCTATTACAGGGACTCCGCTCGGACGTGATATGTGGACATCGGTGGTTATTGGATCACTACACGCATTCGTTATCAACAGAGCTCGGACTGGGAGCAGCAAGCACCCTTGTGAGGTAGAACTCGCGAGGATTTGCCAGAGGACTCCGAAGGCCGGCCAAAAGCCAGGGACGTAGGGAAGGTCAAGATTCATCCAACCTAACATCCAATCACGATGGCGCCGAATTGGACGGAATCACGTGGTTTAAGATATCTCTTCCTCTTCCCTAAGCTGCTCTTCTTTTCTTCCGTTTACGTCGGTAGCTCTTCGCCTTCAACTTACTGTAGCTCTGGCAACACCAACAGTGACGACGATGCTCAGCGCTCCTTACTATCGCTGTACTCCTGGCAGTACGTATGACCTTAATTTTGCCAACATATACGTCACAGACGCTGTCCTCAACTTGCTCGGCCTCTGAAGATCGCGCTGTGGCGTGCCGTTTTTCGCCGTACGAACCCACCCATCGCCACTTCACCCCCCTTACCCGGGTTCCCCCTTCTCCAATGGGCAACTTATAGATTGACGTCAGCTGGCCGCCTCCTCGTGTCAAGAATTCGGCCGCCGCTCGGGCAGGCACGCCACCCCACTCGCGACGTCAGCCCTCCACGCGTTGTGCTAAGCTAGAGTTAGAATTGCTTATCGTTGCTTACTGATGGATCTTGAAAACCCAGATAAGGTGATGGACAACTGTCCGAGACTCCCAAGTTAGTCATGGGCGCACCGCGCACCAGTAGCACAGATCTGCGAGCATATATGCTAACAGCACGGCCTTGAGCTCCATCAAGTGCACCAGGGTTCAATTTCTCGGCTGATAAATTTGTACTCCTTAGACTCTGGGCTGTGTTTTCTTCACTTCTTCTCACTCCAACTCGGCCAGGGATGCTTAGCGGAATTGGGAAGTCGTATCAACTGCGATGGCATGCTGAACGCAAACATTACCCTTTCGCACCCGGTCACCCACTGCTGTAAGCAAGATTATTCATCCATATTGGTATAATATCGCGTAACTTTTTTTTTTTTCTGAATCATATTGGGTATTACTGTAAGGATAGACTCTTTCCTACTTCACCCTACTGCTGAGGCCTTGTCATACAAAATGTTGTTACAGGACGTAGCTCTAAAGATCGTCGGTCGCCGAGTATGGGCGGGCGGGATACGCGTCTTGGCGATAAGAAGGTGAGACCGGAGCAACTTTTTCCGGCAGGGCGGTTGGTGTTTGTCACGTCATTGAGAGGTGGTTCCATATCCATATCCACCTCTTCACTTCCTGAGTAGACTTCTTGCCCGGCGACGTGAAAGGTGTGTTGCTTTCATGCGTTGTCGTCAGTTCCTTTTTTCTCGGATTACCCATTTCTGGTGACGAGGTGGGGCCTGGAGATTAATGCAGTTTTGGTACTTACGTACGCTCACAGGCAGCGGTGAAGGCGCTCAGATGAGACCGCTCAGCTCAGTTCTCTCCGCTCACCTTTTCAGAAGTCGACATCCTGAATCGTCCTGCCACTGCCACCGTTTACTCTCGTAAAATATTATTTGTCAAACGACGGGCTGAGTCCAATCGTTTAATCACCACACTAGCCCATATAAGTTTGACAAAAAACCACAGTTCTCACTCCTCGCCGTGACATCCGTGGCTAGTAGAGGCTCTTCCCATCCTTCTTCCATGGAGAGGCACAGATGGGGTTACGTGTCGTTCGATGATCTTGGCGCTGCGGAGTTTGCAGCTTCCGCACGCCATTTACGCGAATTGTAATTATTGCAATCCATTGAACGCCGCCAGTCAAACTACCTTACTCTGACTTCCAGGCCAGGCCCGACAAAGCAGTTCTGGTTGACACAAACAAGGCTAGAAGTCGGTGTGGAGCTTGCAAATACTGTAACTTACTGAATGTGTGTCGCGTAACGCGCCACAAGTTCGGGTGTGGTGGACGTAAAGTACTGTAATGGTCAAAAAAAAAAAAAGGTCGCAGCTGGACGGAAATATGTTGTCAAGGTCGGAGAGAGCGCTCTGTTTGATCGGTCGTCGGGTTTTCGCTGTCAGGGCGGACACTATGCGGATTTCCCGGTCATTCAGAACGACTCGGAGTAGAGGAAGAAAGAGAGGTGGGGAGCGGTAAGAGCTGGGAGGCGACCTAGTTAGGCCACTCCCACTGATGGTCAAGATCGTTCGTTCGGATGAGGGGAGGGTTCTAGAGCAGTAATGTAATGTGTAGCACAAAATAGAGCATTTGAAAAACGGCTCAATTCAATCTTGCAATCAACATTTTGTGGGGATTCCCCTTTACCTTAATTGGATAAGTCTGGTTTAGTACGTGCTCTTGCGTGCTCGTTCACGTGACCTTAGCGGGAGGGATATAAGTATAATTACTTGAGCATTATTACACATAGAAATACACAAGGTACGCCAGTAATTAAAGAACGGGATTGAAATAGACAACTCGCCAAGTTCGGAAGCCAAGTCCATCGCAAAACAGGAAACGGAGATCCAACGCAGGGATGGGTGCATCACGTGTCTGTCATTCTGGCTCGGCCGCCTCACATCCAGGCTCATGCTCAGGGTCCCACGCGGCAATTCGAGGGCGTTGCACGGTCCCGTCGCCGCCGTCTTCGTCAATGCTAAGTAAGGCCTCCAACCTGCGCCCGAGTTCGCCCCCTCGGCCCCCACACTCGTCGCCCGTAGTCGCGAGCAAACGCTCGCGCTCCTTCGCTTCAGCCGTGACGCGCGAGACAGGCTGACGCTTCCGCCGCACGCCGTTGGGTTTGAGCACCTCGTCGACGCTCGGACACGCATCGCCCACGTCCTCTTCGACGTCCTCTTCGCCGCTACCTGGTCCTGTCGTCAGCGCGATTATGTGTGCCTCGCGCATCCAGTCGTCTTCTTGGTCTTCAGGCCCGAGTATGCTTTCGACCAGGCCTTCCTCCCATCCGTCCCACTCGGCACACCGATGAGCGTGGCGCAGTTGCGCACCGACCGTTTCATAGTGGAGCCATTCGACCGCCAGCGTCGATAAGTCGCTATGTGGGGGTCTCAAGACATGCTGCAGGTTTGGTTGAGAACGTTCTGCGATCCGTTTGACAGCGTCGCGAAAATGTCGTGCCAGGAATGGACTGGACTGAAGGAAAGCCGGAAGATGCGCACACTGCCACAGTGGGCGAATGGTAGTCGACTCCCAATCGATGACGCACGTCTGCGAACGTCGTCACGCGGATCACAGGGTGGAACAAGCAGAAAGACTCACGATTTTGGAATGGTCATTGCTGTCAACGAAGATGTTCTCAAGACTCAGGTCGTGCAGATCTAAGCCGAATTGTTCTGGCTTTCCGCTGGAGCTCTCGATAAAAGTCATCAATCTCTCCATCATGCACTTCCATCTGTTCATCTCTCCTCGTACACGTTCCTCCCGCTCGTCCAAATGAGAGACCAAGAAGGTGGTCCGTTGATGACGTCGGTAGTCCCGATACATGGTATCACCGGGGCCATCCCACTCTTCCTCGCTTTCCTCGATGTCCCATTCGTCGCTGTCATCGCTACGGTCACCAGGAACGGCTTGCAAGTGACGGTGCCGCGACGCCTGGATCTCGTCGGGGTCGAGATGGAGGCGATGTGGTGCGGCCTTACCCTCGTGCTCACGAACGACACCTCGAATCTCGCGCTCAACGCAGGCTTGAAGATACGCTTGAGAGCTGGGCCATGGGCCAAGGTCTATCTCCGTTGGGTGAGTGAGATCGCCTCGATTCGAACCGAAGAATGGCCAGGAGACGATTTGACCAACATGAAACTCGCCAGATGATTTGTAAGGGGATAGGTGGTGGCTAAAACCGTTGGATACAATAGTTGTGGGGGTTTGGGGAGACGCGAACTTAAGAGAGGGGGGGGGGGGGGTGGGGGTGGCGATCGAGGAAGACCACGCGGTCACGGACCGTGGGGTAGCACGTTGAGCGAGTGATGATGGGGGACCGTTATACAAAGAGCCAATGTTGGGGAAACGATGAGCAAATAGGGGTATAACAATTGAAGCAAGATTATTGAGCAAAGCCATGAGACTTTTATATGACATGGATTGGTATACGCTGGACAGAGGAATACCCTCAGCCTTTGATCAAGGGGTTAGATCACATGATGGTAGGTAACAGATAACGATAGGCACACGGACCTTTGACATAATTATGTACTCGCCGCCAAGCCGATTATACGGGTTGGAGTCATAGAAATACACAGTCGGAACAGGAATCGAGGTGTGCGTGCGGATGTACTCCATTGTCGCTACTTCAGATTCTGTCTTGAGTCGCGGCATGAACCGACGAGCGACACGCGCTATGACGACACGGCCATCGCCTAACGTGACTGAATAGGCCTACGGATACAATAAGCACCTGATAATCTCAAAACACGATAGTGAACACACTTTGTGAAACGTGCCTGTGGTGCCCGGAGCATACCCTTTATCATTGGGTAGAGGGAAGAAACACAAATGTGACGCACCAGAGTTCAGAAACGTGATTCTGCCCACCCGATAACCGAGTTTCTCCTTCACTACGTCTCTCAGCAGGTTACGGTCGACGTGGAATGGCTGAGCCCCATGAACGGCGGTGTCAGCCTTGGCCTCACGCATTCTGTCTGCTTTCTCGAGATCCCAGTCCCAGTCGACAACGGGAGGCTTGGGAATACCATTGAGGGCCATGTTGGGGGAGGACAAAGATGGTGGGTAAGAATACGAAGGTCTAGGGGTTTCCCGTTCCCGTGAGAAACTCTCGGAAATGACAGAGCCGTCATGTAACATTATGGGGTAAATTGAAGGGAGTTAAAGCACAGATTGTTTATGAAAGGGTAAAAAGCTGATGAGATGGGAGGTGAGGACGATTGGCACGAGATAGTCGCATTGTGATATATAACCGTCCCCGCCCGCCTGACTTAATCACACCGACTCGGGTTGGGCACCCGGCACGGCACATAGTGCCCACGGCGGCAATGGGACCTGTCCGCTATTGGAACGTGCATCAACTCAATCTCAATCTCAAACCCAGGATAGGATTCGATCACCCTTCTCCGCCTACCACACACACTATGTCCGTCGTGGGACGTCATGCGCGCTTATTCTTATCATGATCATCAGTGCTCTGCTGGTACTTTCAACCTGAGGCGGGATCATGTTGTCCCGCCAGATGCATGAGACTTGGCCCGCGGGACTGAGATATGCCAAGTGACTTGGCGAGACTAGAAGGCTTCCTTTCAACAACCAAGCATTCTACAAGACTGACAAATACTCCGCACTGTGTGATGAATCACACAAACGAAACACGCTATGACTTGGCAGTTGTATCGCCGTCTTCATTTGTGGGATCATCAATGGAAGGAGGGACAAAACAAAAAAAAGAATTTAAATTAATAAAGACTTTAGAAAATACAAGATACAACGAGGGCATTCGCCCAAGTTGGTCAAAGTGCTACAAAAGTAACCAAATCACTCGAAAAATCAAGACTGTTTATAGTACAAAAGGTCAACATTCTGGATACCAGTCGCTCATAAATAAGCATAAGTAGGACTGTGGGGGGCCCTACATACGAAAAGGCGTCGGAACAGAGTCAACACCTCGTTCATGGCCAATGACATACAACAGAATATTCGCACCGTTCAAACGGAGGGTCAACGCACACAACGTCGTCAATACGGCTCTTTAGCCACGCCACGACGTCTTGTCCCAGCACCGTGCACTCGTACATTTCAAGCCGACGCATTTTCACCGGCGTTGCGTTCCCGCCAAGCCCGGCTGTCGGAGCTGACTGTGGTGCACTCTCGGGGTTACGTGTGTCAACCATTTGAACCAGTTTCGTGACACCATCAGAATGTGCGGGGCAACCGCGCAGCGCCAAATGTTCGAGGGATGGACACATGACTCCAAGCACGTCCTCTTCAGGTGCTCCGAGCATCGCAAAAAGCGGGTCGAGAGGAGTCCCTCCAACTTGCAGTATACGCAGGTGGTTGAGGTCGTTCAAAAATCCCCAAGAAGCGATCAGCCCGCCGTAAAATGGGGGCCCATTTGAACCATACGCGATTGACAGCGAATGAATCACTGGATGGCTCGATCGTGTGACGAGGTTCGATATGCTGTCATCGATCGGATCCCGTGCGTCGATATTTAGCGTGAGGCTGCAAAGGCTCGGCGCGACAAGAGAGTCCACGAGAGAAGCCATGAGGTAGTGACCCCCGATGCTGAGAGTCTTCAATTCGGAGAGTGTGGTTTGTGACAATGGCAAAACCGGATTGAGCACCGTGGTAACGTGCAGCGATAGATCCTCGAGCGTTTTGTTATTGGAGACAATGTGGAGAACCCGATCAATGGGTATGCTCGTGGTGGGGACCGTCCTGAGGTTCAACGTTCGCAAGTTCATCCTCAACATCGGTGACGACCATTTAAACGGCGCATATTGCAGGGTAACCGTCTCGAGTTTTGGCAGAACAACTTCCGTATTTGGGTTGGCACTCGGAAGCCATGGCCATTCGCCATGGTACATCGGTTCGGCGCAAGAGACTTCGAATTCTTTCAACAATGGAGCAGGCCCTTCGGTACCACGTATTCATCGACATCAATCAGACCGCGGAGGGGGGAGGACGCACCAGAAACTGACTTGAGGGCTTGCCATGAAGGGAACTGCCTGTCGAATCGGAAGACAAACCGTTCCCATCTGTGCATTTGCTCAACTAGATAGTAGATGGCAATGTGACCCCAATGGGAGCTTGCCCTTGATGGAGTGGCCATTGATACAGCCGACGGGAGCGACGGGGGTGGGGGCGGCGGGGTTAAACTACCAGGCCAATCGTAGTGTGGCGGGGAATGAGGGAGAACAATGGGCGGCGTTGATGGAACAATTTGAATGGACGTAGTGGGTTGTGAGGCTTGAATCTGCACATAATGGGTGGTCGTTGTTGCGTTGTTCGACAAGAATGTTGGCCATTGCGGAGATGACCGTGTACGTAACCGAGGGAGGGGAGTGCTCGCCACGGCGTCTGGTACGTGCAAGAAGATTTCAACGTCGAGGGGAATGCGACTGCCAGAACGTTCCAGCCACAGTCGGATGGTATCTGCAGATGCGTTCGGGGTTGTGACGAGACGTATCTATAAGACAGGACAGTTAGCAACGGAGAATCTGCGGGCAGTCGGACGGAAGCACGCCGAAAACATGAGGTGGAAGTAAGAGATGATTCCCCGAAGAGGAACCTGGGGAACACGAGATAAACACATGTACGCGTGGTCACGGACGTGTCGTTACTGCATCCGGACAGAAGTCGTGGCGAATGATGCAGTACGACTATGCGCAACAAGGCAATCCGAGATGGAGCCAAGTCACTGTTCTACTTTCACAATCGATGGCCCATTCGCCAACTTCTGGCAAGTCGGTGCACAAAACATAGAGCACTCGACCACGAGCTCGGCAAATGAATGTGCAACGAAGGAAATATGACTGTGGGACCTGAAGGGAGCGCTCGGCGGTCCAGGCATGCGATAAGGCGAATAGAACAGATAGGCTCAGTAGGGAAACAAGCGGAAATTTCTAAAGATGCCCAAGCTTGGCCTACGAAGCTCCCACGAAGAAAAGGTAGATTGCGAAGGGTAGCACACCTTTGACCATAGCCTTGGCATCGACAACGCCAGTCGTCTCCACCGGGAGCAGACGGATGAGAGGATCCAAGCACAGCAAGGATACTCATCGAAATTCATGATGAAGATGTGGCGCAAGAGTTCATTGGGGAGCCTGCGGATGGGCGACATGTACGCGAGGGTGCGGGATATTTTGTCTTCTAGCGTTTCTCGCTCACTCTGGAGCTGCTTAATAGCGCAGTGCGTTTCGGCAACGATCTGAGCTACGTGAGCCTCGGCGGCTTCGATCTTGTGGTCGAGTTCGCTGAGAGAGGTTTTGCTTTCGTCAAGGAGACGACGGGCATCGGCGAGGGAGCCGGCGGTGGGGGGTTCAGATGAAAACGGGTGACAGGACATGATGGTAAGACGAAAGAAAGTTTGGATGGGCAAGGGTTATCAGGAAAGAAGGTAAGAGAGAGGCCTTGAGGGAGGAGCAGCCCTGATGTAGTAAGGGGCAGATGACCTTTGTTCAGTTTTCCCGCGGGGGGCCTTGTCTCGTCTCATTCAACCAGTTTCTCAACAGTCCAATTCTCCCACTTTTTTTTCAATCCCATTGTAACTCATTCCGATCATTTGCGGCTAGTCACTCTCTCTGTCGTCAAGGATCGGGTCTCGCCTCCATTTATTTTCAAGTCTGTTAAAGACACTCGGTCCACAATAAGAGACAGACAACAAAGTTGAATGGTATGATATATGTACAATGGACGGAGCAGAGCAAGATCATGGATCGAATAAGTGGAGTATACACTACTAAGCTTGTCCCTCTGGTCTATTTCTTTCCAGCCTCAATCACGTCTCCGTTCTTACATGCAATTATTTTTATTTTTGGGGCTGTTATCATTTCGTTTGATTCCATCTTGAAGGATGCATCTTTCACAAGAAATGTCCATACGTCATCGCATAGACGGTAGGTATGGAGATGACCCTGTCCAACAATAAGTACAAGCATAGCGAGAACAATAACGGCATGCCTTTAGAGTGGTCTTGGTCTTAACTTGCTTGACCATAGTGTCTGCAAGTGACTTGTCGAACTAAAAGGAGATGTTACACTGATGACGTTCAAAGTGCGGATCAGCTGTGTGCACCTGCTGCAAAACTTTCATTGCCAACTGAGGGGTGATAGCACCACTGGTAATGAGCTCATCGAGTGAGTCGGTAAGGGCCATCCCGATACTACAGATTACAGCATACTTCAACAACATGGGGAAACGAATAAGAAAGACATACGAGGAACCCCGGTAGAACTCGTAGTAAGCAGACGCCATGACTCAAGTACGCCTGAAGAAAGGTAAATCCAATATTGGGACGATGAAGATGACACCCTAGGTCAGGTCCCGGTTTGCTTGCGGTGCAGTACGGTGCTCGTGCAGTGCAAGTTGTCGTGACGTGGCGTGACCGTGGAGTGACTCGATGTGACTCAAGTTGACAGATTAGTCAGCACATATCTGATTAAAGTGCGTGCCAGTGCGCCGAGTCATCCTCAATTTCAAGTTGTGCTGCAACTATGTCGTCTTCCCCCTCCACTCAACCTCTTCCAGAAGCAACGGCTAGCACGGATGATATCTCCGGAAGCAAGGACATATCAGAACCTCGGCGTGACCGTGGCCAGAGGGCTGACAAGCCTGGCGGTGCCAGTGACTCCTCCAGTAGAAATGATTCCCGCCGACAGCGACAGAATACAGGTCAGAGACGCTGGAATAATTCGAGAGCGCAAGGTAGGATCCAGCGATTCTTGGCCTCGTCCGCTGAGGTTAATTCCGAACCAGATGCAACATCTCTTCATCCTGAATCTGTTCAACTAGAAACTCCACCTGCATCTACTCACTCCCAGCCAAACAACAACTACCGGCGCTCTCCTCATACAGCTAGAGGCAGGTCTGCTAATCACCAAGGCCAGGACTCATCGACAGGACAGAGGCGGCGAGCGGCCCGCTTCAACCCGGCTCTCAGCAAGGCCCCTGAGGGCGTCTCTCGCCAGACAGGTTCACCTCCGAAAGGCAGTGACGGGAACCCTTCACGCAAGCGTACTCGGGCGCCGCCAGGAGATGATCTCACCTCCATACTCACATTCGCACTCTCCAACCTGCCATACCCAGAATGCATGATCTGTTTTAACCCTATCCTGCCAGGGCATCCTTCATGGTCCTGCTCTCCCAAGGAAGATAAGGACGCGCAATCATGTTGGAACACTTTTCATCTCAAGTGTATTAAACCATGGGCAGAGAAAAGTGTAAAAGATACAGAAGATGCCTGGAGGGCCCGCGGAGAGGAGAGGAAGGGTGAATGGAGGTGCCCAGGGTGCCAGTCGAAGCGTGAAATCGTACCTCGAAAATATAGGTGAGTTGCACGTATAATGGATGAGAATGTGCACACTCATGAGTCATATAGGTGCTTTTGTGGTGCAACGCAAGACCCCAAACCACCAAGATTAGCAACTCCTCACTCTTGCGGGAACTCATGTACGCGCCCTCGAGTCTGCGGACACCCTTGCCCACTATCTTGCCATCCGGGGCCCTGTCCCCCATGCATGATCACTATCCAGAATCCTTGTCATTGTGGCAAGGATACTATTGCCCTTGTATGCTCTCGTGCTAACCCGACTACTGGTGGAGGAGTTGCTCTTCTTGCCAATCGGTCTTGCGGCTGTAAGTGCGGGAAAAGTTTGTCTTGTCAAAATCACGTCTGTGAGGATATCTGCCATGATGGCGAATGCCCTTCGTGCTCCATAACTGATTTGGCGAGATGCTGGTGTGGCAAAGAGAGAAAGCAACTTGCTTGTGGTGAAGGGGAGGACAAAGAAAGTCGCGTCCTTGGTTCGCATGGCGAGGAGTCGTGGATCGGCAAGTTTGATTGCGGAAATGTGTGCCAGAGGTTTGTTGTCTTACATTTCCCATTGTCGTCGCACCTTTGACCTGTCATCAGGCTTTTTGACTGTGGTATTCACAAATGCTCCGAAACGTGTCACCCACCATCGCTTACGCCCCCGGGGTGCCCTTATTCTCCTGTTGCCGTTACTCACTGTCCGTGTGGCAAACGGTTACTGTCTGACCGAGACACCTACCATTTCTCCGGAAACGTTAAGCCTGTCCGCTCGGCATGTACAGATCCCATCCCAACGTGCTCATCACCATGTGGGAAACCGCTTGCGGGGTGTACACATTTTTGTAGTGCGACTTGCCATACTGGACCGTGCCCCCCATGTACGGTTCCCGTTGTCCGACCGTGCCGTTGCGGTTCAACAACGCGCACTCTCACCTGCAGCACGAAACAAGCCGAGACGGAGTCAACAACATTTCTGTGCAACAAGCCTTGTGGCTCGTTGCGTGCATGCGGTCATCACACTTGTACCCGTTTGTGCTGCCCGCTTGCGAGTCTTACAAACCCTGTCGGAAAGGGCAAGAAAAAGGCCTCACATATTGTTGGCTCGGAAATCGTGGATATAGATGGTTGGCATGAATGTGACGTCATATGTGGACGGATGTTGAGTTGCGGAAATCACCATTGCGAGGAGCGTGACCACAGAGGACCTTGTCCGCCGTGCTTTCAGAGCTCGTACGAGGAGGTATGAGACGATCTCTCCTCAAGGGCCATACTCACGTCTTCCACAGTT
>Ga0137359_10004438_pt1 | contig 11517 bp, 11 predicted proteins | sample Mad1_40_16metaG_FD_108281 | JGI IMG/M metagenome (GOLD analysis project Ga0137359, IMG submission 108281) | Vadose zone soil microbial communities from Angelo Coast Range Reserve, California, USA - Mad1_40_16 metaG | ecosystem: Environmental > Terrestrial > Soil > Vadose zone | place: USA... | reverse complement strand
AGCTTGGGCAGCGCCGATGTTGGGGAACGACGGCAGGGAACCGAAGGTAGTGAAACCCTTCGTGAGCAGGCCATTCGCCCCATCTGAGCAAGCGACAGTGGAGAGTAAGCCATTGGCATTGCCGTACGCGGTGTCGTAGCGAACGTCCACGGCCAATGCAACAGAGAAGAGTGTCATGAGAGAGACGATGGCGGAAGTGAGCTTCATGGCGACGATGTGAACAGAGAGTATGCCTTGGATGCCTTGGAAGTAGAATAGTGGAGAATGTTTACTTTGGAGTTTTTATCCTTCAGTACTTGACGAGGAGCATGTGCAAGAGCGGCCAAGCGAGACCTTGAAACGCGGACAAAAGTGGCATGTCTCCAAAATCGCATGGTAAGGCAGTCCCAGCTGGTCATCTCACCAAGAGTCAGCCGGAAGTAAACATAGCTTGGAGAGCACAAGACAGCAGCATGGAACCACCGGAAGAGGGCCTCCATGATCATATGCGGACTATTCATCGGGCCGGACTTGAGAGACGATGTCCGAGAATACAGATGGAAGCCATATGGACGATGGATGTTGTGATTCAAACCATGACGTTAAGGCGCCCACAGAGGCGGGAGATCTTGCCCGTCAACAAGCGCGCCAATATCATGTAGCTAGAAGTGCCTGAAGGTAGTATCAGGTTGTCACAAGATGGTCAGTGACCTCAATCCCAAATCTGTGTGAAGCCGCTCATGGACTGTTTGCGGACGGGAAAATTCGGGAAGGGACTGGAATGGCTCCCCATTTGGTGTGGATGTCGCGGTCGCGCGCCTGTTGACGTTGGCTCCTCGACAGATGTTTCAGCTGAAGAACAGTGAGATTATTAATGCCAGTGTAAAGGTGAGAGTCCAAATCACGCCTGATTGGCATTGTTTTACTGAAGAGAGAATCCTTGGAGGCCGTCTGCGGTGTACAATGCGAAGTCAGTGGGGGTATGAGTTCTCTTTCGGAATTGTATGAATAATCGTCTCACTCTCGCTTTACGCCCTCATGTTGTATTCTCGTTCACGTAAAATACAAATACATTTCAACAAACATTCAACACGGCAAAGCTGACATCCTGTACACAATTGACAACGTTTTCCAAGAAATAATTCACGTTCCAAACTCCGGCACGAAAAGACGCGAATCTTCGAAAAAGAATAGGCTGATAAACTTCAGGCTGAGTTAATGGGATCCAAAACAAAGCTCGTTGCGGTCACATACTTCTAATAGGCTCACAGCCCGCAGTGATACGCCTCAACTTGGGTGGCGGCGGCATTGATGAGGTCAAGCTGCTGTGCTCTCCCACCCGTGAGGCTGTTCATGGCTGCAAGAGAGGTGTCGAAGCCATCCCCAACCGTGTCGATGGCGGTGAAGTAGATAGAGTGACCCTCGAACTGCAGCAACCAACATGATCCACACTGTGGGGAGTTCCAAGCCCCTACTGCTTTGGCGCCACCAATGTTGGGGAATGAAGGTAGTGAACCGAACGTGGTGAAGCCCTTGGTGATCAGGCCGTTCCTACCGTTGGAGCACGCAACGTTGTTCAGCGAAGTTCCAGCATTGTCATAAAAAGTGTTGAAGCGAACGTTGTCCGCAGATGTGACGGAAATGAATGCCGCAAGAGAGATGAGGGCTGAAGTGAACTTCATGGCGAATATGTGTAGACGTGCGTTAGCTGATGAGCTGGTAATGAAACTCTCTCTTCATCTCAGAGCTTTTATGCTTCAACCACCCAGGCGACAGCACATGGGTTTTTCATTAGTAGCCGCGCGACCGCATGGTTCATGCGCTCATACACAACGCCCCAACTGTCCAAGAAGCAAACTTGGTGATCGCGATCAGCATTTCGCATGGCAAAAGGCAAGGAATAAACCCATAGTTGCCAAACGTCAACCGAATAAGACCGCTAAACGCGCTGGAGAATCAACAGGTCTACGGAAAACGCGCGGTAAGTACTATTACATCCATTGCGGCGTGGAGCATCTCACCAATGTTAATCTAGAAAGGAGTGTGGACGTAGCTCGTGAAGCATCAGGCGGTAGTACAGTAGCGAAAGAGGGCGGCAACGTCCCAATTAGCGAGACCATATGACAATGCTCATATGCAACATCTGGTCATTTTCTGTGATTACGGTGATAGCGTGGAGCGCCCGCAGAAGGACGGAGCCCCCAAGTGCACGAGATCTGAGTCTATATCCATTGTCGTGAATAGTCCAAATATTCACACCAATGGACCTTAGTGATGAACTTGAAGTGCTGTCTGTAGTATCCAGGAGCTACTAAGTAAAGGTGCCATTAGCAAGGGTGATAGAAGCTGTCTCTTTCAAGACCAAACGTTCAACTGAAAGTCCGAGTTCGAGTTTAGTTCCAAGCGCGCTACGCGCAGTTCCAAACAACCGAGGCATCAATATCAGTGGCGTGTATCGGTTTCGGCCCGTTCCATCCGTGCCCCCAAAGGGTTCTGTTCGTTCCATTCCACATCGTTTTTTGATGTAATGACGTAAACCGTACTGTATGCCTTACGCACGTCGTCTTTGAGCATATATAAACCATGGTTGACAAAAGCCAGAAGATAGGCCCATCCAAGGGGAGTCCAGTCGACAGAATACAACTTGGAACACGAATTCGAATTCGGGGCCTTACATAGCACGTGACTCGCATCTCGTGATGCTCATGTTACGCCCTGCAGTTGGTTCCGGAATTCTCATTCACGCAATGCAACAACAATACATTCGACAAACAAAACGTCGAACATCAAACAACAACTTCACAATTTTTTAAGCTGTACTATGTCCATTGATGACAGGCTATGATTTTGCGAAAAGTTCCACGCATGATGCAAAGCTCATCGCGGAAATGCGGCCTTCAACGAAAAAAAGAATATTCAAAAATTAAATTGGGGCATAGTAGGCTTCAGGCACATACCTACGACTGGCTTACAGCCCACAGTACTTTTTATCAATTTGCACGGCCTGGGCGTCAATGTGCCCGAACTCCACCCCATGCCCATTCGTCAGGGTGTTCAAGGTTTCAAGTGAAGGGTTGAAGCCGTCGCCAGCAGTGTCGATGGCGGTGACGTTGACTGATTTCCCCTGATACGTTATCCGCCAGCACGACCCACACGCCTTGGAGTTCCAACCTCCAACGGCTTTGGCGGCACTGACGTGGGGGAACGACGGCAATGAACCAAAAGTAGTGTACCCTTTTGTGAGTAGGCCGTTCGCGCCGTCGGAGCACGTAACGCTGGAGAGCGAGGCCTCGGAATTGTCGTACACAGTGTCGTACTGAATTTTCACGGCGGATGCGACCGAAAAGAATGCCACAAGAGAGATGACGGATGAATAGAGTTTCATGGTGACTATGTGATAGGGAATGCGCGTTGAATGCTTCGGTAGTGGTGTTGCAAAGAAAAGACACCTTTTGCGATGGGATTTTATACTTTATACACCTGGAAAAAGGCCGTGCGAGAGCGGCAAAGTGAGACCTAGTTACGCATTGGAGAACCAGTATGACAATGAAAAGCGCGTGGTTCTGGTTCTGCCTGATCACATGGCATGTGGAAATTCATCTCTCCACGTTTCACCGGAAAGGAAGAAAGGTGGACATGAGCTAGAGAATCAGACAGCGGAGCAGTACGACCGGAAGAAGACCAGAGAAGGCCAGTATTCACTGGATGTCGCCACGTGTACGACACTGGCCGTTAGTAACCAGACTCGGAGGCGCGCTAGCGCTGCTCTCATATTTGGCAGTCGGGCAACAAAGCGCTAGCCGAGGGAACACACATCCCTTCCCACTCCATTATTATGATAGCTTCCCTTCGTCAAAATCCTAAAATATGTGGCGCTATTACACGCTTGCTCTAGAATCCAAAAGAAATTGTGCGATGACTCACACGGCATGCGCAGCAATGTGTGTGTGTTGATGCCACGGCCTGCATGTGCCGCCCACTGCCCTAGGAATGAGTGTATCCAAAAGCTGCATTGCATTTCTTTGAATGGCAGGACATTGAGTGTCGGTGTCTGCAAGAAGTGGCCGATTTTCGATCTCGAGCTGTAGTGTGACTAGACGTCCAGGTCCGCGCAGTGTCCGCGCCAGACAGTGTGCTTTCCGGTCCGGTCCGGTCTTGCAGCCGTGCTTGAATGTTGGGAGCTGAATAATGCCGAACGCTCAAGAAGCATAATTTATATAGTCTGGATCCTTCCTTCATTGACATAAAGAAAGAAAACCCAGTCAAAGGTGTCAACCTGAACCGTGACCTGCTCAAGGCAAAGGAAGACTCCACGAACGGCTTCACGAAAGGGTTGAGGTCCGTTAGTAGAATGAGGTCGATTACATCAAGGAACTGTGCTTCGTCTTCTCCAATAGTTATTATTGCGAGTGGGTCTAAAGTTGCAAGACGGGCGCACCTTCACTGCAAAACATTCACATTTAGATCAAGATCAAGCAGAGCGCAGTCCCGGCGTCGCAGACAGCGTCTCACCAAGCCTGTATCGTCTACCTTACTATCCATCTACGCTCCGCATTTTGATGTGTTCACATCTGCTGGGAACATTAGTTTGAATATATTCGTGCCTGTAAGTAACCCGCCCGACCTGAGGTTCCAGGCCTCGGGGCGCCAACACTCGAATACTGTGCGAGCGCCGAAGAAATAGCGTGCACAACACACGCACACTACGATAATGCCCTGTGATAGCATGTTGGGTATCTACGACGCGGGAGTTATCTTCCTAAGTTGCCGCCAATTCTACTTTGCTTCTCTGTTTGCTCTGGTCGCTCGCAGTTGTGTGATTACCGTCCAGTGATTGGGCGCCCGCCTCTGCACGCTCATTCCTTCATGTGTTCCCATAGTACTTTTCCTATATCTGATTTCTCCGTGTGCTTTCTCGCTTTCGCCAAGTTGAATGGAGTGCGGCCTTTGTTATTGCGCGCATTCGCGTTACCACCGTACTCCAACAACAATCGCGTGACTTCCAGATGTCCTCTTTTGGCTGCGAGGTGCAATGGGGCGTCGCCATCGACATCGCTCGCATTAACATCGGCCTTGTGCTCAAGAAGTATCTTGGCAACTTCGACACGATTAAAGGTTACTGCAAGATGCAGCGGTGTCCGCCGATACTTGTGCCGGGCATCCACATCTACGTCATGGCTGAGTAACAACTGAACAAGGTCACAGAAGCCGTACAGCGACGCGTCATGCAGAGGCGTTTGGTCGTTGTGATCGCGGATATTCACGTCGGCGCCATTCTCCAGTAGTAAGTATACAATACCGAAGTCTTTTTTGAAAATTGCAACGTGCAAGGGAGTGCCGTGGTAACCACCCTTGGCGTTCAAGTCCTGTGGTCGCTTCGAAAGGACGTGTTCTACCAAGGCGCGATGACCACCAATCCGTATGGTGTAATGTAAGGGACAGACTCCTGGTTGCGTTGGGCTTGACTCGGAGTTTGAAAATCCCTCTGGGTCATAAAGCCAGACACATGCAGCGAAATGTGCCTTGTCTGCATCGAACAAATGATCAATCCCATCCTTTACGTGGAACAATACGTTCTCGAACTTGACGTGGTCGATCCAGTGTTTTGCAGCGTATCGGGCAAGAGGAAAGCCGGCAATGCTATCGTGGTCGATTCGCTCGTCTAGTCGGAGAAGGACACCTAGAGAGGCTTGTGCGAGAACCTTGTGGGCAGACTCAAGACGAATATGGAATCGGGCCTCCTCTCCACGAGAATTTGCCAGGCGAGTTGACGTCAGATATTCTTTGACGGAAAAGTGGGAGAATTGGACCACTCGGGAATCGCCATCCATGACTACGGCCACCAGACTGGAGCAGGCTGACAACACCGCTTCTTCATTATCTTCCCAACGCCAATCCGCTTTTAACTTGGGGGCGCCACTTGAGTTGAAGTCGATGGCTAGGACTTCCGCAAGCTCCTCCACTCGAAGTGGGCGAACAGCCACAGTAAGGCACTGAAGGAGACGATACGCGTGCTCATGGTTTACCCTGATGATTTCCCTCAGTATCCGCTCATATGTCTCATCCAGAGACTCGGGTAGTTCTTCGAGGATCTGAAGCACGCTCGATGGGAAACAGTGACGTAATATCTCCAATTGACAATACACCCATCGGAACCTGTGCAAAAATTTCAGCAAGAAATTCAGAACGCATGGGTAAAGAGTAAAGACCTTACATTCCATCGGCCTTGGCTGAGAGTGTCTCAATGACCCGGTCCCTTTGCTCAAGTCTCCACCTCCGTATCCTTAAGTCAGAGTGAACAACTGAGCTAACGTAGTTCGCAATATCGTCTTTCTGTCCATTTTCGTCGTGAAGAGAGATGCGGTGATGTGCCAATGGCTCGAGGGTAGTTCGGATATCGATCTCGGGACGACTCGTGACACACAAACGGAAGTGCGAAAGTTTCAAATCGACGAGTTCCTCGACAAGTTGTAGAACCTTTTCACGTGGCGATGGCATCCCTGATGTCGCGGGAGATTCGTCGAGTGCGTCTATGATGACGTAGATTGGGGTTTCTCCAAGGGCCACGAGCATGGCCTTGAGACATTGTGTGAGTGCGTCATCATTTGGCTGTACCGAACCCTGGTCGTGGGTAGTGTACAAGCCACGAAGGATGTCACAGTAGACGTCGGATTGATTAGAGAACTGGATGAGGAGGGAGGAGAGTAATGCGCGACGATCTTGCTTGCCAATGTCTTTGAAGTCGAAATAAAAGTAGGCCATAGACGCGAATCCGTTCTTGCAGGCGCGTTTTATATCTTGGATGATCACGGAGCTGGTTGAAAGTACAGCTTGAGCTCGACTACGTATGTAACTAACCACTCAGAGAGAAACATACCTAAGGATACTTTTCCCAGAACCCGCTATGGAACGGAGTAGCGTTAGTAGCAATTCTATCTGCGTAAGAGGAATCATACGCTTTCCATGGACCCAAAACAAACAACCAGAGGCCCTCCAACCACCAAAGGCATTTCCTCGAGGAAGCCATGCTGTGGTACCCTTATGGTGATTGTCGCAAGCTATGTTATAATTGATGGATGGATCGGGGGGAGATAGCCAGTTACGAAGCTTGCGTCGAAGCTTGTCACCTGCACAATGTATGTGGGCGATTGCGGCCAATAATAGCGCCATTGGAGAATGACGCACGGTTCATATCGCCAAGAGTGTTCACAATTCGTTGGATTACCACGCTTCTTTCTTTCCCCTCTGGGCAAACTGAAGTGTGAGGATTGGGAGATTCGGATCAGTAGGTATTACGAACCATCAACGATTTGCTTCAGAGTGTCATTGGCGACCCCCACCTTCTGGTCAACTTGTTGCACCCCGTAGTCAATGGCTTGGGCCCTTTCGACGATACGCTCCACCTTCCCATCGACTCCTTGCACCCCCTTTTCGATGATCTTCACCTTGTCGTCAACCTTGTGAGTCAGGCTCTTGACTTCTACAATAGCTAGACGGGCCTCTTCTTGCGTCAATTTGTCAAGTTTCGCCAGCGAATCCTCGATGTCTCTCCTTCCCATTAGCTTCTTGAAGAATTTCTCTGAATAAATAATCAGTGAAGCGCAAATAAAAGTAGGGAATAGCTTACTCGCTCGCCCTTGCTTTATCTCCTTGGTCGCTATCGCGAACACAGACAGCACCTCGACCATAATCTTTACCATAATGTCCGTCATAGCCGGCGTCTGTGGCACTTCTATATGGATCTCGAGTCGACTAAAGAAGTTCTCAATACGTTCGAAGATATCGATAAGAGCGCCGTGACTAGCAGCAACGTCCTTGGACGCCTGGAAGACCCGGATGTCATTATGGTCCATAGGGAGGTGTCAATGACCGAAAATCACCATGAGGAGGACTCTGATACCAGCAAAAATCGGGTTAGCGGGTGGGAACACCTAGACAGCGTACATTAATGTGCTAATATATCCAACATTCTGACGAGACTCACTAAACTGATGCCACTGCCAAGTGTTGCGGAAAACTCGTAAAGGACATTTACGGTCGGATTAAGCCACTTCGTCAACCTCTCATCGTTTCTCCGAGATTCATCAAACTCCTGAACTTGTGCTCGAAGCACAGCGCGAATTGCATCGGGAGAGTCGCAAGTGTTGAGCCAACTAGCCAGGGGAAGAGACGTGATGTCTTGGCCCGTCTGCTTCTTGTAGGCGTCGATAGCAACTCTGAAGATAGACTGGAAGTTCGAGGAAGAGGAGGAAGAGCTTTGGGGAGACTGGGACATGGTGTAATCGTCAGACAATGGTTCGGATAGTTGAGAGGACAGGAAAAGCTTTGACGAGGTAAGAACACCGCCTCCTGCATGGTGGGCTGAGTATAAGAATGTACATCACGTGATCTACATAAACGCGGGCGATGTTGCCAACACAGCGACCATGGTCACAGCCGACCATGGTCGACTGCAGCAAAATTCAAACAAAGAGATGCTAGGAATCAAAGCACTCTAGATCTGTTGTCAGTAGCCGTCGTCGACCCATGCTTGAATGCTTTCCGTGTTCCCGGGTAGGGAGGTGAATGGTCCAGGGCCGTGGATGACAGGGACTCACCTGTTGGATTCGGCGCAATGACAACGAAAGAACAGAAGGTATTGTACGTTGGTACTGAAGACATCTTTGCGTTAATTGTAGAGTTCGAGACCAGTCCTGGGTGGGAGGAGTGTCACGGTGAGGGACACACTCGCACGACTATTCAACTTGTCACCAACTGCCATTTTCGCTTTACGCGGTGCACCCTTTTCGACAATCCGTTGCTTGTCTTCTCACTCGGATACAAATATATGTTGAATGAGAGAAACCCAGGAAACTTTTTGACCGGTGAAGCCCCAAAATGCAAGCGCAAAGGTGGCACTAGCAATTAATTATCTTTTATGTGAGGCTACTGTAGCGATCCAAGAGGAAGCGTAGACGAGAAGGTAGAGAGACGAGAAGTAGAAGCGAAAACATGAAGACGGAACGCTAACGCAAGAAGCAGATAATCGAGTTGTATAAGCTATTGTCTGTAGCCCTAGCCCGTACGCAATTCTTGCGCTACGTAACTACGCGAAAGTGCAACCAACGAACGAACCTTGCGCCCGGCCTTAAGCACATCTTTTCATCGAGAGGGGACCACGTCAAATAAAAATCCGAACAGTTCCGGGTCTGTCACGCACGTCCAGCAGAAATCTCTCGTCATATAGGGTCATAGCACGGCCATAAATTCAACAAGAACTCAACACTAACAAAACTGACTGCCCATGTCCATACATATAATCCAAGAAAAGTAGAGGGTCAAAACACCGTCATAAAACTATTCCAAAATCAGATTGCGTTTATGGCTACTAAGTGAGATGATCATCATACCTCTCAGAACCCGCAGAATTTCTTGTCAACTTGCGCGGCCTGAGCATCGATGGAGTCGAGTTGCTTGGCTTGTCCATTCGTCAGGTAGTTCATGGCCTCCAGTGAGATGTCGAAGCCCTCCGAGATTGTGTCGATGGCAGTGACGTAGATCCAGTTACCCTGGTACGCCAGTTCCCAGCACGACCCACACTCGGTGGAGTTCCAACCCTTGACGGCAAAGACACCGCCGATGCCGGGGAAGGAAGGGAGTGAACCGAAGGTAGTGTAACCCTTGGTGACCAAGCCGTTGGCGCCGTTGGAGCACGCGACGTTGTTCAGCGATGTGCTGGGGTTATCGTAGATAGTGTTGAAGCGAACGATGTCCGCACATGCGACGGAGAAGAGTGCGGCGAGAGAAACGAAGGTGGAAGTGAGCTTCATGGCGAGAAGGTGGTGAGGATGCGAATTAGAGAATGTGCGTTGGTAGGTGGGTTTGTTGATGAGCACTCTCCTCGCGTCTTCGAGCTTTTATACTTCGAGAACTCCGCGAGATCCCGTGCAAGGCCAGTCAGTCAAGACCTCAAAACAAGCCAAAGGGCCGGTGGTTGTATGGAAAGCTTGTGGTGGCTCGAGGTAGCATCGCATACTATTGTGGATGGAACGGGTCATCTCACCAAAACTAATCCAGAAAGGGAGGGAGCTCCGAGAGAGCCATACAGGATCGCCAGAAGAGTTCGAATCCCCATTAGCAGGATCAACCGATGACCGGTGGTTGACGATTCGGTGAGTCAGGACAATATTCATACTGCGTGAGCACTCTGTTCTATAACCGTGGCGAAGATATATGGCGGTGGCAGATGGCATGCTATGTCCGGTATTAAGTCATGCCGATCATGAGTTCTGCGTATGGGTGAATAGTGTTGAGTTGCTCGGTTGTTGAGCATCTGCCAAACTAGAGGTGTTCGGAACCGTTCGAGACGCCTGAAACAGCCCAGAAAGCCTCGAACAGCTCGGAATGTTTACCTGGTTTTGGAGCAGATTCTCAATAGCATACAGTACAGGAGCCGTCAACGAGCGGCTGGACGCCACATCATTACTGTAAGGGTAGAGAGCAGCAGATGGTGGAGCAGTGTCCATGGGCGCATTGAGCATGTTGACATCTGTGTAACTTCAATCAAGTTTGATTGATTATCTAATTGGAGTTCATACAGCCACCGAACCGAATGGTCAATTCAGCAGACAAGCCCAACGCCGCGCCTTGGCGCACTCAGGCCTCGTCTGTACTGACTGCTCTCGCTCATGGATCCGCACCGTTCATCACGACTTTCCTCCTTGTACACCTCGCTGCACCCGCAGCAGCTAACCTCGGTGGCTCCGCGCTCTCGTCCCAGACCATGGTCCGTATTTTTCCGATGTACCTAACACGTACCCACCCATCACACACCACGACCAGCTTCTTGGACGCGAGTACTACCAAACCACGTTTGGAGAGCGGTACCTCTTATTCGGGCCGTTGTTCATACACACTTCCAGTGCGATCATCAAGCGTCTCTTCTCTCCCCGTGTTTCGCGCCCACTCTCCGGCGCGCTCTCGCTCACCGGATATGCAACCGCGCTCTGCTTTCTCCCCGTGCATTTCATCACGCACCGCCTCGCGCCTGCGGATGCCACGCCGCCCATCTCGTCCCTCGGCCCTTCGGAGCTCGACTACGAGTACGTCAAGGCTGCGCTCAGCGGCTGGCCCCGCCGAAGCACCGTGCTGTATTTCGCACTAGTCCTCGGTCTCGCCCTGCACACTGCAGATGGGATCGGCATCATCTGGTCGACGTGGGCTCCAAGCGTGAAGCTGCCGGGCCGCAGAGCAAGACGTGCATTGGCAGGCGCTGCGGTGGTACCGGTACTTACGGGGCTCGCGGTCCTTGCCCGAGAGCCGCTTTACGCGTTTGGGTCTATGGCTGCGCGGTACCAGGCAGCGCTCACCCAGTCGATTTTTTATCGCCTGTGATGATAGAAATCACGTGATACTTCTCTGCTCAATTTACCAAATTTTGTATGGATTTCATGTCCAAATTGGGGTTTCCCAAAAAAAATTTCGCGTAAAGGCCGATTCGCGGGCCCACTGGCAGTTCTCCTCGGCATACTCTTAGTAGACTCATCAGACCGCCGCATT
>Ga0137359_10004436_pt1 | contig 11519 bp, 9 predicted proteins | sample Mad1_40_16metaG_FD_108281 | JGI IMG/M metagenome (GOLD analysis project Ga0137359, IMG submission 108281) | Vadose zone soil microbial communities from Angelo Coast Range Reserve, California, USA - Mad1_40_16 metaG | ecosystem: Environmental > Terrestrial > Soil > Vadose zone | place: USA... | reverse complement strand
CTTGCGCATCGCTGGGGCATGGATGTGTTGGTCGAGGTTCATGATGCGCCCGAGCTCGAGCGCGCGCTCCTGATCGAGAGCGACCTGATCGGCGTCAACAACCGCAATCTCAAGACTCTCACGGTGGACCTCGGCGTCACCGAGACGCTCGCCCACCGCGTACCGAAGGACCGGCTGCTGGTGGCCGAGAGCGGGCTGGGCTCGCCGGCCGACCTGGCCCGCATGGCCGGGGCCGGCGTCCGCGCCTTCCTGATCGGCGAGAGTTTCATGCGCCAGCCGGATGTCGAGGCGGCCGTGCGGATTATGCTCACGCGGGAGGCGACATGAGCGAGCTCAGCCATTTCGACAAGGCCGGCAATGCGCGCATGGTCGATGTCGGCGCCAAGGACGAGACCGAGCGTCGGGCGACCGCCCGCGCCACCGTGAATATGGCGCCGGCGACGCTGCGCCTGATCCTCGACAAGAAAGCCGCCAAGGGCGACGTGCTGGCGGTGGCCCAGCTTGCCGGCATCATGGCGGCCAAGCGCACGCCCGACCTGATCCCGCTCTGCCATCCGGTGGCATTGAGTTCAGTCGATGTGCAGCTGTCCTGCAACGCAGCGCGCAACGCCGTCGATATCGAGGCCACCTGTAAATTGAAAGGCCGCACCGGCGTCGAGATGGAGGCGCTGACCGCGGCGTCTGTCGCGGCGCTGACGGTCTACGACATGTGCAAGGCCGTCGATCGCGGCATGGTCATTTCCGAGGTTCGGCTGATTCACAAATCCGGCGGCAAGTCCGGCACCTTCGACGCGGGCTCCTGATGCTCACCGTCGCCGAAGCCCATGCCCGCATCGTTTCGGCATTTGAAACGCTGCCCTCCGAAACCGTATCGGTCGCCGAGGCCGCGGGCCGGATTCTTGCAGTCGCACCGCAAGCTCGCCTCAGCCAACCACCCACCGACCTCTCGGCAATGGACGGCTATGCCGTACGCGCCGAGGACGTTCCCGGCGTACCGACAGTCCTGACACTTGTGGGCGCCGCGCCGGCCGGTGGTTCCTACGACAAGGCGCTGCAGGCGGGCCAGACCGTCCGCATCTTTACCGGCGGCCCACTGCCGATGGGCGCCGACAGCATCGTCATCCAGGAGGACACGAAGGTCGACGGCGAGCGCATCACGATCCTCGAGGCGCCGCGGTCCGGCCGCCACGTGCGCAGGGCCGGCCTGGATTTCCACAACGGCGCGACGCCGCTGGCGGTTGGCCGGATGCTGACCTCGCGCGACGTGGCGCTGGCAGCGGCGATGAATGTGCCGTGGCTTTCGGTGCGCCGCCGGCCGCGCGTCGCCATCCTGTCGACCGGCGACGAGCTGGTGCTGCCGGGCGAGCCGGTCGGGCCGAACCAGATCGTCTCCTCCTCCGGCATCGCCGTGGCCGCCCTGGTGCGCGGCTGGGGCGGCGAGCCCACCCTGTTCGACATCGCGCGCGACGACGCAGCCTTGATCGGAGCCAATATCGCCGCCGGCGCTCAGCATGATCTCCTGGTCACACTGGGCGGCGCCTCGGTCGGCGACCACGACCTGGTGCAAGGTGCGCTGAAAGCCCAGGGCTTTGGCCTCGATTTCTGGCGGATCGCCATGCGCCCGGGCAAGCCGCTGATGTTCGCCGCGCGCGACCGTGCCCGCGTGCTCGGCCTGCCCGGCAATCCCGTCTCGACCATGGTCTGCGCGCTGCTGTTCCTGAAGCCCGCGATCGATCGCATGCTCGGCCAGCCGGGCGACCTTGTAGCCACTCAGCCGGCACGGCTTGCCGTCGACGTAAAGGCCAACGACACGCGACAGGACTATGTTCGCAGCAAGCAGCGTCGGGCCGCCGATGGCGCCCTGACGGTCGAGCCGAACCCGGTACAGGACAGTTCCATGCTCTCGGTCCTGGCGGCCTCCGATGCTCTGCTGGTCCGCCCCGCCCACGATCCTGCCCGCAAAATCGGCGATATCGTCCAAATCATCGATCTCACGACGGTCGATGGCGGGTTCTGACTGGGGACAACTTGACGTTTTCCTAGAACTAAACTAGAACACGGGCCGGGTTTCCGGTTTTGTTCCAAATCTAATGTGTGTTCGGGGAGACGACGGTGCTGACCCGCAAACAAAATGAACTGCTGCTGTTTATCAACAAGCGCCTCAACGATGGCGGCGTGTCGCCCTCCTTTGACGAAATGAAAGAGGCGCTACGGCTCAAATCGAAATCCGGAATTCACCGTCTGATCACCGGGTTGGAAGAGCGCGGCTTTTTGCGCCGCCTGCCTCACCGGGCACGCGCACTGCAGGTTCTGAAGCTGCCCGAGGCAGCTGCCATGCCGGCGCCCAATGTCACACCTTTTCTCGCCGATGCGCGCCGCGGCTTCGCCGAGCCCCGCGAAGGCTTCGTGCCCCAGGTCGTGCGCGGCGAGCGAATGCCGCTGGCCGGCGCCATCCTGGCCGCCAACGAAGCCGAAGCCTTGTCGCTGCCGTTGTACGGCCGGATCGCCGCCGGCACGCCGATCGAGGCGTTGCGCGACAACAGCACGACCGTCGATGTGCCGGTCTCCCTGCTCGGACCGGGCGCCCACTATTGTCTCGAGGTGCAGGGCGATTCGATGCTCGACGCCGGCATCCAGGATGGCGACATCGCCATCATCCGCAGCGCCGACACCGCCGAGAACGGCGAGATCGTCGTCGCCTTGATCGACGATACCGAGGCCACGCTGAAGCGCCTGCGCAAGCGCGGCGCCTCGGTGGCGCTCGAACCCGCCAACGCCGCCTACGAAACCCGCATCTTCGGCCCCGACCGGGTCAAGATCCAAGGACGGCTCGCTGGCCTCTACCGCCGCTATCACTAAATCGCAAGCGAGCGAGTCGCATGGGTGTAGCGGGAAAGTGGGAAGAACCGCCCGAAAGCCTCATGCCATCGGCATCCGAGGCTTCCCACCCCGGTGGGAAGTGACGGGAAACCCCGAGTAGTCGCCTCTATCCCTTCGCCTGATCGAGGACGCGGAACCAGTTCTCTCCCGTGATCTTCGTCACGTTCGCCGGCGTGGTGATGCGGTTGAGGGCGGCCACGATGTCCGGGTAGCCGCCGGCATTGCGCGGAATGCTGCTGCGCCCGCCGGCCATGTCGAAGCCCAGCGCGACATGGTCGGCGCCACGGCCTTGATGACATAGTCGGCCTGCTCGGCCCATTCGTCGGTTGTGGGCAGGAAAGGCAGCGTTTCCGGATCCTCTTTCCAGCCACCGCGTGCGCGCCAGATCTCGCCGAATTCCTTGTCGAAGCGCTCGATATATTCACCATGGTCATATTCACCATGGTCGCCCGGCGTGCGCGGAAAGCCTGGCTGATAGCCCAGCATATTGGGCAGCGCCTTGGCTGCGGCGGCGACCCTGTCGGGATGCTCCGCCATGGATACCCACCAGTCCGCCCTTGCCGGCCAAAGCCCTCAAGACCTCGTCGGACATGCCGGCGCCCGACACAGCCTTGATCGTCTCGTGGCTGGCAACGACCGGTGCGCGGCTTGCCTCGATCAGCGATGGTGCGCATGCCCAGGCGGTAGAGCGCTCCCAGGACCTCGAGGTCGCCCTCATGGTCCCAGCCCGATTCGCTGCCGAGGAACACAGCCATCCGCCCGCTGGCGACGATTCGCCGTGCATCGGCCGTGCTGAGCGCTATCGCCATCCTGTCGGAATGCTGCTCGGCGAAGCGCAAAGCCGTCTCGATCAGCCGTAGCGTCTGCTTGGGCGTGTAGTTGTAGTTCCAGGCCCCATAGGTGCAGAGGTTGTCGATGATGCAGTTCACGCCGGCGGCGCGGGCGCGGCCATAGTCCCAGCCGGCGTCGGAGGTATTCGACAGCCAGGGATCGATATGCTCCCAATAGACACGGTTGGTGATGTGGACGTGACCGTCCATCAGGATCGGCGGTGTTGCAGGAGTCTGCGCCCAGGAGCGCGACGACGTGGCGAGCGCCCCTGCCCCTCCCAGCAGGGCGAGGGCGTGGCGACGCGACAAAGGAATACCCGATTTGACCACGACGCTCCCTCCCCGGCTTTTATTATCCGCCGACGATAGGCACCGCGCTGGTTGGCGGCAACGCACCGCTTTCGATGTGAGAAAACGCGAAACGTCTCACTCGCTCAGTTGTCTCCAAGCATGTCGTAACCGATGGCGAATCGGCATTTTGACGCCCCAATTAGAAAGTAATAGCATTTTCCAACAGTGCGCGCGGCCGAATGCGATATGGGCGCTTATGCCGGACTCGCCGAGCAATACGGACCGGTTTGCGGAAGCGTCTCCTCGAGTGACTCACTTGACTGGAAACTCCCATGGCAACACTGAAGATCAACGGTGAAGAAAAGACCTTTGATGCTCCGGATGACATGCCGCTGCTCTGGGTTCTCCGTGATGTGCTCGGCATGACCGGAACGAAATTCGGCTGCGGCATAGCGCAATGCGGCGCCTGCACGGTGCATATCGAAGGCAAGCCGGTGCGTTCCTGTCTGCTGCCCGTCAGTGCGGTGCGCGATCGCACCGTCACCACGATCGAAGGCATCGGCACCACCCCTGCTGGAGCGAAGGTGCAGAAGGCCTGGCTTGATCTGGAAGTCATCCAGTGCGGTTACTGCCAGTCGGGCCAGATCATGGCCGCGGCGGCACTCCTGGCGACGACACCCAATCCGGATGACTCCGACATCGACGCGGGGATGGCAGGAAATATCTGTCGCTGCGGCACCTATGTGCGCATTCGCGCCGCCATCAAGCGCGCTGCTTCCGAAGGTTAGTCGTATGATCGTCCCAAACAATGGCTCGGCTGAATTTTCGCGCCGCAACCTGCTGACGAGCGGTTTGGCGGGCGGATTTCTGCTCGCTTTCCATCTTCCCGTGCGCGCGGCGAACGAACCGCTCCAGATGCCGGATGTGACCGACGGCAAGTTCGCACCCAATGCCTTCATCCGCATCGACAACGCCGGCAAGACCACGCTCGTCATGCCACAGGTCGAGATGGGCCAGGGTATCTATACCGCCGTGGCGATGATTCTCGCCGAGGAGCTCGACGCCGACTACGCCAAGTGACGCTGCAACACGCGCCGCCGAACGACAACCTGTACAGCAATCCTACCTTCGGCCTTCAGGTCACCGGCAATTCCAATTCCGTTCGGGCTTTCTGGATGCCGCTCCGCAATGCAGGCGCCGGCGCACGCGCCATGCTGGTGCAAGCGGCCGCGCAGCAGTGGCAGGTCGAACCTCCAAGCTGCACCGCATCGAATGGGCAAGTAATCCACGCCGCCAGCGGTCGTACGCTCTCTTACGGCGCACTGGCGGAAGCTGCGAGCACGCAGACGCCGCCAAAGGATATTCAGCTCAAGGACCCGAAGAACTTCACGCTGATCGGCAGGCCGTTGAAACGCTTCGATACGCCGGACAAGGTCAACGGCAAGGTCGTGTACGGCATCGACGCGATGCTGCCCGACATGAAGTTCGCGACCCTGGCGGCATGCCCCGTCTTCGGCGGCAAGGTCGCCCATGTCGACGACAGCGCGGCCAAAAAAGTCCCCGGCGTGCAGAAGGTGGTCGTGCTGGATGATTTGGTCGCGGTGGTTGGCGATCACATGTGGGCGGCGAAGAAGGGCCTCGATGCCCTCGTCGTGACCTGGGACGAAGGCCCCAATGCGAACGTCAGCTCGAAGAATATCTGGGAGAATCTACGCGCCGCGAGCCAAAAGGACGGCGCTGTCGCAAAATCCACAGGCGATATCGCCAAAGGCCTGGCGACAGGCGACAAATTCGAGGCGTCTTACGAATTGCCGTTTCTCGCGCATGCGACGATGGAACCGTTGAACTGTACCGTTCATCTGAAGCCCAACGCCTGCGAAATCTGGACCGGCACGCAGATCATGACGCGGGTCCAATCGGAGGCGGCGAAAGCAGCCGGTCTCCCCGTCGACAAGGTAACCGTGAATAACCATCTGCTTGGTGGCGGGTTTGGCCGCAGGCTTGAGCCTGACATGGTGGTCGCCGCCGTTCGCGTGGCACAGCATGTTGATGGGCCGGTGAAGGTTGTGTGGACCCGCGAAGAAGACATCCAGCACGATATCTATCGCCCGGTCTATCGCGACACGATTTCCGCGAGCCTGTCGGGCGGCAAGATCGTCGGCTGGAAGTATCGTGTCGCCGGATCGGCGATCCTCGCGCGCTGGCTGCCGCCGGCCTTTCAGAAAGGCATCGATATCGACGCGATCGATAGTGCCGTCGACATGCCCTACGACATTCCCAACTTCCATGTTGATTATGTGCAGGCCGAGCCGCCGGCCGTGCCGACCGGCTTCTGGCGGGGTGTCGGTCCCAACAACAATGTTTTTGCGATCGAATGCTTCATGGACGAACTTGCGCGAAAGGCAGGCAAGGATCCGATCGCTTTCCGGCGGGATATGCTTGGAAAGGAGCCGCGCCTGCTCGCTGCCCTCGATCTCGTGGCCGAAAAATCCAATTGGGGCCAGGCGCTTCCGCCACGCGTCGGGCGCGGTGTTAGCGTGCAGCCGTCTTTCGGCAGCTTCATCGCAACGGTCGTGGAAGCGGAAGTCGACGATCAGGGCGAGGTGCGCCTGCGTCGCATTACATCGGCGGTCGATACCGGCATCGCCGTCAATCCTGATACGATTGCGGCGCAACTGGAAGGTGGATTGATCTTCGGCCTGACTGCCGCGCTCTTTGGAGAAATCACCATCGACAAGGGGCGTGTCCAGCAATCCAACTTCAATGACTATCGCATGCTGCGCATCAACGAGGTGCCGAACATCGACGTTCACATCATCAAGAGCGGCGAGGCGCCTGGCGGAATCGGCGAGACCGGCGTGACGGCAGGGCCACCTGCACTGTGCAATGCAATCTATGCCGCGACCGGCGTCGCCTTGCGCAGGCTTCCGATCGACCGCGACATGCTCGCCGTGAGGAAAAAGGCATAAAGCCGATGAAGCGTCGCATTCTCGTCGGTATCGTCGCGATCGCGGCGGTTGCGCTGGCTGCCGGCTTCTGGATCCTGCGCGGACCGGGTCCGATGGGCTTTGCCAACGGTCCAACGGTGGCGCTGGCGGATTATCACGGCGGCGATCCCACCGGCGTTCCGGCAGCACTCGCCCGCGCAGGCCTCGTAGAGCGCGGTGAATATCTCGCGCACGCGGCGGATTGCATGGTTTGCCACACAGCCGAAGGCGGCAAGGAGTATGCCGGCGGCCTGGCGTTCAAGTTGCCCTTTGGCACGCTCTATTCCACCAACATCACGCCCGACAAGGAAACCGGCATCGGCAATTACAGCGATCAGGACTTTCTCGGCGCGGTCCATCGCGGCGTGCGTCGGGATGGGGCGCGTCTCTATCCAGCGATGCCGTTTGCCTCCTACACCTACATGACGGATGCCGACGCACTGGCGATCAAGGCCTATCTCTTCAGCCTCGCGCCGGTGCGTGCGGCTGTGCCCGCGAATACATTGGCGTTTCCTTTCGACCAGCGTTGGGCAATCAACTTCTGGTCCGTCCTGTTCAATGCCGATGAACGCTTCAAGCCCGACACGACGAAAAGTCCTGAGTGGAACAGAGGGGCCTATCTGGCGGAGGCCCTGGCCCATTGCGGCGAATGTCATACCCCCAGAAACCTGGCCTTCGCCTTGAACAACCGCGACAAATTCGCGGGCGCGCTGACGGCGGGCTGGCGTGCCTTCAATATCACCTCGGACAAGGCCACCGGCCTCGGCGCCTGGCGCGACGACGAACTGATCTCTTATCTTTCGACCGGACACGCCACCGGTCATGGTACTGCCTCGGGGCCAATGGGCGAAGCCGTGGATCAGAGCTACAGCCGAATGGCGCCCGAGGATATCGGCGCGCTGGTGGCTTATCTGCGCAGCGTGCCCCCAATCGCCTCGACCGATCTACCGGCGACGCTGGCGCCGCCAGCGCCTGCTTCGCCCAGGGATGGCGGCGGCACAGATGTGCGGGGCAAGATGATCTTCGCGGGCGCCTGCGTCAGTTGCCACGACTGGACCGGCGAGAGTGCCATAACGCCTTTCGCCACGCTCACCGGCGCGTGGGCTGTCAACGATCCCAGCGCTGCCAATGTGGTGCAGATCGTGATTTCCGGAACCAAACGACATACTCCGCCGGGCGCCCTCTCGATGCCTGCCTTCGGCAGCACCCATTCCGATGCGGAGATAGCCGCCGTTGCCAACTATGTCACGGCGCGCTTCGGCAGCAAGGGATCTCAGGTCACGGCACAGGACGTGGCGGCCCTGAGAAAGCAAGCGTCACGGTAGGCGCTTAGGGGACTTTCTCCCGACAATGTAATGCCGGCTAAGGAGCACCCTTCGCCCTTAGAGGCACCTCCTCTCAGGGGCCTTCTGATGCGCGGGCAGGCGGTGAATCAGACAGCTCACGCGCCCGGCGCCTTCACCGGCGCCGCTTGCCGACTCGAACTATTCGGCACCCAGGGACGATCACCGCGGCGCGCATTCGCTGTCTCACGGCGCACACCGGTGTCGTCAAGCCATAGTGCCTGTGCGCCTTCGCGCCACGCGTCGCGGCGGTCGATCACCAGGCGTGGGCCGCGGCAGGTCCGCTGGGCATCGACCGTCGACAGCACGATATCGGCGCTGGCACAGGCCTCGGCCAGCCGCCGTTCGTCGCTCACCATCGCCACCCGCCACGGCCCCTTGCGCCAGCGGCAAAGGCCCGTCTGGCAACCTAGGCCCGCCGCCTCCTCATCGGCGCTTGCGAGCCAGCGGCGGGCACCGTCCTGGCCGCTGCGCCGCGCCCATTGCTCGGTGACGAACTTGTCGATCCGCGCCGAGGCGACCTGGACCATGCCATGCCCGTCTCGCAGTCCGAGCACGCGGCCGTCCTCGCTCATCAACAGGTCGGGCGGCGGCCCCGGCCCCAGTAGCAGGCCCGCCACGGCGACGGGCAGACCGGCCAGCCGCCAGCGGCGGCGCCATAGGCAAAGCCACAGCCCACCCAGAGTCAGTAACCACAGGCTGGCGCCGGGCAGCGACGGCACCAGCGTCGCTGCCTGCGGCCATTCGGCTACATGGCGGGCGATGGCATTGAGACCCGCCACGCCCCAGCCCATCGGCACCAGGGCGACCTGCTCGAGGCCGAACGGCATCAGCAGCATCGCCAGGAGCCCGAACGGCATGATCCAGAATCCGGTGAGCGGAACACCCAGCAAATTGGCCACGACGCCCAACAGGGACACGCGATTGAAATGGTAGGCCGCGAATGCACCGGTTGCGACCGAAGCGATCAGGGTGGTGGCGAAGCTGGCGCCAATCGCGGCGCCCAGCCGCCACAACCAGCGCCGACTTGAACCCTCGGCCCTCGCCTGCAATCTGGCGCGCCAGCCGCGCGCGGCCTCCCAGCCGGCGATCAAGGCGATGACGGCGGCGAAAGACATCTGGAACGAGGCGCCGGTCAGCGATTCGGGCGGCGCCAGCAGCACCAGCAGCGCGGCCCAGGCGACCAGGCGCAGCGACAGTGCCGCGCGGTCGAGCAGGATGGCAAGCAATGCCAACCCCGCCATCGCACACGAACGTTGCGCCGGCACCGGGGCGCCGGCGAGCGCGGTGTAGAACAGCGCCACCAACAGGGCGATGACGGCGGCGATCTTCTTGGCGTCGACGCGCAGTGCCAGCGGCGGGATGAGGGCGATGCCGTAGCGGACGAAACCCATCACCAGCCCGATGACGAAGACAATGTGGAGGCCCGAAATCGACAGGATATGGGCCAGGCCCGAATCACGCATAGCCTGGGTGATGTCTTTGTCGACCGCCGACTGTTCGCCGGTCAATAGCGCTGCCGCCACGCCACCTTCCGGGCCGGGCAGCGCTTTCATGATGCGCGCGGTGATATCGGCGCGCAGCCCATCGATGGTTCGGACCAGGCCATCGGGTTTGCCGTGTTCGATCACCGCCGCAGGCGCCAGCGCGTAGCCAACCGCGCCCAGTTGCTGGTACCAGGCGACACGCTGGAAATCGAAGGCGCCGGGCGCCGCCGGTCCCGCTGGCGGCGAAAGATTGGCCAGCACCAGCAGCCGATCGCCGACAGCGAGCGGTGGCGCGCCCTTGCCCAGCGACACCCGAACCCGGGCCGGCATCGCCTCGGCCGGCGGCACGCCCGAGCCGCGCAGCCGGACGGCCTCGAGCACCACGCGCACGCCCTCAGGAAGACGCTGGATGTCGGCGATCCGACCCTCTGTGTTGATGCTGAACAATGGCCGTGTGAGCGTCGGCGCCGCCAACCAGGAGGTGCGCCATGCAGCCAAGCCCAAACCGATCGAGGCCGCCGCGGCACCGATCCACAGTGCGCGCGCAAGGCCGCCGGCTGGCGACAGAAAGACGCCGGTCAACGCGCCCCCTGCGAATACCGGCCCGATCCATAGCGCGGGTTCGCTGGGCAATTCGAAATAGACCGCGATGCCCAGCCCCAAAGCCACCGGGAGCCACTACAGCCATCGTCCGCGCTCGCCATCGAGCTGTTCGAGGAGCCATGCGCGCGCGATCGACACCGGCCCCCCTTCCGTTGTTTGACAGGTCGAACAAGCTCGCCTACCTACGGCGCTCTTTTGGCGCTGAAATGCGGCAAAAGCCGCACCTTGCTCGCCCTTCCCTCTCCTTTTCTACCTTATCGAAACCATGACCGTCGTCACCCGATTTGCTCCATCGCCGACCGGCTTCCTTCACATCGGCGGCGCGCGCACCGCGCTCATCAACTGGCTGTTCGCGCGCCACCATGGCGGCAAGTTCCTGCTGCGCATCGAGGACACCGACCGCGCGCGCTCCACCCAGCCTGCCGTCGACGCCATTCTCGACGGGCTATCATGGCTTGGCCTGCAATGGGATGGCGACGTCACCTACCAGTTCCAGCGCGCCGCTCGTCACGCCGAGGTCGCGCGCGCCATGCTGGCCGCCGGCAATGCCTATTATTGCTATGCCTCGCCTCGGGAGCTCGAGGAGATGCGCGCCGCGCAAAAAGCCGCCGGCAAGCCGATGCGCTACGATGGGCGCTGGCGCAACCGCGATCCGAAAGAGGCGCCGGCGGACATCGCCCCGGTGATTCGCCTGCGCGCGCCGCAGACCGGTCAGACGATCATCAAGGACGAGGTGCAAGGCGAGGTCACGGTAGAGAACGCCCAACTCGACGACATGATCCTCCTGCGCGCCGACGGCACGCCTACCTACATGCTGGCCGTAGTCGTCGATGACAACGATGTCGGCGTCACCCACGTGATCCGCGGCGACGACCATCTCAACAACGCTTTTCGCCAGCTGCAGATCATTCGCGCCATGGGCTGGGCCGAGCCAGTCTATGCCCATATACCGCTGATCCACGGCCCCGATGGCGCCAAGCTCAGCAAGCGCCACGGTGCGCTGGGCGTCGACGCCTATCGCGACATGGGCTTTCTGCCAGCTGCGCTGCGCAACTACCTGCTGCGGCTGGGCTGGGGTCATGGCGACGATGAGATCAT
>Ga0137359_10004434_pt1 | contig 11520 bp, 11 predicted proteins | sample Mad1_40_16metaG_FD_108281 | JGI IMG/M metagenome (GOLD analysis project Ga0137359, IMG submission 108281) | Vadose zone soil microbial communities from Angelo Coast Range Reserve, California, USA - Mad1_40_16 metaG | ecosystem: Environmental > Terrestrial > Soil > Vadose zone | place: USA... | reverse complement strand
GTCCCGCCCTTGCGAAGGTTTTCAAAGGTGGTCATCTCGAGCTTGCCCTTTTTCTTCTTGGCGTCGTGGCAGGCGAAGCAATTCTCCTTGAGAATCGGGGCGACGTCGTTGATAAAGCTGATCGGCCCCTTCGGATTTTGCGCTTGCAACCGCATGGGCGCCCCAAAAAGCAAAAGCCAGGCGAGCGTCAGCCCGATCAGCGCAACGCGACCTGCGATCGCGAGGCCCGCGGCAAGGGCTGGGCGATGAGACCTGTTCGAAGCTACAGCCGGGCCGGGCAGTATCAATCGAAGCTGATTCATAGTGTGTGTGTCCCAACCGTCAGGCAGCCATCGCCAGATGGCGCCGCGCAGCCAGCATCACTCGGTTAGTCTTGTGGTCGAACGACACGACATCGAGGCCGGCCGCCAAAGCATGGTCCCGGATCGATGATAGGCCCCCCTGACAGGTGCACCCGGTGCCTTCCACCATGACGCGGCCGGTCGCGCCTATGCGCCCGCGCGCGGCACGCAACGCCTCGTCGAGTTCGCCGTTGCCTCGCAGGTCGACGATCCAGGCGAGGTCCACCGCTTCACAATCGGGCGACGGCGCGCCTGGCCGCAGACAACGCACGGCGCCGCAGCCGTGCCGCAAAAGCGCAAGTAACAGGGGTAAAGTGTGGTGTCCGATGAGCGCGACATGCGCCGCCGCCGGCAGATGGGCCATCGCCATCGTGCGATCGACCTGCGCTTCGCAGGAAGCATCGTCGGACACGGCGGTAGATGGAGGTTCGCTTTCCGTCGCGGCTTGAAGAAGTGTCGACATCCTTGACCTCAATATCTGCTGCTCGATTGCAGCGCGCTAATGTGCGTCGTCGCACGTAAGGATTCGAGGCGGATATCGACCCCTCCGTATAAAGGCCGTGCAAAGACAGTCAGAGCGGCAGGAAAGGATCACCACACATCACGGCCGCGATGCCCCTGCCATCGGCATCTTCCGCCCAGTAGGGACCAGAATCGTCGGTTCGGACCACCCGGGCTTATGGTGGCTCCCATGGACCACATCCCGCGCCCCATCGGACAAACGCCCGTCCCCGTGCAGCAGGCCGCCGCCGTTTTTTTCCCATTTATTTAACGGGAATCGGCCGGATTCCCCTCCGCCCCGGAGGCACCTCTCCTCAGTGCCTTTACTCCTCGAGCGCGTCTTCCAGGGTGCGCAGGCCGGCGCGCTTGGCGGAGACCAGGACCGCCATGTTGCCCGGCATGTGCTTGTTCTTCCACATCTTGGTGTGCGCCTTGGGAATGTCGTTCCATTCGAAGACTTCGCTCATGCAGGGCTCGATGCGCCGTTCGATCACCAACTGGTTGGCCTGGCTCGCCTGCAGGAGATTGGCGAAGTGGCTGCCCTGGATGCGCTTCTGGCGCATCCACACGAAGCGCGCGTCCATCGTCAGGTTATAGCCGGTGGTGCCGGCGCAGAAGACCACCATGCCGCCGCGCTTGACGATGAAGCACGACACCGGGAAAGTCTGCTCACCGGGATGCTCGAAGACAAAATCGACATCGTTACCCTTGCCGGTGGTCTCCCAGATGGCGGCGCCGAACTTGCGGCACTTCTTCATGTATTCGGCATAGCCCGCCTGATCGTCGATGTCGGGGAGCTGGCCCCAGCAGTCGAAGTCGTTGCGGTTGACGACGCCCTTGGCACCGAGCGACATCACGAAGTCCTTCTTCGACGGGTCGGAGATCACGCCGATGGCATTGGCGCCGGCAGTGGCGATGAGCTGGACCGCCATCGAGCCGATGCCGCCCGCGGCGCCCCACACCAGCACGTTATGTCCCGGTCGCAGGATGTGCGGGCGGTGGCCGAACAGCATGCGGTAGGCGGTGGCCAGCGTCAGCGTGTAGGAAGCGCTCTCCTCCCAGGTGAGGTGCAATGGGCGCTTCATCAGCTGGCGCGCCTGCACGCGGCAGAATTGCGCGAACGAGCCGTCAGGCGTCTCATAGCCCCAGATGCGTTGGCTGGTCGAGAACATCGGATCGCCGCCGTTGCATTCCTCGTCGTCGCCATCGTCCTGATTGCAATGGATGACGACCTCGTCGCCGACCTTCCAGCGCTTCACCTTGGCGCCGATCGCCCAGACGATGCCCGAGGCGTCGGAGCCGGCGATGTGGAAAGGCTGCTTGTGGACGTCGAACGGCGAGATCGGCACGCCGAGGCCCGCCCAGACGCCGTTGTAGTTCACGCCCGCCGCCATCACGAGCACCAGCACCTCGTCCTCGCCGATCGTGTGAGTCGGCACGACCTCGAGCTGCATCGACTGCTCGGGCGGTCCGTGGCGGTCGCGTCGGATGACCCAGGCGTACATATCCTTCGGCACGTGTCCGAGCGGCGGGATTTCACCCACCTCGTAGAGATCCTTCTTCGGCTGGTTGGCAGTGGGATGCTGGCGGGATGCGAATGCGACGACAGACATGGGCAAGCCTCCTTGCGGTGCAGCGAAGGTATTGCTGCGGACGCGAAGTTGCAATGCACAAAACATAAATAGAACGTATGGCGAGCGGAAAAAACAATAAAATTACCCGTATAGACGCGGGTACGCTCATTGCGTCGTCGCCGATTTCTCGGCAGCCTGCCGAGGTAAACGCCCGTTTACCTCGCGCCGGAAAGAGGGAGAACACCGCCATGAAGCTCATGTGGTTTCATCTGATGCCGTACACGGAGCTGCCCGAGGACTTCAACAAGAAGCATCCCTCGGTATGGGTCGACATCCATTCCTCGCTTTTCGACCCCAAGCGCGCGCATCACATGTACAACGACTTCATGGACGAACTCGAATATGCCGCCGATTGCGGCTTCGACGCGATCTGCGTCAACGAGCATCATTCCAACGGTTACGGGCTGATGCCCTCGCCGAACCTGATCGCCTCGTCACTGGCCCGCCGCACCACCGACACCGCGCTTTGTGTCATGGGCAACAGCCTGGCGCTCTACAATCCGCCGACGCGCGTGGCGGAGGAATTCGCCATGATCGACTGCATCTCGGGAGGGCGCCTGATCGCCGGCTTCCCGGTCGGCTCCCCGATGGATACCTGCTACGCCTACGGCCAGAATCCGAGCCTCCTGCGCGAGCGCTATCTCGAGGCCCACGACCTGGTAAAGAAAGCCTGGATCGAGAAGGAGACTTTCGCCTTCTCGGGCCGCTTCAACCAGCAGCGCTACGTCAACATCTGGCCACGGCCGATCCAGAACAACCCGCATCCGCCGATCTGGATTCCCGGCGGCGGCTCGATCGAGACATGGCGGTGGTGCGCGGAGATGGATTACGTCTACTGCTACCTCTCTTACTACGGCTACAAGGCCGGTCTGACGACGATGCAGGGCTTCTGGAACGAGATGGAGAAGCTTGGCAAGGACCGCAATCCGTACCGTGCCGGCTTCCTGCAGTTCGTCGGTGTGGCCGAGAGCCGCCAGCAGGCGCTCGATCTCTATACCGAGCCCGCCGAGTATTTCTACGGCCGCTGCCTGCATGTCGACGCCCGCTTCGCGACGCCGCCGGGTTACACCTCGGAGGCCACGCAGCGTGCCGGCATCGAGAGCATGGTCTCAAAAGCCGCCAACACCGCGAGCTACCAGAGCAAGCTCAATATGAAGGCGACCAACATGAAGGACATCGTCGATGGCGGCTACGTCATCGTGGGCTCGCCCGACGAGGTGGTCGAGCAGATCCGCCATGTCGCCACCAGCCTCAATGTCGGCCATCTGATGCTGTTGCTGCAGTATGGCAACATGAGCAAGGACACCACCAAGTACAACACACGCCTGTTCGCCGAGAAGGTGATGCCCAAGGTCAAGGACCTGTTCGAAGGCTGGGAGGATCGCTGGTGGCCCAAGCCCCTGGCCAAGACGGAGCGCGCCGCCGTCCCGGCCTTCCGGCCGCAACTCGCCGCGGCGGAGTGAAGCCGTGAGCGAACCGCAAACCACCACCGTGGAGGTCAACGGCTTTCCCTGCCGTGTCTGGTCCAAGGGCAACGGTCCCAAGCTCGGCTTCCTCGCCGGATTGGGCGGCCTGCCGCGCTGGATTCCCTTCCTCGACAAGTTGGCCGAAACGCGCACGGTGATTGCGCCGTCGCTGCCGGGCTATCCGGGCGCCACCGGTCACAGCGTCCTCGACACGCATCTCGACTGGATCGTGGCCGTGCGCCAGCTGCTCGACAAAGCGGACCTTAGCGGAAGCGATCTCGTCGGCGCCTCCGTGGGTGGCGCTTTCGCCGCTGAAATGGCCGCGATCTTTCCCGGAACAGTGAAGAAACTCGTGCTGATCGCGCCGTTCGGCCTGTTCGACGAGGCAGAGCCCGCCACCGATCCTTGGGCGCAACGCGGCGACAACGTCGCCGGCCTGATGTGCGCCGAGGCTGAACAGTGGAAAGCCCTGGTGAGCGCCCCGGAAGGAGCCAACTCCGTCGAATGGCCGATCGAGATGACGCGGGCGTCGGAGGCCGCAGCCCGTGCCTTCTGGCCGCTCGGAAATACGAAACTTGAGAAGCGTCTGGCGCTGATCGAGGCTCCGACTCTCGTGCTGTGGGGCGAACAGGACCGAATCCTGCCCGAAAGCTACGCAGAAAAGTTTGTCGCCGGCATCAACGGATCGACTCGCGGGCGCGCCATTGCCGATGCGGGTCATCTCGCTTATCTCGACAAACCGGAAGCGGCCGCCCGCGCCGTCCTCGCCCATCTCAACTAGCACCGCGTCGGTCTTGGCGAAGGCGATACGGATCGGTATTGTCGGGGTGCAGTATCTTCTCAGGGGGCGTTATCAGATGAGTACAGCTTCGAGCAAATGGACCAAGAGCATTGCAATGCTCGCGGCGGTCGCGGCGGTCGGCGTCAGCCTGCCTGAGCGGCCGGCGTCAGCCCAGCTCCAGGCCGTGCCGCGCGCTGGCTTCACCTTCACCCAGAAACTGACCCAGCGCGTGAATGTCGAATCGATCGATAGCGACAGCCGCACGGGCATCTTCGTCCTGCCGGACGGCCACTGGGTGAACCTGTCGATCGCCGACAATGTGCCCGGCATCGACAAGATCGAAGACGGCTCCTTCGTCAACATCACCTATACCGAGGTGGTGACCATCCTGAACCTCAAACGCAAGGGCGTGGGCTCGCAGGCGGCGCGCAAGGACTCGATGTCCATGGCGCCCGAGCCTGGCGAGGATCCCGTGCGGTTCACCTACACCGTGGTGGCCGTCGATCTCGCCGCCAACACGATTTCAGTGATCGGCGGCAAGGGTGGGCAGGTCCACACCTATCCCGTGACGAACGCCGCCCGGCGCGAATTGCTCAAGGGCGTCAAAGTCGGGGACGTGCTTATCGGCATGACGACGCCGCTTACGATCACGGCAATCACGCCGGCCAACTAACGGCACATCTCGAAGCCCTTGAGCGGGCTCGGTCCTGGCGGACCGAGCCCGCTTTGCGTCAGGACTTCTTCTTTTTGGCCGCCTTCTTCTTTGCCGCCTTCTTCTTTGCCGCCTTCTTCTTTGCCGCCTTCTTCTTTGCCGCGGGTTTCTTCCGGATCGGCGAGGCGAGCGACCAGGAATGGCCGAAGGGATCGCTGATCCTGCCATAGCGATCGCCCCAGAACATATCGGCGAGCGGCATCACGACCTTGGCGCCGGCCTTGATCGCCTTGTTCCAGACCTTGTCGACGTCGGCCAACTCGAGATGCACGGTGACCGACGGGCCGCCCGCCTCGTCCGGCGGCTTGGTGGCGTCATTGCCGGGATACTCGTCGAAAGTATCCGACAGCATCAAAGCGCCGCCGTTTATCATCAGCGTGGCGTGCATCACCCGTTTCTTGTCCTCGGCCAGCATCAGCCTTTCTGTCGTGGCGCCGAACGCCTTCTTGTAGAAGGCGATCGCGGCCTTGCCACCGCGCACCGTCAGATAGGGCGACACGGCGGGCGGGCGCCTGGGCTGCTTTGCCATCAATACTCTCCTTGGGTCACTCGATTTTCACGTCTTCCCAGAAGCCGATCCAGTGGTCGACCGACTTCATCTTCGCCTGCGGGGCTTCGTAGGACCATGCCGCCCGCGCACTGCGCGCATCCTCACGGGCGACGTCATAGAACTGCACTCCGTGCGGGCATTCAAGATCGCTCGCCGTCTTCGGCGTCGATTGCAGGAGATCCATGCGCACCGCATCGCGGGGAAAGTAGCGATAGCCGCCCACTTCCAGGGTCTTGTCGCTGTCGGCGATCACCTCGCCCTTCCAAATGGCCTTCATGAGGGTCCTCCATCAAGGGTTTCTCGACTAAAGACTATCCCGACGGACGCTCAAGCGCAGCACGAGGCTTTCTCGCCACTGCCCTCATATTGGTCGTGCCGGCGAACCCAATCCATCAGGTTGAAGTTCGGCCCGGTCTCGTTGCGGCCCTTGGGCGCGAAGTCGAGGTAATTATAGGTGCCGATCAGCAGCTCGTCGCCGCGGCCGAAAGCCGAGAAAGTGTGGAAGATGCGGCCACGCTCGTCCTTGTAGAAGACGCTGATGCCGGGCAGCTCGTCTATGCCGTAATCCTGGATTTCGTAATTGTAGAAGACCTTGCCTTTGGCCTCGTCCTCCTTGGTGAAGGAGACGTGATAGTCGTAGTTGAAGTCGCTGTCGAAGGACGACACCCAATTGAAGCGCCAGCCCATGCGCTTGCGGTAGGCTTCGAGTTCCGGCCAGGGCGCTCGCGACACCGCCGCGAAGCTCACGTCATGGTGTTCGAGATGCTGGCGGGCGGCATCGACATGGTCGGCCCCGAAAGAGCAGCCGGTGCAGCCCTCGCCCCAGCCCGGGCCAAACATGAAATGCTGGACGATAAGCTGGCTGCGCCCGTCGAACAGGTCGGCCAGCGTCTGCTTGCCGTTCGGCCCGTCGAATGCGTAGGTCTTCTCGACCTCGACCCAGGGCAACTCGCGCCGTTCCGCACTCAGGCGGTCGCGTTGCCGGGTGTGCTCCTTCTCCTTGGTGAGGTGCTGCCGATGCTCGGCCAGCCATTCGTCGCGCGACACGATTCGATGTTCCATCTGTCGACCTCCTTTGGCTGTAGTTAACGCAATGGTTAAATACAGACGCAATCGGAGTCAAGCCGTCCGTTTGGTCGCTAATTCAAGCCCGCTTCCAGGTCGTGCCCTTGGCGCTGTCCTCGAGGACCACGCCCTTGGCCTTCAGATCGTCGCGGATGCGGTCCGACTCCTTGAAGTCCTTTGCCTTGCGCGCCGCCTGACGGGCCGCGATCGCGGCTTCGATCTCGGCGTCGCCCGGACCGACCGCGGTATCGGCCGGCCGCCAGCGGAACCACGCCTCGGCATCCTGTTGCAACAAACCCAATGCACCAGCACCAGCACGCAATTCGGCCGAGCTTTTAAGCTGATGCACCGCCGCGATCGCCAGCGGCGTGTTGAGATCATCCGACAGCGCTTCTTCGACGGAAGCAGGCACGTCGGCAGGCGCGGCGTCTTTGCCCCGCAGCGCGCCGTACCACCGATCAAGCGTCGCCTTGGCCTGGGTCAGGCCCTCGTGCGTGAAGTCGAGCGGTTGGCGGTAGTGCGCGCTCAGCAGCAACAGGCGCACCGCCTCGCCCGGATACTGATCGAGCAGCTCGTGGACGGTGAAGAAATTGCCCAGCGACTTGCTCATCTTCTCGCCGCTGACATTGACGAAGCCGTTATGCATCCAGTAGCGCGCCATGAAGGGCTGGCCGAAGGCCGAGCGGCTTTGCGCGATCTCGTTCTCATGGTGCGGAAAGATGAGATCGAGGCCGCCGGCGTGGATATCGAAGGTCTCGCCCAAATGCGCGGCGCTCATCGCCGAGCATTCGATGTGCCAGCCCGGCCGGCCGCGGCCCCACGGACTCTCCCAACCCGGCTGCTTGTCGTTCGACGGCTTCCACAGCACGAAGTCGGCGGCGTCCTTCTTGTAGGGTGCCACCTCGACGCGCGCGCCGGCCACCAGCTCATCGCGCGAGCGACGCGACAGGCGGCCATAGTCGGCCATGCTGGGCACGCTGAACAGCACATGACCTTCCGCCGCATAGGCATGGCCGTTGCCGACCAGCCGCTCGATCAGCTCGATCATCTGGGCGATATACTGGGTCGCCCGCGGCTCGAAATCGGGATCGAGCGCGTTGAGACGGCGCATGTCGCTTTGATAGGCGCCGGCGGTGCGGCCCGTCAGCGCGTCGATGGTCTCGTTATTGTCGGCGGCGCGCACGATGATGCGGTCATCGACATCGGTGATGTTGCGCACATAGGTGACGCGCGGATAGCGCCGCTTCAGCAGGCGATACAGCGTGTCGAAGGCCACGACAGGCCGCGCGTTGCCAATATGGACATAGTCGTAGACCGTCGGACCGCAGACATAGAGTCGGATGTGCGAAGGGTCGATCGGCTCGAAAGGCTCTTTTCCGCGCGACAGCGTATTGTAAACGACGAGGGACATGTCCCCTACTCCCCGGAAAGATTTGAACGCAAGGCTGGCAACCGCGAAGCGGGTTCAGCCTTGGTTACATCGCGCGCGACGGGCGCCGGGAAGTGCATGAGAAAACATAATATTACTTTACCTCAGGCGGATGCACGCCGCAAACATGGGGACCACGTGGTTACGCCACCTGGCCGCGCAGACGTGCGATGGCCTTGGTCCGGCCGATCAGCGGCAGGAGCTTGGCCATCTCAGGCCCCTTCTCGCGTGCAGTCAGCGCAAGCCGCAGCGGATGAAACAGCGCCCGTCCCTTGCGCCCCGACGCGGCGGCAAGGGCGGATGTCCAGGCCTTCCACATCGTCTCATCCCAAGGTTCGGCCGGCAGGTGCGCAGCCGCCTCGGCCAGGAAAGCCGGTTCCTCGAGCAGCGGAGTGACCGGCCCGCGTACGACCTCGACCCAGTCCGCGACGTCGGCGAGGGTGGCGAGATTGCCACGCACCGCCAGCCAGAAGGCTTCGCCCAGAAGATCGGCACCAAGGGCGGCGAGCCGTGCCCGCATCGCTTCGTAGGGCAGGACATGCAGCGTGCGCGCACTGAGCTGCGCCAGTTCTTCTTCGGAAAACCGCGCGGCGGCGCGGCCGATGCGGCTGAAATCGACCGTGGCGACCAGCGCGTCGAGCGAGGTCACCGGCTCCACCGGATCGGCAGTGCCAAGCCGTGCCAGCAGCGCGCTCACCGCCAGCGCCTCGACGCCGCGCTCGCGCAGTTCTCCGACCGACAGCGAGCCGGTGCGCTTGCTCAAGCCGCCGCCGCTCGCATCGACCAGCAAAGGCAGGTGCGCGAAGACCGGCGGCCTGGCGCCAAGCGCCATGAACATCTGGATCTGCGCGCCGCTGTTGGTGACGTGATCCTCGCCACGGATGACGTGGGTGATGCCGAAGGCCACGTCATCGACCACCGAGGTGAAGCTGTAGAGGTAGGAGCCGTCGGCCCGCACCAGCACCGGATCGCTCTGGCTCGCTGCGTCGATATGCTGGGCTCCTCGGACCAGATCGTCCCAGCGCACCTCCTCCGACGCGAGCTTGAATCGCCAATGCGGATTGCGCCCTTCGGTTTTGAAACGCGCACGATCAGCTTCGCCAAGGCGAAGGGCGGCGCGGTCGTAGATCGGCGGGCGGCCCTGGCCAAGCAGCCGCTTGCGCTTGAACTCCAGTTCCTCCGGCGTCTCGTAGCAAGGATAGAGCCGGCCGGCAGCGATCAGGGCATCGCGGGCGACGTCGTATTCGGCCAGCCGGTCCGACTGGCGCTCCTTGCGGTCCCAGCCCAGCCCGAGCCACTGCAAGTCGCGCTCGATGGCGACCTCGAACTCGGGCTTGCCGCGCAGGCGGTCGGTGTCGTCGAGCCGCAGAATGAAAGTGCCGCCATGGCGCCGCGCGAACAGCCAGTTGAACAGAGCCGCGCGGATATTGCCGACATGGAGGAAGCCGGTGGGGCTGGGCGCGAAGCGGACGACCGGAGGAGTGTCGTAAATGTCGGTCATGGGAGGCGACTTGTGGCGGCGACCCGTTGGCGGGTCAAGCGCACTCCGCTATTGTCCGCTCCGATCGGGAGGAAAACAATAATGCGCATCCAGGACATCGAATACACCGCCGACGGCGCGCGGATGATCGGCCAGCTGGCCGTGGACGACACGCGCGCGGGAAAACGCCCCGGCGTGCTGGTCTGCCACGAGGGGCCGGGCCTCACTGATCACACCAAGAAGATCGTTCGCCGATTGGCCGAACTGGGCTATGCCGCCTTCGCCATGGATTACCACGGCGGCGGCAAGCCGCTCGCCAATCCGGCCGACACCATGGCTCGCCTGACGCCGTGGCTTGCCGACCCGACCGGCATCCGCCTGCGCGCGGCTGCGGCGCTCGAGGTTTTGAAGGCCCAGTCCGAGACCGACGCCAGCCGCCTCGCCGCCACCGGCTACTGCTTCGGCGGAACCACGGCGCTCGAGCTGGCGCGCAGCGGCGCCGACATCAAGGCCGCCGTCGGCTTCCATTCCGGCCTCGCCACCGCCCAGCCACAGGACGCGGCAAACATCAAGGCGAAGATTCTGGTCTGCATCGGCGCCGACGATCCTATTATCCCGCCCGAGCAGCGCGCCGGTTTCGAGGCTGAGATGAAGGCCGCCGGCACCGTCGATTGGCGTCTCTATCTCTACGGCGGCGCCGGCCACAGCTTCACCAACCCCGCGGCCGACGCCCGCGGCATGAAGGGCTTTTTCTACCACGAAGCCACCGACCGGCGGTCGTGGAATGCCATGATCGAACTGTTCAATGAAGTGCTGGGAGCAACCAAATGAAACGCCGTGCCCTTCTGGCCGCGGGCCTCGCCACGATCGCGGCCCCCGCGATCGTCCGAGCCCAAGACAAATATCCCAGCAGGCCGGTGCGGCTTGTGATCCCCTTCGCGCCGGCCGGACCCACCGACATCATCGGTCGCATGACGGCTGAGAAAATGACCGTGCTGCTCGGCCAGACCATGCTGGTCGACAACAAGGCCGGCGCCGCCGGCTCGATCGGCGCGGTCGATGTCAAGAATGCCAAGCCCGACGGCTACACTTTCCTGTTCGCCCCCTCCTCGACCCACGCCATCAACCCGACCGCCTTCGTGAAGCCGCTCTACGACCCGATCAAGGACTTCACGCCGATCTCGTCGATCTGCGTCAACCCGCTGGTGCTGGTGGTCAATCCCTCGATGCCCGACACGGTGCTGGGGCTGGTCGAGCTGATGAAGAAGAACCCCGGCAAATATTCCTACGGCTCGTCGGGCGCCGGCAGCATCCTCCATCTCGCCGCCGAGTATCTGAAGCGCGAGGTCGGCGGCATGGATGTCGAGCATGTGCCTTACAAGGGTTCGATGCCGGCGCTGCAGGACATGATGTCCGGCAATGTCGCCTGGATGTTCGAGACCTTCAGCACGACGCTTCAACTGCACCGCGCCGGCAAGGTCCGCATCCTGGCCTACGCCCATGCCAAGCGCGCGGTCATCGCGCCGGAAATCCCGACCATGATCGAGGCCGGCATTCCCGG